>Ga0129308_1003111_pt1 | contig 12536 bp, 8 predicted proteins | sample L827metagenome_FD_94440 | JGI IMG/M metagenome (GOLD analysis project Ga0129308, IMG submission 94440) | Ring-tailed lemur group fecal microbial communities from Wisconsin, USA - L827 metagenome | ecosystem: Host-associated > Mammals > Digestive system > Large intestine > Fecal | place: USA...
CCGTCATTTACCATCGACTCATTCAGATCCTTCATCAGAATATCCATCGCGACGCAGCCTGCAAACTGCCCGGACGAATCCCGAAACGGAGCCACGCAGGTAATCGTCAGCCCCCGCCCGTACTGATCCTGGTAGGTATCCGTGAACGCATAGCCTTCCGAATTTCTGCCGAGCTCATACCACACGGAATCCCGGTATTCGTAATAGCTCTCTCCCACAGCGTTGCCGGAATCCGAATACTGGTCATAGCTGATTAAAAGCCCGTTCTCGGTACCCAGATAAATCGTGGCAATGTTATCGTGTCCCTGCACGACCGGCGTAAACACATCCGCCATATTCCCCAGCAGCCTGCTCTCTTGCTTCAGATCCTGATAGGAAATATCCGTATTCGCAAGCGTGCGCTGCATCGCCCAGATCCCCGCGTTCTCCTTCTTCGGACGCTGCACCTCCCTGTCGGGATAGGAGCCCATGCCCGCATAGAGGGATTCCGCGTATGACGCAGCGTACAGGATGGAATCCGAGTAAACGGCAAGCTTCTGCTCTGCAAGGCTCGCCTTGTCCTCCGCCTGGTTGGTGATGCTTTGCTCCAGCTCCCCGGTCATCGCGGTCGCACTCGTGTTCGCGGCATCCTCACCCAGCCTTGTCGAATTTTCCACCGCAGAGGTCCGGATAAAATGAATCGCGGACAGACAGATGATGGTCGACAGAATCAAAGTAATCATGGAGAAGGTCAGGGTAGTCAGAATCATCTTTCTGGAAACCGACGTCTGCCTCACCGTCTCCCCGTTTTCATTTACATAGTAGGTATCGTTTAAATCCTCATACCCCATTCTGCCCATAAACGTCTCATCCACCATCAGTGTGGCGATGATAAACAGAATACAGCCTGCAATCTGGAAGACCGTAGCCGGCGTATATTCCATTCCGAACAAGGAGCACATGATCGGATTTGTAATCAGGGTAATAATAATCTCGGATGCAAAAATCAGCGACGCATTCAGGGCCGGGACGTATTTCTGGCATGTAATCTGAATCAGCCCGTAGACGGCGCGGATAAAGATTCCGATAAACAGAGCGCTCACCCAGAACCGGTAATCCGTCGGCAGGGCCATCGTGCTGTGCCCGGTCAGGCTTTCGATCATCCATCCGGCAAAGGCAAACAGCGCCGCAAAAGTCATCTGGGAAAGCGTAAGCTGCATCGAATCCTCCCCGTCCCCCAAAAGAGAGACGCTGACGACGTATGCAGCAAAAAAGATATCGGCAATGATGAGATAAACAACGTTTACCGAAGAAAAGAGCGCGCTCGTATCCGCGCCGAACATCAGAATCAGGGCGACAATCGCAATAACCGTCGCAATCCCGGAAAAGAAATTCACCCGCTTCTTAAGCAGAAGCAGCAGCGGTGTAATGAACACAAAATAAAGACTGACCACACTGGATGCAATGACGGCATCTATATTCCTCGAGCCAAGCAGAATGAAGAAATTAAATCCCATCAGCTCCGCCGCAAAAAGAACGCCCTTTTTCAGGGTGGTCTTCCGGATACTGCGTATCCTCTTTATCTGGGTAATCCCCAGGAGCACGATACCGATCAGATTCGTAATGCAGATAAACGAAAATGTCGATACGGAATCCGGCACATTCTGCAGAAAAACGTACTGGATCGCCGACAGGAATGTTATGAAAATAAGTCCTATTGTGGATAGTCTCTGTCTGGTCATACTGTTCTCTACCTCTCCGATACTACATACTTATGGATCAAAAACAAAGGCTTATATGCATATTTCAGAGCGCGGAGCCCCGGCACCCCGACGTCCTCCTCCACATTCACATAGGTACAGTCCATTGCACACTGCCTGACCGATTCCTGCCGGAGCACCTTATAGACATGTGGAATCTCCCTGTCGCCCTTCTCGATGACTGCGTCATAGTACGCATCGCTCAGCTTCACTCCGTATCCAAAGCCTTTCACATCGCCGTCAATTCTCAGAACGATCCCGGACAGCCGGAGCCCGTCGTAGTGCGCAAGCTGCTTCTGAATCATCCGCGACTCCCGCTCCAGTGCGGCCGCATCGTGCGTCTCCCTGCTCACCTCAAGCCATTGCTGCTCAAAACGCAGAATATCCGCAAAATCACCGGGAACGATCTTCGTCACCGCAGCCCGTTCTCCGAAAAGCCTCCAGAAATGGTTCACTTCTTTTCTGCGCTTTCTCAGCTCCCCGCCCGCAAATGTGGCCATAGCCTCCGTCCGGTAAACATATTCGGCAAGATCCCGGTCCTCCTCAATCGCAAACTGCCCCGGAAATTCTTCCCGGACAAAATCCGCATATTTCTGTGTGAGCGTAAGGAATTTTGCCTTTTTCCCGTATTTCCCTGCGTCCGCTATGATATTCCGGAACGCCTGCTTCAGATCTCCCTGCCCCATCGGCGCAAGATAAACCCTGAACTGCGCGTCACAGAGACGGCTGCGCAGAACGTAGAGACAGCCGTCCGCCTCGCAGACGGCGTCCCCGTACTTTTCAGAAAGAGAATATATGCTGACAAACGAATGCTGGCAGGAGCCCTCCCCGAAGGCTGACATATATTCATATATTCTGTCGTAATCCTCTAATGTAACCTGTCTGAATACAAGGTCTGGCATCTCCCTGCTTCCCCCGCTCACTCGATTGTGAGAATGTCCACAAACCCTGTGACCTCAAAAATCTCCATGATTTCCTCGCTGACATTCCGGATCCTCATCGCGCCCTGCTTATTCATAACCTTCTGTGCGGACAGAAGAACCCGCAGTCCCGCAGAAGAAATATACGCCAGCTTCTCCATATCAACAACAAGCTCCGTGATCCCGGTAAGGCTCTGCCTGAATTCCGCTTCCAGCTCCGGAGAAGTCAGCGTATCCAGCCTTCCCTCCAGGCAAACTGTCAGATTGTTTCCTTCCTGTTTCTTTTCGATCGTCATAATTATCCTCCTTTTTCACATACCGCGCCTGCTGCGCGAGGGCGTTCCCGGCCGCCTTCCCGGTTCACCATGATACTTCTGTCATTGGTAGTATCCCACATTTTAATATTATTGGCAACCGAATCTTCAAAAAGTGTGATATCCTGATCCACCACCACAAGCGTCAGCCACATGCTCACGCCGGTAACCTTGATATAATCATCGATTTTCTTGCTTCCCTTTTCCCTCAAAATCAGTATAATGATTACAGAGAAGACAGGACGGACGGCCGCACACAGAAAGGCGATTTTGGGGAACGCGCGGCGGCTTCTCTCACACGCAGGGCCATCTGCCTGAACGGATTGCGGCAGCCTCTCTCACACGTCCGAAGCCCCGCGCAGCATGTGCTGGATGAACAGCCTCTCAGCCAGGGTGTGCTGTACGCCGGGCCTGCTGATTATATAGGTTCCCCAGCTCGGATCTGACACTCGAAGCCGGGCAAGCCGGAAATCCGGATCCTCATAGACCATCCTTGACGGCGGACAGGACCAGGTGATTCCTTTATAGTTCCTCGCAATCTGCTTCGCAGAGCGCGTGTCCTGTGTGCAGAAAACAAAGTGCGGCATCACTCCCCGCATCACGCATTCCCTGTAAAGGATCTGGTGTGCATGATTCTGCTCTCCGAAGGAAATAAACTTCTGCCCGTCGAGATCCTCCGGACATAGCTCCTGACGCACGCTCAGGGGATTATCCTGATGGATGCGGAGATACAGCCCGCTGTGCTGAATCTGCACCGCATCTGCATTGCCGAGCAGATCACGCGCGGCGCCTACAATCCCAAGCGCTGTCCTTCCGGATAATACATCCGTCATCACTACCGTATCTGAATTTTCCATCACGGAAAGCTTCACCCGCGGATAGTTTTCCTGAAATGTCAGCAGCAGGTCGGGATTCACAAACGTCACTGCGCCGATTCCGAATGCGATTTTCAGCTCCCCGCTCATCTTCGGAGAGGACGCGAGCATTTTCTGCTCCATCTGGTCAAACTGAAAGACAATGGGGCGGCACTCCCTGTTCAGCATTTCTCCGGCTTTTGTGGGGACCAGCACCTTCCCCTCTGACGTGAACAGCGGACTGCCGAGCTCCTCTTCCAAATGCAGCAGCTTCTGTCTGAGCGCCTGGCGGGAAAGAAAAAGAAGAGACGCCGCCCTGGCATAGCTTCTGCTGTCGTAAGCGGCAAGAAAGTAACGTAATTCCTGAATATCCATGAGGACCTCCTGTCCTGAAGCGCCGGCTGCGCGGCAGTTCTCAGGCTCTCCTGCCCTGACCTGCATACTGCCAGCTTCCAATTTTTTCATTATGAAAGGAGTATAAAACAATGACTCAAAATCTGGATCAACTCTGGGAAATCTACAGCGCAAGGATGGAAGCGCTGATGGAGCAGCTTCCCGCCATGGAACAGCTCTCCCTCCTCCATGACCGCATGAAAACAGCGCAACAGGCCATCGAAGAATCCGCTCAGCTTCAGATGCTCCTGAACGAGCAGGAACACATGAGACAGGAAGCCGAAAAATATCAGGAGGCCGGCAACCAGGGCCTTTCTGTCTATATCCAGAACCAGATGGGATACCGCCAGGGACCGATCCGGGAGCGAAAGGCAAAGCTTGCGCAGCTTCTCGAGCATGGCAGCTTTTCCGGGGTAGCCGAAGCGGAAACACTGCTTTCGGGCGCAGCACAGTCCGCGGACACCATCGAAAAGAAAATTCTGGCGTTCCAGAGGGAGTACGCGCAGGTGCTCGAAAAATGCCGCGAAATCGACACACAGCTCCAGAAAACGGGGGAGCAAAATCCGGACGTCCGGGATCACTGACCTTTCCGGCGACGGTCAGCCTTACCTCGTCACTGTCCGGGCCCGCCATCGTCACATCTCCTCGTCCAGCATTAGACTATGCCTATACTTTAGCACCGGCGCGTCAATCGCGCAAGTGAGAGCTTTGCATTTGAAGGATTTCATCAGAACAACCGACAATCTTTAGTTGTCAAATCAAGCAGAAAAATATGCTTTTTTTTCCGTTTGTGGTAGGGTAAAATGGAAGTACCAGTAACTATTATAAAGGAGGAAACAACAATGGCAAAGCAGGTAAGCAGACGAGATTTTATCAAAAGTGCGGCTGCAAGCGCAGTCGGCGCAGCGGCTTTCGGCATGTTTGGCGGCCTTGGGGCAGTGACCTCGAAGGCGGCCGGAACGACGTACATTCCGGGAACGTACACGGCGACCGCAAACGGCATGGGCCTGGTGACTGTCACCATGACTTTTGATGAGACAAGCATCACCGACGTTCAGTTGGATGTGTCGAACGAGACAGACACGATTGGACAGGCAGCGGCGAAGGAGCTGGTTCAGCAGCTTCTGAACAACCAGGTGGCGGAGATTGACGGCGTGTCCGGCGCGACCATGACATCAACGGCAGTCAGGCAGGCAGCGGCAGACTGTATCGCACAGGCAAAGGGCCTCGCGACAGAGAAAGCAGCTCCCGCAGCAGCCGGCACACACTCCTGGGAAGTGGCTCCGGAGCCGATTCCGGACTCTGAGATCACGCAGACGGTCGAGACCGAGGTACTGGTCATCGGCGGAGGCTATTCCGGTGTCTGCACCGTGGCATCATGCGCGGAACAGGGCCTGAAGGTTATCCTTGTGGAGAAGGACGACGTGCTGAACGGTCACGGAGTAGGCGGAACGGGCGCAATCGATTCCAGAGCGCTCGCACCGTACCACGAAGAGGGCTACTACATCGACAAGCCGCTGAATATGGCACGCTGGATGAAGACCTGCGGCGGCCGCTGCAGAGAGTCTCTGGTCGCAAAGTATTTCCGTGAGTCAGAGCGCTGCATGAACTGGCTGCTCGACATTGCTGAGGCGAACGGCACCACCTGCCTGATCACGGCAAACGCGTCGAACAGCCCGGTACATAAGGAGGAGCACTCCTATCACATGCTGGCTGGCGGCCCGATCTTCGAGGAATACGGAATGGCGCTCGGCACACCGTACCTGCTGAAGAAGTACGCAGAAGAAAAGGGCGGAGAGAACGTACAGTTCATCTTCAATTCCCCGGCAGAGCAGCTCGTCAAAGACGGCGACCGCATCGTCGGCGCGGTCTGCAAGACGGAGGCAGGCTATGTGAAGTATCTGGCATCGAAGGGCGTTGTGCTCGCAACCGGCGACATCAGCCGCAATGACGAGATGCTGGAGTATTTCGCTCCGATCGGCACGAAGGTCATGACAAGACTGTGCGGTGATATGGGAAATACCGGAGACGGCATCAACATGGCATGCTGGGTAGGCGCAGGTCTGCAGGACGGCCCGTGGCCGACCATGATGCATCCGCAGGCAGCGGCAGGCTTCCACGGCCCATTCCTGTTTGTCAGCCCGGAGGGCAAGCGTTTCATGAACGAGGCGACCTGGGTACAGGGTAAGTGTGTCGGCATCATGGAGCAGGCAAAATCAACGTATGCATGGTCCATTTTCGACAAGAACTGGCCGACTGACCTGCTGAACAGCCTCCCGTACGGCGGCGGCATGTTCTGGGACAGCTTCCGTATGTACGGCAGCAACGAGCAGGATGCAGTTGACTACTTTACAGGCGTCGTGGACGGCGCAATTGAGAACGGCGATCCGAACTATCAGAAGTGTGACACGCTGGAGGAGCTGGCGGACGCGATCGGCGTGCCGAAGGAGGAGTTCCTTGCGACCGTGGAGCGCTACAACCAGATGTGCGAGGCTGGCGAGGACACCGATTTCTACAAGGAAACCCCGTTCCTTACCCCGATTAAGGAGGGACCGTTCTATGCGACAAAGGTAGGCACCGGCCTGCTCGCGGTCGTGGGCGGCATCCACATCTCCGACAACTTCGAGGTTCTGACTAAAGACGACCAGGTGATCCCGGGCCTGTACGCAGTCGGCAACGTATCCGGCGATATGTACGCGTATGACTACCCGATCAACATCCAGGGCAACTCCCATGGACGCTGCCTCTGCGAAGGCAAGCTGCTGGGTGAGTATCTGGCAAACGTATAAAAAGGCGTAATCAGGACAGACGTGCAGGGGACTTCCGGCAGCTGTCTCCCGTCTGACATAAAATTCAGGAGGGTGCTGTATAGTTCGGCATCCTCCTGAATTTTCTTTCTTGCTGACCGGCATCATAAGCATCAGCATCCACCGGCATTATCCATTTGCATTCTCCGGCTTTTTCAGATCATCCTCCTCCGGCTCGTGGTAACTCATGATCTCCTCCTTCAGCACACGTCCGGCTGCTCCGAGGCTCCTGCCCTCATCTTCGACAAGGCAGATCTCCCGGGCCGGGATGCGTGACTGCAGGGGCAGACGCCGGATTCTGGCGTCCTCCAGCGCCCGGCGCACCATAAACTCCGGCACGAAGCCGACGCCGAGGTTGTTCTCAATCAGCGGCAGGAGCTGGTCTGAGGTGGCCGCCTGGATATCCGGGTGAAAGCGTTTCCCGTACTTTGCAAAAAGTCTAGTGTAAAAGGCATGCGTCCCGGTGCCCTCCACGAGCGACACGAGCGGCAGCCTGTCAAGCATGTCTATCGTCAGAGCCTTTCCCTCATCCGCATAACCAGCCCCCGCGACGAGAATTTCCCGGTATTCCCTGATCTTCGTGATCCGGAAGCCTTTGGGAATCTCCACCGGCGTCGTCACGACGCACAGGTCGACCGCACCCTGCTGCAGCGCCTGCACCGCGCGCGGCGTGCTGTAGTTCAGGAGCTGGATGTGCACCTTCGGATACTTCCTGTGGTAATCGCGCAGCACGTCAAGCATGATCCCGCGCAGCGCCGTCTCATTTTCACCGATGCTGACGCTCCCGGCTGCCATGCCCGTGTCCCGCTCCAGCTCGCTCTCCGCCTGCCGGATCTGCTCATACGCAACGCTCACGCGGCCGTAGAGAAGGCTGCCCTCCGAGGTCAGCTCAACACCCCGGTTGCTCCGGACAAACAGCGTGCATCCAAGCTGCTGCTCCAGCTTGTTCATGAGCTTGGTGACGTTGGGCTGGTTGCTCCCGAGCAGCTTCGCAGCCATCGAAAAGCTCTTATATCTTCCGACAAAATAAAAGATTCTGTAGTAATCGTAGGAAATGTCGGCCATGTATTTTTCACCTCACTGCTATTCATTTTATACCTTTTACACCTGTCAAAAAATATTATATACTGTCACCCGGAAAAGTAAAGGAAAAGAGGAATCTGATATGAATAAGGATCTGACTGTCGGTTCGCCGCAGAAGGTACTGTGGCAGTTCTGCCTGCCGCTCTTTGGAAGCATTGTGTTTCAGCAGCTCTATAATATCGCGGACAGCTTCGTCGCCGGGAAATTCATCGGCGAGAACGCACTCGCTGCCGTCGGCAACAGCTATGAAATTACGCTGATCTTCATCGCGTTCGCGTTTGGCTGCAACATCGGCTGCTCCGTCATCGTCTCCAAGCTCTTTGGCGCAAAGGATTACGCCCACCTGAAGACGGCCGTAAGTACCGCGATGATCGCGAGCGCCGTACTGTGCGCCGCGCTCATGGTTGTCGGACTCGCGGGCTGCAGCGCGCTGCTCGGGCTCATCAACACGCCGGACAACGTCTTCGCCGATTCCCGGCTGTACCTGAATATCTACATTCTCGGGCTGCCGTTCGTGTTCTTCTACAATATTTCAACAGGAATCTTCTCGGCGCTCGGCGATTCCAAAACGCCGTTCTGGTTCCTCGCGGCCTCCTCGACCTCGAATATCGCCGTCGACATCCTGTTTGTCAGCGCGTTCCGGATGGGCGTCGCCGGAGTCGCCTGGGCTACGTTTCTGTGCCAGGGCATTAGCTGTATCCTCGCCGTCATCTTCGTCTTCAGACGGCTTGCCGCAATCCCTTCCGCCAAAAAAGCCCCGCTGTTCTCCGCCAGCCTGCTGCGCGATATCGCAGTCATCGCTGTGCCGAGCATCCTGCAGCAGAGCTTTATCTCCGTCGGAAATATTGCGATCCAGAGCATCATCAACAGCTTCGGTGCAGGCGTCATGGCAGGCTACTCCGCCTCCATCAAGCTCAACAACCTCGTCGTGACCTCGTTCACGACGCTCGGCAACGGCATTTCGAACTACACGGCGCAAAACCTCGGTGCTGCAAAATACGACCGCATCCACGAAGGCTTCCGCGCCGGGCTCCGGATGGTCTGGGCCATCTGCGTTCCGATCGTCGCGCTCTATCTGCTCGCCTCCGCCCCGCTTGTCCACATCTTCATGGATACGCCGTCCGACGACGCACTGCACACCGGAATGCTGTTCCTGCGGATCGTCGCCCCGTTCTATTTTGTCGTGTCCGTCAAGCTCGTCTCCGACGGCATCCTGCGCGGCGCCGGGCTGATGAAGCAGTTCATGGCCGCCACCTTCAGTGACCTGATCCTGCGCGTCATCCTCGCCTCGCTGCTGTCCATCCCACTCGGAAGCACCGGAATCTGGTGCGCATGGCCGGTCGGATGGATCATCGGCACGGGGATCTCGCTGATCTTCTATAATCGGTCGCGGAGGGCGTTTGGGAAATGATGCGGCTGACGGTGGGCCTTGCGGTATGATCGGCGATCATGGCAGGTGGTTCGGGGACGATCCGCCTGCCAGATGCCGCGACTTACGGTATGATCGCCAATCACAACTGGCACTTCGAGGTGATGCGCACGATGCACGGCGAACCTTGCGATATGATTACGATCATGGCTGGCGGTCCGGGGACGATCCGCCTGTCGCGCGTTTGACCTTGCTGTATGCCTTCCAGACCTTTGTCTGCTCCATCCAGCGCAGCTTTCCGTGTTGGTTCAGTACCATCTCGCGTGCGAGGCCGTCAAGCGGCTCCGTCAGGAAAGAGAATTTCACCGGGCCGCTGTACGGCGTATCGAAGATCATCTGGGGATCCTCCGTGTCAAAGATGACATCTCCATTGTCCGCCACCGCGCCATTGCTGCGCCACGCAAGAGAGTGTCCGTCCTGCGTCAGCTCAAGTACGCGCACGATACAGCGCTCCCCGCACGGATCAACGCGCGTGACCATTGTCTTCTCCGGAAGCGCAATCTCAAGAGAAGCCCGTCCCTCCTGCGCCGGGCAATACTTCCGGCAATTCCAGACGCCAAATCCACAACCGTCGTCAAAATATACCTCTATCTTATTCCTGCGCCTGCGCGTACTCTCACGCTCCACAAGCGGCATCACCGGGATCACGCCATCCGAAATCTCATCGTACAGCTTCCAGGCCGGTGTGTACGCACCAAGAATGTACTGCTGGAAGCTGCGCTCCATCTGCGCAAACTGCTCACACTCCGCCTCGCTGATTCCGAAATATGCAAAGAGATTGACACGGTAATTATCGTCGTCCTTCAAAGTCTCATTCTTACCAACCGTGCCAGACTGGACCTCTGCACTTGTGATCCCGCCCCTGCCACCGACATTGGTCGGCATCAGGCACTTCTGCGCCAGGCAAGTACGCTTCTCGCTCCCATATATATAATAGTAGAGACAGCGGTATTCCAGGAATTTCACCGGAACCGGAAAGTCAAATGTCCACTCATAATCAATCAGCTCATAACCTTCGCCGCGTTCCAGCGCATTTGAAAAAATCATATCAATGTCGGAAACAGCCCGGCACATCATCGGCTGTGTAAACCGTACGCTGCCAAAGACAGTTTGAAACTGTTGCGTCATGCGGAACTCGCTTCTAACCTCATTTTTTTGAACATCTCCCTGTGTCTGAACTGCAAAAGCATTCTCCCGGGCAGGTGCAAACATCGCAAAGTACCGCGCGATCTCTTCTGCCAGCTCCGCAATTTTCCCGCGCGCGAGCAGCCCGTCCAGCTTCTCCTCGAGCGTCCGGCCCTCCACAAACGGGAAGCACGCCTGATCGCCGCGCAGCTCGCATTCATTCACGGTCAGCCCTGTCCCTGCCAGATCATCCCGCAGCCACAGGTACTTCTCATGGAGCTTCCGAACATAATCCCGGGCCTCCCCATCCGCAGCCAGCTTGCAGATACGCCGCGTCCCGTCCGCATCCTGCCGAATATCAGTCCTGATCCGGAAGCTATGCCGCCGTTCATTCGAATATTTCGTGTATAAAGTGGTGCCTCCACGCAGCGGTTCCATACGCCCGACCGCCATTTTTTCTCCTGCGCCTTTCCCTGTACCACTTTCATCACTTGCGGTCATTCTCCCGTACGTCGCGCTGCTCGCGATCTCTCCTGCATCTTTCCCTGTACCACTTTCATCACTTGCGGTCATTCTCCCGTACGTCATGCCGTTCGCGATCTCTCCTGTGCCTTTGACCGTACCGTTTCCATCCCGGCAAGTGCTATCCAGCAAAAATATCTCATCCTTCTCCCGTGCCACCACAAGGAACGAATTTGACAACTGCGCGAACAGCCCGCTCCCGCACATCGAATCATAGACGCGCGCCTCTGAGAACAGCCTGATCCGCTCGCGGTCGAAATTCTGCTGGTTCTGCGTCAGCTCTCCCTTCCTCGGCAGATATCCGTCCGAATAAATCCGGTCCGGGAGCTTGTAATCCGGGTAAGGATAATAAAATTCATAGTCCGTAAGACCGACGCCGCACAGCAGCGCTTCCAGCTCCGGCTTCGAGAAGGTCCGCACGTAATCTGTCGTCGGATACCCTTCGAGCCCTTCGAAGTACACGCCCGTATGATCCTCGGTCGCTCCGGCCCAGTACTTGAGCCCAAGCCTGTTCTCGATCGCAATCACCAGCCTGCCGCCCGGCTTCAGATGACGGCGGATGCACGCCAGATAGTCCGAGAACGGCGTCTCCGACTGGATCGAAAACTGTGCGTACTCAAACACACCGATCAGCGTAATCAGGTCAAACTTCTCCTCAAGATTGCGCTCAATATCCTGAAAGTTACCGACAAGCAGCCGCAGATTCCCGCAGTCCTGATGGCGGTACGCATTGATCAGGCTCCGCCTGCGTGACAAATCGATGCACGTTACCTGAGCCGCCTTCCGCGCCAGCACGCCCGTAATCGCACCGGGGCCTGCCCCGATCTCAAGCACATGCTCCGTCCCGTCCATCGGCAGCCACTCGACGATATTCTCCCTGACATGCGAAAAATGATACAGGACCGGCCAGCTCCCCCGGCGCGCAATTTCCCGCTCGAGCTCCTCGCCGCGGCAGCCCTGCGCGATCTCGAGCAGCTCATCCTCAATCTCGCCGTCACTATACCGGTCCTCCCCCGGATAAAACTGATAATCGAGCGTCACCTGCCCTATCTTCTCCTGCTGCATCTGCCTGTCTCCTTCCAAATTTCTCCGCGAATCTCTCCCAGTTCGGCGCCGCCATATTGTTCCCATCAGTACTTCCGGCCACCGTGCTTCATCCTGTCTGACTGATATTGCGCATACCTTCGCTACGCCTCGTCCTTCTCGACCGTAATCACCGAATTCATATCGTAAAATCCGACCGTATTTTTCGTCGACACGATCACAAGGCTGCATGCATCGTACAGCCGGTGATACACCGTGAAATCCCCGTCGCGGTATCCTGTCAGTCCGAACGAGATCAAGTATTCC
>Ga0129308_1003112_pt1 | contig 12533 bp, 8 predicted proteins | sample L827metagenome_FD_94440 | JGI IMG/M metagenome (GOLD analysis project Ga0129308, IMG submission 94440) | Ring-tailed lemur group fecal microbial communities from Wisconsin, USA - L827 metagenome | ecosystem: Host-associated > Mammals > Digestive system > Large intestine > Fecal | place: USA...
AAAGAAGAGCATAAAAAAAACTCCGCAACGACCCATCCTCCCAGAGCGTCTCCACTCAAGTACTTTAGGCGTGACCGGGCTTAACTTCTGTGTTCGGTATGGGAACAGGTGGTACCCCGGTGCTATGGTCACGGAGATTTTTACTAAATCATCTCTATTTTAAGTATGCATTATAAATCGCATAAACAACCTTCATTCATATACCTTTTCTTAGGACAAGCCCTCGACCAATTAGTATCACTCAGCTGAGTACATTACTGCACTTACACCTGTGACCTATCAACCAGATCGTCTATCTGGGGTCTTAACCTTAAAGGTGGGATATCTCATCTTGAGGTGGGCTTCGCACTTAGATGCCTTCAGTGCTTATCCCTTCCAAACATAGCTACCCAGCTGTGCTCCTGGCGGAACAACTGGTGCACCAGAGGTTCGTCCATTCCGGTCCTCTCGTACTAGGAACAGCTCCTCTCAAATATCCTACGCCCACGACGGATAGGGACCGAACTGTCTCACGACGTTCTGAACCCAGCTCGCGTGCCGCTTTAATGGGCGAACAGCCCAACCCTTGGAACCTGCTTCAGCTCCAGGATGCGACGAGCCGACATCGAGGTGCCAAACCTCCCCGTCGATGTGGACTCTTGGGGGAGATAAGCCTGTTATCCCCGAGGTAACTTTTATCCGTTAAGCGATGGCCCTTCCACTCGGAACCACCGGATCACTAAGTCCTACTTTCGTACCTGCTCGACTTGTAAGTCTCGCAGTCAAGCTCCCTTATGCCTTTACACTCTTTAAAATGGTTTCCAACCATTCTGAGGGAACCTTTGAGCGCCTCCGTTACTCTTTAGGAGGCGACCGCCCCAGTCAAACTGCCCGCCTGACATTGTCCCTGTACCGGTTTACGGCACCAGGTTAGAATTCCAATATTATAAGGGTGGTATCCCAAGGTTGGCTCCATCGAGACTTGCGTCCCAACTTCTAAGCCTCCCACCTATCCTGTACATACAATATCAAAATCCAGTGTCAGGTTACAGTGAAGCTCTACGGGGTCTTTCCGTCCAGTCGCGGGTAACCGGCATCTTCACCGGTACTACAATTTCACCGAGTATGTTGTCGAGACAGTGCCCAGATCGTTACGCCTTTCGTGCGGGTCAGAACTTACCTGACGAGGAATTTCGCTACCTTAGGACCGTTATAGTTACGGCCGCCGTTTACCGGGGCTTAAGTTCACTGCTTCGCTTACGCTAACAGATCCCCTTAACCTTCCGGCACCGGGCAGGCGTCAGCCCCTATACTTCATCTTTCGATTTAGCAGAGACCTGTGTTTTTGTTAAACAGTCGCCTGGGCCTCTTTTCTGCCCCCTGTTTCCAGGGATCCCTTCTCGCGAACTTACGGGATGATTTTGCCGAGTTCCTTAACAACATTTCTCTCGCTCATCTTAGGATTCTCTCCTCACCTACCTGTGTCGGTTTACGGTACGGGCTGACATGTTCTCAATAGAAGCTTTTCTTGCCAGCGTGAAATCAGTTACTTCGCACTATAGCGTGCCCCCCATCACAGCCTAGAATTATGATACGCGGATTTGCCTACGTACCTCCCTCACTGCTTGGCCTGGTTACCAACTACCAGGTTAACTTATCCTTCTGTGTCACTCCATCTTTCAAACAAACATATCAGGTACTGGAATTTCGACCAGTTGTCCATCGCCTACGCCTTTTGGCCTCGGCTTAGGTCCCGACTAACCCCGGGCGGACGAGCCTTCCCCGGGAACCCTTAGGTTTTCGATGGCATGGATTCTCACCATGCTTTCGCTACTCATGCCAACATTCTCTCTTGTGTAACGTCCACCGGATACTTACGTTTCGGCTTCACCCTTTACACAATGCTCCCCTACCACTAGTTATACTAATCCATAGCTTCGGTAACAGATTTTAGCCCCGGAAATTTTCGGCGCATAACCACTCGACCAGTGAGCTATTACGCACTCTTTAAATGAGTGGCTGCTTCTAAGCCAACATCCTGGCTGTCTTAGCAATTACACATCCTTTACCACTTAATCTGTATTTTGGGACCTTAGCTGATGGTCTGGGCTGTTTCCCTTTCGACAATGGAACTTATCTTTCACTGTCTGACTGCCTGACTTAAATATATGGCATTCGGAGTTTGATATACTTCGGTAAGCGATATGCCCCCTAGGTAATTCAGTGCTCTACCTCCATTATTCATCGTCAAACGCTAGCCCTAAAGCTATTTCGGGGAGAACCAGCTATCTCCGTGTTCGATTGGCATTTCACCCCTAGCCACACCTCATCCGAGCCTTTTTCACAGACACCGGTTCGAGCCTCCACGAAGTTTTACCTCCGCTTCACTCTGGACATGGCTAGATCACACGGTTTCGGGTCTACAGCATGCAACTCATTCGCCCTTTTAAGACTCGGTTTCCCTACGGCTCCGTTGCTTGAGCAACTTAACCTTGCTACATACCGTAACTCGTTGGCCCGTTCTACAAAAAGCACACCGTCACTTGCGCTCCGGCTGCTTGTAGGCATAAGGTTTCAGGTTCTATTTCACTCCCCTCCCGGGGTTCTTTTCACCTTTCCCTCACGGTACTATTCTCTATCGGTCATCCAGTAGTATTTAGCCTTGGGAGGTGGTCCTCCCATCTTCCCACAGGGTTTCACGTGTCCCGTGGTACTCTTTGATATATCATAAACACTGACTTTCGCCTACAGGCCTGTTACCTTCTTTGGTGTCCCTTCCCATGAACTTCGGCTAATCATTGTTTACTTACATATATCGGGCTCTTTCCCTTTCGCTCGCCGCTACTCAGAAAATCGATTTTTCTTTCTTTTCCTCCAGGTACTTAGATGGTTCAGTTCCCCGGGTTCCCTCCTCACATGCTATGTATTCACACATGGGTAGTGAGTCTGCACTCACTGGGTTTCCCCATTCGGAAATCTGCGCTTTATCGCTTATTTGCAGCTACACGCAGCTTATCGCAGCTTGTCACGTCCTTCTTCGGCTCTGGATGCCAAGGCATTCACCTTATGCCCTTATTAGCTTGACCCTAAGATATATGAACGAGATTTTCTTACTCTCTTTTTACTTAGTGTAGAATATCTCTTCTCTTGTTGTTTATGCAATTTTCAATGAACACTTTCAGCTAATCGCTGAACAATGAGCACTCTTTCATGCTCATTACTCAACACTCAGCTTCTTTTTGGTGGGCTTGGGAGGACTTGAACCTCCGACCTCACGCTTATCAGGCGTGCGCTCTAACCACCTGAGCTACAAGCCCGTTTTTGGTGGAGATGAGGAGATTCGAACTCCTGACCCCCTGCTTGCAAGGCAGGTGCTCTCCCAACTGAGCTACACCCCCGGCTGGTCTTTTTTACATTCTTCTTTTTATAAAATGAGAGAGAATAACAAGTCTTTCGACTAAGTGCCTTCATTCTTTTTTTTACTCTTAGAAAGGAGGTGATCCAGCCGCACCTTCCGATACGGCTACCTTGTTACGACTTCACCCCAATTACTGATCCCACCTTCGACAGCTGCCTCCATAAGGTTAGCTTACTGGCTTCGGGTGTTACCAACTCTCGTGGTGTGACGGGCGGTGTGTACAAGGCCCGGGAACGCATTCACCGCGGCGTTCTGATCCGCGATTACTAGCAACTCCAACTTCATGCAGGCGAGTTGCAGCCTGCAATCCGAACTGAGGACTGCTTTTTGAGATTGGCTCGGCATTGCTGCGTCGCTACCCTCTGTACAATCCATTGTAGCACGTGTGTAGCCCAGGTCGTAAGAGGCATGATGATTTGACGTCATCCCCACCTTCATCCCCTTTTCAAGGGCAGTCTGTCTAGAGTGCCCAACTTAATGCTGGCAACTAAACATAGGGGTTGCGCTCGTTGCGGGACTTAACCCAACATCTCACGACACGAGCTGACGACAACCATGCACCATCTGTCTTATTGTCCCCGAAGGGAAAATCTAATCTCTTAGACGGTCAATAGATGTCAAGACCTGGTAAGGTTCTTCGCGTTGCTTCGAATTAAACCACATGCTCCGCTGCTTGTGCGGGCCCCCGTCAATTCCTTTGAGTTTCACTCTTGCGAGCGTACTCCCCAGGCGGAGTACTTATTGTGTTAACTGCGGCACTGAGTTCCCCCAACACCTAGTACTCATCGTTTACGGCGTGGACTACCAGGGTATCTAATCCTGTTCGCTCCCCACGCTTTCGCATCTCAGCGTCAGTCTTCGTCCAGTAAGCCGCCTTCGCCACCGGTGTTCTTCCTAATCTCTACGCATTTCACCGCTACACTAGGAATTCCGCTTACCTCTCCGATACTCAAGTTATCCAGTTTTAAGTGCACTTTCCCGGTTGAGCCGAAAACTTTCACACCTAACTTAAATAACCGCCTACATGCTCTTTACGCCCAGTGATTCCGGACAACGCTTGCCCCCTACGTATTACCGCGGCTGCTGGCACGTAGTTAGCCGGGGCTTCCTCCTTGGGTACCATCACTTCCTTTTTCCCCAAAGACAGAGTTTTACGATCCGAAAACCTTCTTCACTCACGCGGCGTTGCTGCGTCAGGGTTCCCCCCATTGCGCAATATTCCCCACTGCTGCCTCCCGTAGGAGTCTGGACCGTGTCTCAGTTCCAGTGTGGCCGATCACCCTCTCAGGTCGGCTACTGATCGTCGCCTTGGTAGGCCGTTACCCCACCAACTAGCTAATCAGACGCAGGCCCGTCTCATGGCACCGTAGTTTTTACCCCTCTATCATGCGATAGTGTGGTCTTATGCGGTATTAATCCCAGTTTCCCGGGGCTATCCCCCTCCATGAGGTTGGTTGCCTACGCGTTACTCACCCGTTCGCCACTTTCCACTTATCACTTCCTCCGAAGATTCTGTGATGAGCTTCTCGTTCGACTTGCATGTGTTAAGCACGCCGCCAGCGTTCGTCCTGAGCCAGGATCAAACTCTTAAAATAATATCTTACTTCTTAAGTTCTTTTCTTGGCTCTTAGTCTCTTTGAATCAACTTTTTGTAGTCTTTTCTTTTCCTTGTTATTCTCTTCATTTCCCTATTAACTCGCCGTCTCATTTGACAGCTTATTTACTTTACCAGATTACTCCCTCTTTGTCAACTACTTCTTGCACTCTTTTTCCTCCTTTTTTTATCAAAAAATTTGGCTTTGTTTTAAAAAGCAAACAATATACCCACAATCCCTGATAACAATATATAAAATACAGGATGCCAGTTAAACTTTTTAACCAAATAATACAAAAGAAAAGTGAATAAAACGGACTTCCAGTTGAACCACAACAAAATATTATTGCTTTTCGCAATAATATCTAATCGTATCAACGTAATTTTAACAACTTCAATTCCGGCAGCAGAAACCAATGCAACAGAAGCCGGACGAAGACCGTAAAAGACTGCTTTGACTTTCTCGTTATCTTTAAATTTATCCAACACTTTAGAAATAATCAAAATAATTACAACCGATGGCAGGATTAGTCCCAAGGTCGCAATAATACAGCCTATAATACCATAAACTGTAAAACCGACATATGAAGCCATATTTACGCCAATAGCGCCCGGAGTAGATTCAGAAATCGCAATCATATCTGCCAAATCCCCATTGGTAAACCATCCAGTTTTATCTGCGATATCATACAAAAAAGGAATCGTAGCCAATCCGCCGCCGGCCGCAAACAATCCAGTTTTAAAAAATTCATAAAATAAACGTATTAAAATATTCATTGCTGTGCACCTTTCTTTGAAAAGACCAGCAAGCCGATGAACCCAGCGCCCAAAACAAACCAAACAGGTGAAATATCGGTTAAAACGGCCAATATGAAAATAACACCAAAAAGAATCCATGTTTTCATATCTACAATGGCTGATTTCAACAATTTTTGCACAGCTACTAAAATCAATACACAAACACAGACTCGGATGCCGCTGAAAGCATGCTGTACAACAGCTAAATCCGCAAAGTTTCGGACAAAAGCGGCTATAATGGAAATAATAATAATAGACGGTGTAACAAAGCCTAAGGTTGCCGCAATACCACCTGCTATTCCTTTTCTTTTATTACCCACAAAAGTAGCTGTGTTTACGGATATTACTCCGGGAGTACACTGCCCTATTGCATAGTAATCAGCCAGCTCACTATCTGTAACCCAACCTCTTTTTTCAACCAATTCACGCTGTAAAAGCGGTAACATTGCATAACCGCCACCAAAGGTAACGGCTCCTAACCGAAAAAAAAGCATAAACAAACTGCATAATTCTTTCACGCTGTAATCTCCAACCATAAGTCATCATTTAAATTTAGTATACATCCATATGAGCTTTTATATAACAAAAGAGCAGTTATACCTGCTCTCATTACGCTTAATCAATTGGTTTCATGGTCGGGAATAAAATAACATCCCTGATGCTGCTTTGGTCAGTCAACAGCATAACCAAACGGTCAATGCCTACTCCCAGGCCTCCTGTAGGTGGAAGGCCAACTTCTAATGCATTAATAAAGTCTTTATCGTATGGATGAGCCTCATCATCCCCTTTAGCCTTTTGTTCCACCTGCGCTGCAAAACGTTCTCTCTGGTCAAAGGGGTCATTCAATTCGCTAAATGCATTGGCATATTCATTCCCATTAATAAACAGCTCAAAACGTTCGGTATATCTGGTATCGGACGAATCCTTTTTAGCCAGAGGCGATACCTCAACAGGATGATGTGTCACAAAGGTAGGCTGCACAAGATGTTCTTCTACATAATCTTCAAAAGCCTCATTAATGATTTTACCAATGCCCCAACCCGGCTGCACTTCAATATTTAAGGCTCTTGCCTTTGCAGCAGCTTCATTAATATCTGTAATAGCATCGAAATCAACGCCTGTATATTCTTTTACCAAATCTACCATTTTAGCTCTTTTAAAAGGAGCTTTTAAAGATATCGCTGATTCCTGATAAGTAATATCCGTCGTTCCGAGAGTCTTCTCAGCTACATAGCCAATTAGCTCTTCCACCATTTCCATTACATGATTAAAGTCTACGTATGCTTCATAAGATTCCATGGTTGTAAATTCCGGATTATGGGTTGAGTCCATACCTTCATTACGGAATAAGCGGCCAATTTCATATACTTTATCAAAGCCCCCGACAATTAACCTTTTTAAAGGCAGTTCAGTCGCAATGCGCATATACATTGGAATGTCCAGGGTATTGTGGTGTGTTGTAAACGGACGGGCATTGGCGCCACCGGCTAAGGTAGCCAGCACAGGCGTTTCTACTTCAATAAAGCCACGGTTGTCCATAAACTCCCGAATATATTTAATAATACGAGAACGCAGCATAAATACATCCTTTACTTCCGGATTCATGATTAAATCCACATAGCGCTGACGATAACGCAAATCAGCGTCCTTTAGCCCATGAAATTTTTCAGGCAATACCTGTATAGATTTACTGAGCATTTTTATTGTTACCGGACGAACGGAAATTTCACCTCTTTGGGTACGAAAAACTTCACCTTCAATACCGATAATATCCCCGATATCACAGCTTTTTACATCGGCATAGGCTTCTTCACCTAATATGTCTTTTTTCATAAACAACTGGATTTTACCTCTAGCATCCATCAAATCCAGGAAGGCAACTTTACCCTGTCCTCTTTTTGCCATGATACGGCCGCAAAGACTGACAGTTTTTCCTTCAAAATTTTCAAAATTATCCAGTATATCTGTTGTGTGAGCAGTTGCTTCATACTTGGTTTCTTTATAAGGATACTTTCCTTCCTCACACATTTTATGATACTTGTCTACTTTTACTTTTACTACTTCCGGTAAAGAATCATAATAATCGCCCATGCTTTTCTCCAATCTATCAAAATTACTGAATCAAATATTACATTAATTAATTTCTAATACTTTAAAAATCATTTCCCCGGCAGGAGCATTGACCACCACTTCCTGCCCGACCTTTGACCCCAGCAAGGCACTGCCAATAGGAGACTCATTAGAAATCCGCCCTGCAACCAAGTCCACTTCATCACTGCCTACAATCGTATAGACACATTCTTCATTATACTCCTTATCTAACACCTTCACCTTGCTGCCGGCTGCCACTACGCCCTTTGGCGCACCCGTTTCATCAATGATTACTGCATTTCTGAGCTTATGCTCCAGCTCCATGATTTCGCCTTCAATAAAAGCCTGTTCCGTTTTGGCTTCTTCATATTCAGCATTTTCACTTAGGTCTCCGAATTCACGTGCCACCTTAATTTTTTCAGCAATTTCATGTCTTTTATGTGTTGTTAAATCTTCATATTTCTTTACTAATTCTTCATAACCCGCTTTAGTTAACAAAATCTCTTTAGCCATTTCATTTCTCCCATACATCATGCAATAAATAATTAAAACTCCGCCTTAAACAGACTTCCAGAATTTCTTATCTTACGTATTATAGTGAAGTAAGTAATTCATGTCAAGTAAATTTGCTATCATTGACTTGGTGCTGTATAACCCAATCCTCTATTTCTTTATAAACTGAGTTCGATTCCTGAATTCCATTTAAAATCAATCCTTCTAATAATGCCGGGGAGCGGAAATTCCAGGAAGTCGGCAACTGAGGCTGTAAATCCTGAGGAAATAAATCTCCCAAATCATTAGGGGGGCAGTTCCAATCAATGATGAATTCCTTGCAGAATCGATAAGGTCGCTTTTCCTGTGCCCCTACATCAAATAACACTTTATAATCAGATAAATACTGAAAAGTTTTCGTACAGTAAACACAAAGACCTTTATTTTCCAACAACCAGCGTTCCGCAGAATTTAATGCGGCCTGATTTCTTGAAAATAAACCCAGATAACTAAAATGCGCTGATAAATAATCCAAAACATCAAAGGCAATAGCATCTTTAAAATAAACAGCTATATTTTCCTCCAACAATTCAGGATGCGAGGCACATAGCCGAAGCAGCTGCAATACTAAAGACAGTCGGCAGCCTGTGTATATTTTAAACGATTGTAATGCCGGTTGAATTTCGGCTGCCAGCAGAGGACCGAGACAGATGCCTTCTCCCTGCTCGTTTTTGAGCAATGATATCAACTTCTCTATTTGAGTATCTGCAATAAAACCATCCTTATTACGCTTAATGGTAACGACGGATGCCACTTCTTCAAATCGTTCATTATAGATGACATTAACCTTACGGATGCCGTTAGTAACAACATCTTTTAATTTATTTTTTCCCTTTTGGAAAAAACTCCAGTTATTTTCATCAGTTACGCCTGTATATTCCGTCAACAATATCAGCTTCTTCACAATTATACCTCAGTCCTGATTGTTGTTAAATATATGCAGGGTTCCCAAGTATTATGTGTGTGAAAAAAGAACCTATGAATCCAGTTTTTCCCAACCAGCATTCTTAACAGTTAAATGAGCTGTAAAAACAAAACCCAGCGTATAACGAATAATTTACTATCTATTGCGCGATAAGTTCTGCATACAAACGAATGAATCCATCTATTTCTTCTGCAGTAGTATCAAAAGAAGTTACCAGCCGCACTTCTCCCAAGGGCTCATTCCAAATATGAAAGGGATATTTTTGCTGTAACGGTTCAATAACCTCTCCGGGTAATAAACAGTAAATACCATTAGCCTCAGAAGGAATGGTAATAGGAATTTGGATTTGTCTTAAGTTCGTTCGGAAGTAATCCGCCATGGCATTAGCTTTTCTCCCATTTTTTATCCAAATGTCATTTTCCAGCAAGGCTTTTATTTGTGCGGCAATAAAGCGGTTTTTAGAATGAATCTGCATCCCCTGTTTTTGTACGAAGGCAAAGTCCTCTGCCAAAGCGGTATTAACGAATACCAAGGCTTCTCCCATCATGGCGCCGTTTTTGGTCCCACCAAAACTAAATACATCCACACCGCAATCTACTGTCATTTCTTTCAAAGAGCAATCCAATACAGCCGCAGCGTTTGCTATGCGGGCTCCGTCCATATACACCACCATATGATGCATATGTGCGAAATCACAAATTGCTTGTATTTCCTCTAAAGAATAAACCGTTTCCCGCTCTGTCAACTGTGCGATTTCAATAACCCGTGGCTGTACCTTTTGTATATTTCCTTGACAGTGCAAATAAGGCAAAATATCATTAGTCTTTATTTTCCCACAATGGGAAGAAACCGTTAATATTTTATTTCCGGCAATCGCTTCCATCGCACCACATTCATCTGTATGAATATGGGATTCTTCAGAGGTAACAACCCCTTCATAACTTTTAAGCAAGCTTTTTAAAGCCAGTACATTAGCAGCCGTACCGTTCGTCAGGTAGTATACAGCAACCTCTTTTCCCAACAGTTTTTGGAACAGTTCGGTGCAGTCCTGAGTCGTTGCGTCGTCGCCGTATCCAGGCGCATGAGCATGGTTAACAGCCGTAAGTGCCGCCATTACTTCAGGGCAGGCACCGGACCAATTATCACTGGCAAAAGATTTCATATTATATTTCCTTTCTTTATAGCATTATATTAAAATAGACAAAACTGTTTGCAGATAAAAATAAGCGTGAACATCGTAAGTACGCAAAGCATGGAGGTAAACACGACAATCTGTCCTGCCAAATCACCGTCAGCACCCATCTGTTTAGCCATGGTATAGGAATTCACTGCAGTAGGTGCACCAATCATCGTAACAATCGTTGCCAGCTGAATACCGGAGAAGCCTAACCATAAACTGACAGGCAACACAATAACCGGTACCACAACTAATTTACCTATAATACAAAAACACAATTGCTTAGCTTTCCCCCGCAAAGCATCAAAACGAAATGACGCACCTAATACCATGAGCGCCAATGGTGTAGCAGCAGAAGCCAATTGAGAAAGCACATTCTCAACCACATAAGGAAGCTGTACTTTGAGCAGCATCATCAATACGCCTAAGAAAGAACCGATAATTAAGGGGTTTTTAAATACACTCCATAAAATTTGCCCTGCCGAAGCGCGCTGTCCGCTGTAGCTTTCCAGCAATACTACAGCTAAGAAATTATATAAAGGAACAATTACAGCAACCGTCATAGCGGTAATGCCGATTTGCGTGGACCCTAGGATTGCCTGTGTAATAGGAATTCCAAAAATAACGAAATTGCTTCGATAAATTCCCTGTATCATTACACTTCGTACTGAATTTTGCTTTTCTATTTTAGGAATCAACAGACATAGAATGAAAAAGACAACTAATACACAACCGGTACAGAAACCAATCAGTTTCCAATCAAAGCTCCCACCGGATCGAGTTTGATAGATATTCATAAACAGCATAACCGGAAGAAAAGTTTTAAAAATCAACTTATTCAACTGCTCTACTGTATCAGTACGCACTAGTTTAACGGTCTTTATCATATAACCAAAACATATTAAAAGAAAAGAAGGCAGTACAATATTGAATGTCAGTAAAAAATTATTCATCCCAATACTGCTGCCTGCTACAGATATCGAATTGCCTCATTAAATGAATCATCCCTTCACTCTTAACCTCTTCAATCTTCGTATAGTATACCACTGATTATGGCCGGACAACAGTTTAAATCTCTGTAAATATTGGTTTAAATAGAATAAGAGATATCCATTAAAAACGCACCTGTTTAAGGTGCGTTTATTCTTTATTTAACAATCGGTATCTGCAACTCTGTCAGCCACTGTGAATCTGAATCACAGTTCCAAATTCCATCAATATAGCTTTCTCGCGGATTGCCGCTTATTGCATATCCATTTTCTTCTATCCATCGAAAAATAAAAGCATAGGCTTGTGAAATTGTGTGGTAGGGCCCTTGATGCATAACGGAAACGACCGTTTCCGGCTCCATACTTTTAAAATGAATATCTTCGAAATCTTCATACAGCTGGTCTACTGCTTCACAGAATTCCACTTTAAAATTCTTTTCTTTATATTCTCCGTCTAAGTAAATGATAAAACAATATTCCGATATGGCACATTTTATATTGGGGTATTTTTCTGTTACTTGTTTTCCAATCGTCGGGATTAACTTAAAATAGTCGTCATAACCGGGTACAATCAATTCTTTGGCATAAACCGTACAGCCCGGTAATTCTTTAATAGTTGCCTGATAATTCATCTTCATCTTCTCCTCTTTTCCTGATAATATGAAATCAATTCGAACCAGCTGTTTTTGGATTTTTTGCAGTTGAGCATATAGCTCCCGGCGACGATGCTTCAGGACATCCACTGAAGGATTCTCTAAAATTTCTTTGATTTCAACAATAGAAAACCCCATCTGGCGCAAAGATTGGATTTGATGCAGTGTAACCAACTGTGCCCCTTTATAAAAGCGATAATGAGTAACAGGGTCTGTATATGCCGGCTTTAACAAACCCATTTCATCATAGTATCGCAGCGTTTTGACCGTCGTCTTTCCCATTTTAGAAAATTCACCGATTTGAAACATGCTGTCCTCCTTGACAGAAATAAGTTACACCCTCCTTTTACAGGAGAG
>Ga0129308_1003114_pt1 | contig 12525 bp, 9 predicted proteins | sample L827metagenome_FD_94440 | JGI IMG/M metagenome (GOLD analysis project Ga0129308, IMG submission 94440) | Ring-tailed lemur group fecal microbial communities from Wisconsin, USA - L827 metagenome | ecosystem: Host-associated > Mammals > Digestive system > Large intestine > Fecal | place: USA...
TGTTGACGCAGCTAACCAGAATGTTGCCAACAAAAATATGGACGCTTACGAGGCTATTGAGGCTGCAGGTCCTGACCGTTTAAGACCTATACTTATGACAACACTTACAACAGTGCTTGGTATGCTTCCTTTGTGGCTTACAACAAAAGAAGGTATGGAAATGAACAAAGGTATGGCCATAGTTATTATATTCGGTCTTACGCTTTCAACTCTTGTAACGCTTATATTCATACCTGTACTTTATGTTCTTGTTGAAAAGCTCCGTTTCAGAAGCTTTTCCAAAAAACTTAAAAGGAAAAAAGGCAAAAAAGCCAAAGCAGAATAATAAATAAATGGTAAAAATTTAACAAAGTTGTTCAATAGCTATTGACAGCATTATACAGAGCAGTTATAATTCTTTCTGTAATGAACGAGGGTGTTTCAAAAAAAGGGAAACACCCTCATTTTTTATTTTTATTATAAAAATTTGAACTTTGAATGAGGTAAGTATATACTGGAATAAGCAGCAATATCGTGAAGAAATTTTTAAAGGAGGATTTTTATATGAGCTACACAAAAGAGGATATACTCAGTCTTGTTGAAGAATATGACGTAAAATTTATAAGACTTCAGTTTACAGATATAATGGGAACTTTTAAAAACGTTTCGGTTACGGTAAGCCAGCTTATGAGGGCGCTTGACGGAAAATGTATGTTTGACGGCTCGTCAATAGAGGGCTTTGTAAGGATAGAGGAATCTGACATGTATCTTAAGCCTGATTTGGATACATTTGTTATTCTTCCATGGAGACCTCAGCACGGCAGAGTGTGCAGATTTATATGCGATATATGCCGCTCAGACGGAACTCTTTTTGACGGCTCACCGAGATATGTGCTTCAAAATGCCATAAATAAGGCAAAGGCAATGGGCTATGAATGTAAAATAGCCCCTGAATGTGAATTTTTCCTTTTCCAGACAACAGACAGCGGAGAGCCCACAACAATACCAAGCGACAGCGGCAGCTATTTTGACATAGGCCCTGTTGATAAGGGCGAAAACATAAGAAGAGAAATTTGCCTTACACTTGAGGACATGGGTTTTGAAATACTTTCAAGCTACCATGAGCAGGCACCGGGACAGCACGAAATAAACTTTAAGGCTGTTGACGCACTTCAGGCGGCAGACAATGTTATGACACTTAAAATGGTTGTAAAAACCGTTGCCCAGAGAAACGGATATTTTGCCTCCTTTATGCCAAAGCCGCTTAATACCTGCAACGGCTCGGGAATGCATATAAATGTATTTTTTGATAAAGACGGCGAAAACGCCTTTGAGGATTTATCTGACAACAAGGGTATGGGCTTAAGCCAGACGGCATACAATTTCCTTGGCGGAATTACAACGCATATGAAGGGACTTTCACTTGTTACAAATCCCCTTGTAAACAGCTATAAAAGAATTGCCACGGGCTTTGACGCACCAAACTATATTGCATGGGCATTCGGCAACAGAAGTCCTCTTATAAGAATACCTTCGGGCAAGGGCGAAAGGAAAAAAATAGAGCTTAGAAGCCCTGACGCTTCGGCAAATCCGTATCTTGCATTTGCGGCTATAATATGCGCCGGCCTTGACGGAATAGAAAACAAAATTACACCGCCTGACTATATAAGCGGAAATATATACGATATTGATGACGACACCTTAAAAAGCATGGGCATACAGTCACTTCCGAAATCTCTCGGCGAGGCTGTTGACGAATTTGAAAAGGACGAGGTGGTTAAATCAGCTCTTGGTGAACATGTTGCATGCAAATATGTTCAAAACAAAAAGGGTGAGCTTGAAGAATACTGTAAAAACGTAACTGACTGGGAAATCAAGAAATATCTTAATATTTATTGATTTTCACTTTCCGGCTTACTTGTATGGAGTTGATGGGAATGGATAATATTATAATAGGGTTTACTGACCGCAGCAAAGGCAAAGTTATAAAAGACATTGTAAGCAGTAACGGTTTTTATAATGTTGATGTCTGTGTTTCCGGCGACGAAATACTGCGTATTGCCGATTACAGTGCGGGCGGAATTGTTATTTGCGGCTACAAAATAGGTTCTCAGCTTTACAGCGATGTTTATGAAATGCTGCCGGATGATTTTGATATGCTTGTGCTGCTTTCAAGAAATCAGGCGGATTTTATAGACAACGAGGACATATTCTCTCTTGTTCTGCCGGTAAGCAAGGTAGATTTGATAAAAACTGTGAACATGATACTTTCCTTTGGAAATGACTCTGTTCCCGGCAGAGAAAAGGCTCAGGTTTCAAAAATTGAAAGAAGTTCTTCCGATAAGCTGACAATAGAAAGAGCAAAGCTGTATCTTATGAATAAATATAAGCTGTCGGAGGATTCGGCGCATCGCTTTCTTCAGAAAAACAGCATGAACAAGGGACTTAAAATGGTTGAAATGGCAAAAATTATTTTGCATGACCAATGATATAATTACATATAATAATTCATATTGTAGAAAAAGTGGTTACCGAATAGCGGAAAGGTTTGGAAAACAAATTTTCATCACTTTGCTTCGCAAAGTCGGCTTTGCCGACCGCCCCATCTTGGGCGGTGATTGTTTACCAAATGGAATCCGCAGGCCTTTCAGCACTTTGCTTCGCAAAGTCGGCGTTGCCGACCGCATTTATCTTTGCGGTGCATTAATTAACTTCCGCCGAGGATAATCTATGCATGGCGAAGAGAACGCCACCGCCGCAGGCGGCTTGCCGAAGGCAAGTGCTTTGACCGGGGTTTCAAAGCATTTATGCTGATGGAACCCTTGATTTATTCTTCTGTTTAAGCTCGTTGAAATCCTGATTTCGACGAAGGGTGTCGACAAAGTCGACACCCTAAGAATGCGGCATGACAAAGCTTATTTTATCGTGCCGCATTTTTAGGCACGCAGACGCAGACTGCGGATAGGGTTTAAGAGGAAATCTGTCCGTTTCATTTTTAATATACTGTATTGTAATTCTCATTTTTTATGATATAATAACGCATTGTAAACGGATTTTGACAGCGTGGTTTGGGAAAAGGGTGTTTGAGTATGAAAAAAATTGAGATTATAATTAAAAGTGAAAAGCTTGAAGAGCTTAAGGCGGCGCTTAACGAGGTTGGCGTGCACGGAATGATGATAACAAACATAATGGGCTACGGAAACCAAAAGGGATATACCCAGATGTACCGCGGCAATGCCTACACGGTTAACCTTATGCCTAAAATTAAGGTTGAAACCGTTGTGTGCGACGATTTATATGAGGCTACCAAGGACGCCATAATAAGAGCCGTAAGAACAGGCAGCATAGGCGACGGAAAAATATTCTCTTATGACATACATGAAGCCATAAGAATAAGAACAGGCGAAAAAGGAAAAGACGCTATATAAATAAATGACATAGATTATAAAAATAACTGATATATAAAGGATATTAAACATATATATAAGTAATTTTTATACCGATGTTGTTATATATACTATTGATTTATATAAAATCATGTATTATAATTATTCAAAAGCAAGGGAGCTTTTAAATGCAGATATTCTGCCTTTAAAGGCTCCTTTTTTATTATTTTAAAAAACAATACTCATCTTCGGAAAAGCTGAGAGTTTAAATTATTAAGTGAAAGGATGAAGAAGATATGGCATACGAGTCATTTTTTAGCAATGAAAAGCCTCAGGGCATGTATGATCCGTCTTTTGAGCATGACAACTGCGGTATAGGCGCGATTGTTAACATTAAGGGCGTAAAAACACATCAGACAGTGGAGGATGCGCTTAAAATAGTGGAAAACTTGGAACACAGAGCGGGAAAGGACGCTGAAGGCAAAACCGGTGACGGCGTAGGCATACTTCTTCAGATAAGCCATAAATTTTTTACAAAGCAGGCAAAGGCTTTGGGCTACAATATAGGCAATGAAAGAGATTATGCTGTGGGCATGTTCTTCTTCCCTCAGGATGAGCTGGCAAGAAATCAGGCAAAGAAAATGTTTGAAATTATTATCAAAAAAGAAGAACTTGAATTTATAGGCTGGAGAGAGGTGCCTACAAAGCCTGAGGTTTTGGGCAAGGCTGCTGTTGACTGCATGCCTTATATTATGCAGTGCTTTGTAAAAAGACCAAAGTCGGTAAATAAGGGAATGGACTTTGAAAGAAAACTTTATGTGGCAAGACGTGTTTTTGAACAGTCAAACGACAATACATATGTTGTATCCCTTTCAAGCCGTACAATAGTCTATAAGGGCATGTTCCTTGTAAATCAGCTTCGTCTTTTCTTTCCTGACCTTCAGGATGAGGACTATGAATCTGCAATAGGCATGGTTCACTCACGTTTCAGCACCAACACAACACCAAGCTGGCACAGAGCCCACCCTAACAGATACATACTTCATAACGGCGAAATAAACACCATAAGAGGCAATGCCGACCTTATGCTTGCCCGTGAGGAAACTATGGAAACCGATGTGCTTAAGGGTCAGATGCACAAGGTACTGCCTATTATAAGCCAGGAGGGCAGCGACAGCGCAATGCTTGACAACACCCTTGAGTTCCTTACAATGAGCGGCATGGAGCTTCCTCTTGCGGTTATGATTACAATACCTGAGCCTTGGAGCAACAACAAAATAATGAGCCAAAGCAAAAAGGACTTTTACCAATATTATGCAACAATGCTTGAGCCATGGGACGGCCCTGCTTCAATAGTATTCAGCGACGGCGATGTTATGGGCGCTGTTTTGGACAGAAACGGACTTCGTCCTTCAAGATACTATATAACAAACGATGACAGACTTATACTTTCCTCTGAGGTAGGCGTGCTTGATATACCTGCCGAAAAAATAGTTAAAAAGGAAAGACTCAGACCGGGCAAAATGCTTTTGGTAGATACCGTTAAGGGCGAGCTTGTAGACGATGACGAGCTTAAGGAAAGATATGCCGCAAGACAGCCTTACGGCGAATGGATTGATGCAAATCTTTTAAGACTTAGAGATATAAAAATTCCTAACCACAAGGTAGAGGAAATTAAGGGAACAGACCTTACACGTATGCAGAAGGCATTTGGCTATACCTATGAAGAGGTTATGACATCTATTCTTCCTATGGCAAGAACAGGTCAGGAGCCTATTGCGTCAATGGGCATAGATACGCCTCTTGCGGTGCTTTCAAAAACAAAGAAATCACTTTTTAATTACTTTAAGCAGAACTTTGCTCAGGTTACAAACCCTCCTATTGACGCCATAAGAGAAGAGGTTGTAACAAGCACAACAGTTTATGTGGGCGAAAGAGGAAACATACTTAACGAATGCGCAGAAAACTGCCGTGTAATGAGAATTGACAATCCTATACTTACCAATACAGACCTGCTTAAAATTAAGAATGTGAATGTTCCGGGCTTTAAAGCGGCTGTTATACCAATTACATATTACAAAAACACACCGCTTGAAAAGGCTATTGACCGTATATTTGTTGAGGTTGACAGAGCTTACAGAGACGGCGCAAACATACTTATACTTTCAGACAGAGAGGTTGACGAAAACCATGTTCCAATTCCTTCTCTGCTGGCTGTTTCGGCGGTAAGCAAATACCTTGTAAGAACAAAAAAGAGAACCGCAGTTGCTCTTATACTTGAATCGGCAGAGCCGAGAGAGGTACATCACTTTGCAACGCTTTTGGGCTACGGCGCATGTGCAATTAACCCATATCTTGTTCAGGACACAATTAAAGACCTTATCGACAAGGAGCTTCTTGACAAGGACTACTATGCGGCAGTAGACGATTATAACGATGCAGTTCTTCACGGCATAGTAAAGATTGCTTCAAAAATGGGTATTTCAACAATACAGTCCTATCAGGGCGCACAGATATTTGAGGCTGTGGGCGTAGACAAAAATGTTGTAGACAAATACTTTACAAACACAATTACACGTATAGGCGGCATTGACCTTGAAGAAATTCAGAAGGAAAGCCACGAGTTGCATGACAGCGCCTTTGACCCTCTTGACCTTGACACAGACCTTACACTTGACAGCGTAGGCAGCCACAATTTCAGAAGCGGCAAGGAGGATCACCTTTACAACCCTGTTACAATTCATCTTCTTCAGCAGGCAACAAGAACTGGAGATTATGAGCTTTTTAAGGAATATACAAAAAATATAAATGATGAATCTAAAAATATGAACCTCAGAAGTCTTATAGGCTTTAAGTATCCTGAAAAAGGCATACCAATCGAAGAGGTTGAAAGCGTAGATTCCATAGTAAAGAGATTTAAAACAGGCGCTATGAGCTACGGCTCAATTTCTCAGGAGGCACACGAAACCCTTGCCATAGCCATGAACAGAATAGGCGGTATGAGCAACAGCGGCGAGGGCGGCGAGATGATTGAACGTCTTACGCCTGATGCAAACGGCGACAACCGCTGCTCAGCAATTAAACAGGTTGCTTCGGGTCGTTTCGGCGTAACAAGCCGCTACCTTGTAAGCGCAAAGGAAATTCAGATTAAAATGGCACAGGGCGCAAAGCCCGGCGAGGGCGGTCATCTTCCGGGAACAAAGGTTTATCCGTGGATTGCCAAAACAAGACACTCTACAACAGGCGTAAGCCTTATTTCACCACCGCCTCACCACGATATTTACTCTATTGAGGACCTTGCGGAGCTTATATACGACCTTAAAAACGCAAATAAGGACGCAAAAATATCAGTTAAGCTTTGCTCAGAGGCAGGCGTAGGCACTGTTGCGGCAGGCGTTGCCAAGGCAGGCGCACAGGTAATTCTTATTTCCGGCTATGACGGCGGTACAGGCGCAGCACCAAGAACCTCTATTCAGAATGCCGGTATTCCTTGGGAAATGGGTCTTGTGGAAACACATCAGACGCTTATCAAAAACGGCTTAAGAAATAAGGTTGCCATTGAAACCGACGGAAAGCTTATGACCGGACGTGATGTTGCCATAGCGGCAATGCTTGGTGCAGAGGAATTTGGATTTGCCACAGCACCACTGGTAACCTTGGGCTGTGTAATGATGAGGGTTTGCAACAAGGACACCTGCCCTGTTGGTATTGCCACACAGAACCCTGAGCTTAGAAAGAGATTTTCGGGCAAGCCTGAGTATGTAATTAACTTTATGCGCTTTATAGCACAGGAGCTTAGAGAATATATGGCTAAGCTTGGCATAAGAACCGTTGCGGAGCTTGTAGGCAGAACAGACCTTCTTAAAGTAAGGGACGGCGCTGAAACAAGAACCAAAAAGGTTGAGCTTGACAATATTCTCAACAATCCTTTTGCTCAGCCGGGCAAGCAGTTCTGCTATGACCCTAAACAGGCATATAATTTTGAGCTTGAAAAAACAATAGACGAAAGAGTATTCCTTAAAAAGTTTAAAAAGGCTATTGAGGAAAATACACCGGAACGCATTGAGGTTGACGTAAAAAATACCGACAGAGCACTGGGCGCAATACTTGGCTCAGAGGTTACAAAAAAATATCCTGAGGGCATGGCTGAGGACACACTTTACATCAAGTGCAACGGCGCAGGAGGACAGAGCTTTGGTGCATTTATTCCAAAGGGCGTTACACTTGAGCTTGAGGGCGACAGCAACGACTACTTCGGCAAGGGTCTTTCAGGCGGAAAGCTTATGGTATATCCGCCTAAAAACAGCGTTATAAATGCTGATGAAAATATTATCATAGGCAACGTTGCCCTTTACGGCGCAACAAGCGGCGACGCTTATATAAACGGTGTTGCCGGCGAGCGTTTCTGCGTAAGAAACTCAGGCGCAAGGGCAGTTGTTGAGGGTGTTGGCGACCATGGCTGCGAATATATGACAGGCGGCGTGGTGCTTGTTATAGGCGGCACAGGCAAAAACTTTGCGGCAGGCATGAGCGGCGGCATAGCCTATGTGCTTGATGAAAACAACGATTTGTACACAAGAGTAAACAAACAGCTTGTTCATTTAGGAATAGTTGAGCATAAGCAGGATGTTGCCACAATAAAGGAAATGCTTGAAAACCATTATAAATATACAAACAGCGCTAAGGCAAAAATGATACTTGATAATTTCAGCAGCTATGTAAATAAGTTTAAAAAGGTAATTCCTTACGATTACGAAAAGATGTACAAAACACTTATTAAGCTTGAAGAAAAGGGTCTCAGCGGCGATGAGGCGCAGCTTGAAGCATTCTATACGGTATGTAAATGACAGGAGGGATAATAAGTGGGAAAAGCAACCGGATTTTTGGAATATGAAAGACAAAACTGCACCGAAAAGGAGCCGTTGGAAAGAATAAAGAATTTTAAGGATTTTCATATACATCTGCCTAAAGAGGTGCGCAAAACACAGGGCGCAAGATGTATGGACTGCGGAGTTCCCTTCTGCCAGTCGGGACTTGTTATAAACGGTATGGTATCAGGCTGCCCTCTCAACAACCTGATACCTGAATGGAACGACCTTGTATACCTTGAAAAGCCTGAAATGGCATTGGAAAGACTGCTTAAAACCAACAGCTTTCCTGAGTTTACATCAAGGGTATGCCCTGCGCCATGCGAGGCGGCATGTACCTGCGGACTTAACAATTCACCTGTAACAATAAAGGAAAACGAATGGGGAATAATTGAAAACGGCTTTGAAAATGGGCTTATAAAGGCTGCTCCGCCTGAGGTTAGAACAGGAAAAAGAGTTGCCGTTATAGGCTCGGGCCCTGCCGGTCTTGCGGCGGCAGAGCAGCTTAACAAAAGAGGCCACAGCGTTACTGTTTTTGAAAGAAGCGACAGAGCCGGCGGACTTCTTATGTACGGCATACCAAATATGAAGCTTGAAAAGAGCATTGTTGAAAGACGTATACGCCTTATGGAGGAAGAGGGTATTGAGTTTAAGCTGAACAGCGATGTAGGCAGAAACGTTAAGGCAGACGACATTATAAAGGAATATGACGCCGTTGTTCTTGCCTGCGGAGCCTCAAGCCCAAGAGATGTTAAGGTAAAGGGCAGAGAAGGAAAGGGCATTTACTTTGCCGTTGACTATATGACAAACATAACAAAGGGTCAGCTTGATCCTTCCTATGATACATCGGCATTTATGTCTGCAAAGGACAAAAACGTGCTTATAATAGGCGGCGGCGACACAGCAAACGACTGCCTTGGTACAGTTTTGAGAGAGGGCTGCAAAAATGTATATCAGCTTGACATAAACCCTAAAAAGCCGCTTACAAGAGCCGCAAACAACACATGGCCCGAATGGCCTAAGGTTTATACAATAGACTACGGTCAGGCTGAGGCTATTGCTAAATACGGCAAAGACCCAAGAATATTTGCTTCATCATGCCTTGAGTTTATACTTGACGAAAACAAAAACCTTAAAAAGGCACGAATTTCTCAGGTAATTAAAAAACCAAGCAAAAAAGCAAGATACGAGATAGTTCCTGTTGAGGGAACAGAGCAGATTGTTGATGTTGACATAGCCCTTATTGCCGGAGGATTTTCGGGCAGTGAGGCGTATGTTGCAAAAAGCTTTAAAACAGAGCTTGACGCAAGAACAAACGTAAAAACAGAAGAGGGACATTATATGTCCAGTGTAAACAAGGTTTTTGCCTGCGGAGATATGAGAAGAGGTCAATCTCTTGTTGTGTGGGCAATTAAGGAAGGCAGAGGCGCCGCAAAGGAAGTTGATGAATTCCTTATGGGTTATACAAATCTTAACTGAATATAAAAACAGCCGTGGGCATATTAAACAGCCTGCGGCTTTTTTTAGTCTAATTTTAACGCTTGGCGAATAACATATTTCTATGAACACAGCTTTAACATTCTTAAGGGGAGAAGAAATATGGAATTTGCGGGAAATATTGTAAACAGCATTGAAATATCGGGAAATGTAGCGTCTGAATGCGTTTTCAGCCATGAAATATATGGAGAGGGCTTTTACAGCTTTATGCTTGAGTCAAGGCGTTTAAGCGGAAACGAAGACAAAATAAGGGTTACTGTGTCTGAAAGAATACTGGACAAGGAAAAAATGAGCCTTGGCAGCTTTGTGTATGTTAAGGGTCAGGTGAGAAGCTACAACAGCCTTGTGGAAAACAAAAGCCGCCTTGTAATAACTGTTTTTGCCAAAGAGCTTGATTATGACCGTTTTGAGGACGTAAACACCGTTAATCTTGACGGTTTTATATGCAAAAAGCCAGTTTACAGGGTTACGCCTTTGGGCAGAGAAATTGCCGATATGCTTCTTGCGGTAAACAGAGCCTATAACAAGTCGGATTATATTCCCTGCATAGCATGGGGAAGAAACGCACGCTTTGCAAGCGATTTTAAGCTGGGCGACAATATACGCATATGGGGAAGAATACAAAGCCGAACCTACAAAAAGCATACCGAAAACGGCGATGAGGAAAGGACGGCATATGAGGTTTCCGTAAGCAGACTGGAAAAAGCAGAAAAAGAAAAAGAAAACGTCAGTGAAAATTGATATATCAAATAAATTATATTTTATTATTGACAACGGTCTGCACATAGTATACAATTCTTTAAGCTGGGTTTTTGTATAGTCTTGGAGGATGGATTATGAAGAACGGAAAAGTTTATATGTATTACGGCAAAGGCAGAGGAAAAACAACTCTTGCCATAGGTCAGGGCTTAAGAGCCATAGGCGAGGGCCATACTGTGGTTATGATTCAGTTTTTGGATTACAACAAAAATAAGGAGTATACCTCACTTAAAAAGCTTGAGCCGGCGTTCAGAGCCTTTAGGTTTGAAAAGGAAAGAGATGGAATAACAAAGGAAGACGAAAAAGAAATTAAAAACGAAATTTTTACGGCTGTAAATTTCGCAAAAAAAATATTTGAAACAGGCGAAAGCGATATGGTAATACTTGACGGTGTACTTGACGCCGTTTCAATGGGATTTATTGCTGACGAGGAGCTGCTTGCCCTTATTAAAAAAGGCGACCAGGCGGATATAATTATAACAGGAACCGAAAAATGCGAAAAAACTGCCGAATATGCCGACAACATATACTGCATAAATATTGAAAAATAAACCGAAAGCCTTGAATATTAAATATTCAGGGCTTTCGGCGTTTAGGAGTATATTTATGAAGCTTTCAGTGCTTTATTTATTTTTTCCAAAGTCCGTGAAGGTTGCAGTATTCATAAACTGCCACAAGCTCATCTGTGTCGCTTAAAGCAAACTCAGCGTGAGGCTTATCTGCTGCTGTAAGGAACTTAATCTGGCTGCCTTCCTTTGTTTCAACAGCTATAAATTTGATAAGGTGTTCTTCTGTCATAGGGTGAGTTACAGAGCCTACATCAACAATTACCTTTTTGCCGTCAACCTTTACTTCAGGCACATGCTTTTCAACAGCTGCATCTGTTGTTCCCGGAATAAGCTCAACCATTTTCTGACCGCAGCACATAACAGGTACGCCTTTATTTTCAGCAAATGTAACGATATTTCCGCAGTGTGGACAAACATAAAATTTTAACATTGTAATTCCTCCTTGATAAATGGTTTATTTTAATGGGGTTTGTTTTTGTTTTGTATGATTATAGTATAAAGTATAAAGCACAAAATAAAAGTTGCATCGGCAACATTTTATAAATTTTTGAAAATTAAAAAAATAATAAAATTATACATTTATTGACAGCTTAAGTTTACAAATATATAATAATTCAAACAGCAAAAGGAGGTATATTTATGAACGCTGGAATAACAAGAGATGAGGCTTTTTCGCTTCTTCAAAAATATAATAAGGAACAGTTTCATATTCTTCATGCCTTAACGGTGGAGGGAGTTATGAAATACTTTGCAAATGAGCTTGGCTATGGTAAGGACGCCGAATTTTGGGGCCTTTGTGGACTTATGCATGACGTTGACTTTGAAATGTATCCTGAGGAGCACTGCAAAAAGGCGCCTGAGCTTTTGGCTGAAATAAATGCATCAGATGAGCTTGTGCATGCGGTTTGCTCACACGGCTATGGCATTTGTGTTGATGTTGAGCCTGTGCATGAAATGGAAAAGGTGCTTTTTGCCGCGGATGAGCTTACAGGCCTTATATGGGCGGCGGCTAAAATGCGTCCTTCAAAAAGCGTTATGGATATGGAGGTATCAAGCCTTAAGAAAAAGTATAAGGACAAAAAATTTGCCGCAGGCTGCTCAAGAGATACCATAAATATAGGCGCTGAAAGGCTTGGCTGGGAGTTAAGCAAGCTTATGAAAATGACTATTATGGCTATGAGAAGCTGCGAGGAAAGAGTAAATAACGAAATAACAGCTATGTTTGGTCAGCAGTAAATTTATGATTATTATAAAAAATCCCGATTTTAGGGCGGTGTTTGTAAAACAGTTAATCCTTCGTACGTTTAAAACCGTACGGAGGATTATTTCTTGCGCCTGTTCAATAAATATGAATTTGTCATTCTGAAGGCGAAGCACAAAAAATTTAAGTCTTTGAAAGAGATTCTTCACTGCGTTCAGAATGACAATAACCTTGTATTGTGTCATTCTGAGGGCGAAGCACAAAAA
>Ga0129308_1003115_pt1 | contig 12522 bp, 10 predicted proteins | sample L827metagenome_FD_94440 | JGI IMG/M metagenome (GOLD analysis project Ga0129308, IMG submission 94440) | Ring-tailed lemur group fecal microbial communities from Wisconsin, USA - L827 metagenome | ecosystem: Host-associated > Mammals > Digestive system > Large intestine > Fecal | place: USA...
AAAAACAGCATTATTATTTGCTCATTTATAGAAAAACAATTATGTTTGCACGGAAAATTCCTCCGTTACCTGCGAAGTAACGGAATTTTTTAACAAAAGCATTATGGGAAAAGGAATGCCGGAAATGAGAAATTATTCACTTTTTATTTTTTTAAATTTATAAATTTAAAGTTTTCAATTATGAACAAAAAGTTTCTAAGTGTGATCCTGTTCAGTGCCTTAATGGTTGGTGCTGCAGGTACATTTGTTTCTTGTAAGGACTATGATGATGACATCGAAAACTTACAGAAGCAAATTGATGAAAACGCTAAGGCTATAGATCAGATTAATAAGCTGATTTCAGACGGTAGCGTAATAACAGGGGTAGTCAAGGGAGCAAATGGCATCACTATTACTCTTAGCAATGGTAATTCTTATGAAATTACCAATGGCTCAAATGGCACAAATGCTGCAGTATGGAGCATCGGAGAGGATGGCTATTGGTATAAAGATGACGTAAAACAGGCTTATAAAGCCGTTGGCGAAAAAGGTGGTGATGGTTGCTACTATAAGCCTAATGAAACAACTGGGAACTTTGACATCTACAATGCTGATGGTACCTTAAAGGAATCTACCAATATCTCTTGGAAAGGTACGGGCATTACTGCTGTAGAGGATGGCAATGATGTGATTCTATACAATGTGACAAAGGCTGATGGAACGACAGGCAGTGTTACAATTTCAAAGACCAACAATTTGCGTAGCTTGGTTTTCATCCCACAAGTGTATGTTGATGGTGTGCAGGGGTTGACTTATGATTCCTATGCTTATAAAGCACTGACTTTATCTGAAAAGGATTCTAAATCGGAAAAAACGACAGCTGCAGCTACCAGCACCACTATCAATCCGGTTGTCTATGCCGAATATCATGTAAATCCGGCCAATGCCAACGTTAATGAACTGAAAGACAAACTTTCATTCATGGTGAAACCGAACGTGGATTATATCAGTTCACGTGCTGCTGCTTCCAATGATTTTGCAATGACTCCCGAATTCGTTTCCTTTACGGACGGTATTTTGAAGGTCAAAGTCAATATCAAGGGAATAGCCGCTACAGAAGAAAAGATTTCTGTGTTTGCATTGAATGTAGAGAAAGAAAATGGTGAAGATGTTACTTCTGATTATGCTACAGTATTCAAGAAAGATTTGAGTGACTTGGCTATCGCTGACCCGGCTGCCGAAGCTGCAAAGAAAGGTATCGCTGATAAAGACGAGCACTATAGAACTAAAATTGCTGCTGTAGATGCTGACGCATACAATCAAAAGGTTGTTTGGGCAGAAGGAAATACTGAGGCAGAATCTAAAACATACTGTGATACCATTGTTGTTTACAACCAGAGCTTAGACTTGACGAAATGCGTAGAAGCTCATGAATTGGCATGTGAAGGTGGTGACAAAATCAAGGTTGCTGATTTGGAGAAACTTGGCCTGAGCTTTGCTTTTGATGTGGTAAAGAACTATAAGGTAGGTAATCCTGTAACCGATCAGGCAGACTTCGTGACTTTGGCTGATGGCGTTTTGACCCCGAAAGTGTATGAAACCGAAGGCCGTGCAGCTATTGGCCGTACTCCTATCGTACGTGTTCGTTTGATGGATGGCGAGAACCTTGTAAAGGTAGCTTACATCAAGGTATTCATTGCAGATGAGACAAGCGCTCCTGTTACTAACCAATATGAACTGACTATCGAAAACTTCAAGTATGATTGCGATGATGCTGCAGCTTCAAAACTGTCAACAGTTAAGGATATGAACGTTCAGGTATACAATGAAATCGGTCTGAGTAAAGAACAATTCCACGCAACTTATCCGTATTTCTACGACTATGGTGCTAACCAGACTCCGGCAGATTTGGGTACTTGTGAAGAAACAACAGATGCAGAAACTCAAGCTACTCACGTAATCAAATGGACTATCTCTAAAGACGCTTTGTGGGAAAATGCCAGCAAGCAGCTGACTCACCGTGTAAGATATTATGCAGGTGAAAATCAAACAGGTGCTTATGTTGAATTGGTACTGAAAGCTACGGTAGAAGATATCCAGAAGTCTTACAATGTAGCAAAAGCCGACTTCATCTCCAACTATTGGGATGCAGACAAAACTTATACCAAGTTTAATGTTGCCGTACCAAGTAGCACGACAGATGATGACCCAACTCACTGTACATTTGTTAATGATTTGAATTCTCCGTTCACAACTTGGGCAAAGAATAGTACGGAAGGAACTCCGGGCGTACTGAAACTTGACAAAGCAGTGACTGGTATAGAATACTTCTTCTGCGCTGATGACATCAAGAATATCACTAAGATTGGTGATATTGATGTAGTCTTCACAACAGATGAAGCTGGTACGACATTGTACGCTACAGTAGGCGGCAAAAAAGAAGAGATAGCTGTTATTAACAATGCTGGTTCTACCGCTCCTAACACTGTAACCTATAACAAGAATAGTGCTATTGCCAAGCAATTGTTGAATACTGGTGCTATGTACACTTATATTGGTGCTACTGGTCGTGTATGCGATGACGATACTAAGGTAGTGACTATTACATTTGATAATAAAGATCACTTCAAGGCTAACTTCATCCGTCCGGTCAACATTGCAGAACAAGCTGCTGATAACTTCATCGATGCTGTTGACTTTGGTGAAAAGGGTTCATTCATCCGCTTGGAAGATTTGATTGCTCCTTACGACTGGCGTGATCGCTACTTCAGTGACTATGCTAATTACTGGGGCTTCTACGGACCATTCACAATTACTGCTGATGTAGACAATGCTGAATGTGACTTGAACGGTGTTCGTCAGGCTGTTCCTGTAACGGTAGAGTTGAAAGCTAACACAAATACCACAATGGGTAGCGGTGATGATGCTAAGACTTCTCAGTATGGTTTCATCACTTACAAGAACAATGGTACTAAAGTTTCAGCATTCAATATCTACGTTAAAGTTACCGTAGAATATGGTTGGGGTACCATCAAGACTGATTTCATTACAGTTCCTGTAAGCTCTACTATCACTAATAACTAAAAGTAAACAAGTTATTAGAAGATAATAAATAAAAGAGTGGATATAGTCTTACAAAAGATTATATCCACTCTTCTTTTATTGTGCCTCCAATAATAAACCAACTGTCAGAACAAGTCTTGACTATTACACGTTGTTAAACACTTCCCAGTACCCCGATGTTCTACTGCCAATCCGAGTTATCAGTCCCTCCCGTTTAAGCAGCACTATTCTATTTTTTATTGTTCTCTCAGAAAGTTTTAGCACTTCACTCAACTGTCCAATGGTTATATATGGATCTTGTATAATTGCTTCCAATGTACTTTGGGCAATCTTTGGGCAATCTTTGGGCAACATTAGTTTCATCCTGCCCCATATTACTCAGTGATGTTCCGGTATTGTCCTTCATTCTGACTACATTACCGCATCCTTCATGTACGGGTATGAACATGAGGAAGTAACTGCGTTCCTCATCGGTTTCGATAGAAGCACGTGGTGAACCGTTTTTAGCCAGCCCATCTTGGATTGTAGGAATTCCGGTGCAGCGACCTTCTGTCAAGTCCAATTCTTTCAAGAAATCCCGATTACTTTCCACTTTATTACGATGCAGCAGGTCTTCTATGTTTATTGGCAGTGACATATAGTGTTCAATTATTTAATTCCACCAATGAGTATAGTCAGTATGGTGTATTCGTATTGCAATTTTCAATGCGAAGTTTCTCGCAAATATACGAAAACTCGCCCACATACGGATGGATTTCGCAGGAATAATGCAAACCGTTGGAATTAAAGGGAGATATGCAGGTTTTACCTATATTCGTCCATTATGGGGTTTTACCCGTTTTGGAGGAGTTAGGAAAATAAATTGCTACTTATCCGTTGCCGATTCAAGGTCGAAAATGTACGCTGAAAAGGCATTTGGATTATCCCGGACATCACCGTAAAGAACGCTGTTTCACTTATCTTTTGCGAATACAAAGTTAATGCTTTTTTCGCGAAAGGGAGAAAATACAGGTTCTGAATGTCACGCATGGGGCTTTTTTCCATATTCCGCTATATTCGTCATGCCGTTCATTTGCTCAATATCCGGTAATTTTGCAAACAAAGTAAAAGGTTATGAATCAAGCAAATGTCAAGGTATCGTTCTACCTCAAAAAGAGCGAGGCAGATGCCGATGGGATGTGCCCTGTAATGGCAAAGTTGAATATCGGCAAGTATTCTGAAGCTGCCTTCAGCGTGAAACTCCGTGTGCCGCAGGCAATATGGAGTTCGGGGCGTGCTTCGGGCAAGAGTGTAAAGGCAAAGGAAATCAACAATCGGCTGGACGAAATCCGTGCGATGGCATTGGGAGTCTATGCTGAACTGTCGGCTGTCCGTGACGGTGTGACTGCGGGGGATGTCAAAAGTCTGCTGCTGGGCATGGCGGGAGAACAGGCAACGCTATTGAGCTACTTCCGTACGTTTATTGAGAACTTTGCGAAGCGTGTGGGCGTAAACCGGACAGAAGGCAGCCTGAGAAGCTATCGGAACGCCTACAACCATGTGGAAAGGTTCATGCGGGAAAAGTACAATTTGTCGGACATCCCGTTTTCGGCATTGACGCTTTCCTTCATACAGGATTATGACTCGCACCTGCGGGCGGATTGCCATCTCTCTCCGGGAACGATTATCAATTTGACCGTACAGTTGAAAATCATCGTCGGTGAAGCCGTGGCAGACGGCATCATCACCACCTACCCGTTTACCGGATATGAACCCGTGCGGCCGAAACAGAAACGGAAGTATCTCACATCCGAGGAACTGCAACGGATAATGGCTACACCCCTCCACAAGCCACATCTCTATCTCGCACGGGATATGTTCCTTTTCTCATGCTACACCGGCATTCCGTATAGCGATATGCGGCTTCTCTCGAAAGAACATTTGTCGCTTGCCGACGACGGTACATGGTGGATCAGAAGTTCGCGTAGGAAAACAGGAGTCGAGTTTGAAATCCCCTTGCTGGATTTGCCCTTGCAAATCATAGAGAAATACCGGGACACAGCGCCGGACGGTAGGTTGCTACCCATGTATTCCAACAGCACTATGAATCTATACCTGAAACGTATCGCACAACTCTGTGACATTGGCTGTTCCTTGGTCTTTCATGCCGGTCGTCATACCTATGCCACCGAAATCACGCTCGGGCACGGGGTTCCACTTGAAACCGTCTGCAAGATGCTGGGACACAGTCAGATTGAAACGACCCAGATTTACGCAAAAGTGACTGATGATAAGATAAATGCAGACACGCGGATATTGAACGAAAGAATCGCTGAACGCTTCTCCGTAGTTATTTGACAAACAATTAAAACGCAATAAGATGAAAAAGAAAAGTGAACATACAGACAATACCATCAGACATCGCAGTACATTCGCGATACTGTTCTATATCAACCGCACCAAGATGCGTAAGGACGGGACGTGCCAATTACTATGCAAGGTAAGCATCGATGCCGAATGGGAACAGATTGGCATGAAGGTATCCGTCAATCCCGACATCTGGAATCCGGAAAAAGGCCGTGCCAACGGACGCAGTGCGAATGCCATGATAGTGAACCGTGCCATAGATGAATTGACGGAAGAGATAACCGGGTATTATAACAGAATCAAAAATAGTCTCGGATTTATTACGGCAGAACTGGTAAAGAACGCCGTGATGGGTGTCGGGCAGAAACCGCTTACCCTGCTGGCTCTGTTCAGAGAACATAACGAGGATTTCAGCAAGCGGGTCGGATTGGACCGTATCAAGGAAACGCTTGATTCTTACTTGAGGTCGTACAAGCATCTTTCCGCTTTCATCAAGAATAAGAAAGGCGTGGAAGATGTCACGCTTCGCAGCCTTGATAAGAATTTCTACGATGATTTTGAACTGTTTCTTTGCAAGGACTGCCACATGATGCCTAAGACCGTGCATGAACACCTGTACCGTCTGAAGAAGATGACCAAGCTGGCAGTAAGCCAGGGAACACTCCGCCGTGACCCTTACTGCCGTCTCCACCCCGCTCTGCCACGACGGAAGAGCCGCCACATGAAGCTGGAAGACCTCAGGAAACTCATGGAAACCCCAGTAGAGAAACCGCAACTGCAATTCGTGAGAGACATGTTCCTGTTTTCGACTTTCACAGGGCTGGCTTACGCGGACCTGAAAAGGCTGAAAGTAAGTGATATTTCGCAATCCGAAGACGGTGCATGGTGGATTCACGTACGCCGTCAAAAGACAGACACGCTCTCTTCCGTCCGCCTGCTGGATATACCCTTGCGGATTATTGAAAAGTATCGTGAGCAACGACAAGGGGACAATGTGTTCAACGTTTACCGCCGCGGCTACTTTATCCTGCTGACACGGGAATTAGGAAAGGTATACGGTTTTGATTTGACCTTCCACCAGGCGAGGCATAATTTCGGAACCCATGTCACGCTCTCACTCGGCGTTCCTATAGAGACGGTCAGCCGTATGATGGGACACATGTCTATTTCTACCACTCAGCTTTACGCGCAGGTGACGGACAAAAAAGTGGATGAGGACATGAAGGTTTTGAAGGCAAGCGGTTTCAGCGGTACAATTGAACTTTGCGAAGAGGATTTCACCAACCGGAAAGGAAGAAAAAGGTCGTCATGCACCTCATGAAAATCAAGAACGGAGAAACGCATGTCGCTGAACAGGCTGTTTCTCCGTTTTGTCATGTCACACCCACCGCATATCTTCTTTGCACCGCTTGTAGGCATCCTCCAATATTTTAAGGATATCCGATTCCTTGTAGAGGGCCTTACCCTGTACAAGATAGTAAGGGACAACGCCAAGTGTGCGGTATTCCTGCAATGTCCGCCTGCTGACCCGCAGAATCTTCGAAAGTTCCTCGTCCGTCAGGAAACGTTCTCCATGAAATGCGGACCTGGGAATATCCTCCATCGCCGCGATTAGCTGTTCCATATTATCCAATCCCTGAAACAGTACATCAACACGCGGGTCTTTCCGTTCTAAAAAATGATAACTCATGATTCTCTTTTTAAGTGGTAGTAATTCGATTCCAACAATCTGTACACGTCTTCGGTCTTGAAGAATATCTTGTGCTTGATGCGTGAGTAAGGCAGGATACCCTTGTCACGGTACACCTGAAGTGTCTTTTTGGATATGCGCAATATCTCGCACACCTCCTGGTTGTCAAGCCACTTTTTTAAGCCGAGGTCTTCCATCGGGCGGCACATTCCCACCACCTTCTCCTCCAGTTTGCCGAAACGCACCCGGAGTTCATCAAACGTCTGTTTGTCGATACATACTATTTCCATACCAGTCATTTTTTGAGTTGAACATCCATCCGATTTTTCAGTTTTTGGGGCAGCACCTTTCCTTTTTGGTTGAGGAACGCTTCCACTTCGGAGGCCTTGTAGTAAGTCCGTCCGTCAATCATGTAATAGGTGACGTACTTCTTCTGGCGGTAACGTGCCAGTGTACGTTTGGTGATACCGAGCAACTGGCAAAGGTCATAGTTGTCCAGGAGCGTGTCGCCTTCCAGACACTCTTTCAGCTTGTTCATCCGCTCCAGGGTACGGTCGATTCTGTCGAACCGTTCCATGATTTGCATGAGCATTATTTGGGCACTTTCGCTGTTTATCTGTAGCATAATGCATTCTGTCTTTAGCGTAAATAATAGTTTTGCTTACACCTTGTCGCGCAACAGGTTATACTACATATAGGGCTAATGGCGTACCAATGACCATGTATTTCACTGAATGGCATTGGCATTCCGTTGAAATACAGTGAAATAAAAATTTTTAGAATGAAAAATGGAGGTGGAAAACCTCTTGCAAAATGCAAGTTTTTTTGCAAAATGCAAGTTACATCCTGCAAGGTTTGCGGTAGATAAGGCGGCAGATGCCGTTGGAAAAAGAGGTGGTTTTATGCAGTTCCCAATGTTGTGGCCGGAATGTATTCAATACGGATATCCCTTGTCCGGCAGAAAACGGCAACTGGTAAACTACAAGTTCATCAACAAGATCATAGAGGAAAAGCCCGCGAAGCAATTCCACCGATTCCGGTTCTATGATTTCGGCAAGATAAGTGAATGAATCGTCCCTGCTGTCTTTCTCGCAAAGCAAATCAAGGATGGAATGGGGCAATATAAGGGCCGAGCAGCGTTCACGCCAAAGGGGGAACCCCCGCCTGTCGTTTCTTACCCAGGACACAAGTGCTCCGGCCGTTTCCGGGAGGAAACCGTCCAATGTTATTGCCGTTACGACTTGAATCCTTGCCATAGCTTCCATTCTTTTTTTCAACCGGAAGCCATACAAAAGAAGCGTGCAATCCACGCTATCTCTAATGGAGGCTCTGGAATGCCCTTAACAGGAATAGGTGAATGCACGCTATGCCAAGGCATAGCATAAGCAATCACGCAATAGTTCCTGTTAATGTTCATTTTCCAGATTCCCATTAGGACGCTTGCGGTCTTATGTCTATATATAAACGGCAACTGTCTCATGGACAGTACGCCGCCTTTTTCACTATTTAAGTACAAAAGTACACATATTCAGTGACATTTGCACTATTTTTAGTCGTCAAATTCATTTCAGTCCGTATTTCTTCATTTTCCTGTACAGTGTTGCCGGGTTGATGTTCAGCATTCCTGCCGCTTGTTCCCGGTGACCGTTGCAGGCTTTGAGGGCTCGGATAATACTTTCTTTCTCAAACGCTTCATCCTTCAGTGGCAGGATTGCGGTTGTATCTGTTTTCTCGTTCCCGTATACACGAACAGCCGTTTCTAATCCGTCCATGTCAAGCATCGGAGATTCTGATACCAACACGGCACGCTTGACACGGTTTTGCAGTTCACGCACGTTGCCCGGCCACCGGTAGGCAAGCATTCTGCGTTTGGCATCCTCCGTAAATCCTTGTGTCTCCCTTTTCAGTTCTTTCGAGAAACGTTCACGGAAAAACTCCGCCAACGGAATGATGTCTTCCGGGCATTCCTCCAGGGAGGGCTGCCGAATCTCAAACTCGTTCAGACGATGGTAAAGGTCTTCCCTGAACCGTCCCTCCTTGATGGCCAGTTCCATATTCTCGTTTGTTGCGGAAATGACCCTGACATCCGAAATCCGTTCCCTGCCGCTACCTATCGGGGTATATACATTCTCCTGCAATACCCGGAGGAGCATGGATTGGATTTCATGCGGCATCGTGCCTATCTCGTCAAGGAACAAGGTTCCGCCTTTCGCCAAGTCAAAATATCCGGTCTTTGCCGTGTCCGCCCCGGTGAACGCGCCTTTCTCGTGCCCGAAGAACAATGAAGCGACCAACTCACGGGGCAATGCGCCGCAGTTTACGGCAACAAAAGGCTTGCCGTATCGTTCGCTATTGTTATGGATGGTCTGCGCCACCGATTCCTTGCCGGTTCCGTTGGCTCCGAGTATCATCACAGACATGTCGGACGGGGCGACCAGCCTGGCAAACTTTTCCACTTTCAGTATCATGGAACTTGTGCGGTGGAACAACAGCCTTTCCTGCTTTCTCACGGTGGCTACCGGGTGGAACACATCTTCCGCCAGTTCCAGCAGATGTTCCCGGTGTACAGGTTTGGGCAGGTAGTCCTTGGCTCCCAGTTTGATGGTACGCACAACGTCCGGGACGGAAACATATTCGGTCGTTATGATGAACGGGATGTCTTTCTTCTCCTTGCGCAACCATTCCAAAAGGGAAATGCCGTTGCCTTCCGGTAACCGCACGTCCGACAATATAAGGTCGAACTGCGTTTTGCGTATCAAAGAGCGGGCTATCGGCTCGCTCATAGCTGTCACAGCGTCATAACCGGCCCGGGAAAGCCAGTCTTTCTGTATTTGCGACAACCCTACATTGTCTTCAACTATCAGTATCTTCCGTTTCATTCGTCAGTCTTTTTATCTCGGCTTCCGCCGCCTTGACAAGTGTGGCGGTGCTGTCTATTATCTGCCGGGTATGTTCGTTCAACTCTTTGTTGCTTATTTCACTGTCTTTCAGTAATATACGGTAAGCCAGCAGGGGTTCTTCCATCCGTAGAAACTCCCACATCGGTTGCATCCGGTGTATAATTTCACGCAATTTCTGCCGGTCGTCGTTTTTTATGGCTGCATCAAGTTCTTCACGGTCTTTCTCTGATTGGGATATAAGGGAAAGTAGTGTCTTGTGCTTGTCATTGACCTCGGAAAGGATCAAACTGAAATCAACCTCTGGATTTTCCTCCCGCCTGTTTGTCTTTATCCTCGAAAGCAGGCCGAGAAGTTCCGATGAAGAAAACGGCTTATAGATGTAGTCCGTAAAACCGGCATTAAGAAAAGCGTCCTTATCCCTGTCACCACGTGCTGTCATGGCTACAATAGGGATGGTACGGGAATTTCCGATGTTCGAGTTGCGTAACAGGGTTAATAAATCAAAACCGTTGGTACCCGGCATTTGAATGTCGGAAAGCAACAAGTCATAATCCTTGCCCCGCATCGCCTTGACCACTTCCTTGGAGGTTACACAGGTCGTACAATTCATCCCGTTGCGCTCCAGCATTTCCTTTATTACATTCAGCAGCATCGTATCGTCATCAATAACAAGTACATTCCGGGGCAAATGTGTCGGATGTGGGATTATCAGGCTCTCGCTCTCTACCGTTTCATCCGTGGTTTTCAATGGAAGTGTAACGCGGAACGTGCTACCCCGATCAATGTCGCTCGTCACGTCTATTGTCCCGCCAAGCAGGTTGACAAGACCTTTTGTTATCGGCAGGCCTAACCCGAAACCCTCCGCGTTTCTGACGGAACCCAATCGTTCAAACGGGCGGAAGATACGTGAAAGCGCATCTTCACTCATGCCTATACCGGTATCCTTGATTTCCAATACTAATTCACCTTCGTTATAACGGGCATTCAAGCTGATCGTGCCGGTTTCTGTAAATTTGACGGCGTTGCTGAGCAGGTTGTCCAAAATCTGTTCGATACGGTCCACGTCACCGCAAAGCTTGACATCGGTATCGGTAAAATTGTGATTGAACAGGATACCTTTGTTATTGACCACATGGGAGAAACCGAAGGCGATGCGTTCTAACAGGGCATTCAGGTTGAACGGCACATCGTTGCGAGTTTCTTTTGCCTCGTTCAGGCGGTACACGTCCAGCAGGTTGTTAAGCAGGTGTACAACATGTCGGCACACGATCCTGATGTTGTTCAGGTGCGTGTTCCTGCGTTTCTTTTCCCGGGTATCCACGGCAAGTTCCGCGCTGCCGCTGATGACATTCAGAGGGGCGCGGATATCATGGGAAATTGTCAGGATGATATTCTTCCGCATTTCTAACAATGCAATGTTCTGCTCTATTGTTTCCTCCAAATGTTTTCTGTTTTTTGCCTTGACCTTAATATCCCGTTGTATGACAAGGTACGAAATGAACAATAGAATGATTGAGAATATAATCAATCCGGTAATGACAAGCGAAGAGTGTTCATAAGAGGCTTTCAGGCGTTCTTCTTTACTTTGGAAAGCAGCCCATGTCTGTTCATCCATACTTGTAATCAACATACACAGTTTCCTGTTAAGTTCCTTATTACATAACCGCAGACTGTCTGTATAAGCATCTATGTCCCGTTGCAGTTCATTTATCAAAGAAATCAGTTTTTTATCCAACGAGATGTGCTGGGTTGCAACAACCGGCATCTGTACGGTTTCCTTGCCACCGAAAAATCCGGCGAAGCCTTTCTTCTTGCGGGTAACAGTCCGGATGGTTGTTTGTTTCGTTACGATAGGTTTCAAATTGAATAAAAGACTGTCTGTTCTCTTTTGTTTTCGGGACGCTTCCATTATTTGAAACAAATGTTCCTCTTTGGTTGTCAACAATGTACGAAGTGAGTCTATTTGTACAGATTGTATAAAATCCCTACATTGTGTACGCAAAACTTGCAGCATGGAATCAGTCCGTACACGGCGTTCCCGATAAGCCAGGGAATCCTCATCGTTCCACACCATGACGGATTCACCATAGGTTATTAACGTGGTCACATAGCGGTGGGCGGTGTTGATGTTGTGTTGGGTTTGAAAAATAGCGATTGACTCATCCTCTATTTTCTGTACACGACGACGCTCGTGCAGAACAATAGCGACCATGCTGCCGATGATCGCCATTAAAAGAAAGTATCCTACAAATATCTTATGTTGCAAAAGTATCTTCATTCGTTTTTGAGTTTTTTACAATCCATATACTCACTTCATAATGTACCCACATATCGGCAGAGCGATCAACGAAAGCGTGGACACGCCCGAAATGGGAGTAAAAATTGCAGCAACTACAAGAATAATTACAACAGTATATTTTCACGAATTTCATTGGTAAGTGGAGTGTCAAGCAATTCTTTGGTGAATGTACGCCCTTCGGCAGTAATAGTGATTGATATCTCTACGGTTCTTCCCGTTCGATTCCGATTTGCGCCAGCCACTCC
>Ga0129308_1003119_pt1 | contig 12503 bp, 9 predicted proteins | sample L827metagenome_FD_94440 | JGI IMG/M metagenome (GOLD analysis project Ga0129308, IMG submission 94440) | Ring-tailed lemur group fecal microbial communities from Wisconsin, USA - L827 metagenome | ecosystem: Host-associated > Mammals > Digestive system > Large intestine > Fecal | place: USA...
CCATATTTCAGTGTTCAGAAGATCTCTGCCCAAATTCGTTTGTTTACGCCCAGGAAAAATCCAAAATGTCTGACGGAAGTTCCGATCTCAAAGGACTGGCGTTCCACAGGAATCAGCCAGAAGCGGCAGCCTGTGGGGAGTTTTTTCCATTGGCTGAACGAGAAAACGGCTGCAACGTCGTTTTCACCTGTTTTTTTATTTATTTCGGCAGGTCTCCGGACCGCCCCTCTGCAGAAGATTGTTGAGTCCCGCATTGTGTGTTAGACTGAAGTTTATTTAAATCTAACAAGAGGTGGGAAATACTATGAACTATTTAAACAGCAAACTTCTGAATCCTTTCACACGGCAAGCATCTGCAGCGATCGCCTCAATACTCCGCGTTCCGGTGGACATCACCACCGTCGGACGCGCATCCCTCCGCGTCATGCGGCATCGGTCCGCGCTTTCTGCGGAAGATCTGCTTATACCTATTATGCTGGAAAACCAGAACATAGGCGTGATCGCCCTTTACGCCGTCACAGACGAACAAAAAAAGATCCTTGCGGAAAACCGCTCTGTCTACACGGAATTTCTCAAGCTGCTGGCCGAGCTGCTGGCCGCAAAGGTAGAATGCACCCTCTGCACGGAACAACCGGCAGGCTTGGAAAAGACCGGGCATCCGTCCGATCCGGGTCTCGTCTTTGAAGATATCCTGGGAAACAGCCAGGAACTCATCCGCTGTATCGAAATTGCAAAAAAAATATCCGGATCCCGCTCCTCCGTACTGATCTCAGGCGAAAGCGGTACCGGAAAAGAGATGTTTGCCCGGGCCATCCACAACGCGGGCAGCCGCTCGAATAAAAACTTTGTGGCGATTAATTGCAGCGCCATTCCGGACGCATTGCTTGAAAGCGAGCTGTTCGGCTACGAAGGCGGTTCCTTCACCGGGGCCAAAAAAGAAGGCCGCTCCGGCAAGTTCGAGGCAGCCAACGGCGGTACTCTGTTTTTAGATGAAGTCGGGGACATGCCCATACAGTTACAGGCCAAGCTTCTGCGCGTCCTTCAGGAGAGAACGGTGTTACATCTGGGCAGTTCCCGGCCGATCCCCGTGGACGTTCGGATCATCGCGGCCACCAATCAGGATCTGGAAGAACTGATCTCTGAAAAGCGGTTTCGCAAAGATCTCTACTACCGGCTCCACGTGATCCCTATCTGCATTCCCCCTCTACGGGAGCGAAAGTCCGATATTCCCATGGTGGCCAGATATCTTTTGAGCAAGCAATGCCTGCTTCTGAATAAAAACATTACACAGCTGGCGCCCACGGTCCTGGATCTTTTTCTGAAGTACAACTGGCCCGGAAATGTGAGGGAGCTTGAAAATGTCATCGAATATGCCGTCAATATGGAGTCCGGAACAGTGATAAGCGATCAGAGCCTGCCGTCCTACCTGACCGCAGACCACACAGAACCCGTCTCGGAGACAGTTCCTGTCCCCTCCGCCCTGCCGTCCCGGCAAGATTCCATAAAAGATCGCTCCCGTGCGCTGGAGCAAAAAGAGCTGTACGACGCCCTGTGCATTTTTGGACGCAGCACAATCGGAAAGAAACAGTGCGCCAAATATTTAAACATATCTTTAAGCACTCTTTACCGCAAGCTGCGTCAATACGGTCTGGGCTGACGGCCCCTCTTCCAAAGCAGACGTTTCACAGTTAAACTTTATCATCGGGCAATACACGGATCTCCACCGCCTGTCCCGCTTGCAGGACGGCGCTCTCATGTTCTTCCGCCGTCCCGATCCGCAGACTGATCGACGCGGAGGGGCCGCTGCCGTAAATTTTAATCACGGCGGTTTTTCCTTCGCCGGAGATCACGCACCTCAGCCTTTCGTCTGCATATATGGTGCGTTCATCAGATCCGCCCATTTTTCGTTCCGGCTCTCTGACCATGCAGATCGCCTCCTCCGGCGGCAAATGGATCTCTGAGCAGTTCGCTCTTTTGTTTTTATTGTTTTTCCGGAAATCCGAGGGAAGGCAGGACATGTATTCCTTGAAGATCTTATTGTAATATCGAATGGAAGAAAAGCCGTTATCCTCTGCAATATAGGTGATCGTCCTGTCGGTGGTGAGCAGATCTCTGATGGAGCTGATCACCCGGTAATAGCTCAGTACCTTATTGTAACTGTTCTCCATTCTGTCTGTAAATTCCCTGGACAGATAAGGCAGACTCAAATATTCCTGGCTGGCGATCTCCTGGAGGCTGATTTTTTCCTTCAGATGATCCAGCATGTAATCCATGATCCTCTCAAACCTTTCGCGGCTCACTTCTATTTTAAAGGCGCTGTGCAGCGTATTTCCCACATCGTTGAAATTTTGGGTGAGAAAGATCAGCAAAGCCTTCGCCTTTTGAGAAAAGGTCACCTCGTCCACCCTTGCGCAATAATCCCGGTACAATTCCCTCAGCATGCGGACAAGGGAGTAGATATCCTCCCTGTCCGCCGTAGCACTGTAAAAATTCGACATACTGCAATTGAAAGTGGTCCGCTCCAGATTGACCCGGGCTCCGGAGGCAAAACCGCGCTCGAAATTCAGGTACAGCAAAACGCATGGTTTTTCCTGTGCCTTAAACTTTACGGGTTCGCCTACGTTGACAATGTCCGCCTCCCCTTCCGCGAGCACCTGCGAGCCGGAGACGCAGCTCATCTTCACGCTCCCCTTTACCACGAGGAACACGCCCAGATCCTTATTGATATAGAAGGGGGTATCTTCCAGTTCCATCAGCCCCATTCTGCAAATATGGCTGTATTTCTCCATCCTCGCCGCCTCCCGCCTGTGAATTGATATAAATGATACAGAAGGCATCTAAATAAGATTGCAGGGAATGAAGCAATTCTTGCTGTCGATGGGCAGAACTTCCTCGCACATGCAGACAATGCCGCCGCAGCCCCTTGACAGAGCCGCCTTGTCCAGCAACTCATATTTCTTTACTTCGCGCCTGTCCGGATTTGCGGATTTCTTGATCTCCAGTGGGTGTATGCAGTTGTTTTCCTTCACAAAGATGTCGATTTCTTTTGAATTGGAATCCCGGTAGTAGGTCAGATCAGCTTTGTCCTTCGCGTAGGCGTAGTTTTTGAGCAGTTCCATCACCACATAGTTTTCGAAATAGTGTCCGCTGGCCGCACCGTTCATCAGGGCATCCCGCGTCAGCCACATAGCGAGATAAGCGCAAAGGCCGGTATCGCAAAAATAGAGCTTCGGCGTTTTTGTAAGGCGCTTCAACTCGTTGTTGGCGAAGGGCGGCAGGAGATAGAGGATCCCCAGTCTCTGGAGCACCCGCACCCACTCTTTTGCCGTGGGCTGGGCGATCTCCGCAGCGTCCGCCAGCGCTTTGTAGTTCACCTGTTCAGATGTCAGAGCGGCGCAGGCGTTGAGGAATTTACGGAAGCGCACCACGTCGGTGATGCCGCCCACTTCAGCTGCATCCCGCATAAGGTAAGTGTCCACATAGGAGTTATAATATTCCTGGCGCTGCTCTGCATCCGCCGATAGAACCTGCGGCATACCGCCGCGCCAGATGTGTTCAAATACTTCCACAATGTCGTTTTTATCCACCATCTTTTGCCGCTCCAACAGACAGGGCAGGGAAAAATCAAGTTCATCCGGAAACGTGATGCCCAGGATCTCATTTTTGGATAGGCCGTACAGTTCCAGAATCCCGATCCTCCCCGCCAGGGTCTCCCGGATATTTTTCATCATGCTGAACTCTTGGGAGCCTGTCAGCCAAAAGTTGCCTGTTTCTTCACTTTCATCACACATGATCTTGATCTGTTCAAATAGCTGCGGCGCTTTCTGTACCTCGTCAATAAGGATGGGCGGTTTGTAGGTCTGAAAGAACAGCACAGGATCCGTCTGCGCAAGTACCCTCACCATGGAGTTATCAAGGCTGACATACGTGCGCTCCTGCCCTTCCGCCAGATGTTTGAGCATGGTCGTCTTTCCTATCTGCCGCGCGCCCGTCACCAGCACCGCTTTGAAAAAGCTGCTCATATGCAGAAATTTTCGTTCCAGTGTGCGGTCAATGTATTTCATGAAGGTCTCCTTTACAAAAGATATTATAAAGTTTACCTTATTTTATCCTAAAATATTTATCCCGTCAACTGTCACATTTACATTGAAAACACTGTGTATCTCTTAAATTATACATATAGCAGTTTACTCTACACGATGAACGCCAGCACGCCGAAGATGACCGTGGATATTCCCAGAGCGGTAAAGGCGTAGGGCAGATTTGCCAGGGTCACTTCAGCAGGCTGGACCTGGGCTGCCTGCGAGGACATGATGAGCGCTTCGCTGCCAAAGGCGCAGGTCGCAGGAAAAACTGCTGCGGAGATCAGCACGCCCAGCATCAGCGGTACATTCACGTCAAGCCGCTGCGCCAGCTCCATGACGATGGGCAGGCACAGCGCCGAGGTGGCCCAGTAGCTGTTCGTGACCCAGGCCAGCGCCGCAATGATGAGGAACATCACCGGGGGCAGCATCTTTGCCGTAACTAACCCGGCTACCGTATTTACCGCCAGCTCGGTAAACCCGATATCCTTGCAGAGTTCTGTGAACGTGAACAGAATCAAAAGCAGCAGAAGAACGAATACCATATCCTTGAGTCCTTCGGTAGCCGCGTCAACGGTCTGGCTCACCGTCATCTTTTTCGTGACGATCATCATGGCGCTGATGACCAGAACGCCGATCAGAACCGATATAAAAATATCTCCCGTAACGATCGCCAGAATGACTGTGGTCAGCATGGGCACGAAGAAATAGGCAACGTGACCCTCCTCCACCACTTCATCCTTATCGCCTGTGCAGCCCGATTCCGGGAAGACGTCTCCCGTGGTTTCCGCTCTCTCAAACGCCCTTTTCATGGGACCGTATTTTGGAAACACTCCCAGGACCAGCAACAGAAAAATAAATAGAAAAACGGCGGGATAGATCATATACGGCATGACCCGGATATACATCTGAAGTCCGGTCAGGCCTGTTCCTTCCAGCACTCCGCCGTCTGAGATCAGCGCGATATAGTAGAGCGCCCACACCGAGATCGGCGCGAAGATGCAAGCCGGAACGCCCGCGGAATTTGCCGTACATGCCAGCATAATGCGAGGCATCTTGTATTGATCCGTCAGATTGCGCATGGAAGCGGTAACGACCAGCGCGTTTAAATATTCATCGATAAAAACGATAATTCCCAGAATGAAGGTCGCAAGCAGACTCTTCCTGCCGCTGTCCACAAACCTGCCCAGCAGCTTTCCAAATCCCACCGTCCCGCCGGACTCCTGAAGCAGGCGGATGAATATGCCCATAATGCCGGCGGCCACCAGCACAAAAGAATAGGTATCGCTCACCACAGTACTGAAGATACCGTCGGACAGATTGGTCAAAATTTCTCTGGGCGAGATCAGAAGGTAGGCCAGGATCAGCGAGACCAAAGCGCTTTCTAAGATCCGTTTGGTACAGATCGTCAGGACGATCAGCACCACCATGGGGATGATCGGTAAAATGGTATGATACAGTTCCATATACGCAGCTCCTTTCTCATTCTAGTTTAAACTCAGATCGTCACATTGCGAAGCATTTTATCCGCGCTCCGGTTGGCCTTTTCAATTATTTCTTCTTTCTTCAGATGTACGAATTCTTTGTTTTTCAGCAGCAGCTCGCCGTCGATCAGCACAGTGTCCACATCCCTGCCGTTGCCGGAAAAGACGATATTCGCAATGTTGTCGATAGCGGGAGTCAGATGGATGGAATCTGTATCCACGACCACCACGTCGGCCTTCTTTCCCTCTTCAAGGGAACCGATCTGCTTCTCCAGCCCCAGGCAGCGCGCCCCACCCATGGTAGCCATCTTCAGCACGTCGTAAGCGGACAGCACGGAAGCGTCCAGCGTTGTCATTCTGTGTATAAGAGCGCAGACCTTCATACACTCAAACATATCCTGATTGTTGTTGCTTGCAGCTCCGTCGACGCCCAGGCCTACGTCCACTCCCAGGCTGAGCAGATCCGGAACCGCTGCGATGCCGTCGCCTAGTATCGTATTCGACATGGGATTGTGTGCAAATTTCACCTTTCGGTCCGCCAGCAGTGCCTTCTCCTTCGCGCTGATCCAGATCCCGTGTATGATCATAGAACGCCGGGATAACACCCCCAGAGAGTCCAGATACTCCATGATCCCCATCTTGTGCGCATTCTTTACCGTGGCCCATTCCCCCATGGTTTCCGCCGCGTGGATCTGAAAAAGCGTATCGTATTTTTCTGCCAGAGCAAACAGGCCTTTGATCACCTCCGGCGTACAGTCGATGGGTGTGATCGGTTCCAGTCCTACCCGCAGTCTGCCGCCGCACGTGTCGTGATAGCGCTGAATACAGGTCTCGGACTTTGTAAGGGCGGTTTCTTCGCTTTCGATCATCTCCGCGGGGACGTCCGGATGATATTTCATGGTCTGCGTGGCTCTGCACAAAATGGCCCGCATCCCCGAAACCTTTACCGCCTCTGCGATCCCGTCAAAATTTTCATCCTGATTGACGATGTAATGGCTGTCGGCGAAACAGGTCGTTCCTGTCCGGATCATCTCCGCCATGTTCAGCATTCCCGCATTGTAGCAGTCGCTTTCGTCCATAGCAAGGCTCATGGGGAAGATGACCTTTGTGACCCAGTCGTCCAGATTCAATGTGCTTCCCACACCCTTCATCAGACTTTGAAAAATGTGAGTGTGAGGCGTTACCAGTCCCGGCAGCATCACGCCCTTCGGGTGATCCATCCACTCTACATTCACACCGTCGTATTTCTTCGCCGCCTCCTTCTGCGTTCCTACGTATTCCAGTACATCGTTACGGATAACTACCGCGCCGTCCCGGATGATCTCATCCTTCCCGTTCATCGTCACCAGCTCCCTGGCCCTGATCCCTTTGTAAACATCCTTTCGCTCCATCTGCATACCTCCCTCTACTCACTTTCCCACGCGATTTTTTTCAAGAACTCCTTCAGCACAAGGTAACCTGTCTCGATCATGTTCTCCGATGTGTACTCCTCCGCCGAATGGCTGACGCCGTTCACACTGGGCACGAACAGCATATTCGTCTTGACGTGCCCTCCAATGACCTGGGAATCGTGTCCTGCACCGCTGCACATCAGCATCAGGCTTGCGCCCTTCTCCTCTGCAATGCGCGTCAGCAGGCTGATCCCATCCCCATCCATTTCCACGGGCATGTCCTTGCCGGCCCATATGAGCTCAACGCCTACCCTCTCCCCAAAATCCTCCCTGACGGCACGCGCCGTACTGATAAGCGTCTCCTGCGCCGCGTCCAGCAGTTCGCTGTGGATCGAGCGGATATCGAAGGTGATCTCCGCGCCGGCCGCGATGACGTTGGGCGCTCCGGGCAAGACCCTGACGCTGCCGACGGTAAAGACCATCCGATCGCTGTAGGCGCCGGCCCACCGTCCTATCCGTGAAACAAATTCGCACATCGGCGGCACCGGATCCTTTCTCAGCCGCATGGGAGTGGTCCCCGCGTGGTTCTGCTGCCCGCTGAAGCGGACAGTTCCCGCCAGAATTCCCACGATAGAAGTCACGATCCCGATCTCTTTTTTCTCCTGCTCCAGTACTGGCCCCTGTTCGATATGAAGCTCCACAAAGCGTTCCAGATCTTTCTTCGGCCCCGGAAGCTCTCCTTTCCAGTACCCCTGTTCCGCAAGCACGGCGGCCAGGGAATTTCCCTCCTCATCCTGTTCCCGCAGGTGCTCCTCCGTCAGTGCGCCGACGATGGCCCTGCTTCCCACGTATGCGGACAAAAACCGATTTCCCTCCTCCTCGCAGGTGGCCACCACCTCCACTGTTTTATTTGGAGTTCCCAGCTCCCGGCTCAGCTCGCCCACTGCCTCCAATGAGGCCAGCAGACCCAGAGCTCCGTCATATTTTCCTCCTCCCCTGACCGTATCTCTGTGGGAGCCGGTGAGCACGATCTTTTTGCTCTTCCCCTCGATGCGGCCAAACAGATTCCCCACTCCGTCAAGGCAAGTCTCCATTCCCCTTTCCCGCATCCAGCGCTGCAGCAGTTCCAGACCCATCCGGTCTTCTCTGGTATACGTCGCTCTCTGATATTCCCCGTCCGTCTTCACAGCCGTTTCGGCCAACTCTCTGAGGGCGCAGCAGATCCATTTCGCTCCTCTATCCATTTTCCTCCCACTTTCCGGCTTCCCAGCGCCTGACCATGCTTTCCGCCAGCAGGACGGATTCCATTACACCGTCTACGACGGGAATGGACGTCATTTGACTCAGAACCCTTCCCAGACCGGCGAAACCCGCGCAGCCCAGGATCACCACGTCTGCGCCGTCCTCCCTCCTGCATAGCTCCGCCAGTTCTGCCAGCTGCTTCAGATCCGTCTTCGCCGCTCCCTCCACCGTGGAGTGCAGACACCGGACCGAAGCGAGCCGGTTCAGATATCCCCGGGCCGAGACATCATTTGTAAAAATAGATCGATCCCCATAGCCCCCCGAGGCGATGATGGAATACCGCAGTCCCATCAGTCCGGCCCAGATCAGACTGCTCTCCAAAAATCCGGCCACAGGCTTTCCCATCGCTGCCCGCGCTCCAGGCAGTCCCGGGTCTGCGAAACATCCGATCACCGCACCGTCGTATCGGTCCGCCTCCGTCTCAAGCCGCCGCACCGCCAGATATCCTGCGGTCAGCTCATCCCGGGCCGTCACGATCTCCTTCGGCCCATTTTCACAGAAGCGGACGTCGATCTGCAGTCCTTCTCTCTCACAGCGGCGGGCTTCCGCCGCCAGCCGCTCCGTCACCAGCTCCGACGAATTGGGATTTAAAAGTAATATCTTCATCTCTGCGCCTCCAGGAAGGTCCCGCTGCCCGGTTCTGTAAGTATGACTCCCTTGTCATAGATCACTCGCCCGGCTATGATGGTGGTCTCCACCCTCCCCTTTATCCTCATCTGGTGATAAGGACTCCACTTGATCTTCTGCTTCAGCGCCTCTTCATCCACGACCCATTCGGCCCCGGGATCGAGTATGACCAGATCCGCGTCGGCCCCCACTCCGATCCGGCCTTTGCGGGGATACAGGTTAAATCTCTTCGCGGCGTTGGTGCTGGACAGAAGAGCGAACTGCTCCGGCCCCATGTTTCTTTTCCCCACTCCCTCGCTGAACAGGATCTGAAACACTGTCTCGATTCCGGTGACCCCCGCGGGAGTGAGAAAGGCGTTTCCCCGGCCCGCCAGCTTCTCCTCTCTGGTATAGGTGGCATGGTCGCTGCAGACGAAATCGATCCGGCCCTGCATCAGACAGTCCCACAACCCCCTTACGTTCTCCGGCGACCGGAGAGGCGGATTGCATATACCGTACACCCCCAGCGATTCCAGCATGGTCTCATCCAGCGCCAGATACTGCGGACACGTCTCCACCGACACATTCGCTCCCGCTTTTCTCGCCTCCACTACCGTACCGACCGCCTCCGGCAGAGAGCAGTGGGCGATGTTAACCTTACATCCCGTCTTTTCCGCACAGAGACAGATCCTTCTGACCGCCTCAAGCTCCGCTATCTGCGGTCTGCCTCCCGGATAGTCGCTGCAGCCGATTCTTCCCTCACTTTGTTGTTTTTTTGTGTAATGATCCACGATATCGTTGTTTTCACAGTGGACTACAAGAAGTGCGCCGTGCCGGGCCAAGAGCTTCATCTTCTCCAGCAGCCGGCCGTCTGTCAGCATAGGGATCTCGTCGGAGTACGTCAGAAAAGTCTTAAACGCCACGGCCCCCGCTTTTATCATCCGTTCTATCTCGCCGTCATTCTCCGGAGAACAGGCCCCAAACAAGCCGAAGTTTGTGACCGCCTTGCTCTGTCCCAGCTTTTTCTTCTGTTCAAAGGCCTCCAGATTATCCGGCAGCGGAAAGGTCAGCGGATGCTCCAGCACCGTGGTGGTCCCTCCGGCAGCGGCCCCGCAGGTCCCCGTATAAAAATCTTCGCTGTTTGTCAGTCCCGGTTCATTTAAATGGACGTGGGGGTCGATAAAACCGGGCAAAACATACTTGCCGGCAGCGTCGATGACCGTGCCGGCCCCGATCCCGTCCCGATCCCTGCATCCGCTTGTGACCGCGGCGATCTTTCCTTTGCATACGATCACATCTGCCATTTTCACACCGTCTTCTGTTACGACAGATCCATTTTTTATCCTTAGATCACATTGCATTTATTACACCTCCGATTGAGTTTTATTTTATTCTGGATCAAAGAATTAACAATGACGTTTTTTATGCAATCACATGCACTTTTTTAACTGGTTTTCTTTTCCCTGCCCTGAGAAAAATGACTGCTTCTTACTGACAGAAAAGAGATGCAGCATCAACTAACTGAATTAGTTGATGCTGCATCTCTTTGCCTGGGAGACTGTCATATGGATCGTACAAAAAAGCAAAAAAAAATGGCGGCCAACCTGGCAGGCCAAAGGATATCTTCTGCGGATGAGAAACCCGGGGGACGGGCGAAGCCGGCCCTGTGCCCCATGCTTCAATCATGCCCATATAATAAAAAGCCTCTGAGACAGCTGCATTTCTGCACTTAGATTTACCCGCAAGCGCAGCTTGCATATCCAGTCCGCCATATAACATGCCAGGGGACAGGACTTCTATTCTGTCATCAAAGATAGAGACCTGAATGCAGGACAAATTGATATGTCTCGTTGACAAGAGTCGCTGCACCGCCGCCGTCCGAAGCAAAAAGAAAAAGATCCGCAGTCGATTCTCTCAATCGCCCGGGATCTTTCTCTTGTGTGGAGGCTGCAAAATCTGTGGGGGATCCTGCAGCTTATCTATATATTCGGATCATCCTTTCCATCTGTGTGGGCAGACAAAAAGGTCCGGATATATCTGCTTTATCGTTGTGCCCGGCCCGGCATCAGGCCGCCCTCTGTCTCCAGGCATCCTTCGTACTTTCTCAGCAGCGACGCCATGCTGATTCCCAGATTGTTCTTCACCTCAGACACCTTTCCCGCCCGAAGTCCTTCCGCTGCGTAGGTATCCCGCAGCACGCTGCAGGTCAGATCTTCGATCCCTGCCTCCCGGCCCTGATCCCTCAGGTATTTCTGGTACCTGCGAGGCTCAAAAAAGGCTTCAGAATCGGCGTCCCCGCTCAGCACAAAGGCCTGACTGCGACTCTCTTCAGCTCCATACAGCGCCTCGTATCTGCTGCCCAGCGCTTTTACAAGCGACGGCATCAAGGTGACGATCCGCGGCGATGCCGCCTCAAACAGCTTCACTTCTGTTTTTCGTCCTTCCTCTTCCTCCAGCCCCCCGTGCTTCTTTCCCGGACCGACGGTCCTCTGCGAGGCGGACACCCTCTGCAGGATGCGCTCGATGCGCAGCTCTCCGCGCTCCAGCGACACGTCCTCCCAGCGGAGCCCCAACAGCTCCCCGATCTTCAAACCCGTATGTAAAATGATCAGCGCCCCCAGATCCGCCGTCCCCGGTCTCGCCGACCGCTCGAGCCTCTTTTGCGCTTTCTCCGTCAATATGCTTATCCCCGGTTCCTTCTTCTGCCTGGTCAGCAGGCGAATGCGCGACAGCCGGCAGGGGTTCTGCTCTGCCAGCCCGCACTGCACCGCCACGCTCAGCGCCGCTCCCAGCACGGTCACGTACTGATCCACCGCACCCGGGGCCGCTCCCTCTCTCACTCTTGCCGCTATGTAGTCGTCGATGTCCTTCCCTGAGAGACTGCGCACCGGCAGCTCCCCCATGGACGGGGGAATGTGATCCCGCGCCACCCGCAGGTAGAGATCCGCCGTGGATCTTGCCGCGGTCTGTTCCACATACTCCGTGTACCACAGATCCAGCCAGTCTCCCAGCGTCATCCACAGCTCTCCCGAGATCCGCTCCCGCAGGTCCCGGACCGCCTCCTCCACTTTCTTCTGCTTCTCTGTCATCTCCGTCTCCCTTCCGCCGCTGCCTGCAGCGGCGTATCCCGCACGGCCGCGCTCGGCACCGTATCATTCCCGCACCGCAATCCGCGGCTCTTGCCTCCGATCCTCACATGTATGCTCCTCAGAGCACACATGTCAAAACGGAGAAATCTCATCCCTTCGGAAGTTTCCGATCCATACCCGCATAAGGCGCCGGATCGATTCCCCCCAAAGGGGAGCGGGTCCGGAGTTTCCTCCGGCTTTCCCGCTTTTATTCTGGCCGGCCGCCGTCTCATCTGGCGGCGGCACAGGCCTGTCATTTGTACCTTTTTCTATTTTCCAGCCGCGGCCTTGATGTTGTTGTAGGCCCAGTGGCTCTCCGCCACGTCCGTAAAGCTCATCTGGCCGGTACCCGGCTCCAGACCGATGATCGAGTTGATGATGGTCACGGCCTCCGCCCTGGTAATGGGGTTGTTGGGGCGGAAGGTTCCGTCCAGATATCCTGTGGCATACCCCTTCTCCGCCGCCGACTTCACGTACTCCGCATACCAGTCCGCGTCGCTCATGTCCTTA
>Ga0129308_1003123_pt1 | contig 12489 bp, 9 predicted proteins | sample L827metagenome_FD_94440 | JGI IMG/M metagenome (GOLD analysis project Ga0129308, IMG submission 94440) | Ring-tailed lemur group fecal microbial communities from Wisconsin, USA - L827 metagenome | ecosystem: Host-associated > Mammals > Digestive system > Large intestine > Fecal | place: USA...
CTGAAAGTATACAACCGCAGGGATTATAATAACTTCCCCATGCGTCCATTGGGGTGGAAATCTCCCAATCAGGTACTGAAAGATTATTTACAGTCGGTGTAACATATGTTTGACAAACCTACAGAATCTTCTGATCGACGAGGACAGCCTGACAGCGCAGGATATGGTGAAGAGGGTAATAGCGAGAACCGGGTGTAAGGAGGAGGAAAAGCTTTTGTCCATGGCGGAGATGATGCTGGAACTGAAAAAAAATTTCAGCGATGTGATCGCCATCGGCGGGATCTGCGGTTATCGGGAATATGAAGACTGGGTGAGCGCGTGGATGGAAAGTAAAGATATGCTTGCAGAGTTAAGGAGCGCAGTGGTCAGCAAGATGACGGATCAGGCGGAAACACAGCAGGAAATCCTTTCCTACGCAAAGACCATGAAAAGAATGGAGAATGTGGCCGCTTGACCGGTGGCAGTCATCTTCGCAATATCAGGATGAACAAGATTACAGAGGAGAAATCACGCAGGTGATTTCTCCTTGCGGTTTCAGCGCAAAAGCGCTTCGGTATGGAGGTAAAAATGGCGAATATAAATGGTGGAAATGACTGGAGGGCGTGGATTTTCCCGCCGGTGGATGATGAAACGGTTTTTACCGGAAAGATATTTCAGAAATATCTGATGCGGCAGGCAAGGCGCTGCTGCGACAAAAAGGTCTGTCTGGAAGTGGTGTTGGCTCCGCAGAAAGCCAATATAGGAGGCTGGACGGACGGATACAACGTTACGATCAATGCGGCGTGTTCGATCGTTGCCACATATCCTAAAACAGAGCTGAAGGTTCTGGGAATGATTGGGACACTGGCGCATGAATGCGGGCATATCAACTATACGGATATGGACAAGAGAAGGCTTTATGCCTGGGGAATTGAAAGCGGCATCTTATATCCTGCGATGCCGGAGGCGTCAAATAGCCAGGAAAAAGGAGCTTTGGCAGCGCTTCAGGACTGCCTTTTAAAGAAAGAGGAAAAGGAGATCAGGATTTTACAAAATACCCTGCTTACCCTGCATAACATCCTGGAGGATATTTACATAGAAGCGAGGCAGTGTGCGCGGTTTCAAGGGATCGTGCAGAAAGCCATCCGCTTTGACAGCAGGTGGAGCACGGAGCGAGCAGCCAGCATCCGGCAGATGCAGAATGCAGGCCTTTCAGATCTGGAGATCATGCAGAATGTGATTTTACATTACTTACGGACAGGAAAAATGAATGACTGGGAAAATGTGGGTAAGAAATACCGGGATATTTTGGATGCCTGCAAAGACAGGCTGGAGCAGGCGGTGACATCCTATGACCCGGACAGCCGTTTTGGTGCTGCGAACCAGCTCCTGCTTTCTCTGTGGGCTTTCATCCAACAGGAATTTGAACGGGAGGATCTTGAATTATCCCCGATGCCGGAATATGAGGGGCAGCCGGAAACGATGGAATGGCAGGAGGAGGAAAAGCAGGAGGCTTCCATACCGGAAAAAGAAGAAATGGCGGAAGCAATCCGGAAAATCAGGACAACAAGAAAGATCACGGGTGCAAAAGAACTGGCAAAAGCCCTGGAGAAGGTATGGAAAGCTGCAGCAGTAGAAGCGGAGAAGCGTTTTGTAGCACTCCGGGCGAAAACACCGGCCAGAAAGGAAACGGTTGCCATTGATCCCAAGGACATCCACCGCGGGCATGAGGTCCATTTAAACCGGGAAGCGCCTGATCCACATGACAGGAAACGGTTTGAAGGCATGAAAAAGGAGATTACAGAAACTGTGGAAAAGATGATCCGGCGCGTCCAGCCTTTGCTCGCAGAACAGGATGCAAGCTGGGAAAAGGGACTGGTGCAGGGCAAACGGATGAATCAGAAGGGGTTGTACCGGATGGACAACCGGGTATTTTGCAGAAGAAATATGCCTGGTGAACTGCGGTCAATTGCGGTAACAGTACTTTTGGATGAATCAGGCTCCATGGATTATGACGGGAAGATTGAAGCGGCAGGAAGGACTGCGTTGATCCTGTATCTGTTTTGCAGGCGGCTCCATATCCCGGTCCGAATTGTAGGACATTCCACCGGAGTGAAGAAAAACGGGAGGGAGCCTGTGGAACTGTACTGTTATACGGAGTTTGATTCTGCAGATCCTCAGGAATGCTACAGGCTAATGAAAATCAGGGCAAGGGAATGCAACCGGGACGGCGCAGCTTTAGCGTATGCGGGGGAAGAACTGGTAAAGCGCCCGGAAACAGTAAAGCTTCTGTTTGTCGTGACAGACGGCAATCCTTTTGCCCAGAACTATGTGGGCGAGGTCGCAATCAATGATACGAAAAGCGTGAAAAAGAGGCTGACCAGAAAAGGAATCCATGTGATCGCTGCGGCGATCGGAGATGACAGGGAGGATATCGAGCAGATCTATGGGGAAGGGTTTTTAAATATTTCGGACTTAAAAAGACTTCCCGGCGCTTTGGCGGCGATGATCGGCAGATATTTAGAAAGGCAGGCGTAAATGAAAGGAAATATAGTGGACTGGTCAAAGGTGACCTCCAGACAGATCGCGGTATATAAAACGGATAAGGCCTTATTGGAGTTGATAGATAACCTCAAACCCTCCTGTGACAGGTTCCCGGCCCATATCCATGCGGCGGGAGAAAAGGAAGAGAACAAAGAACGTTCCCTGATCCGGCTGCAGATGGTGGACTATACCGAGGGCACCGGGGAGGATTCCGTGAAGGTATATGCCAATATCAGTCCAGAAGAGGCAGTTTTTCTGTATGCGAAGGTATATACTGGGGTTGAAAATTTTTCCTTCAGTGCAGATAAGATCTTCGGTGAGGCAGAAGAGGCGGGGAGATCCATCGTGACCAGACTTTTTATTGCCAGATATGCGAAGGATAAAAGCGGAAAAATGAGGAAATATCCCTGGTTTTTCAGCATCCAGAACGGTACCGGAATCCCGCAGAGGAATAAAAACGGCGGAACATTCTGCCAGGAAGGCAGCTATGTCAAGCAGAAGGAAGTTTCCATCTATCTGTCCGAGCTGGATATGTTTAAGCTGTTTTGCCGGGCGGATGCCTGGATCAAGGCGTTTGAGGCAGAGCATGCTTATCGGAAACGGAGGCAGGAGAACTTTGTGAATTTGTATAAACTGCTGAAAAGGGAAATATGGAAGGAAAGAGGCGAAGGTACTGTTGATGTAGCATAGAGATTGGGTTATGTGAAGTGATAGGGGAAGCTGCTGGTTATACAAGTTTGTATTGCTGGCAGTTTCTTATTTATGGGATAAATGAGGTTACTATTATTGCTGATCTGGCTAGATAAAGCATATGGAAAACACAGGTTTGGAGTGATTAATGTCTACGAAAGGAGGGTTCTTGATAATATAGCTTAGATTGGACGGGCATCCAGAAATCAGAATTCATTGACACACTGAACAAATATTTGATATGGTACAGCATAAAAAGGATAATGCCACTTGGAAATGTGAGCCTTGGGAATATCGGAAAAGTCTCGGTCTGTGGAAGGGAATGTTAAATCATGCGTCCGACAGTTTTATTCAGTATACTACTAAACTGTCGGACGCATGTCCCTGTTGTCTCTTCACATATCCTATAATTCAAAGTTATTGTTTATGTAATATTTAATTACCTCGCAGGAGAGAAGTGCAGAATACTGTTGATATTTATCGTCCTTATCATTGTCGGAATAATCAGAAACACTTTTCACGCAAAAATACTGGAGATTTCGTGAGCTTTGCCTTGCCGCATAATACACGCCATAGGTTTCCATATCTAGTCCGACATATTTTCTGTTCTGCGCTTTCACAAACATATTCGTAAACTTTTCATTCTTAATTACTGCTGCTCCTGAAGCCATTGCTCCTAAATGTATTTTGCTTTTTTGCTTCCGCATATTCATTGACATAGTTATCAAATCCACATCTTCCTCGCGCACGGCGGCATAGAATATCTCCTTATTAAATTGCGCTAACAAATTTGTATCATATTTTGCAAAAATATTTTTTATTTCTTCCGATATCGAAATATAATTCGGCGCAGGGATAAATTCTATTTCTTCATTTTCGTTGGTGTTTTTTTTCTCAACACTTCCGCTTCCATAATCCCACGCGCTTACTGCAACGATCACATCACCCATTTGAACCCTATTCTTTCTGCCGGCACATATCCCTCCCATTATAATACATTTCGGTGTAAAGTAATTGATTATTTTATCGGTTAGGTTCGTAGCAGCTACCATTCCCATTTGTTCCTGCCTAACCAAAATGATCCTAATGGTCTGATTTTGTACATTTCTGATTTCTTTTGAGTAATAAGTTAAATCCTTGACTTTATCCTCTAAGTTCCATTCCCATTTAGAAAATGCTTCAAACTCTACATCTACCGCCGTAATGACCGCAATGTCACATTGGAGACGACCATAATACGCCAGTCTTTGCCTTAATAACTTTTTCCATTCTCCTACTGGGCTGTATGGAATAATGCTGACTGGATAGCTTTTCAATCCTTCCACTATGTCTTCATCCTGATATTCTGTTATCACAAAAACTGCCTTTGGACGGTGGAAAATTTGTACACTGTCAAATACATATTGAATTAATCCCGCTCCATAAGTTAACTTTTCTTCCCCGCTATTTTTCAGCGGTACTTTCAAATCTGCAATAAGAACATCATATTTAGTTTTGGATAACTCGGTTTTTATTTTATTCACACAAAACCGCTGATCGACCTGATGATTGTCCTTCTCCAACACCTCCAGAATTTCCTGGCCTTTATTGCTGTCATTCTCTAATAGTAAAATTTTCAAAAGCTTTTCCTCCATTATGAGTCAGTAAACTTTCCAGAAAAAGTTTCCATTTGTTATTTACATTTGAATATTTAACTGCCCCGATATAATTGGCATATCTCTGACTCATATAATAATGCAGCATATCCAAATATCTTATTTTGCTCAAATCATTCACCTCCGGCAAGCTGTCGCTTCCCATGACCTTCATATTGGAATAAACTTTGACATCGCTGTTTTCCTGCGCTTCTAAAGATACGAAATCCCAGTATAAAGTAATAACGACAACAGGTATGCTGATTTTATAAACTTTCATGAAATTCAGGATGTTTATTCCCGAATATTTATTTAGAGCTTTGTCTTTGTCAGATCTTGGCATTGCCATATCCAGGAAAATCGCAGCATAATCGCTTCCAGTCTTCAAAAGATCTTTTGCTGCCTTCTCATTTGTAACCCAATGCTGCATAGCGCCTCTTTCTTCAAGGAAATTCGCAAGAGCACCTGCTTTCTCAGGAATATCGTCTATCAGTAAAATTTCCATTATATCTCCTCCCCGTAGTTAAATGCAATATTAACACTGAACCATTCCCCTGTCAGGTCTGCATGTAATAAAGGTTGTTTGAAATTATCCTGTATAAACGTTGCAATTCTCTTATAGCCAAGCCCATGACGTTCTTCTATCTCTATCTGTTCCTCCTTATACAAAAGCCTGTTTATTTTATTCACCGCCTCCAGAATTTCCACCGGGTTTACAGTGGAAGCTATTTTATTGACAGCCCGGATTTTCACAGATCCAAGATCATTCTTTACCTCAATTTCAATCTTTGCCTCCGCCTCCTTCAAATTTGCAATATAACCTGAATGTAATTCAACATTTCTGATCAGATTCTTAAAAATAATCTCAATACACCGTATTATATTTAGCTTAATCAATTTCGACTCTTTGCTGTATATAAAACAGATCTCCGAATAAAGGCGTTCTTGATATAATAAATAAGTGTTCAAATCATACAGTTGATCGCCATTGTGCGTGAGATTAAACCACATTCCGATTTTCATTATCGTTTCGTCAATATCTTTCTGCAGATCAGAGAGATTATTGACTGCGAGGTCCTGTTCTTCAAGCTTTTTCTGTATATTCTTTATATATCTGTTGGAAATTACCCGTAGTTCTCCCATTACTTTTCTTTTCATATTGGGAAGCCGACTGGTCAAAACCCGGTCCAGCATTTTTTTAATCTCATTTATGAACTTCACTTCGCTGTCAATTTCGCCGATCATTGAAACCTGTGTTTTCATCTCGTCATCTGTAAGATACAGGGATGTAAATTCCAGATATTCCTTTTTGTGCGTAAAGAAAATATACTTTCTCTTCATTCTTTCTATATCTTCAAATAGCTTCAGGCAGCTCATTTGAAGAATATTCCACACCAGCTCCTTTTTATCGGGGGAAGCAGTCTGAATATATTTGCATAACGTGAATAATTTCTCCTTATCATTTTTATCACAATCCGGAATAAACAGATTGTATCGTTTAAGTAACTGCACAAATTCCGCTTCCAAAATCCCGTGTCTGATTGTCGTTCCCATCTGACTGTTTATCTGTCTGACATAATCCTTTTTGCAAAGGACAAACACATCCTTATATAGTCCCATCATCCTTTCATCATTAATTAATTCTTCTGAGCTGTAATTTTTCAGATCGTTATATGAGCTCATAATATTGATATCGTTTTTGAGATAAATCCAGTCTGCAATGATTTTATCCGTTACCCACTCCTTTTTATTAATTGTATGCGAAATTTTAAAGTAATCATACTCCTGCTCGATTCGGCTGATCCATTCCATATAGGACGAATCATGCGTATATTCTGTAATTTTATTTAGTAATGCCAATTGCTCAACATATTTCTCTTCGTCATAAAGATCGCAGGGACTTTCAGAAAGGATCTCGCTACAGCATAGTTCACAAAAGGCAATTATCTTTTTATCTAGCTTTTCTTTCTCCGCAATCTCCGATGGCTTACTGATCCCATACGATTCGAGGATTGCGGCAAAACTGTCTACTACCGTTTGACTCGATATATCGTCAAACCGTTTATTCAAATCCGTTATATTGGCATATATGAAGAAATCCAGATCGGCCAGCAGACTTTCGCAAGCAATCTCGGGAAGGTTATTATTTAGCGTTTTTGTATCCAATCGTAAAACCATAAATTTCGATTTGAAATAAACGTCAATATATATATGAATTGCTTTGGAATAATCTTGCAGATTGAGATAATGCTGGAACAGATTAACTACATGTTCCTCATAATATATTCTCCGCTTATTGTCGCACCCGAACTGCCATTCTATTGTATAATCCATATTGTTGTCGATTCTCGTTAGTTCGAGGGAGACTTCATCAACTTCGATATGCAGGCTGTCTGGAAATTCTTTTCTAAAAAATGTATTCCATTCACAAGAATATAACGTGCCCAGAGTCCTTTCTGATTCAACAATATATCCCTTAGGGTCACTGACACAAAAAAAACCTTCGCTATTTATGAATTTCCTACTTAAAATTTTCTTTTTAAAAAAGTTTTCAGTAGCGCTTCCTGTCACCATCACTCTGTCTGACACAATGCTAAGTAATTCATAATATGCGGAAAAATAGCTGAATGACCTCAAATATCTGTCACATAAATCAATATATCCTGAGGCATACTTTGTCCCATCGTCTTTGACATAACACAGGGCAAAAGCCCTCACCAGTTTCTGCAGAGGGCTCACATCTTCCATTTCTTTTATGCTGGTGTCTGAGATAACGAGCACCTTTATATAAATATCCAGAACTTCAAACCAGCTGCTGTGGACCTTTAAAATTTCTTCGCATTTTGCCCTGCAATCTATCAGCTCATTCTTAACAAACAAGCCCTTCAGTCTATTATATAATGTGCCTCTTTCATCATTAATATTCACAAATAGTTTTCTGTAATCATTATAAATCTCTTCTGTCTCGACATTTTTATTCCGAATGACCAAAGATAGAATCAGCTTATTGAACAACAGAAATGAATCCGCTATCGTCAAATGGTGCATCATGATAACTAGATTCCTGATCCGCTCTTCAGAGAGTGATTCCAAAGATGATTCGTTGGAATCATTTTCAAAGCACATAAATTCAACGTAATCCACGAATATTGCCAGATCTGGTTCCGTTTTTTTCACCTTTCCAAAATTTTCCAAGTAGAAGGTTCTAAAATCAATCTGCCTGGTTCTCATATTAACCTTGCGCTTCAACAACCTAATATAACTCCTGACAGATTCCTCCATACACTGGTTTCTTATATCCAAATAGTATTCCTTATACTGCGCATAACTTATCTCGTTCAAAACCATCATTTTCGCTTCGATATACCAGAAGCTCAATCCGCATATCTCATAGATTTCATCTAATTTTTTTCCCGCAGATGTAAAATCTGCATTCAGAAAAAGATCTTCAAACTCCTCTTTAAGCTCAATAAATTTCATAACTCGCGATTTGTGCACCTGAAACAGCGCCAGCATAAACCTGATATCTTTATAAATATCGCCGTATTTGCCATCAATCGACAGGATGGGAAATGTGGATTCCATCATTAATTCATTGACATCAGTAGTGGTATAAAATTTATTAAGGGCATTGGAATAGATCCTGTTATTCGTCATCATTTCAATGCATTTGCAGTATTCCGCAACATTAAAAAAACGTTTTAGATTAATAAGCGCCTGATTCGCTTTTCCTTCTGCCTTAAATACATCCAACATAATACTTTCAACAGTATTTTTACTCATTTGTAAATTACCCCTCTGATTATAGTTTGGCTTGATAATCCCGTTTATCCGACAGCACAGACTTTTTGCATTATCACTAATATTATGCAAATTAGCCCCATTAAGGTAAAAAACAGGTACTGTATTTTCAAAATCTTTGAATATGTTAACTCTTTGTTTTGTGAGGTTTCCTTTTCGTCCTGTGTGAATATCATTATTTCTTCTCCGAATTGTCTATATTCATCTTCGATTTTCATTAATGACTTTTCACACCTTTTAATCATATTTCTGGTTCTTAGATCCAGTTTATAAAATATCCATGAAAAAAAGATGATCGCTGCACAAATACCTAATTTATAAAATGTGAGATCCTCACTGTTTGCAGCTAATGTGATAAATCCGGTGACGAATAACGATTCAATAATCAGATAGAAATTCATCATTTGCATTCTCTGATTGGAATGTAATTCAAAATACTTCCATAAAATATCAGCAAAATCGTTTTCTTTCATAGTTGATCCTCCAATTCTAGAATTTATATAAATTATACTATAATTTTATATTTTATACCACAGTTCCATATTTGGTAGCATCACTGCTTGTAGCACAAAGTATTCATTGCAATACCCGATTCCATTCTGCATATTTGGATGTAGTCTGAATGTCTGAATCCACATTTTCTATAAATGCAGGAAGATGCAGGAAGATGCAGATATTAGAATGGTGTATCTTAAAACAGAAGAAACACTATTTCAAGGGAAAGCTATGGATTCATTTGGCATTAAAGAAACAGATATAAATGAGAATTGTGCTGATGTAATGTAAAAAGAATGTATTAAAGATACAAAGAGGAACTTGCTCTTCTATATTATGACGACGAAGCAGTTTATGAAGAGGCAGAATATAAAGTATTTGTATAATAGTGGTGATGAAATAGGATGGTGGACAACAGATTTCTCGCTACCATTAACTGTAACATCAAAGATGATAATATGGAGACATTAGATAAAATAAGCCAGAGGAGAAGTTCCCTCTGGCTCCAGACCGCCCACGATATTGCGCCTTAAAGAGGCTTGTGGGAGAAGTCATTATAATATATGCAGTAAAAAAAATAATATCACAGCTTTTGCTTCCAATCGTTACGAAAACCGTAGTAATCCATTCTGACAAAGGGATATTTTTGGGTTAAAGCTATAATAGATTCTTTCATATCCCTAAAAGCATTGGTGGGCAGAAGTCTTCGCATAACAAGGAGAAAACCATAAAAATGGGAGTTGTCTATTTCACCATTTGCGTTTCTGATCAGTAATTTCTGTTCATTCCTATTGAGAGATGGCTTTTGTTCAAACAGCCGATTATAAATTCTGCTTCCATGTGCACAAAGATTGCGGATAATGGTCATGCTGTGCATATATCGTCCTAGTATTTCGGAACCACGAGTCATAGTGAGGCCGAAGGTTTGGGCAACGGCATTTTTGACAGACGATTCTGAAATGGAATACAAAAAAGAAATGTCTGAAATCGTGAGCAGATCAACGTAAGCCCATAGAGGGATATCTTGATGTAAGTCATTTACAAAATGCTTCAGGTAGGCTTCATGCGAGAGACGCTGTGTTTTTTGCTGTTCAGCTTTATTGATTATCTCCCTGTGCTTGATTTGGTTGGTAAAATTAGCACCATCTAAATAACCGAGCGCTCCGTACACTCTGGTAAATTCATAAGCATATACAGATTTCATCTGTACTTCGATTATTTCTATGTATTGAAGAATGATATGCCGAAATTCCAGATCGAAATTGTAAATATCCATAATATTTTGAAACGATGCTGATTTTGCAAAAATATCATTTTTGCGAAGTGTCAAGGAATAACCGCTGATGCGATAGTAATTGTTACGAAGCAGAAAATCCTTAGCTTTTGCATCATCATTAATAAGAAGACCGCGGGAACGAAGAAGTTCCAGTTGCTCATCGATCGTTTTAAAAATTTTATCTGTCATGTGTCCGTATTCTCCATAAAACAAAACGCCCCCAAGTGTGCATATGTTTCCACAGAGGCCCGGGGGAGATGTTAATTTAATATTACCATAAACCTAGAAAAAGTCAATAAGTATTGAATTGATATAAAAAATCAAGAAATATTTTAGGTTTTATGTGTTTAAGAGAATTTTGGTGATATCGAGAAACTGAAATTTGAAAATAACTGATTGACACCGCCCTAAAACAAAGTTAAACTAAAACTGTAAATATTTTTTATCCGCTTCATCTGCGGATGTATGCTTTTATTCCGGCCAGCGCCGGAAGAGATTTTTTTAGACTGCCAGAGGCAGTCTGCGGACTGAGCAGAATCAGTCTGTGTACAGAAAAAAACAGGATTTTTTGTCGTGTTAATTTCATATGGATGATTTTAAAGATGTGTAGAATGGAAATTTTACACATCTTTTTTTGTGCAAAAAATTAAAGAAAAGGAGGCGTAGATAGCAGTAACATCATCTGCCCAAATCCTCATGAATACCGACAGAAATCCGCAAAAGAAAAAGGAGAAAAACAACCATGGAAGAAAGAAAAGTTCAGAAAGTAACAGATTCCTTAAAAAAGCTTGGAGAAGAAACCCTGAACTGCCCGGTTACGGTAGAATTGTGTGAAAATGAATTCGTGTTCCGCTGCGAGAATAATGGTTCGACCGTGGAGGTAAAAATTCATAATGCCGAAAAACTGGCAAAATACATGAGTGAGGGGGCGTCGGGGAAATGGGATCAGAAGAAGAAAAAGCTTGCGGAAATTTTGAAAGCAGCCAATGAAGCGAACCTCAGAGCCGAAAAAGTCAAGAGCGGAAAATATGTGGAAAACAGAAAATCTCTTATTCTGCGGCCGCTGAGATACAAGACTGTAAAGGCAGAGCTGAAAGAGATCCCGCATCTTGTTTTGGGTGACATAGCACTGGTCTTATATGCGGTACTGGCACAGCATGGCGGCGATTATTTTACGGCTAAAGTCGAAAGGGATACCTTGCGTGAATGGGACATTTCTGAAGAAGATGCAATCAGGAATGCACTGCAGAATACGCAGACTCTTTATCCTCCGCGAATATATACGGTGGAGGATCTGCTGGACTGGAATACGGATATTCAATCTATTGAAGACTTCCGGAAAATCAAGAAAGGCAGACGCGGTTATATTCTCACCAATTCACTGGAGATAAACGGGGCAGTATCGCTGTTTTACCCCGGTGTGGCAAGGGCGGTTGCGCAGGCGTTGGAAAGTGATTTCTATTTCGCCTGTACCAGTATCCATGAGGCACAGATCCACAGCGTGGAAATGGTCCCGCCGGAGGTGATCGGAAACAGCCTTCATGATACGAACAAGCATTGCAACAGAAGGGAAGAGGTGCTGACGTATTCGGTATATCGCTACAGCAGGGAAAATGGCAGCTTCAGCCGCATGGTGAACGGAGAATTCCGGGAAGAGGATTGCTGGATGATCACTCCGTCCGGAAAAGTCAGGTTTGATCTGACAAAATGAAGACGACAAGAAGAACGAAAAACTTTGACGGACGGTTTGAAAAAAGCCGTCCGTTATCTGTTGAGGAAAAACGTGGATTGCAGTCTGAGAAGGAGGAAAGGATGGACAATATCATTTGGAATGTGAACTTAAAAGAAGGGACGAATTTGTCAGAGGGAAAGTATGTGATCTGTCTGTGGGATCAACAGCAGAGTGTTTATGCGGTTTACTTTCGGGGAAAGCTCTGCGGTACTGTGCAGCTGCCCTGGGGAAAAGAACAGACTTTGCCGGATTTTCTGCTGGGTAAGGTAATAGAGTGCTGCCGTTTCAATGCGCGTATACGCATCTGCCGTGGCAGAGCACAAAACAGGCTGCCGGTC
>Ga0129308_1003124_pt1 | contig 12478 bp, 12 predicted proteins | sample L827metagenome_FD_94440 | JGI IMG/M metagenome (GOLD analysis project Ga0129308, IMG submission 94440) | Ring-tailed lemur group fecal microbial communities from Wisconsin, USA - L827 metagenome | ecosystem: Host-associated > Mammals > Digestive system > Large intestine > Fecal | place: USA...
ATAACTCCTCGCACCGGGAACGCACCGTCTGGAGCAGCCCCCCGGCGTTGTCGCACAGCAGCAGGAAGGCGGCATACTGGGGGCCCTCCTCCAGCAGCTTGAGCATAGCGTTCTGGGAGGAGGAATTCATCTGGTCGGCTCCCTCCAGCAGGTACACCTTCCGGGCCCCCTCGTTGGGCCGTATGTGGGCGTCAGCCCGAAGGGTCCGAATCTGATCCACATTGATGGGCTTTTCCTTCTCCCCGGCCACTACGGTGACGTCTGGATGGATCCCAGCCAGCACCTTCCTGCACTGCCCGCAGTTCCCGCAGGGCCGTTTGCCCGCGGGGGCGGTGCACACCAGGGCGGCGGCGATGATCCGGGCTAGGGTGTGGCGGCCCGAGCCCACGGGACCGGAGATGAGATAGGCGTGGGAAAGGCCGCGGCCCTCCTCACGCTGGGAGAGCAGCTCCTTCAGACGGGGGTTGCCCGCCAGGGCTGACAATTCCATAAAATTTCCTCACTTGCGTCGGTCTTTGGGTACAAAATCCGGCGTTACCGGGCCACGACTTGCACTTCCCGAATATTATATCCTATTTCCCTGAAATAAGAAAGTTCTTTTTTCGAAATGACCTCCCCAGGGGCCACCACGGGCACCCCGGGCGGGTAGGGGGCCAGCTGACAGGCGGCCACCCGACCCAGACTGTCCACAAGGGACAGGGTTTCTGTGGAAGAAAAGAGAGCGGCCCGGGGCGAGAGGGCCCGTTCCGGCAGGGGCGGGGCGGGCAGGGGCACGCAGTCCCCCATCTGATCCCGGAGCTGTTCCAGAGCGCGCTCCAGCCGGTCCAAATCCTCCTCCCGGTCGAAGGCAGTGACGATAAAGACCACATGGCCCCCGTCCTCCATCTCGGGGTAGACGCCCATACCTTCCAGGGTCCGGGCAAAAGCGGGACCGTCTTTCACCTTAATGGTGAGCCGGGCGGGATCGCAAAACACACCCTCCCCCAGGCTGGGGAATTTTTTGCGGAGATCGGCCACCCGGGCGGCGGCTCGAAGGTAGCCCTCCGGGTGGTCCAGCAGCCATTGCCGGGCCAGGTCCATGGAGGCCATCATGGGGTAGGAGGGGCTGGAGCTGCCGTAGAGGGCGGCGGTCCGCCGGACCTGCTCCGGGTCCACCCCGTTGGTGAACAGCAGAGCGGTCTGGCCCATGGCGGGCAGGGTCTTGTGGGCGGACACCACTACCCCGTCAGCCCCGGAAAAGGCGTCCACACCCAGGAAAGGCAGGTGGGCGCCGTGGGCACCGTCCACAAAGAGTTTTCCACCCCGTTCGTGGATTTTTTGGGAAATTCCCGCCACATCCGACAACAATCCGGCATAAGTCGGTGAAGTAATACAGACCGTTTTGATTTCAGGGTGGTTTTCCAGTGCTTTTTCCACATCTTCCTGGGAAAATGGGGCAACTAAGTTGTCCTCCGTCCGCCAGGGCCGCTCCAGGAAAACAGGCTCCAGGTCCAGCAGGGCCAGGGCGTTGTACACCGCCCGGTGGCAGCCCCGGTCGATGAGCACCTGGTCCCCCGGCTTACAAAACAGCGTCAAGCCGGTGTGGATGCCCATGGTGGAGCCGCCGGTGAGAAACTGGCAGTGGTCAAAGCCGAAAATCTCGGCCCACAGCGTTTGGGCAGAGTCGAAGGGCTCCCCCGCCTCATACAGATTACCGGTACCGGGGATCTCGGTGACATCGATGGCCGACAGCACAGCCAGTTCCGGGGCGGGCAGGGGCTGCCCCTTGTGTCCCGGCATGTGGAACCGGGCGGGATTTTGGGCGGCATACTCTCTCAGAACATCGTAAAGAGGGGTAGACATGGGGCACCTCCAAAGTAATACGGAATGCAGAATAACAGTTAAAAAAGCGGCGGGAGGCTGGTCCTCCCGCCGCTTCAACGGCTCTTGGCTGTCACGCCGCGGCGGCTGCGCTGCGGGCGCCTCCGCGCTTCCCCCTTATTTATTGCCGGGGGCGTAGGCCACTACGGTACGACGGTTGGGCTCCACTCCGGTAGAATAGGTGGTGACGTTGGGATAATCCTGGAGGGTGGTGTGAATTACATGGCGCTCGTAAGCGTTCATGGCCTCCAGGGTCATATTCTTACGGTACTTGACCACCTTACCGGCCACCTTGACGGCCAGGCGCTGGAGGGACTCCTCCCGCTTGGCCCGGTAGCCTTCGGCGTCGATGTGGATGCGCACCCGCTTGGACTGGCCGTGGTTGACGGCGTAGTTGGTCAGCTGCTGGATGGCGTCCAGGGTCTCGCCCCGGCGGCCGATGATGGCGCCCAGGTCCTGGCCCTGGAGAATGACCTTATAGCCGCCCTCGTCGGTGACGAAGATCTCAGGAGCGGCCTGAACGTCCAGGTGCTCCATCAGACCGGTGAGGAACTGGGTGATTTTCTGGACCTTCTCGTCCTCGGGGTCGGCGGGGGTCAGGTTGACGGGCTTGGGGGCGGGGCGCTCGGCCTTGCCGATCAGCACCTCGTCGCCCTCCTGGATCTGATTGTTTCGGGCCTTCCGGGGCTGCTCCCGGCGCTCGGGGCGTGGCTGACGGGCCTTGGGCTGCCAGCCGGGCTTGGCGCACAGGATGGTCTCCTCCTCCACAGGGGCGGCGGGGATCTCTTCCTGCTTGGGGGCCTCCTCCTTCACCACGGGGGCGGCGGCCAGAACGGTCTCCACCTTGGGCTCGGGCTTCGGCTCGGCCTTGGGGGCGGGTTTCTGGACGGGCTTGGGCTCCTCCTTCACCACAGACAGGATCTCTTCCTTCATCAGATCCTTCATGGGCTTGGGCGTGCCGTTCTCCTCCTCATAGCTGACCCGGACCTTGGCGGGATTGCTACCGAAGCCCAGGAAGCCGGACTTGGCCCGCTCGATCACTTCAATGGACACGTCGTCTCGGTCCAGACCCAGCTGGAACAGGGCGGCGGAAATGGCGTCTTCCTCGGTGCGGCCCGTGGTTTCGATCCACTTGATCATCTCAGACACCCTCCTTGTCGTCTTCCTCGGGCACCTCGACCTCAACCTGCTCCACTTCCACCTCGACCTCTTCGGTCTCAGCGGGAGCAGCGGCCTCGGGGGCGGGCTGGGCGGCGGGAATCTCAGTCACGGGAGTCTCGGTCTTGGTTTCCTCCTGCTTGGGCTCCTCGGCCTTCTCGGCGGCCTTCTTGCCCTTCTTCTTCGCCTTGGCGGCGGCCTGAGCCTCCGCCTGAGCGCGGAACAGTACGTCGGGATCGGTGTAGGCGGTCACGCCGTCAAACCGACCGGGAATATAGGCGCGGCCGCGGGCGTAGGCACGGATGCCCTCCCGGCTGTCGTCCTTGTTGACGCCCTCCTGGTCGGGCTCCACATCCTTCTTCTGTCCGGGCTTCTTCTTGCCCTTGTTCTTCTTCTCTTCCTCGATGCGGCGGGCACGCTCCAGGCGGGCCTCCTCCTTGCGCTGCTTCTCCTCTTCCTTCTCCTGGCGCTCCCGCTCAGCGGCAGCGGCCCGGGCGGCCTCGTAGTCCTTCTTCAGCATCTTGCCGCAGATGACCTCCTGGACCATGGTGACCAGATACTGGGCGATCCAGTAGATGGACAGACCGGCGGGGACGGTGAAGCCGATCCACAGAGACATGAGAGGCATCATCAGCATCATGGTCTTGTTGGTCTTGTCCATCTGCTCATTGGAAGTCTGGTTATTCATCTTGTTGGTGGCCATGGACACCTTCATGGACAGGTAGGAGATGACCGTGGACACCAGGACCAGAATAAACATGCCGACGGAGGCGAAGCTGACGCCGCCCTCCCAGAACTTCCAGGAGGGGATGTGGGCCAGATTCAGGCCCAGGAAGGAGAAGTCCATGGCGAAGACCTTGGAACCGGCCTCGCCCAGGGCATTCTTGACGGCCTCCAGCGTGGCGGGATCGTTCATGGCCTCGGCCATGGCGATCTGGGGATAAGCGCCGGTGTTGGCGATGCCGGTGACGGTGGCCACCTGCTCGATGAGCTCCTTGGTGCCCAGATCCATGAAGTAGTTCAGGGGCTCACGAATGATGCCGTACAGGGCAATCAGCACCACCATGGGGATCAGGGACCACAGGCAGCCGCCCATGGGGTTGACCTTTTCCCGCTCATACAGCTTCTGCACTTCCAGATTGTAGCGCTCCCGGTCCTTGCCGTACTGTTTTTGCAGCTGCTGCATCTTGCCGGACAGCATAGTGGTCTGGATCATGCTCTTCTTGCTCTTCAGGGTAACGGGGAACAAAACGGTTTTAACGATAATGGCAAACAGAATCAACGCCAGGCCGTAGCTGTGAAAAACCTCATAGAACGTCAGCAGCAGCCAGGCAAACGGTTTCAGGATAATACCCACAAACGTAACCTCCGCATTTTCAAGATTGACCGGTCTGCGTCCGCGTCAGGGCACGGGGTCGTACTGGACGGACTTCTGCCGGTGGAAGGGATGGCACCGCAGGACACGCCGCAGGGCCAGCCATCCCCCCTTGAGCGCGCCGTATTTCTCCACCGCTTCCAGGGCGTACTGGGAGCAGGTGGGGATAAAGCGGCAGCATGGGGGGCGCATGGGAGAGATTGTGCGCTGGTAAAACCGGATCACCGCCAGGAGGAGATTTTTCATAGCTCGTCCTTTTGCTCCGCGGGCTTGGGCGCAATCATTCCCAGCTTCTTCATCTGCTGGCGGAAGGTGCGCTCCAGCTCGGCATAGCGGCCGAAGATGGCCCGGGTCCGGGCCACCACCACGATGTCATAGCCGGGCAGAAGTCTGTCCTCGTTGGTGCGGTAGAGCTCTCGGATACGGCGGCGGACAAAGTTGCGCTTGACGGCGTTGCCCAGCTTTACTCCCGTGGTGATGCCCAGTCGGCTGATTGGCCGACCGGTCTTCCGGCAGTAAATGGCAAAATAGGGAGAAACTGCGCTTTTGCCCTTGTTGTACAGGCGGCGGAATTCATGATTCTGTTTCAGCGCAACGGTGTGCTTCATGGTATTCCTCCCAGATGTCAGAAAAAGTTCTGGATGCACATATAGGGACGGGGGATCGAGTCCCACGCCCCTTCTGCGCGATCTATGCCGACTGTGTCCTCTTTTCGTATCGCAAGAAAAGATCCGGTCTTGTCCGATCCTGTGTCAGGCGGCGCACCGCGGTCCCTTTAGACCGTGGACGCCCCAAGACATCAGTGGCTCAGACGAGCGCGGCCCTTGGCACGACGGCGGGCCAGAACCTTGCGGCCATTCTTGGTGGCCATACGCTTGCGGAAGCCGTGCTCCTTGGAACGCTGGCGCTTCTTGGGCTGATAGGTACGAAGCATGGGGGACACCTCCTCAATTCATTTCAAGCCGGCTTTCCCGGCCCAACAACAGCCCCTTTCGGGCTGCGGTCTGTAAAGTTCGGCCGATTCGGCCGGTCTTTCCCCGGAAATGGGCAGAAAACCGCCACTCCAGGAAAACGCATTCCTCATTATAGACGATGGGTCCCTCCCGTGTCAACTACTTTTTTCCCCAGTTTTTTTGGAAATTTTCACAGTTTCCCTAGGGATTCCAACATCTTGTGGCTCTTCTTTCCGCCGCACCACAAGCGGTTCAAAAAATGGGGATACATTTAAATAAAAAATAGGCGTAAATCCTTGCGATTGGCACCGGTTTTTGGTATAATAGACGTTGTGGAATTTTCGCTTTTACAGCGTTTTGACTGCCGCCTTCTCTGGTTTCAGAGAAGGCGCTTTGAAAGTTTAAGGAGGACTCGCAATGAACCCAGCCGCCGATATTTGGGCAAAAGTGGTGGAGCTGATGCAGACCGACATGACCACCACCACCATTAATACCTGGTTCAACGATACCACCGCCGTGGCACTGGAGGACGACCGATTCATTCTCTACTCCCCTACCCGCTTCAAGCGGGACATTATCGCCAACCGATACGTCACCTTCATCCAGAAGGCCCTGTACGAGCTGTTTTCCGCCGACATGGACGTGGTGGTGCTGACCGAGGGAGAGCTGGACACCTACCAGAAGCCCCAGCCCGACGATTTCTTCCCGGGGACGGAGGACTATACCTTCGAGCGCTTCGTGGTGGGCTCCTCCAACAAATTTGCCCACGCCGCCGCCCGGGCCGTGGCCGACAACCCCGGCCACAGCTACAACCCCCTGTTCATCTACGGCGAGTCCGGTCTGGGCAAGACCCACTTACTGTACGCCATCGCCCACACCATCCACAAGAGCCACCCCGACTACAAGGTGGTCTACATCAAGGGCGACACCTTCACCAACGAGCTGATTCAGGCCATCCGCGAGGGCCGCAACGCCGAATTCCGGGAGAAGTACCGGGGCGCCGACGTATTCCTCATGGACGACGTCCAGTTCATCGCCGGCCGGGACTCTACCCAGGAGGAGATGTTCCATACCTTCAACACACTGTACGAGCTGAAAAAGCAGATCGTATTCACCTCCGACCGTCCCCCCAAGGAGATGCTGCGCTTGGAGGACCGTCTGAAGACCCGCTTCGAGTGGGGTCTGCTGGCCGACATCCAGCCCCCTGACTACGAGACCCGTATGGCCATCATCAAGAACAAGGCCATCCGCATGGGCGTGGAGATGCCCGAGTTCCTGCTCCAGCTCATTGCCGAGAACATCACCGCCAACGTGCGGCAGATCGAGGGCACCGTCAACAAGATCATGGCCTATCAGGACCTGATGGGCGACACCGTGGACAAGGAGACCGTGGTCCGGGCCGTCAAGGACATGTTCAAGGACAAGGCCGACATCGTGCCCACCGCCGACGTCATCATCGACGAGGTGTGTAAATTCTACAACATCGAGCCCGCCGTCCTGAAGGGCCAGGGCCGTGCCAAGGATATCTCCCTGGCCCGCCAGATCACCATGTATCTGATCCGCCGGATGACCAACCTGTCTCTAAAGGAGATCGGCAAGGAATTTGAAGGCCGGGACCACACCACCGTGCTCCACTCCATCGAACGAGTGGAGGATCTGGTGAAAAACGACGCCGAAAAGGCCGAGATCATTAAGGACATCACCGCGAATATCAATATCCGGTACGAATAAGGTTTTTACCTCCCCGCAAGGGGAGGCGGTTTTTCATACTCTTTTTCACTCACCTATGGGCGGAGCCATCCCCTTCCAGCTTCCCGTCCCGCCCGCAGCGGTTTTCTCCATGCAATTTTTCTTTCATTTTTATACTACGCTCCGTATTATTTTTCGTTCTTCTCTGCACTCACTTATCCACACTTAAATGTGGAATGTTTGTTGAGAAATGTGGAAAACTCTGTTTCTATTTGTCCGCTGTGGAAAACACCCGATTTTCCTCCACATGGCCTGTGGACCGATTTTTCCTTGGGGCTCTAGGGTTTCCACCAGTTTTCCACATTATTTTCGCCTACGGCTGTTATTACTAAAAAATATCCTATCCTCTCCCCATTTGGCGGGGAGAGAGAACGAGATTGGAGGATACTCAATGAAGTTTTCCTGTGAAAAGGCCCTGCTCTCCAGCGCAGTGGCCGTCACCTCCCGGGCTGTGGCCGCCAAAAGCTCCATCCCCGCCATGGAGGGCATTCTGATCGAAGCCGGAGCGCAGCTCCGACTGACCGGCTACAATCTGGAAACCGGCATCCAAGCCACCGTTCCCGCCGAGATCACCGAGCGGGGCTCTCTGGTTCTGTCCGCACGGCTCTTTGGCGAGATCGTCCGGAAGATGCCCGACGACGTGGTGGTTTTCTCCTCCAATGGGTATATGGTCAACATCAAATGCGGTCTCAGCGAGTTCAACATCCTGGGTACCGATCCCGAGGAGTTCCCCGAGCTGCCCACCGTGGATCAGCAGAATGCCCTGACCATCGGTCAGCCCACCCTGCGCTCCATGATCGCCCAGACCCTCTTTGCCGTCAGCGACAATGAGAGCCGCCCGGTCCACACCGGCTCCCTCTTTGAGGTCGAGGGCAGCGGTCTGACCGTGGTCTCGGTGGATGGCTACCGCCTGGCCCTCCGCCACGAGGAGGTTGTGGAGAAAAAGGGCGCCGACGCCTTCTCCTTCGTGGTCCCCGGCTCCGCCCTCAGCGAGGTGGAGAAGATCTGCACCGGTGAGGAGAACATCACCGTCACCCAGGGTGCCCGGCACATCATGTTCCAGACGGGCGACATCGTCCTGGTCTGCCGCCGGCTGGAGGGCGAGTTCCTCCCCTATAAGAACGCCATTCCCCGGAATAACTCCATCAAGCTGGAATGCGACGCCCGGATGCTGCTGTCCTCCATCGAGCGTGTCTCCCTGATCATCAGCGAGAAACTCAAGTCCCCCCTGCGCTGTGTCTTTGGCGACGGCATGGTGTCCATCACCACCAAAACCTCCATCGGCGACGCCGCCGACCAGTGCCCCATCACCGGCGACGGCCAGAATCTGGAAATCGGCTTCAACAACAAGTACCTGATGGACGCCTTGAAGGCCGCCCCCGCCGACAAGCTGCGCATGGAGTTTTCCTCCGGCGTGGCCCCCTGCGTCATCCTCCCCGCCGAAGGCGAGGAGACCTTCGTCTACATGGTCCTGCCCGTGCGGCTGAAGGCAAACTGATTTTATAGTTGCGGATACTTTTCTTAAAAAGAAAAGTATCAAAAGAATTTTGGCGAAAAACTGCGTTTTTCTTCTCTTTTGTAACGTTCCAATGGCGAAAGGAGTCGGGATGAAAAGTAGAAAAAGACGGTATGCAGAGGCTGTGGTCCTATGGATTGCAATTTTGTTTTGTTGGATCAGGTTTTTTCCTGCTTCCAGCGGCTTTTCCGGCATCACGCTGCTCGCTCTTTATGAAACGTATTGCCTTTTAAACGAAACAGCTTATCAAAAGAAATATAGAGAGCAGGAACAGGCCAAAAAAATTTACAAACAGAAATTCGGTCGCTGGTACTGGCTGGCGAAAAATGGATTTTGGATTCCCTTTGGGATCGCTTCGGCTGCGGTGATGGTGAAACCTACGATGCTCACCGTTGGCCTATGGCTGCTGTCGATAGCGGTTCTTGTCATTTGGTGTCTGTCCGTCAAGCTGAGACTGGACGAAAAAGACGATTCAATTCGATAAAAAACGAGGTATTGTATGGAATCTCATAACATTCAGATCAAGACGGAGTTTATCAAGCTCCAGGACCTGCTGAAATTCGCCGGGGCCGTGGAGACTGGCGGCGACGCCAAGCTCATCATCCAGGAGGGCCGGGTGCTGGTCAACGGCGAGGTGTGCACCATGCGGGGCAAGAAAATGCGGCCCGGCGACAAGGCCGCCATTGACGGAGAGCTGGAGCTGGTCGTCCAATGATGGTCAAATCCCTGGAGCTGGACTTTTTCCGGAATTATGTCCATCTCGAGGCCGACTTTGATCCCCGGGTCAACCTGATCTACGGGGACAACGCCCAGGGAAAGACCAATCTGCTGGAGGCCATCGCCTACCTGTCCGCCGCCCGGTCCCACCGGGCCCGGTACGACCGGGAGATGATCATGATGGGGGTGGACTCCGCCTTTCTCAAGGGCGTGGTGGACAGCCGGGACCGGGATTTCACCCTGGAGGCCAAGCTCCTCCGGGGCCGGGGGCGTCAGCTCTGGTCCAACGGCGTGAAGCTGAAAAATGCCGGGGAGCTGTCCGGTATTCTGACCACTGTGCTGTTCTGCCCGGAGGATCTGTACCTCATCCGGGAGGGAGGCGCGGCCCGGCGGAAGTTTCTGGACGGCGCCATCTGCCAGCTGCGGCCCCGATATGCCCAGGCTCTGGCGGAGTACAACCGGCTCTACGACCATAAGACCCGAATTCTGCGGGATTGGCCGGAAAATCCCTCCCTTTTGGCCACGTTGGACGACTTTAACTTGAGAATGGCCCAGACCGGGGCAATTTTGATCCACTACCGGGCCCACTTCGTCAAGCGGCTCCGGGAGCACGCCCCCGCCATCCACCGGGATTTTTCCGGCGGCCGGGAGAATCTAGAGCTGGAGTATGAAACAGTGTCCACTGTGGATGATCCCCAGGCTCCGCCACGGGAAATCTTAGCCCGACTAATAGACCACCAGGCGTCCCACCGTCAGGCGGAGCTGGACGCCCGGCAGTGCCTGACCGGCCCCCACAAGGATGATTTATTGGTGAACATCGACGGCCAGACCGCCAAGACCTACGGCTCCCAGGGCCAGACCCGCACCGCCGCCCTCTCTCTGAAGCTGGCCCAGCGGGAGATTTTTGAGGAGGAGACCGGCGAGTGGCCCGTCCTCCTGCTGGACGATGTTCTGTCGGAGTTGGACGCAAAACGGCAATCCTTCGTTCTGAACCGCATCCAGGGGGGACAAATTTTCATCACCTGCTGCGAGGAGGAGAAGCTGGAGGGCCTGGAGGGCGGAACTGCCTTCCAGATTCAGGGCGGGAAGCTTTTGTAATGCGGAAGGCAGAATGAAGTGGAACGGACCGCAGCGTTCCACATGTTTGACGAATCTTGTGGAAAAACACTGGAATGGACGGAAATGTGTCCATAAGAGACGGACAGCCGAAGGAGTGAGACGCCCATGTTCCTGCACTTAGGCCAATCGGTGGTGGTTCCCCACAAGGAAATCCTGGGTATCTTCGATCTGGACAACGCCAGCTGGGCCTACAAGACCCGGGAGTTTCTGGAGCGGGCCGAGCGGGAGGGCCGGGCCGTGTGGCTGGGTGACGATCTGCCCCGGTCCTTTGTCCTGGTAGGGGACGGCAGAGAGCCGCCCACCGTCTATATCTCCCAGCTGTCCTCCTCCACCCTGCTCAAGCGGGTGGAGAGCAACTCGTTTGAATAACCACAAAAACCCATGTGCGGGGTAATGAGACCTGGGCCGGAGGGCTCCGACCCGGCTCTCATTGCCCCTGCGGGAGGCTTTGCTCCCACATTCAACCTATCGGAGGTAAACTATGTCTGAAGAACTGAACGAACTGAACTCCACTCAGGTGGACCACGAGTACGGCGGATCGGAGATCCAGGTCCTGGAGGGCCTGGAGGCCGTCCGCAAGCGCCCGGGCATGTACATCGGCTCCACCAGCGAGTCGGGCCTGCACCACCTGGTCTATGAGATCGTGGATAACTCTATCGACGAGGCTCTGGCGGGCTTCTGTACCGACATCACCGTCACCATCAACCCGGGCAACACCATTACCGTCACCGACAACGGCCGCGGCATCCCCGTGGACGTCCAGCCCCAGACCGGCAAGCCCGCCCTGGAGGTAGTTTTCACCATCCTGCACGCCGGCGGCAAGTTCGGCGGCGGCGGCTATAAGGTGTCCGGCGGCCTCCACGGCGTGGGCGCGTCTGTCGTCAACGCCCTGTCCGAGTGGCTGGAGGTCCAGGTCCACAAGAACGGCCAGATCTACGAGATGAAGTTCGCCCGGGGCAAGATCACTCAGGAAATGAAGGTGGTGGGCAAGACCGACCACACCGGCACCACCGTCACCTTCAAGCCCGACCCCGAGATGTTCGAGACCCTGGAGTACAGCTACGACACCCTCCATACCCGTATGCGGGAGGAGGCTTTCCTCAACGCCGGCCTGCGCATCCAGACCGTAGACCTGCGCCCCGGTCAGGAAAAAGAGGACGACATGTGCTATGAGGGCGGCATCCGGGAGTTCGTCACCTTCATCAACAAGAACAAGAACGCTGTCCACGACGACGTGATCTACATGGCGGGGGCCAAGGAGGACTACATGGCCGAGGTGGCTATGCAGTACAACGACGGCTACCAGGAAGTCATGGTCTCCTTCGCCAACAACGTCCATACCCCCGAGGGCGGCATGCACGAGGAGGGTTTCCGCCGGGCTCTGACCAACGCCCTGAACACCTACGGCAAGAAGATCAAGGTGCTCAAGGACGACGACAAGGTCTCCGGCGACGATTGCCGGGAGGGCCTCACCGTGGTCATCTCCGTCAAACTCACCGACGCCCAGTTCGAGGGCCAGACCAAGGCCAAGCTGGGCAACAGCGAGATGCGCACCCTGGTGAATAATATCGTCTCCGAGAAGCTGGAGATCTACCTGGAGGAGAACCCCGCCGTGGGCAAGGCCATTCTGGAGAAGGCCATGATGGCCTCCCGCGCCCGGGAGGCCGCCCGCCGCGCCCGGGAGAACATCCGCCGCAAGAATGCCCTGGAGGGGGCCACCCTCCCCGGCAAGCTGGCCGACTGCTACGAGCGGGACCCCGCCCTGACCGAAATCTACATCGTCGAGGGCGACTCCGCCGGCGGCTCCGCAAAGCAAGGCCGCGACTCCCGGTTCCAGGCCATCCTCCCCCTGTGGGGCAAGATGCTCAACGTGGAGAAGGCTCGGGCCGACAAGGTCTACGGCAACGACAAGCTCACCCCTGTCATCACCGCCCTGGGTGCCGGTCTGGGGGACGAGTTCGACAAAGAAAAGCTGCGCTACCACAAGGTGGTCATCATGGCCGATGCCGACGTGGACGGCGCCCACATCCG
>Ga0129308_1003125_pt1 | contig 12475 bp, 12 predicted proteins | sample L827metagenome_FD_94440 | JGI IMG/M metagenome (GOLD analysis project Ga0129308, IMG submission 94440) | Ring-tailed lemur group fecal microbial communities from Wisconsin, USA - L827 metagenome | ecosystem: Host-associated > Mammals > Digestive system > Large intestine > Fecal | place: USA...
CGATTCGGCCATCGCGGCGGGTTCATTATGGGACGGGAGCCTTTTCTATGTCACTTAAGCCCTGACGGGTGGAACCACCCACCCACCACAGGCATAGCCTGTGGTTTTCTTTCCTCTAATAACAACAGTCTAGCCAGACTCATGAATTAAGCCAATGGAGGCAAAGGTGCAGCGACGAAACGACACAGCCGCAACCGAGAAGGCGATGAGCCGTTTGCTCGTGGGAGCCATCATCGTGCTCGTGGTCTTGAGTGCGCTCGGCGGCATCCTTACCGTGGGCGACCATCTGATGGGCGCGAGCCCCGTGCTGGGGGGCATTTTTTACGCGGCAATTGCCATTCTTCTTATAGTGGGCATCGGCTATCCCGTCGTCCAGATTTCCAAGCGGCCCGTTTTTGGGCTGTACCAGCTCGAACAAGACAGCGAACGCCAACGCGACAGGCACTGCGCAATGCTCGCCGACAATATGTTGGCCACGGGGCAACTTACCGCAGAGCAGCAGGCACTTGTGGCAAACGCCCTGGTCAACCATGATTCGCAGACGATTGCGAGCATCTTTCGCACCACATGTATGCCCCTTGTAAACGACCGCATCAAGATTGCCGCCAAGAGGTCGTTTCTTGCAAGCGCCATCGCACGCGGAGCCCTTGTGGAGGCGCTTACCATGGCGTCCATCAGCCTCGACCTTGTGCGTGCAATCGTTGAGGTGTGCGGCTTCCGACCGACGAAGGCGGGATTGGCACGCCTGTACACGCGCGTCATGGCGAGCGCCCTCATAGCGGGCGGCGTGGAAGACATGGACCTTGAGCAGGTGTTCAGCGAGGCGCTCGGGTCAGGTGCCGGCGCAAAGGCGTCCGGTCTGCTCCTGGGCGGGGCAACCGACGGACTTGTTGGTGCTTACCTGGTGTTTCGCATCGGAGTCATCACGCGCGACTATCTGTTTGCCCAAACCGAACCCGTGCGCGAGCAGATGAGGCGGGCGTCGTTTGGCGAGGCGGCCCAGCTCATGAAGGACAGCGGGTTCATCGCCGAAGTGGCGCAATGGGTAAAAGCGGGCGTCACCGACGTGGCCAAGTCGGCCGCGGACGGGGTCAGCGACTTTGCCAAGGCAACAGCCTCCGGAGCTGCTGGTTTGGTGCGCTCAGCAGGGGCCGGCATCACCGGTGCGGCACAGGCTGCCGCCACGGGACTTGCCGGCGGCGTGCGGCGCATCGCGTCGGGACCGAAAAATCGATAAGGAAAAGGCGGGCAAAGGCAGTGTCGCGAAAGATGGCATAAGGCACGACTGCTGGCAGTAGCTCCCGCACTACTGGGAGCGTGTAAGGCACGACTGCTGACAGCTGCTCCCGCATTGCTGGGAACGCTCTGCTGAGGCAGTTTGGTATCGCGCGAGCGCCGGGCCCCAAAAGGGGCCCATGCGCAAGGGAAGCGATGATTACGTCCGATCGGCTTCATCGAACGCGGTTTCTACCTGCGGTGCTACATGGTGAAACGCCGTACGGCCCACTTGTTATCGTCTAGAACATGTTGCGCTCTTTGAACTCCGCCTGGACCGTGCGCAGCATGAGGTCGACGTCGTCCAAACCAAGGTGCCGTTCCTTTTCGGACGGCCTGAGTGTGCCGCGGCGGCGAGCCCAGTTCTCAAGCGAGGCAGGCGAGGACTCGCGCGGCAGAATGCGCACCTCGGGATCGAGGCGACGGCAGATGTCGCGCGTGTCGATGGGAATGATCTTCCCTGCTTTGCGCGCCTCCGCGTACCCATCGAGGTGAAGCATGAACCAAGAATCCTCGAACGCTGCGTTGTGCGCCATGTAGGGATACGTGGTGAGGGCGGCCAAAATCGCCTTCTGCAGTTCCTTGTTCTTACGGAAGGGCTTTTTGCCCTCAACATCAGCCCACTCGATATGGTGGATGTCACTCAGAGGAATGCCCAGCTCCTTGTACATGGCGGGCACGCCGCAATAGGCGACGTAGCCCTCGTCGCAGGTGGTGTCGGGGCCCAGGCGCATGACCTGCAGGCCCACGTTGAGGATATAGCCGCGGTCGGGGTAGCGGTCGGTGGTCTCGATGTCGATGCCCACCACGGTGCCCGATACCGGCGCGTTGACATAGGCGCTTGCCAGGTCTTTTGCACCGGCACCGGCCTCGCGCGCCACATCTTCGAAGCTGCGGCGCTGCAAGGCGGCCACGCCGCGCACAAGGTCGGCCTCCGTGAGGCCTCTCGACAGGCTCGTGCCGCGAGTATCGCGCAGGCGCGCGGCGCCGAACTCGTCGCACGTCTCGCGGTTGCGGTCCGCAAGATCGAGAATCGCCCTGAACGGCACGGGCTCCGCCCCGGCGGGGGCGTCCTTCCAAGCCGCCAGGAGCAGCGAGATAGCCTCCTCGTTGCGCTCGCGATCGGCAGTGAGCGTCGCGTCATCGCTAAAGAACCCCGGCAGTGCCAGGGCTGTTGCGTGCTCTATCGCCTGTGCGAGATTCAACGGGAGGCTCCTTCGCGTGCTGACGTGCTGAACTACGTGGCGTTACTCGACGTACAGGGTCGCGATGTCGCAAACCGGCGTGTTGGAAATGAGGCGGCGTGCAAGGCTCTCCGCAAAACGAGAAGGCAGCTGGGCAGACATGATCTCGCGCGTGAAGCTCTCGTGGCCCATGGAGTGATTCGGGTCGGTGAGGTCGACGCCAGGCATGTACATGCGGCAGGAGCTGCGCGGGCAGGAGTACTCGCCGGAAGGCTCGTCGCGCACGAAGAGCTGGAGGAGCATCTCACGCAGCGGCTCGTCGGACCAGTCGAGAATATAGACGTTGGCGATACCCAGGGCACGGCGGGCAAGCTGCTTGGCCTGCTCGGGAACCTTGCCGTCATAGCCTGTGGAGAAGAGCACGAGCGGCACTTGGCGGCCGGAGTCAACCAGGGCAGTCGCGAACTGGTCAAACGTGTCGGTGTGCAGCTTGACGGGGGCACCTACCAGGGGCGTCGTGCCCTTCTTGGCGGTAAAGCCCGGCATGTCGATGAGACCACGGACAAACGAGGGAGCCGCGATGGTATCGGGCAGCTCGGTGTCTTCCTCATCAAGCGTGCGGCACATGGACTGGATGGAGACGCGGCAGGTCTCGGAATCGATGCGCTCCAGGCAGACCGTGGTGTGCCAGCGGCGCTCCTCGCGGTTTGCGTCGGGCTCGTCGTACTCGAGGACCCAAGTCACAATGGTGTCGTCGGCATCGCACACGCAAGCAGTGGCAAGGGCCGGCCAGCGGTCCTCGTCGTAGTCGCCGCCGCGATAGTCCTCGGGCATGGCGTATTCCCACATCATGGGGAACATGCCGCGGTCCTCAACGTCGTCGATCACAGGGCTGCCGTTGTACATGGACTCCTTGGACAGCACCCACTCGCACACGCTGGTAGCAGCGCTGGCAAGCGGGTCGCGCAGGGAGCCTTCGGCACGCTTGAGCTCGAAAGACGAGCGATGACGAAGACGGGCGTTGGGATTGGTGGTCATGGAAATCAACTCGCTTAAGTTCACCGCCGGGCTTCCTTCGCCCGACGCAGGATCGAGCGAGATTGTACGACGCGGACGAAGCGAGCCGAGACCAGACGCACGTACTCGCAAAGAAAGCGGAGACCTGAGACTGGTAGGAGGAGCGCGGCTACCCGATATTGAGCCCGCAGGACTCCTCGGTACCCAGCACGATGTTCATGTTCTGGATGGCGGCGCCCGACGCGCCCTTGCCGAGGTTGTCAAAGCGGGCGACCAGGGTCATGCGCTCGTCATTGCCCACCACGGCGACCTGCATGTCGTCTCGGCCGGAGAAGGCAGCGGCGGACATGAAGCCGCCCTCATCGGCCGCAGGCTCGAAGCGGACAAGGCCGCTACCAGGAGCGTAGGCGCGCGCATAGGCGTCGGCCACGGCGGCAAGGTCGCAGCCCTGGGAAAGGTCGCGCGAGGTGAGGGGCACGATGACCTCCATGCCCGCATAGTAAGGCGCGATGACGGGGCAGAAGACGGGGGCGTTCTCAAGGCCGCAGACCTTGACCATCTCGGGCAGGTGCTTGTGCGTCTGACCGAGCGCATAGAGGCGCGGGGCCTGCAAAAGGCCGTCTTCCGGGATGACCGCGCTGGACTTGGCACCGTCGACGCCGCTGCCCTCCACGCACGTCGCACCCTGCTCATACTGGGCAATCGTCTTTTTGCCGCCGCCGGAATACCCGGTGAGCGATGTGGCGCTGAGCTGCGCGTCGGCGCGGATGACGCCCGCGGCAACGAGGGGCGCGACAAGAGCGATGAAGCCGCTCGCATGGCAGCCGGGGTTGGCAATGCGCTTGGAGGCGACGATGTGCTCGCGCAGGCCGCCTACCTCGGGAAAGCCGTAGGTCCAGCCGGGGGCGGTGCGGTGCGCGGTGGAGGTGTCGATGACGACCGTGTTGGGGTTCTCCACAAGCGCGACCGCCTCGATGGCGGCAGCGTCGGGAAGGCAGAGGAAGGCGATGTCGGCAGAGTTGAGCGCCTCGGCACGAGCGACAGGGTCTTTGCGCAGCTCATAGGGCACGCTGAGCAGCTCGATGTCGGCTCGGCCCGCGAGCCTGTCGTGGATGCGCAGACCGGTGGTGCCCGCCTCGCCGTCGATGAAGACCTTCGTCATGTGCTTGTCCTTCCCGCCTTGGACGCACGCCGCATAGCGCGCATGTTTGTTGGGGTGGAAGTGTATACCAAACAAGGGCAATGACCAGGCGTATCGGTCAAAGCACATATCACGCGGCAGACGGGATTGGGATACAACAAAACAACGGCCGATAACCTCAAAACACCGGCAACGGCACAGGTCGAACTCAGAGAACTAACCGTGCGGCGCTCAAAGTTCAACTCGCATGGCCTGTGAACCGGCACGCATGGCGGCGGGATGATCCAGGGAGCTACCGCTCCCCTGGGACGTCTTGGACCGCTTGCGCGATTGCGTCTGCGGCGGGACGCGCCTGGTTGGGAGCGAGTCCTGCGAAGTTCATCACGTATGTGCCGTCGAAGCCAGATGCCAATGCCTGGTCGGGAGCGCAGAACGCGGACAGCGGCGACAGGATGACGCCGCGGGCACGCGCCGCTTGCAGGAAGGCTTTGGTGGGGCCGGGCACATCCACGTGCATGAGGAAGTGAAGGCCCGCCTCGGTTGCCTCGGTTTGGATGTGGTCGGCAACAGGACAGCTGCGCAACGCATCTACCAGCTCGTTTTTGAGAGATCGGTAATAGGAGCGCGTGCGCGCGACGTGTCGCTCGTACTCGCCCGTGGAAATGAAGCGCGCCAGGGCAAGCTGCTCGGTAGCCGACACCGTGGAGGAATAGAAACCGAGTTTTTCCTGGTAAGCGTCCACAAGCGACAGGGGCAAAACCATATACGCGATGCGGAAGGACGAACCCAGGCTCTTGGCAAACGTGTTGGTGTAGATGACGCACGACGAGGCGTCCACACTCATGAGCGCCGGAATGGGACGGCCCGAAAGACGGAACTCGCAGTCGTAATCGTCCTCGACGATGTAGCGCCCAGGCTGCTCGCTTGCCCAGGCAAGAAGCTCGTAGCGGCGCGCAACCGACGTGACCAGGCCCGTGGGGAACTGGTGCGAGGGCATGATGTGGGCGACGTTTACCCCGCTTGCCCGCAGGTGGGGCATGCTGATGCCACCGTCGTCAAGTGGGACGTAGGCGAGCTTGGCATCGTTTGCCCGATAGATGCTCGCAAGACGCGAGTATCCCGGCGTCTCAACCGCGTAGCCGCGCTCGCGACCAAGCAGCTGCACAATGAGGTTGTCGAGCACCTGAGATCCCGCCGCAACGACGATTTGCTCCGGACTCACCTGCATGCCTCGGAAAGAGTGCAGGTATTCGGCCAATTGAACGCGAAGGGCCAGGGCACCCTGAGCGCACGTGTCACCAAGCAGCGACTGCTCAGACTCGCGGCTCAAAACCTCGCGGACCGTTTTGGCCCAGCTGGAAAAGGGAAAGCGGTCCAGGGGAAGCGAGCCCGTGGAGAAGTCGGCGATGAGGGGGGCACGGTCGGAGGAGTCGGCACTGGGATGCATCGCTGCGCCCAGCTGCTTTGCGTAATCCGGTTGGTCGGGTTCGGCAAGATGGGCCGCACGGGCGAAGTCGGCAGGCACATCCGAGTGTGTCAGCGGGTTTGGCTCGGCAGACCAGCCTGCCTGCGCAAGCAAATTCTGTCCAGCAGGGCGACCTGCGCGCGCGAGCCGACCAGGACAAGCAGACCCGCTCGCCTGCGCAAGCGAATTACATTCGGCAGGCTTGGCCATGTGCACGAGCGAGTCAAAGTCAACGGGCTGGCTTGCAGGCACAGACAGGCTGGGTCTTTGCCCCAGATGCGCGGGCGCTACCTCCAACTCGCAGGCATAATAACCGCGGCGAGCCTCGGCACGGACGTAGCCTTCGGCCACAAGCTGGGAATATGCACCTTCGACCGTGATGAGGCTCACGCCGAGATGTTTGGCGAGGGCACGCTTGGACGGAAGGCGGCGGCCAGCGGGGATGGACCCGTTCTCTATATCCGCGCGGATGCAGAGATATAGATATTCATACAGGCTTTCATCTCCGCGCTGCGAGAGGTCGTAGGTCAGCATCGCCGGCGTCGCCCCTTTGCGGACTACTCGTCAGCCTTGGCCGCCGAAGCGATGAGGTCGCGCACGACCTCCGAAGCGATGATGAGACCCGCCACGCTGGGCACGAACGAGACCGAACCCGGGACCGCACGGCGATCGAGGCACGTGTGAGACGAACCCGGAGGGCAGACGCAACCCTTTTTGCATGCGGCGGCGCCATCGGGAACCTCGATGGAAGGCTCGCGAGAATAGACGCACTTGAGCGCAGGGATGTTGCGACGGCGCAGCTCGCGACGCATGACGCGCGCAAGGCGGCATACGGAGGTGTCGTAAATGTCAGCCACCTCGAGCTTGGTGGGGTCGAGCTTGTTGCCCGCACCCATGCACGAAATGACAGGCGTGCCGACCTCGTTTGCAGCCACAATGATGTCAAGCTTGGCGGTGACCGTATCCACCGCGTCAACCACGTAGTCGTACGCGGCAAAATCGAACTCACTGCGCGTCTGCGGCAGATAGAAACAGCAGTGCTTGGTGACGGTGCACCCAGGGTTGATGGAGGCTACGCGCTCGGCCATCACATCCACCTTGTAGCGGCCCACCGTGTCCCAAGTGGCTATGACCTGGCGGTTTATGTTGGTGATGCACACCTTGTCGTCGTCGACGACGTCGATAGCGCCCACGCCACAGCGAGCGAGCGCCTCCACGACATAGCCACCTACGCCACCCACGCCGAAGACGCACACACGGCTCCCGTGGAGCGCCTCCACGCCGTCGTCGCCGAGAAGAAGTCTCGTACGAGAAAATTGGTCGAGCAGCATGCGGGCCTCCAAACAATGCACGCCTCATACCTGCGGAAAACTGTCAAAAAGAGCGCGGCCATGATAGCGCAGACGAGCAGCGCATTCGCCGAAGGCCCGCACGTGCATGAGAAATGGGCAGGACGGGCGAGAAGATTCGCCCACCCCAGCTAGTTGAACTTCACCGCCGTGCCGTAGGCGATCATCTCAATGGTGCCGGGCTGGATGGAGCCGCTGTCAAAGCGCATGGCGAGAATGGCGTCGGCACCCAGGCGCTGGGCCTGCTCAATCATGCGGTCCTCCGCCACCTGGCGCGCCTCGTCGGTCATCTGGGTGTACGACTTGATCTCGCCGCCCACGACGCTCTTCACGCTGGCCATCATGTCGCGACCGATGTTCTTGGAGGTGACGATGTTGCCGCGCACCAGGCCCAGGATCTCGAAGCTCTTGCCAGGGACATTGTCTGCAGTGGAAACAATCATGGGGAACCCCTCTCTCTTGTGTGCATGGCATTGTTCTAGATTATACTAGCCCTAGCTGCGCAATCTTTTGTCACACGGAGGTGCGCCCTATGATGTGGAAGTACATCGCACTTGCAGACGACACCCAGATTGCCTATTCGGAGACGCAGAAGGACGGGACGGTCATCGTCACCGCAGAGCGTCCCGTCGATTTGGGCTTTGACTTTGCCCGCTGTCTTCTTCCGTCATACCAATGGTCGGACGCGACTGGCTTCAGCGCCGACGAGATGCGCGAACTCGACGCCATCGTGCACGATAACGCGCCCCTTACCTTTGAGCTTGCTGACCAGCGTGCCGACGAGAAGACCAAGATCGTCTGATGCTGGCCAAGGTCGTCAGGCTCAACCACCGCTACATCTGCAAGATTTTGAGAACTCCCATGCTTTTAGCCCAGTCTCTCCACGGCGCAGTCGTGCACTTTGTTTTTCGGGTCCCAGACGATGGCGACGGCCAGAGGGGGTTGAGGAGAGACGGTACCGAGCAAGCCGTCCCTAAAACGCGCGGCATAGCCGCGGGCCTTGATTTGCCCCAAAGCCTCCTCCACCGTTCCTCCCGCCTTAAGCTCGACAATGAAGGGCGGCGTTGTAGGGTCGACGGAATCGCGAGGAACAAACGCCACATCGGCGATTCCACGACCACACGGCTCTTCGCGACGCACGTCGTAACGATCTCGCGCGGCAAGATACACCAGGTTCACGAGCGCGGCCAGGTCGCTCTCGTTGGCATAACGCAAAAGCGGAACCTCCTGGTCGTGCGCGGCCTGGATGATCTCGCACATGACCGGCGTGTCCCCATGCAGCGTCGCCGCAAGCATCTCCTCGCTTCGCTGCGCAAGCCGAGCGACGTAGCCCATCTTCTCCTTGCCGAGGACCCGCTCGAACTGCAGCATGAGCTCATGGTTGGGAATCGACACGTAGCCATCGTGATAGGTAAGGAAACCGTACACAACCATGGCTGAGAATATCTCGTCTTTTGTCGTGAGGCTCATTGCCGATGCGGCATAGCCCACAAGCCTCACCGACACCTTCTCGCCCGCGACAAGGCGCACCACATCATCGCGCACCGCCGCCACGTCATGCTCGATGTAATAGTAAATCTCATCATAAGGGCCGGAGTCGGTCCAATACGACTTGAGGGCATCGTCGGCAAGCGCAAGCACCACCGACCTGGGGTTGAACCTGCGCCCGCCGTCATCGTTGAGATAGCCGTCATACCAGAAAGCCAGGCCGTCATACGTCACGCGCGGGCTGGAAACCCGCTGCTCATGCACCTTGCACAGTCCTCGCACCTCGTCTTCGGCAAAACCGAAGAACCGTTCGAACTTGGGGTCGTCAGCGGCGCTGTATTCCACAAACATGTTGAGTTCCGAGCCCGTTGAGTGCTTGGCGATAGGCAAGATGCCTGTCATATAGGCAAGTTCCACATACGGTTTGCCTTTAAGCAGCTGCTTCAAGAACATGAGGAACGACTGCTGGTCGTCTTGGGTAAATTTGGGGTTGAAAAACATCGAATCCCACTCGTCAATGACAAAGACGAAAGATGTATCAAGCTGGATGTACAGCTCCTCGAACGCCTGCACCACCCCAATGCCCTCGGGCAGGCGGGCTTGCGGCCAAGTCATACGCAAGTCGTCAACGATACCTTGTGAGAAACTGCCGATGTAGTCGGCGTATGTTTCGCAAGAAGCGGGCATTTGGCTGAAATCCAGGTAGATAACATCGTGATTGCCAAGGTGCTGCATCGCCTGCGAATCATGGGAAACAATTGTCCCCTCAAAAAGGCCAGTCGCGTCAAGCCCACGCGCCAAAAAGCACGCGATGATATTGGCGTTCACGGTCTTGCCGAAACGCCGCGGCCGTGTGACGCACACAAAACGGTTTTCCACATTGATGAACGGCGCGAGCGTCGACAGGATACCTGTCTTATCCACCACGTACGGGGAGTTGAGCAGGAACTGAAAAGCCTGCTTGGGCTGTTTCGGGTTGAGATAGCGCATGACTTCTCCTGTCGATACGATACGTCGCTCACGATTGTAGCGGATAGGCAAGGATTGGCCGTGTTGAATCGAGGAAGAGCGGAGAGACGCAAGGCCAGGAAATAGCCTAAACTTGCACCGCCAAAACAACGGTTAGAGAAGGAGACCCCCATGCACCTGTTTCGCAACGACTACTCGGAGGGCGCTTGCCCCGAGGTGCTCGACGCACTCGTAAGGACCAACGCCGAGCAGTGCGTGGGGTACACCTGCGACGAGCACTGCGCCCGCGCCGCCAAGCTCATCTTGGAGGCATGCGAGCTGGAGGAGGGGGAGGCCGACGTGCACTTTGTGGTGGGCGGCACGGCGGCCAACGTGATTTCCCTCTGCGGCCTGCTCGACCGGCCCTACGACGCGGCAGTGTGCACGCCCGACGGCCACATCAACACGCATGAGACAGGCGCGCTCGAATCCTGCGGACACAAGGTTCTAGCCAGCCGCGACACCGACGGGTTCCTCACGCCCGCCGAGGTCGCCCGCATCGCGGCCGAGAACGCGGTGTTCGCCAACCACATGACCCGCCCTCGCGCCATCTATGTGAGCGACACCACGGAGCTTGGCGGCGTATACACGAAAGACCAGCTCACAGCGCTGCGCACATGCGCCGATGAGCTTGGCATGAAGCTCTTCGTGGACGGCGCGCGCCTGGGAAGCGCCCTCACCTCGAGCGCCAACGACCTCACGCTGCCCGAGATTGCCCACCTGGCCGACGCGTTCTACATCGGCGGCACCAAGAACGGCCTGCTCTTTGGCGAGGCCGTGGTCATCCGCGACCCCCAGCTGCGTCAGGACTTCCCCTGGCTCATGAAGCAGCACCAAAACCTGCTCGCGAAGGGCCGCCTGCTTGGCGTGCAGTTTGAGGCTGCGTTTGAGAACGGCGGACAGGTGTACTGGAACTGCGCGCGCAATGCCAACGCCCGCGCTGCCCAGCTGCGCGAGGGGTTGCTCGCTCAGGGCTGGTACGAGTGGCTGCCCAGTGCATCCAACCAGCTCTTCTTTGAGGTGCCCTGCGCTGCAGCCGCGCACTTCGCGGATGAGCTGGGCAGCGAGATATTCTTCGACCACGGCAACACGCAGGTGGTGCGCTTTGTGACCTCGTGGGCCACGACTCCGGCCGACGTAGAGGAAGCGCTCGCGTTCGCAGCAGGGCTCGCGCGCTAAAATCTCACCTGCAGGGGGACAGCTGCGAGAGAGGATTGCACGCCATGATGGGAATGCCGATGCCGCCGGAGATGCAGGCAAAAATTGACGAGCAGGTGCGTCAGCGCAAGGAGAAGGTCGCCGCCTCTCTGGGCAAGACGTTGGAGGAGTTCGACCAAGAGCAACACTGCTGCGGACACGACCATGCGCACGAGGCCGAGGAGCACGCTTGCGCCGCAGGGCACGGCCACGGCGACCATGCCCAGGACTCAAGCAAGACCACCGACCCTGCAAGCGAGGTCCCCGAGGTAGACGAGAAGGCCGTACTCGACTTCATCCACTCGCGCCAGGCCGTCATCGAGGAGCAGCGCAGCCGCATCCGCGCCCTCGAAACCCAGGTACGGCACCTGGAGAGCCAGAAGGCCCTCGAGGAGAAGAAGTGCGCCGCCCTGCGCGACGCCCTCGCAAAGATGCGTGCCGAGGCAAAAGCAAACTAAACGACGATTAAGTCCAATCGGCCTCATCAAACGTGCCTTCTATCTGCGGCGCTGCAATGATGAAGCGCCGTAAGGCCCACTTGTTCATCGTCTAACCAACCAGCCAACCAGCCAGCTCGCCAAACAATCAAACAGGCAAAACAAAATGCGGCCCGCAGGATTACTCCTCCGGGCCGCCTTTCATTGCGCGGTTTACTCCGCTTGGCGCGCGGGCTTCTCCACCGGGTTCGCAGTTCACTCCACCGGGTTCGCGGGTTTCTCCACGGGTCCCAGCTTGTCTTCCACAGCCTTAGCGAGCTTGTCGGCCAGCGACATGCTCGGCAGAATGCCCTGGATGTCGAGGATGTCCACCTCCATGCCGCTCACAAGCTCATGTGCGCCGGACCCGCAGGCAGGGCAGTTATACGTTGCGGGCATGCCCACGGCAAACTCGTACTCCTGGCCGCAGGCGCTGCAGCGCATCTTGCCCACGGGTCGCTCGATGTCGATATGGGCGCCTGCAGCAATCGTGCCCTTGAAGTTCTTCACCAGCTCGCTTCGAAAGAGCATCTCGTCGAGCACGCGCAGCGCACCGATGGAAATCCTTGCGCTCACGACCTTAACGACGCCTGCCTGCGTGCCCGACTCAACGATGTCGAGCGCCAGGTCGTGCGCAATCTCCCTCTCCAGCATGGCCGTGCCTCCCTTTTCCCTCTTGCTTGTCTCAATCGTTATTGTACCTGGTCACACGCCACAAAATGCCCTGGGCTCACCTCACGCAGCGCGGGCTCCACCTGCTTGCAGCCCTCGCAGGAGCACTGCGGGCAGCGGGTGTGGAAACGGCAGCCGCTCGGCACGTGCAAAGGACTCGGCAGCTCGCCTTCGAGCGCAATGCGGCGCGTCTCGCGGGCAAG
>Ga0129308_1003126_pt1 | contig 12474 bp, 10 predicted proteins | sample L827metagenome_FD_94440 | JGI IMG/M metagenome (GOLD analysis project Ga0129308, IMG submission 94440) | Ring-tailed lemur group fecal microbial communities from Wisconsin, USA - L827 metagenome | ecosystem: Host-associated > Mammals > Digestive system > Large intestine > Fecal | place: USA...
CAAAGGAGAAGAAATGCACAGCCGCAACTGGCTTTTCTTTTTTCTGGCGCTGGCGTTTATGCTGTTTCTGGCAATTGTCAATCCCGATGCCGCCAGCAATAGGACGCTGGAGGAGTTCGGCGGTCTGACCCCATGGCTCTGCCTGTGGCTGTTTTTTACAGCTGCTGTGAGCATGATCGCCATGATCCTGCCGGGAGTCTCCGGTTCTCTGGTCATGCTTTTATTCGGCACCTATGCAGCCGTCATGGAAGCGATCTCCGATCTCAACGTTCCGGTTCTGGCCTGCGTTGCTCCTGGAATTCTCATTGGCGGGATCGTCGGTGTTAAGGTCATTAAAAAAATGCTGCGGTTTCACCCGCAGGCACTTTATTTCGGAATTCTCGGCTTGATGATCGGATCAATCACCAGCATCTGGCCGGGTTTTACAGCGAACGCACAGGGCATCATCGCCATCGCAGGTCTGATCGTATTCGGACTGGCAGCATACCTGCTTTCCAGCAGGGATTAACCCCGGACAAAAACCTTCTTATATGTATCGGCACATCAGCTCATTCATTTTTACTTCCCATTCATACGGATCGGGAATTGATGCAATGAGCTTTTTGATTTGCATCACATCTGACTCCGGCATCCGACGCAGTTCCTTCGGGCTGGTAATTCGTGCCATCCGACGAAAGGCCTGGTACAGTTTCCGTTCTTCCTGCGGCCACCCCAGATAATCGTCAATTACCGCCAGCATCGTTTCCCGATCCGAGCGCAGGCTTCCGCGGATTCCCTGCAGCAGGTTGATGATATGATCGCTGACCAGCTTTGTATCAACATCTTTTGCCCGTTCAATCAAAGTACGAATCTCCAGCAGTTTTTCTTCATCGCTGCAAAGGATAAAATCTCCGTTCAAAAATTCATCATGCAATTCTGTTCCCGGCTTTGCCGCAAAGGTTCTGATCCGGATAAAATCCGGATTGACCTGATTGAGAACCTCCGCCATCCCAATGGCATTCTCCTGAGACAGCGTTTTGCCGCCGACTCCCGGCATAAAATACACGGAAAGCTCAATTCCTCCCGCTTTTACATTTTGTCCGGCTGTAATCTCCTGCTGTGCCGTTACTCCTTTGTTGATCTTTTGCAAGACAGCATCCGATCCCGACTCGAAGCCGGAATGAATCCGATCCAGTCCGGCGGATTTCAGTTCTGCAAATGCTTCCGCACTGACGCGCGCTAAATTTTCAGCTCTGCCATAAGAAGTGATTCGTTTAATCTGAGGAAATGCCTGTCTCAGATAAATCAACACATCGGAAAGCCTGCCGCTGCTCAGCGCCGTCGTATTTCCATCCTGCAAAAAGACAGTCTCACCGCCTCCCAGCAGCCAGTTGGCGACCATATAAAAGCACTGCTGCTCCGCTTCACTTTCGCATCCCTGCTGCAGATACAAATTCAATCCATCTACATCCCAGCTGCCATTCGCACGCTGAAATCGCCTGACTTGCTCCGCCTGATATACCATATTGTCGATATCCGCTTTGATGCTGTCCGCGCTGTATGCCTTAAACTTTGTATGACGATACAGCTGACAGAACTTGCATTTGTTCCAGGTACAGCCATTCGTCACCTGCAGCAGCAGGCTGTTCGCCTCACTCGGCGGTCTGATCGGTCCGATTCGAAATATATGTTCCATATAAGCTCCTCACTTACGGCAGCGCCGCTACGATAATAACTGCGCTTATTATCCAATGAAAAACGCAGGCTGTCAATCATATTCGCTGCAGAAACCCCATATAGTATTCCGAATCCCATCATCGAAAGGAGTTGCTTATGAAAGCTCTTCCCCGCACTGCTGCCTTACAGAAACTGTTTGCCGTTCTGCTGTTTCTGGCGATTCTTTTTCTGATGTTCTATCTTTCATTCCATGTACTGGGTCCTTTCTGCCAACACATTCTGGCACAACAGCTTCAGGCTGTCACGAACCGACTCAGCCGCATGCTGCTCGCCGCCCATATCAGTCCGGCAGTTCAGGCGCTGATCGTTCAGGGGATCTGCGCCGGAATCGGAAGCATTCTGTCCTTTCTGCCGACGATCGCAATCCTGTTTTTCTTCCTCTATCTATTAAAAAGCAGCAATTATCTGGACTACATGTCGGTTCTCCTGGATCGCCCGCTCCGAAACCTCGGCCTTTCCGGACAATCGATCCTGCCGATCCTGATCGGATTCAGCTGTTCCGTCCCCGCCATTCTCGCCGCTGGGGAAATCCCGCAGAAACGGCATCGCATGATCACCGTCCTGATGATCCCCTTTATGTCCTGCAGCGCTAAAATCCCCGTATATGCCGCCTTCATCGCGGCTTTTTTTCCGCTTTACCGGATCTGGGTCTTTCTCGGATTATACGGGCTGGGAATCGCCACAGCCCTGACGCTGGCGCGTATCGTTCGCAGGAGAAACCTCCCTGCGGCGGATCATCACCCGCGGCATCCTCACATAAAACTGCGCCGTCCATCAGTTCTGGAAATTCTGCTTCCGGTAGCAGGTCACGTCCTCGGATTCGTCAAAAAAGCCTTCACGGTAATTCTGATTTCTTCCATCATCATCTGGTTTCTGCAAAACTTCAACTTTTCTTTCCAGATGACAAATTCTCCTGATGACAGCATCCTCGCCACATTGGGAAAGAAAATTGCTCCGGCCTTCGCACCAGCCGGCTTCGGAGACTGGCGGGCGGCAACCGCCATATTCACCGGATTATCCGCCAAAGAAACGATCCTCAGCACGCTTGCCGTCCTTGCACAGAGCGCACCCGGAGGAAGTCTTCCGAACCTGCTCTGCGAGATTTTCACGCCGCTGTCTGCAATTTCGTTCCTGATTTTCTGCCTGCTCTATGTTCCATGCGTCGCTTCCCTCGCTGCCATCCGCCAGGTATTCGGCGCGTGGCGTTATGCAATTGCCGTCGGAATCTCACAAATTGCCTTCGCCTGGCTGACTTCTACCTTGTTCTATCAGGTCTGCAATCTGATTGTTTCTTAGTATTTTCAGATTCTTCCGATAATGTAATTAGTTACATACGCATCTGCTCTGTATATTTTTTAAAAAATTTCTTCGTTTTGCAACATTTTTGTTCATTTTTAAGACATGTTTTGTTTTTTATTGACAGATTATTCGTCCTTCTTATATTCTTAATATATATAATAGTGTGTTTTTATAAGGTGATTCAGAAAGGAGTTCTCACATGAGTGACAATTGCACCAAATGTGCGGCAGCACTGGAACAAGAAAAGCAGTTGCATGCCATTATTCAAAAATACAAAGGCACTGACGGCGCATTAATTCCTGTACTTCACGAAGCTCAGGAGGTTTATGGATATTTGCCCCTTGAAGTGCAGCGTGTCGTTGCGGAAGAATTAAATATCCCTCTCGCTGAAGTTTACGGCGTTGTAAGCTTTTACACCCAGTTTTCCATCAATCCAAAAGGAAAATATCAGATCAACGTCTGTATGGGTACAGCATGTTATGTCAAAGGCGCCAATGAAATCCTGGACAAGTTCAAAACGAGACTGTCCATTGACGTTGGCGAATGTACTGACGACCAGAAATTCTCTCTTGACGCTTGTCGCTGCATCGGCGCATGCGGACTTGCCCCTGTCCTGACGATCAACGACGAAGTATACGGCAAATTAACGGCCGATGATGTAGATGATATTCTTGATAAGTACGAGAATCTGTAACAAAGGAGAGAACCATGATTAACAATATTAATGAATTGAATACCCTGCGGAATCAAGCGATTCAGTCTATGAACATTCGTATTGACCGCACCGAAAACCCTTCCGCAGAGGGTGGGAAAATACATATTCTCGTCTGCGGAGTTGCCGGCTGTGCTTCCTCCGGTTCCTTAAAGGTCGCTGCCGAAATCGAAGAGCAAATCAAGGCCAACAATCTGGGAGCAGATGTCAAGGTAATCAAAACAGGCTGCTTCGGACTCTGCGCAGAAGGTCCGATCATGATGATCTGTCCTGAACACGTAATGTATACGAAGGTGACACCGGAAGATGTCAGCGAAATTTTCGAAAGCCATATCAAGGGCGGTAAAATCGTTAAGCGCCTGCTGGCCGGCGATAAAGAATACGAAGAAATTCGCGACCGTCTGCCGCAGATTCCGTTCTTCCAGATGCAGAGACGAATCGCATTGAACAACTGCGGTATTATCGACCCGGAAAATATCGATGAATACATTGCACTCGACGGATATCAGGCGCTCGCCAAGGTCCTCTCCGAATTCGAACCGGAAGATGTCATCGATGAAATCAAAAAATCCGGACTGCGCGGCCGAGGCGGCGGCGGATTCCCGACAGGCAGAAAATGGGAATCCTCTGCAGTTGTAAAAGAACACGTCAAGTACGTAATCTGCAATGCTGACGAAGGCGACCCGGGTGCATTTATGGATCGTTCCATCCTCGAGGGTGATCCGCACTCCGTAATCGAAGCTATGATCATCAACGGCTATGCAGTAGGCGCACACCAGGGATATATCTACGTTCGTGCCGAATACCCGGTTGCCGTTCAGAGACTCGGCGTTGCCATCAAACAGGCCAGAGAATACGGATTCCTGGGCAAAAACATTTTAGGCAAGGGATTTGATTTTGATCTGGAGGTCAGACTGGGTGCAGGCGCATTCGTATGCGGCGAAGGAAGCGCCCTGATGACTTCTATTGAAGGAAAGCGCGGAGAGCCTCGTCCGAAGCCGCCGCGTTCCGCAGAAAAAGGACTCTGGAAAAAGCCTACCGTTCTGAACAACGTAGAAACTTATGCAAATATTCCGCAGATCATCCGCAACGGTGCAGATTGGTTCGCAAACATCGGGACAGAAAAATCCAAGGGAACCAAGGTATTTGCACTGGGCGGCAAGATCAACAACATCGGTCTGGTAGAAGTCCCGATGGGAACAACGCTCCGCGAGATTATTTACGACATCGGCGGCGGTATTCCGGATGGCGGTACCTTCAAGGCTGCACAGACCGGCGGTCCTTCCGGCGGCTGCTTACCGGCGGAACATCTGGACACTCCGATCGACTATGATTCACTGACAAAGCTCGGTTCCATGATGGGTTCCGGCGGTCTGATCGTTATGGACGAACACACTTGTATGGTTGACCTCGCAAGATTCTTCCTGGACTTCACAGTAGATGAATCCTGCGGTAAATGCCCGCCATGCCGAATCGGTACCAAGAGAATGCTGGAAATCCTGCAGAGAATTACCGAAGGAAAAGGCACGCTGGAAGATCTGGACAATCTGGAGGTTCTGGCGAAAAACATCAAGGCTTCTGCTCTGTGCGGACTTGGACAGAGCGCGCCAAACCCTGTACTTTCCACATTGAAATATTTCCGGGATGAATATATTGCACACGTCGTAGACAAGAAATGTCCTGCCGGCGTCTGCGTATCGATGATCAAATTTATCATCGACACCGATGCATGTAAACGCTGCGGCATCTGTAAGAAGGGATGTCCTACCGGCGCGATCTCCGGAGACAAGGAAACTCCATTCGTTATCGATCAGGATAAGTGCGTTAAGTGCGGCGTTTGTATGGAAAAATGTCCGTTCAAGGCAATTCTCAAGAACGCATAAGGAAGGAGCAGGAAATCATGAACAAAGTCAATATTACAATCGACGGTATCAAATTATATGTACCGGAAAATTACACGATCCTGCAGGCAGCCAAGGAAGTCAACATCACAATTCCTACGCTGTGCTTCCTGAAGGACGTCAACGAAATCGGCTGCTGCCGTATGTGCGTGGTCGAGGTAAAGGGCGCCAAGGCGCTGCAGGCTGCCTGCGTGCATCCTGTTAAGGAAGGCATGGAAGTCTTCACGCACACGCCAAAGGTAATGGAAGCCAGAAAAGTCAATCTGGAACTGATCTTATCCAACCACGATGCAATGTGTCAGACCTGTGCGCGAAGCTGGATGGACTGCGAACTGCAGACGCTCGCCAATAAGTTGTCTGTCGGCAACGTGCGCTTCAAAGGCGATCAGAAGCGCCAGCCGCTGGACATCGGCGTTTCCATCGTGCGCGATCCGAACAAGTGCATCCTCTGCAGAAGATGTATCGGTGCCTGCAAGAATATCCAGACAGTCAGCGTCATCGAAACCATGAACCGTGGTTTTGATACGGTTGTCGGCTCGGCATTCGGCATGAAGCTCTCAGATACACCATGCACCAACTGCGGACAGTGCATCAACGTATGCCCTGTTGCCGCACTGCACGAAAAGAACGACGCAGACCGCGTATGGGAAGCGCTCAACGATCCGACCAAGCACGTCATCGCACAGACTGCACCGGCAGTCAGAGTCGCGCTGGGAGAAGAATTCCTGATGCCGATCGGCGAAGCCGTAACCGGCAAGATGGTAACTGCGCTGCGTATGCTGGGCTTCGATAAAGTATTCGATACCGATACGGGCGCGGACCTGACGATCATGGAAGAAGGCGCAGAGCTGATCGACCGAATCCGCGGCGGCGGCAAGCTTCCGCTGATCACATCCTGTTCCCCGGGATGGATCAAATTCTGCGAGCACAACTTCCCGAACATGCTGGACAATCTCTCAAGCTGTAAATCACCGCATCAGATGTTCGGTGCGATCCTAAAAACATATTACGCAGAGAAGCACGATATCAACCCGGATGACATCTTCGTCGTATCCGTAATGCCTTGCACTGCGAAGAAATTCGAAGCAGCCAGACCGGAAATGCAGGTAGATGGACGTCCTGACGTAGATGCTGTTATCACGACCAGAGAGCTGGGCAAGATGATCTACGATGTCGGCATCGACTTCCCGGATCTGGGAGACAGCGATTTCGACAATCCGTTTGGCGAAGCTTCCGGAGCAGGCGCAATTTTCGGCGCAACCGGCGGCGTTATGGAGGCTGCCCTGCGAACGGTCGCAGACCTGCTGAGCGATTCCTCTGCTGACAACTTCGAATATGAAGAAGTCCGCGGACTGGAAGGAATCAAAATCGCGACCATCCAGATTGCCGATCTCAAGCTGCGTGCTGCTGTTGCACACGGTCTGGGAAATGCCAGAAAGCTCATGGAGGCAATCGAAGCCGGCGAAGAATTCCACTTCGTGGAAATCATGGCCTGCCCCGGCGGCTGCGTCAACGGCGGCGGACAGCCGCTGCAGTTTGCAGACGTCCGCAACTGGGTGGATCTCAAGGAAGAACGCGGCAAAGCGCTGTATCGCGAAGACCGCAAGATGTTCATCCGCAAATCGCATAACAACCCTGCAGTTAAAAAACTGTACAAGGAATACCTCGGTATGGCAGGCGGCAAGCAATCGCATAAACTGCTGCATACGCACTACACACCGAGAAAGAACTACGAAGACTAGCTCTGAATTGCATAGAAGCACAACCATGGATCCGAAGGCATCTGGAAGCAGATGCCTTCGGATCTTTTTTGCCTGTTTTCGGAAATTTACTTCCGAACTTTCGCAAGTTTGTTATTTTTCTCACAAAAAATCACGCTATTTTCCTGCACTTTTTTCACTAATCTGCTGTCTTTTGCTGTCGCTATTGGTTTAGATTGACTAACCTTCTTTTTGCACGCTATCATAATGTTAGAATTATTTATAATTTTATAAAAATTATTTGCGAAACGAATCCACAGGATTCATTCTGCACATATTTTATAAAATTGAGATGCTGCTATTTATTTTGTGAAAGGAGTTTCCGATGACTGAGAAATGCACGATATGTGCTGAATCACAGGAAAAAGCAAAACAGCTTCATGAAATCATTGAAAAGTACAAGGATACACGTGGTTCATTGATCCAGGTACTCCATGAAGCACAGGAGATTTACGGATATCTGCCGCTGGAAGTGCAGCGCGAGATTGCGCAGAAAATGAACATTCCGCTTGCAGAAATTTATGGTGTTGTAAGTTTTTACACACAATTTTCCATCAATCCAAAAGGAAAATACAAGATCAATGTCTGCATGGGAACTGCCTGCTACGTTAAGGGGGCAAACGAAATCCTTGATAAATTCCGAACAAGGCTCTCCATCGATGTGGGAGAATGTACGGAAGATCAGAAATTCTCTCTGGATGCCTGCAGATGTATCGGTGCCTGCGGTCTGGCTCCTGTCGTTACCATCAATGACGAGGTGTACGGCAAGCTGGTACCCGACGATGTCGATAATATCCTCGATCAGTACGAAGATTTATAAGGTGGTGAGAATATGATCAAAAGTATTGCAGATATTGCTGAAATCAGAAAAGCGAAACAGGCGGATATGAAAATCCGTATCGATAAAGAAGCCGAACCGACAAAGGAAGGCGGCAAAATACATATCATGGTCTGCGGCGGTACAGGCTGTACGTCCTCGAATTCCATGAAAATCATCGACGGGCTGGAAGAACTGATCCGCATCGAGCAGATGCAGGATGATGTCAAGGTTGTCAAAACAGGCTGCTTCGGACTTTGCGCCGAAGGTCCTATCGTGATGATCTACCCGGATCATATCATGTACACGCTGGTACAGCCGGAAGATGTCAACGAAATCTTCAACAGCCACATCAAAAACGGTGAACCGGTCAAAAGACTGCTGGCCGGAGATAAAGAAGCCGAAAAAATTGAAAATGCACTGGAAAATGTAGACTTCTTCTCCCGACAGATGCGAATCGCACTGCGAAACTGCGGTGCCATTAACCCGGAAGAAATCGACGAATACATTGCCCGAGACGGTTATATGGCGCTCGAAAAGGTTCTGACCGAAATGGAACCGGAAGACGTCGTAGACATCATCAAAAATTCACAGCTGCGCGGACGAGGCGGCGGCGGATTCCCGACGGGTGTAAAATGGAGCTTTGCTGCTGCACAGCAGGTCGCTGAAAAATACGTCTGCTGTAATGCGGACGAGGGCGACCCGGGTGCATTTATGGACCGTTCCGTGCTCGAAGGCGACCCGCACTCCCTGATCGAAGCCATGGCAATCGCAGGGTATGCGATCGGCGCCAAGCAGGGATATGTATATGTTCGTGCAGAATATCCAATTGCAGTAGAAAGACTGTCCATCGCCATCAAGCAGGCGCAGAAATACGGTCTTTTAGGCAAGGATATCTTCGGTAAGGGATTTGATTTTGATCTGGAAATCAGACTGGGCGCCGGTGCATTCGTATGCGGCGAAGAAACTGCACTGATGACTTCTGTAGAAGGAAAGCGCGGCGAACCGCGTCCAAGACCTCCGTTCCCGGCAGTCAAGGGACTCTTCGGGAAGCCGACGATCTTAAATAACGTAGAAACCTATGCCAATATTCCGATGATCATTCTCAATGGTGCGGAATGGTTCGCAAACATCGGAACAGAAAAATCCAAGGGAACGAAAGTGTTCGCTGTCGGCGGCAAAATCAACAATACCGGTCTTGTCGAAATCCCGATGGGAACCACACTCCGCGAAATCATCTACGATATCGGCGGCGGTATTCCAAACGGAAAAGAATTCAAGGCTGCACAGACAGGCGGTCCTTCCGGCGGATGTATTCCTGCTTCCGAGCTGGATACTCCGATCGATTACGACTCTCTGATCGCACTTGGCTCCATGATGGGCTCCGGCGGTCTGATCGTTATGGACGAAGATACCTGCATGGTCGATCTGGCAAAGTTCTTCCTTGAATTTACAGTTGATGAATCCTGCGGAAAATGTCCGCCATGCCGAATCGGTACCAAGAGAATGCTGGAAATCGTAACCAGAATCACCGAAGGAAAGGGTGAAGTAGAAGATCTCGAAAAGCTGGAAATCCTGGCCAAAAATATCAAGGCTTCTGCGCTGTGCGGACTCGGACAGACCGCACCGAACCCGGTTCTTTCCACGATGCGCTATTTCAAGGATGAATACATGGCACATGTTGTCGAAAAGAAATGTCCTGCCGGTGTCTGCAAGTCCATGGTGAAATTCATCATCGACACCGATGCATGTAAACGCTGCAGCATCTGTAAAAAGAACTGTCCTACCGGCGCGATCTCCGGGGACAAAAACACTCCATTCGCTATCGATCAGGATAAATGCGTTAAGTGTGGCATCTGTATGGAAAAATGTCCATTCAAATCCATCCTCAAAAACGCGTAAGAAGGAGGCTGCTTAACGATGAACAAAGTAAACGTAACAATCGACGGCATCAATCTGTATGTGCCGGAAAACTATACAATTCTGGAAGCTGCCAAGGAAGTCAACATCAACATTCCGACGCTCTGCTTCCTGAAGGATCTGAACGAAGTCGGCTGCTGCCGTATGTGCGTAGTAGAAGTAAAAGGCGCCAGAGCGCTGCAGGCTGCCTGCGTACACCCCGTTTCCGAGGGTATGGAAGTATTCACGCACACACCGAAGGTAATGGAAGCCCGAAAAGTCAATCTGGAGCTGATCTTATCAAATCACAATTCCAGATGTCAGACCTGTACACGAAGCTGGATGGACTGCGAACTGCAGGCGCTTGCCAATAAGCTGTCTGTAGAAACCGTCCGCTTTGAAGGGGAACAGAAGAAGGTTCCAATGGATATCGGTCCTTCCATCGTCAGAGATCCGAACAAGTGCATTCTCTGCAGACGCTGCGTCAGCGTATGTAAAAACATTCAGACGGTCGGCGTAATTGATCTGGTCAACAGAGGATTCAACACACAGGTCGGCGCACCGTTCGGCATGTCCCTCGCCGATACACCATGCGTCAACTGCGGTCAGTGTATCAACTACTGCCCGGTGGGCGCACTGCATGAAAAAGACGATGTGGATCTCGTATGGGAAGCAATCCACGATCCGAACAAACACGTCATCGCACAGACTGCACCTGCTGTCAGAGTGGCACTGGGCGAAGACTTCAATATGCCGATCGGCAGTCAGGTAACCGGCAAGATGGTCACTGCTCTGAGAATGCTGGGCTTTGACAAGGTATTCGATACCGATACCGGCGCGGACCTGACGATCATGGAAGAAGGCGCAGAGCTGATCGACAGACTGCGGGGCGGCGGCAAACTCCCGCTGATCACCTCCTGTTCACCGGGCTGGATCAAATTCTGCGAACACAACTTCCCGGATATGCTGGAGCACCTGTCGAGCTGCAAATCGCCGCATCAGATGTTCGGTGCGATCCTGAAGACATATTACGCAGAAAAGAACAATCTCGATCCGAAGGATATCGTAGTGGTTTCCATCATGCCTTGTACTGCCAAGAAATTCGAAGCGGCCAGACCGGAAATGCAGAACGACGGACTGGCGGATGTCGATATCGTACTTACGACCAGAGAGCTGGGCAAGATGATCTACGACATCGGAATTGAATTCCCGGATCTTGGAGACAGCGACTTCGACAACCCATTTGGAAATGCTTCCGGTGCCGGCGTCATCTTCGGCGCAACCGGCGGTGTTATGGAGGCGGCGCTGAGAACGGTTTCCGATCTGCTCACCGGAAGACCTGCCGACAACTTCGAATATGAAGAAGTGCGCGGTCTGGAGGGCATCAAAATCGCCAACATCCAGATCGGAGACGAAACGATCCGCGCAGCAGTTGCCCACGGACTCGGCAATGCCCGCAAGATTATGGAAGCCATCAAAGCCGGCGAGAAATTCCACTTTGTGGAGATCATGGCCTGCCCGGGCGGATGTGTCAACGGCGGCGGACAGCCGCTCCAGTTATCGGATGTCCGCAACTGGATCGATGTACGGGAAGAACGCGCAAAGGGTCTGTACAAGGAAGACAGGGCGACATTCGTCAGAAAGTCTCACAACAACCCTGCCGTAAAGAAGCTTTACAAAGAATATCTCGGTATGGCCGGCGGCAGCAGAGCACATCAGCTGCTCCATACCCACTATGCACCGAGAAAAAATTACGAAGACTAATCCAAATTCAGATTTGAAATCTGATGAATCCCCTTATGATGAATGAGCAGCCGCAAAAGCTGCTCATTTATTTACTTCCCGCATATCCGGCATAATGCATGCTCGCAATTTTGCTTCAGTTATGTTATGCTGTAGATAAGCAATTACAGCGCAAAAGAACAGGAGGTCTTTATGGAAACAAGAACAGCACTGATCGGAATCATCGTGGAAAACCAGGATTCCGTTGATCGCCTAAATGCGATTTTACACGAATACCAGTCGTACATCATCGGCAGAATGGGAGTTCCGCATCCGCAGAAGGGAATTTCAATCATCAGCATTGCGATCGATGCCGATGCCGATATCATCAGCGCCTTGTCCGGAAAACTCGGTGCGCTGCCGGGGGTCAATACCAAAACGATCCTTTCAAAAATCTAACCCGCTTCGGAAGTAATTGTAACCTACAAGCAGGGATCATCGCGGCAATGAAAAACAGGAGAGTCTGTCTCATATCAGTTCGAGACAGCTCTCCTGTTTTTATGCCATGCTTTCTGTTCGCCTTGGTGCGTTCCATTTTCGCACCGGCTCATCCATTCTTTCTTTTATCGCTTCCTGCGGACACCGCCC
>Ga0129308_1003127_pt1 | contig 12474 bp, 13 predicted proteins | sample L827metagenome_FD_94440 | JGI IMG/M metagenome (GOLD analysis project Ga0129308, IMG submission 94440) | Ring-tailed lemur group fecal microbial communities from Wisconsin, USA - L827 metagenome | ecosystem: Host-associated > Mammals > Digestive system > Large intestine > Fecal | place: USA...
GTGACGAATCAGAGGCAGCATAAAGCTGCCTCTTTTTTCTTGCTGGAAAAATTTCAGCAAAGGTCTCGTTGTATGAAAACAAATCTAGTGAAAAGCAGCCTTGCATGTGATAGGATATGTATGTGTGAAAAGAACGCAGGGAAGAAAACTTCCTCTGCATTTTATTGATTTACAGGAAGGCAGGGACAAAATGAAAAAGATTCTTGTGAGTAAATGCTTATACGGAGGTGATCCTGTAAGATACGACGGAAAATCAAAAGCGGAGACGGATCTGCGCTTTTTGAAATGGAAGGCTGAGGGCAGGCTGATTCCTGTATGTCCCGAGGTGTTTGGCGGACTACCGATTCCCAGAGCGGATGCACAGCGCAGAGGAAACAAGGTCATTGCCAGAACGGGAGCAGATGTGACAGCCGCTTATATGGCAGGGGCCAGAGAGGCTGTGCGGCTGGCGGCAGAGCATCAGGTGATTTGCGCGATCATGAAAGAAAAAAGCCCTTCCTGCGGCAGCAGTCGAATTTATGATGGAACGTTTTCCGGAGAGCTGATCGCTGGTCAGGGTATGGCGGTGGAACTGCTGCGGGCAGCAGAGGTTGCTGTTTATTCAGAAGCGCAGCTGGATGACGTGGAGCGGCTGATTGCCGAAGCAGATGCGGCGGAGGCCGCTGCAGAACAGAAAGACTGAAACAGAATCCGTAGAGAGACAGAAACGATGGGAGAACAAAATTGAAAAACAGAAAAAATATCGTATTGATCGGGATGCCGGCATGCGGCAAGAGCGTAACTGGTGTTGTGCTGGCAAAGGCATTGAAAATGAAATTTATCGATACCGATTTGATGATACAGGAGCGTGCGGGAAAGGGGTTGCAGGAAATTATCAACGAAGACGGAATGGAAGCCTTTAAAGCGCTGGAACGTGAAGTTCTGTGCAGCATGGAGGTTGGGAATGCAGTGATAGCAACCGGCGGCAGCGCAGTATATTACGATGATGCGATGAAGCATCTGGCAGAGAATGGTGTGATTCTCTACATCGAAATAGACCTTCAGGGCGTAAAGAAGCGACTGCGCAACATCAAAACGCGGGGTGTTGCCATGAGCAAAGGGCAGACGCTTGACGATTTGTATGCACAGCGCGTACCATTATATGAAAAATATGCGGATATAAAAGTAAAGTCAGACCGGCATTCTATGGAGAAGACAGTAGCCGAAATGATTGAAAAAATCAGCGCTTACGACAGGTGACGTGAGTCTGGATGGGGTCGCAATTGATAAACATTCGGGATTTGAGAAATCGGTGAGAAAGAAACCGAAATTGACAGTGGCTTCGTGATGGAAACAGAATCGGTAGAGAAACAGAAACGATGGATGATTATGGAATGGAATGTAGAATTTGAGGTGAGGTATGACAATTTGTCATTCAGCGCTTGCTTTCTGTCCTGCATAATTTGCATAAAACCGTGCGATTCTGCAAAAACTGTCAGCGTATATCATTTGGATGGCATTGTTATGACAGTTTGGAGGAAACGGATCTATGGATTCACTTTGGAGCGAGGGGATGCACCTTCCACAGCGGAAAATGTTGGAACAGGATGCAAAAACAGATGTGCTGATCATCGGCGGCGGCATCGCCGGGATTCTCTGCGCGTACAGGCTGCAGCAGGCAGGCGTCGATTATATGCTGGTAGAAGCAGAACGTATATGCAGTGGAATCACAAAGAATACGACGGCGAAGATCACGGTTCAGCATGGTCTGATCTATGATAAACTGATTCGTCAAGCGGGGACTGAACGGGCGCGTATGTATTTGGAAGTAAACGAGCTGGCGCTCAGAGATTATGTACAGCTTTGCCGGGAGATTGACTGCAGCTTTGAAGAAAAGGATTCCTATGTATATTCCCGGAATGACAGGGATCTGATTGAAAAAGAGATAAGAGCGCTTGAGAAGCTCGGCCGCTGTGCGGAATTTTCCCTGGCGGATGAGTTGCCGTTTGCCGTTGCTGCTGCAGTAAAAATGCCGCGTCAGGCACAGTTTCATCCGCTTAAATTCTTATCAGCCATCGCCAAAGACCTGAATCTCTACGAAAATACGAAGGTTTGCGAGCTGATCGGCAACAGAGCGATTACAAATCGGGGGACGATCACTGCAGAGAAAATGATCGCAACGACGCATTTTCCGTTTCTCAACAAGCACGGAAGTTATTTTATCAAACAGTATCAGCATCGTTCTTATGTAATTGCGTATGCAAATGCGCAGCAGATGGACGGTATGTATGTGGACGAACAAAAGAAGGGGATGTCCTTTCGGGCTTACGATGATCTGCTTTTGATCGGAGGGGGTTCCCACCGCACCGGTAAAAAAGGCGGTAATTGGCAGGAACTTTCCGAGTTTGCAGACAGGTATTATCCGCGGGCCAAAGAAACCTTTCGCTGGGCCACGCAGGACTGTATGACCCTTGATGGCGTTCCGTATATCGGACGCTATTCTGCGCGAACATCTGATTTTTATGTGGCGACAGGATTCAACAAATGGGGGATGACATCTTCCATGGCGGCAGCCAGGATTTTAACTGACATGGTGTTAGGCAGGAACTCTGAATTTGCTGAAGTATTTTCACCTTCCAGGAGTATGTTTCATCCGCAGCTTCTGATCAATGGAGCAGAGGCTGTCGTAAATTTGCTGACGCCATCGGGGAAACGATGCCCGCATTTGGGCTGCGCGCTCAAATGGAATCCGCAGGAACGTTCCTGGGATTGTCCGTGTCATGGCTCGCGTTTCGATGAAGATGGAACGCTGATCGATAATCCCGCTACGGGCGATTTAACATGAATTTCTATCTGCTGAAACTTTCATGATTTTATAGAAAAACTCCTTTCAACGCATACCGGCGAGAAAAGGAGTTTTTGGTTTTCCGGGAGTACAATTGTTCTGAGCGGACCGCTATTTTGACGACTCCACCAGTTCACGGGCAGATTGGATCGTCGTATCGGTAATGTTGGCGCCACCCAGCAGCCTCGCAATTTCCTGAATCTTTTCTTCTTCAGAAAGTGCGGTGATGGTGGTGTAGGTCATAGCGTCGTCAGAGCTTTTGGCGATTTTATAGCTGTGCTGCCCGAAGGCTGCAATCTGCGGCAGGTGCGTGATGCAGATGATCTGATGACTGTTTGCGATTTCCCTCAGCTTGTGTCCGACGGTGCTGGCGGCAATTCCGCTGATGCCGCTGTCGATTTCATCAAAGATCATGGTCGGAATTTCATCGTAGTCGCCGATGATCTTTTTGAAGGCCAGCATGATACGGGACATTTCACCGCCGGAAGCGATTTTGCTCAGCGGCTTCAATGGTTCTCCGCGATTGGTGCTGATCAGAAATTCGATGAGATCAGAGCCCTCGGCTGACAGCGTATCTGATTTTTGAAACGCAATAGAGAATTTTGCATCGTTGAAGTTCAGCTGCTCCAATTCCGTGGTAATCAGCTGTTCCAATTGTGAAGCCGCTTCTTTTCGCGCTTCTGAGAGCCGGTCGCAGGCGATTAGAAGCGCCTTTCGAACCTTGGAAAGCTCAGATTGCAGTTTTTCCCGATGACTGTCCGCGTGTTCGATGCGCGAGAGCCGTTCATCGAGCTCTTGCTGATAGTCCAGCAGTTCATCAATGGATTTTCCATGTTTGTTTTTCAGTTTATTGATGACTTCGATTCGTGCGATATCCGCATCCAGTGTTTCCGGTGAAAAAACAGCACGATCACGGAAGTCCCGAATTGATGTGCAGGCATCTTCCAGTTCGTAATAAAGCTCCGTGATACGCTGGCTGAGGCCTCCGAGATCTTCGGAATATCCTGCTGTTTCCTCCAGCAAATCGGAGACTTTTTTTAACGCAGATAAGACGGAGTATTCTTCTTCCGAGGAGATTTGATAGGCGCCGGCCAGATTTTCGTAGATTTTTTCGCTGTTTTGCAGCAGCGCGATTTCTTCTTCCAGCGTTTCATCTTCGCCGATCTGAAGGTGTGATTCCTCCAGCTCCTGCAGTTCGAATGCCATGAAATCGCGTTCCCGCTGATCTCTGCCGGCTTGCTCCGCGAGCTGCTTTAACTGCTTCTTCAGGGAAGCATAAGTTTCATAGAGCAGTGCCGTGGATTCTTTCGCTGGCTGAATTTTTTCTTTCTGGTAGAGATCCACCAGTTTAATATGGTAGTCCGGATTTAAAAGCGACTGATGGTCGTACTGTCCATGAATATCGGCCAGTTTTTTACAAAGACCATTCAGATGGCCGAGCGTTACGATTTCGTCGTTGACGCGGCAGATGTTTTTGCCGGCAGCCGATATTTCTCGTGTGATGATATATTCCTCTCCGTTGTGATCGGCGATCATCTGAATTACGGCTTTTTCTTTTCCGGAACGAACAAAAGCAGTATCTGCCCGGCTGCCGAGCGCCAGGCTTACTGCTTCGATGACAATGGATTTACCGGCACCTGTTTCACCGGTAATGATATTCAGACCATCGTGAAAATCGATGTCTGCTTTTTCGATGATTGCAAAATCTCTAATGCTGATGTGTCTGATCATATGCGGTAGTACCTCTTCAATTTCTGTTATTTTTTCAACATGTTATTGAGAAATTCAACGACTTCCGGTGTGTGCTTCGGATCATCGACCACGAACAGGATTGTATTGTCGCCGGCAACCGAGCCGATGACATGGGGCAGTCCGATGGAATCCAACGCTTCACCGGCTGCGCTGGCGCATCCGGAAAGTGTTTTCAGCAGAACGATGTTTCCGGAACTGCTCGTGGATTTGACAGTTTCTCTGTATATATTGGAAAAGCGGCCGGTCAATGGTCCCTCGCTGCTGCCTTCTGCTGTATATTTATACTTGCCGGAGGAAGACAGCGTTTTGACCAGATGCAGTTCCTTGATGTCTCTGGAAATCGTTGCCTGTGTGACCTCATAGCCGAAATCGCGCAGCATGGATGCGAGCTTGTCCTGGGTTTCGATTTCGTAAGTTTCAATCAGTTCGAGTATTTTATTCTGTCTCGAAATTCGCATAATGGTTCCTCCTGAACATTGCTAGTCAATTATCGGTCTCCGGGAACAGATCGTTTGGATTATGATGCTGTTACGCGAAGAATTATTTATAATTATACCATAATATGCAAAAGTATTTCAATAGAGAAAGCATACCGGAAATTTGCAGAATTCGGGAAAAAGAAGCGGGATTTTGGAAAGCATTGTGATATACTGACATAGATACGAAAATAAGAAGGATTGATGCGGGATGGGATCAAATCTTTCGAAAAAATTATTAGGAGCGATTGAGAGCAGTTAAATGGAGGCGAAAATGAAGCGAAACGATGAACAGTATATCATGAAATATGATTCGCCGGTTGGGATGCTGACCATCTCCAGTGATGGAGAAGCAATTACAGGGCTTTGGATCGAAGGACAGAAATATTACGGGGATCTCCTGGAGGAGAACCCGCAGCTGGATGAGAGCCGGCCGGAATTCATTCAAACCAGAGAGTGGCTGCATGCGTATTTTCAAGGAGAAAATCCGAAGATCGATATCCCGATGCATCTGATCGGCAGTGATTTTCGCAAGGAGGTCTGGGATATTCTGCTGCAGATTCCACAGGGAGAACTGATGACCTACGGCGGCATTGCAAAACTGATGGAACAGAGACATGGCGATGGAAAACGTGTATCCGCCCAGGCGGTGGGAGGTGCAGTGGGACATAACCCAATCAGCATTATCGTACCGTGTCATCGCGTGGTCGGTACCAATGGGAGCCTGACAGGGTATGCCGGCGGAATTCATCTCAAGGTGAAGCTGCTGGAGCTGGAAGGAGCGCCGATGGAGGGGCTGTTTGTTCCCAAGAAGGGGACGGCGCTCTAGAAGCGCTCCGCGGCAGCACAGGGGAATTTTCGGTGCCGTTTTGCTGTACAAACATATGTTTGTATGCTATACTGAAACGTAGCGAAAATCCGTCAGCAGCAATATCACCTGATACAATTCGGGCGATTCTTTCTGCTGAGCGGGACGCGGAAATAGGCGACAAAGGGAGCAGCAATGAAAATACTGGGAATTGATCCGGGCTACGCCATTATGGGTTATGGTGTGGTCGAGAAGATCGGAAATAAATTCAAGGTGTGTACCTACGGTTCGATTTTGACAGATGCCGGGACACCGATGACGGAGCGGCTGGAAATCCTCTACGATGGTTTACGGGAAATTATAGAAGAGGAAAGACCGGATGTGGCAGCGATCGAGCAGTTGTTTTTCAACAACAATGCCAAGACCGCCATCATGGTGGGACAGGCCAGAGGGGTTGCGATTCTGGCGTGCGTTAAGGGCGGTCTGGAAATTGAAGAATATACGCCGCTGCAAATCAAGCAGGCGCTGGTCGGATACGGACGTGCAGATAAAAAGCAGGTGCAGGCTATGGTCAAGGCGCTGCTGAATTTAAAGGAAGTGCCAAAACCGGATGATACGGCGGATGCGCTGGCAGCTGCAGTCTGCCACGGGCATTCTGCAGATACCAGAAGACGAATGAAGGAGCTGAAACTCAGATGATCGGATTTATCAGAGGAATCCTGGCAGAAAAAGGTGCCGGGTATATTATCGTTGATGTTAACGGCATAGGCTATGAGATCGCAGTGCCGGCGAATTCCGGTGCATACAGGAAAGCAGAAGGGCAGGAGGTCATGGTCTACACCACGATGATGGTGCGGGAAGACGATGTGAGCCTGTATGGATTTACAAGAAAAGGTGAGCTGGATGCGTTCAAGAAGCTGATTACAGTAAATGGCGTCGGGGCAAAAGCCGGAATTTCAATTCTCTCTGCATTTACATTAGAGCAGCTGCAGCAGGCGATTACCTTTGAGGATGCCAAAGCGCTGACAAAGGCCAATGGGATTGGAAAGAAAACGGCAGAGCGTATTGTGCTGGAGCTGAAGGACAAATTCTCAAGCGAGGGTACAGGCAGTCAGACTGTTTCCCTGGATGCGGAAAACGGCGCGGAAGGTACGGGCGATGGACGCAGTGAAGCGGTAGAGGCCCTGACCGCTTTGGGCTACAGCAGAGGAGAGGCGGTCAATGCTCTGGCACAGATCAAAGAGAGAAATCTGACGACGGAGGAATACATCAAACTGGCATTGAAAAACCTGTTTTAACGAGGCAGGAGAAATCCCTTTGAACCCTATAAGATAGAGGATGATAGAATATGAATGAATCATATATGGATTATGAAGAACGAATTACGGCTGCGGAACTGGGCGAGGGTGAAGAACGCGCGGAAATTACATTGCGGCCGCAGAGCCTTGATGAATATATCGGACAGAAAAAAGCAGCGGAGAACCTGAAAATTTTTATTGAAGCGGCAAAGCTGCGAAAGGAACCGCTGGATCACGTTTTGTTTTACGGTCCGCCGGGTCTGGGAAAAACCACGCTGGCAGGAATTATTGCCAATGAAATGGGCGTAGATATCAGGATTACTTCGGGTCCGGCCATTGAACGAGCAGGTGATTTGGCGGCAATTTTGACGAATCTGAATGAGAACGACGTACTGTTCATCGATGAAATTCACAGGCTGAACCGATCTGTGGAGGAAGTGCTGTATTCCGCGATGGAGGATTACGCACTGGATATTATCATAGGCAAGGGACCATCGGCAAGATCCATCCGCCTGGACATCGCAAAGTTCACCCTGATCGGGGCAACGACCAGGGCGGGGAGTCTGTCGGCGCCTTTGCGGGATCGATTCGGTGTCAGCTGTAAATTTGAGATGTATACGACGGAGGAGCTGATGGAAATCATCCGTCGTTCTGCCGGTGTTTTGGATGTTGAAGTGGATGAAGCATCGCTGCGGGAAATGGCGATGCGTTCCCGGGGAACCCCGCGTGTGGCCAATCGCATGCTGAAGCGCGTGCGGGATTTTTCGCAGGTCAAGGGAAATGGTACGATCGATTTGCAGATCACGCAGCAGGCGCTGCGGGCGCTGGGGGTTGATCCGCGCGGTCTGGAAAGTCTCGACCGGGAAATCCTGCGAACGATCATTGAGCGGTTCAAGGGCGGTCCGGTCGGCATCGACACCATTGCGGCTTCGATTGGAGAAGAGCGTGTTACCATCGAAGATGTGTATGAGCCATATCTGATTCAGGAGGGATTTCTGCATAGAACGCCAAAGGGGAGAGTAGTGTCTGCACTGGCGTATCAGCATTTGGGAATTGCGTATGAGGGAGAACAGGAAGAACTGGAATTAGGAGACTAGAAGATGAGATTAGATGATTTTGACTATCATTTACCGGAAGAGTTGATTGCACAGAAACCGACAGATCAAAGGGACAGCTCCAGATTGCTGGTGGTTCACAGATCGGAGGATCGCGTAGAGCATAAGCATTTTTATGATATCCTGGATTATCTGCAGGCAGGCGATTGTCTGGTACTGAATAATTCCAAGGTACTGCCGGCGCGGCTCTATGGCGTAAAGGAAGGCACCGGTGCCAAGGTGGAATTTCTGCTGATCAAGCGTCTGGAAGGTGACGTCTGGGAAACGATGGTGAAACCGGGCAAGCGTTTAAAGCCGGGAGACAGCGTACTGTTTTCGGAGAAACCGCTGCTGCGTGCAAGAATTCAGGAATTTGGTGCAGATGGCACCAGAATCGTAGCGTTTGAATATGAGGGGATTTTTATGGAGCGTTTGGAGGAGATCGGCAGCATGCCGCTGCCTCCATATATCGAACGACCGAGCGATGATGCCGATAAGGATCGTTATCAAACGGTTTACTGCCAGACAGAAGGATCGGTAGCAGCTCCGACGGCAGGACTGCATTTCACGGAAGAACTGCTGCGAAAGGCGCAGGAAAAGAAGGTGGAGCTGGCTTACGTGACGCTGCATGTGGGGATCGGAACCTTTCGACCTGTAAAATGTGAGAACATCGAGGAGCATTCCATGCACTTTGAGGAATATGAAATCAGTGCGGACAGCGCAGAGGTTATCAACCGGGCGAAGCGTGAGGGCCGCAGAGTGGTTTCGGTGGGAACAACTTCTACCCGCACGGTGGAAAGTGCGGCAGTTTTCGATGAAAAGGCGGGCTGCTGGCAGGTGAAGCCGGGCTCGGATAGTACCGGGATCTTTATCTATCCGGGCTACGAATTTAAAATCATCGACAGTCTGATTACGAATTTCCATCTGCCGAAATCAACGCTGCTGATGTTGATTTCAGCGCTTTACGATCGGGAAAAGATCCTGCAGGTTTATGAGACGGCTGTCAAAGAACGGTACCGTTTCTTTTCGTATGGAGATGCGATGCTGATTGAATGATGTCCGCGGAATCACGTGATGGCGTCAGAGCAGTCCGTGTCAGGTTTGGATCGCAGATCAATCATGCATAAAAATAAGGAGAAATTTATGAAAAGCAGTCTGGTGACACATGAGTTTGGCGCCTTTTACGATCAGGATTCCAGAGTTCTAATTCTGGGGACGATTCCTTCTCCCAAATCGCGGGAACAGGGATTTTATTATGGGCATCCGCAGAATCGACTTTGGCGCGTGCTGGCAGAATTGTTGGGGGAGCAGAAACCGGAAACGGTAGATGCGAAAAAAAGAATGCTTAGAAAACATCACATTGCTATGTGGGATGTGCTGGCAAGCTGTGAGATTGCGGGGGCCTCTGACAGCAGCATCAGGAATCCGGTTCCCAACGATATGAATCTGATTTTAAACGCCGCCGATATTCGGGCGGCGTTTACTACCGGTGCCAAGGCGACACAGCTCTTTCAGAAGTACTGCACGCCGACCTGCGGGCTGGAGCCGATTCGGCTGCCGTCCACCAGTCCGGCGAATTGTGCCTGCAGCTATGAGAAGCTGCTGGAAGCGTATGGGCAGATTTTGGAGTACCTATAGGTGCAGCCTTTCTGCGCCTGAAATTCCGGCATATTGGCAATCCCATTTGATTTGCCGGAATATAAATTGCTCTTTATTGGTCAGTATGCTATGATAGACAGGACTTTCAGCAAAGGAGAACACGAGCATGTCAAAACCAGCAGTGACATATGAATTGATTAAGACAGATCAAAGGACCGGAGCCAGAAGAGGTCGCGTACGCACACCGCACAGTGTGATCGAAACACCGGTGTTCATGCCGGTCGGTACCGCAGCAACTGTCAAGGCAATGCGTCCGGAGGAAATTAAGGAGATGGATGCACAGATCATTCTCTCGAATACATATCACTTGTATTTGCGGCCCGGTCATGAGATCGTCCGGGAGGCCGGCGGTCTTCATAAATTTATGAACTGGGATCGGAGTATTCTGACAGACAGCGGCGGGTTCCAGGTATTCAGCTTGGGTGCAATGCGGAAAATCACCGAGGAAGGTGTGGAGTTCCGTTCCCATATTGATGGTTCGAAGCATATGCTTTCCCCGGAAAAATCCATGGAAGTGCAGAATGCGCTGGGATCCGACATTATGATGGCATTCGATGAGTGCGTGCCATACCCGGCAGACTGGCACTATACGAAGGCTTCGCTGGAGCGGACGACAAGATGGCTTAAACGTTGTAAGGATTATCATAAAAATGTCGAACATCAATCGCTGTTCGGGATCATGCAGGGCGGGATGTACAAAGACCTGCGAAAGGAAAGTGCAAAACAGATCGTGGATCTGGATTTACCCGGCTACGCAATCGGCGGGCTGAGCGTCGGAGAACCGAAAGAGCTGATGTATGATATTATGGACGACTGTGTGGAGGAACTGCCGAAGGATAAGCCGCGCTATCTGATGGGTGTGGGCAGCCCGGATTGTCTTTTTGAAGGGGTGGAACGCGGGATTGATATGTTCGACTGTGTGCTGCCAACTCGAATTGCCAGACACGGAATGGCAATGACCTCACAGGGCAGGGTGAATATCAAGAATGCAAAATATGAGAGAGACTTTTCACCGTTGGATCCGGATTGTGACTGCTACACCTGCCGGAATTATTCCAAAGCATATTTGAGGCATCTTTTTAAGGCAGATGAAATTTTATCCTCGATGCTGATGACGAATCATAATCTGCATTTCCTGGTCAATACCATGAAGAACATCAGGAAATCCATTGAGGAAGATCGGTTCCTGGAATACAAGAAGGAGTTTTATGATCGCTACGGTAGGTTTTAATGACCAAGACCGGAGACGCGGGAGGTGTGCGATCGAATACAATGCCTTTCTAGGCGTTGGTGATGAAGCAGAAAGGTTTGATTAAGATAGATGGAAATTTGCAGAGACAGCAATGTATGCGGCGGCTGTACTTATCAGGGCGTGCCGTATGAAGAACAACTGAAAAACAAAGCCGGGGAAGTGCGGGGGCTGATGGAGCGTAAAGATCTTCGTATTGGTCGGATTTTAGACATCGAGCCGGCGCCAAGCCGGTATTGTTACCGCAATAAAATGGAGTATACCTTCGGGGATCTGGAGAAGGATGGTCCGACGACCTTGGGAATGCATAAAAAACGGCATTTTATGTCGATCATCACCGTGGATCAGTGTCAGCTCGTACATGAGGATTTTAACCGGGTTCTGCGTGCTGTTCTCGATTTTGTGACGGAACGCGGATATTCGCATTATCATAAGAAATCGCATAAAGGGCTGATGCGTCATCTGATCGTACGCCGGGGCGTGCGTACCGGAGAACTGCTGATCAATGTTGTAACCAGCTCTGAGGCGGGGTTTGACGAAGCAGCATTTACGGAAATGCTGCTGACATTGCCATTGGAGCATAAGATTGTGGGAATCCTCCGCACAGTGAATGACAGACTGGCCGATGCGGTGTATTGCGACGAGCTGCGTGTTCTTTACGGCAGAGATTATTATATGGAAGAAATTCTGGGTTTGAAATTCAAAGTCAGTGCGTTTTCGTTCTTTCAGACAAATGTGGAAGCGGTAGAAAACCTGTATACCTACGCATTGAATTTGATTGATGATTTTGAGGATAAAACGGTGTTCGATCTGTATTGCGGGACGGGAACCATTACCCAGACGCTGGCAAAAAAGGCGGGAAAGGTCATCGGAATTGAGCTGGTGGAGGAGGCGGTGGAATCCGCCAGAGCCAACGCGGAGCTGAACGGACTACACAACTGCCAGTTCATCGCCGGAGACGTATTTCAGGTACTGGAAACAGTCAGCGAAAAACCGGAGGTAATCGTGGTCGATCCGCCGCGCGTAGGGATTTCACCGGAGGCTCTGGACAAGATCATCAGCTACGGCGTAGAGCAGATTGTCTATATTTCCTGCAATCCGAAAAGTTTGGCCGAAAATCTCTATTACCTGCAGTACTATGGATATGAAGTCGTTTCGGTAAAACCATTTGACAATTTCCCGGGAACCAAGCATACGGAAGCGGTGGCGCTTTTATCCCGCGGAAAGCGCGGATGTGGAGGAAAACGTTGTTTGTAAAGGAAATCATACTCATATGCTATCTGCTTTGTATCATTATAGGGGGATCGAGTCTGA
>Ga0129308_1003128_pt1 | contig 12472 bp, 15 predicted proteins | sample L827metagenome_FD_94440 | JGI IMG/M metagenome (GOLD analysis project Ga0129308, IMG submission 94440) | Ring-tailed lemur group fecal microbial communities from Wisconsin, USA - L827 metagenome | ecosystem: Host-associated > Mammals > Digestive system > Large intestine > Fecal | place: USA...
CATCCGGATGGACATTGAGCTGATCACGCCGATCGCCATCGAAGAAGGATTGAGATTCGCTATTCGTGAAGGCGGAAGAACGGTAGCTTCCGGCGTTGTCACGAAGATCAACGAGTAATTCTTTGACCTGAATAAACGTTAAATAGAGAGCGTACAAAATCTATATTTTGTACGCTCTTTTTTTATGTCCCGGAAAGCATCTGAAGGCGACATTATATTTTAAAGATTTAGAAAATAAGGAAAATTTCACATTGTTGAATCGTTAAACCAAAAAATCAAAATTGGTAAAACGTTAAAATACTATATAAATTACGTAAATACACAAGTTGTACTTAAATAATATCCGAATATCAAAATTGACATAACCAATAATTAAAATTAATATTAATTAAAATGATTGCGGAATTATTCATTCCGCAATGTGGAATGAATTCCGGGCCGATGAAAGGGGGGAGCGAGAGGGTCAGGAATCCGCTCTGATCAGAAGTGAGGTTGTATGCAATCGTAAGGTAACAGGAGGGTTGCTTGTTATGGAAGACAACACACAGAAGAAGCTGGGTTTTTCATCACCGCTTGCCATGGCTATCGCTATGATAGCCGGATCGGTAGGGACGGGAAATATCTGGAGATTTCCCCGTGTAGCCGCAGTAAATGGAGGCGGCGCTTTCGTCATCGCTTATATCTTGATCATGGCGCTGGCGATCATCCCGCTCATGATGGGAGAACACGTGATCGGCCGCTCCACGAGAAAAGGTCTTCCCGGCGCGTTTCGGGATTTTATCGGCACGAAGAAAGGGACCTGGTTCGGCTCTTTCGTATGGTGGATCGTGACCATCACCATCAGCTATTACACCGTGGTGCTGGCCTGGGTCTGTTATTACTTTGTCATGGCGCTGACCAACGGGTATGCAGGCGTGGATAAGGCGGCGCTCTTCGCCACCGTATGTGAAAAGAACGTGGCCATGGTTATCGTGTTCATCCTGCTGCAGGCCTTCTCAGCCTGGGGCGCTTATAAGGGGATATCCTTTATTGAAAAGGCCAACAAGGTATTTTTGCCGGTGCTCTTTTTGAGCGTGATCATTATCGCGGTGCGGACGGTAACGCTGCCCGGCTCCGCCGAAGGACTGAATTATCTGTTTGATTTTGAACTGCACGATTTCCTATCATCTAAGGTGTGGCTTGAGGCGCTGACACAGTGCCTGTGGTCCGCAGGTCCCGGCTGGGGCATCTGCATCGCTTACGCCGTATATTCCAAACGCAAGGCGGATATCTCGCTGGCCACCACCATCCAGGGGCTTGGCGATATGTCCGTTGCACTGCTGGCAGGCATCGCGATCATACCCGCGCTCTTCGCCTTCATGCCTACTCAGGAGGCGCTGGACATGTGCGCTTCAGGCAACAACGGTCTGGCGTTCATCGCGCTGACCGGCGTGTTTGAACAGATGCCTGGCGGCCGCATCATGGCGATGCTGTTCTTTACATCGCTGATGATGGCCGGAATTTCTTCCGTCATCGCTATGTACTCCATTGTCTACCAGCCCTTTGCCGACGCAAAGGTGAGCAAGAAGAAGACCTTCGTCATCATGCTGGTGGCTACGGTGCTGATCGGGACGCCGTCTGCCTGGAGCAATACCTTCTTCAACAATCAGGACTTCGTCGTGGGCATGGGCATGGTCATTGGAGCGGTGTTCTCCTGTTATGCGCTTTACCGTTTCGGAGTGGAGAAGGTCCGCACCAAACTGCTGAACAATCCGTACAGCGGCATGACCATGGGGAAATGGTGGAATTTCGCCATCACCGTACTGGCGCCGCTGCTGGCGGTGGCTATGTTCATCTGGTGGTGCATTCTCTCTGTGGGATGGAATCCCGACTGGTGGAATCCGTTTGGCGTTTATTCTCTGGGCACGCTTATCCTGCAGCTGGGCGGCGTGGGCCTGGTCCTGTATCTTTTCAACAATCGTATCGCCGATTCTGCAGGTGAGAAGCTGTTTGACGGAGAGAGCTTCCCGCCGGTACCGGATAATGGATTCAGCAAATAGCGGGGAGGGATCAATATGACTATCAAAGCGATCATCGTAATGCTCGTCTGTGTAATTCCCATCTGGGGCGGTCTCATCGGCTGCATCGTCAAACTGCAGAAAATGAAACGGTCCGGGGACGAGGATTAGGCCGCAGAGGCCGTTAAAGAGCCGCCGGTCGGGAGAACCGTTGGAGGACAGGCGCAGCCTGGCCTGCCGTACAGCCCGCAGGCAGCTGCTGCAGAACCGGCTTAGCGGTGTGAAAGGAGAGAGAGCATGATTGACAAGGTATTAAAAAATGTTCAGGTGGAATCTAAGGCCAACGTCTACTTCGACGGCAAGGTGACCAGCAGGACCTGCTACCGTCAGGACGGCGGCAGATTTACACTGGGGATCATCACTGCGGGAAGCTACACCTTTGACGTGGGAGACCGGGAGGTGGTACAGCTGATCGCAGGCAGCGCGGAAGTGCTTCTGCCGGGGGAGGAAAATTGGCGCCCCGTCGCCGCGCAGGAGAGTTTTGAGATCGGCGCAGACTGCAAATATCAGATCCGGACTGACGGCGTCGCCGAGTATCTGTGTGATTATTACAAGGATTGATCGGATCGTTCTGCAGAACGAACACGACGGCCCACAAAACAAATAGATCTCTGATGAGAATATCCAGCCGGAAGATCCGGCGGCGTATGTTGTAAAACAGGCGCTGCCGGATCTTTTTATGGCGCAGATGGGGGGAGGCGGGATGTATTCTTCAGAGTTTCTTAAGTTCTTTCAGCGTAAATTAATTGAATGCATGGACCGTTGGATGATAAGATAGAGAAAAGGATTCAGGGGAGGCGGTATCATGAAACGGGACGGAGACTCTGACCGGCGCGAAAAACGCCCAGGCAGGGAACAGGGGAAGACCGGGAGAGCCGAAAAGGCGGGAGACACGGCGGCGGCCGGAGGGCAGAGACGAAGCCGCAGGCAGCTGGCGCTGTATGGCTGCGGGGGCGTTTCGCTGCTGTACTTTGCAGGGCTGTGGATCTATTTGGGGGCGGTCTATCTTTTTCAGTGGTTCTGGCTGGCGCTGGGCATCCTGCTCATGGGCGCGGGCCGGCTGCTGCCGGTCTGGAACCGCTTTCCGGGATGGTTTCGCGTGCTGTGGAAGGCGGGCGTGGCATTGTCGCTGGCAGTATTCTGTGTCTTGATGGGGCTCGTCGTTTCCGGCATGGTGGACGAGCCCTCTCCAGGCGCCGATTATGTGATCGTACTGGGGGCAAAGGTCAACGGGACAAAGCCGTCTCTTTCCCTGCGCTACCGCATCGAGGCTGCGGCCGATTACCTGAAACAGAATCCCCGGACCCGGGTGGTCGCCAGCGGCGGGCAGGGCGCTAACGAGGGAATATCGGAGGCGAGAGCCATCGCCGAGATGCTGGTCCGCATGGGGATCGGGGAAGAACGCATCATATGGGAGGACCGTTCAACCAGCACCACGGAAAATCTCACGTATTCCCGGGAGAAGATCCGGGAGGAGGGGGCTGATCCTGGGTCGGCCAGAGTCGTAGTCGTGTCTTCCGATTTCCACGTGTTTCGTGCCAGGGCCATAGCCAGGAGATGCGGCTACGGCAGCGTGGAGGGACTGAGCGCCAGATCTGTGCCGGGACTGCAGCCAAACTACTGCGTCCGGGAATGCTTTGCCATTCTCAACGACGGTCTGCGGGGCAATCTGAGCTGGTAAAAGAGAGGAGAGAAGAGTATGGAAGTAGCGGCGTGTCTGCTGTTATGCTGGAACGCGCTGGCCTTTCTGGTCATGGGATGGGACAAGGGCCGGGCCAGGAGAGGGGAATGGAGGGTGCCGGAGAAGGTGCTTTTCTTTTTCGCCTTCTGCTTCGGCGGGCCGGGGATCCTGGCGGGTATGCGGGTGTTTCGCCACAAGACCAGGCATTTGAGTTTTCAGATCGGCGTGCCCGCGGGAATCTTGTTCTCCTGCGCTCTGGCGTGGCTGTTGTTTCAGGTGTGAAGGATCTTTTCGCCCGCCGCCTTGTGTTTTTTGATCGGAAGGTGTAAAATAAGGGCATTCGAATGTGGCCTGAGGCAATGCGCACAGGCCATTTTAAATGTGAACGATTTCCGGAATACGATCTGAGGAAAGGACGGAGGAATATGGGCTACGAGACAGTTGTTCAGTATTTTAAGGAGAGAAATATTCCCAACGAGATCATTTTGCTGGACGAGAGCAGCGCGACGGTGGAACTGGCAGCCAAAGCGCTGGGACGGGAGCCGGGGGAGATCGCCAAGTCTCTGGCGTTGGAACTCAAAGATGGCAGCCACATCGTCCTGGTCGTCATGGGAACGGCGCGGATCAGCAATCAGAAATACAAACAGGCGTTTCAGTGCAAAGCGAAGATGCTGTCCTTCGACGACACGCTGGCCGTCACGGGGCACCCGGTGGGAGGCGTCTGCCCGTTTGGCCTGCCGGAAGGCGTAAAAGTATATCTCGATGAATCGCTGAGACAGTTCAAAGAAGTATTCCCCGCGGCGGGGACGGGAAACTCCGCCGTGTGTTTTACTCCGGAGGAACTGCAGAAAGCCACGGACGGCGTCTGGGTCGACGTGACCCAGTGACGCGCCGCTGGGGCCGGCGCCGCATTTGAAAAAACTGATCCGGCGCCGGCCCCTACGGCATCATCTCTCACCTTTCTTTTCTATCATCGTTTCTTTACTTTCATATCTCATTTTCTCTGTATTCTGTCCGCGGCGGATCATCGTCCCCTTTTTGCATAAGAAACTACCGTCAGATACATATTTATAATTGTCGGGTGTATCCTGCCGTGGTATTGTCACGGCCTGGTTGTTCTGCAATGCGGAATCAAAATTCCAATTGACATGAATTGTATATAATATTATAATAAATAGCGAAAATGGAATTTAAAATTCTGCATTGTGGAATAAAGACCCTGTTCGGTCTGATCGACAGATATCAGTTTCGGGAGATCAGGTGCGGCGGTCGTGATCAAGGAGGACACACATGGACAAACAGAGTAAAATGAACTGGAAAACGGTTTTTGCGGTGGGCGGCGCATCCACGGCATACTGTATCGGAGCCGGATTTGCGTCGGGACAGGAGACGCTGCAGTATTACGGATCCTGGGGCGGAGCCTATCCGTTTATACTGCCGGCGCTCACGTTTCTATTGATGCTGCTTTTCTGCGCAGGTACGTATAAAGCGGGCAGTGTGCAGGATTTCAAGAACCCTGACGAAGCCTACGCCTATTACTGCGGCAAAAAGCTCGGTCTGGTGGTGGATATTTTCTGCAGCCTTTCCATCGCTTTGAGCACGCTGATCATGTTTGCGGGAAGCGGCGCGACGGTGAATCAGTATCTGGGACTTCCCGTCTGGGTCGGCACGCTGATCATGGGTGTGGTCTCCGTCATCGTGGTGTGCCTGGGGCTGGAAAAAGTCACGGGCGTGCTGGGATTTGCGGGCGTATTGATCATCATCATTTTGGCCGTCGTGGGAGTTTACTGTTTCTTTACAACGCCTGCAGGCATCATGGAAGCGCAGCAGCATGTTCTGGAATATGTAGAAGAGGGAACGTTCCTGCAGGCGCAGTTCCTGGGGATCGATAATCCCATCGTATCGGTGATATCTCTGGTGGGCGCCTATGTCACGCTGGGGATGGTATTCAACGTATCGCTGGGACATAACTGTAAAAATAACAGGGAGATCTGGGGCGGAGCAGTCTGCTCTGCGGCGTTTTTTACCGTTGGACTTACCATGGTGCTCTTTACCATCCTGTTTAATATGGACTATATCGCAGAAGTAAAGGCGCAGGTGCCCATGCTGGCTGCTATCGAAAACATACTGCCGGCGCTGGCTCTGCCGTTTTCCATCGTGATCCTCATCGGCGTCTTCACGACGATCACAGGTTATCTGTGGGCGTTTGGCCGTCGGTTTGCGGAAGATAAGACGGCCAAGCAGCGTGTCGTTGTACTCGCGGTGGCTGTTATCGGCGTATCCGTGGCGTCCTTTATTCCTCTGAACAAGCTGGTGAATACCATTTACCCGCTGATCGGCGTCGCGGGACTTATCATCTTCGTGGGCATTCTTATCAGAATGTTTACCGACAGGAAAGCCTCCCCCGGGGGAGCGGAAGAGAAGAACAGATAGCGAAAGCGCCGCCGGCCCCGGATCTGCCCGATGACAGATATCAGCATGAATAGAGGGTGAGCTTCGATCAAAATAAAAGGATGGAGACCGAAGAACAAAAAAAGCCTGAGCAGCGCCTTGACATTGAAGAAAAAGTGTGGTAGGTTTAATAAGTGACTCTATGGTAAGATGCTAAAATTGAACACAGTATGTCATCAGATAAACCGGGGGCAGCGGTTTTCGCGCCCTTAAAATAGGAATGGAGGTCAGTCATGAGAGTAAAAGTTACGTTGGCATGTACAGAGTGCAAGCAGAGAAACTACAACACGATCAAGAACAAGAAAAACGATCCCGATCGTCTGGAGTTCAACAAATACTGCAAATTCTGTCAGAAGCAGACACTTCACAAAGAAACAAAATAACTAGAAGGGCGTGAATAAAAATGGCAGAAAACGTTAAGAAAAAAGCCGGAGTGATGGATTACTTCAAAGGCGTCAAGACGGAAATGAAGAAGGTCATCTGGCCGACGAAAAAAGAGACGTATAATTACACCGGTGTGGTTATACTGACTTGTGCTGCTTTTGCGTTATTCTTCTGGGTCCTGGACACCGGATTCCTCTTCGCGCTGGAGAAGATTTTGGACATTACCCTGAGCTAGCCTGCGGGCCTGCCGGGTAATAGAGAGAGGAAACAGAAATGTCAGAAGAAAAGTATACGGAAGAATTGGAAGCCGAACGGGAAGAGACGGCTCCGGAGACCGGGGAACCGGAGTGGTCGGAGTCGGAACCGGAGGAGACCCCGGAGCAGGCGCCGCAGTCTCAGGAGCTTTCCAGAGCGGACAAGATGCTTTCCCGGCTGAATGAAGAAAGTCAGGTCAGCGGAAGAGATTCTTCAAATGCAAAGTGGTATGTGGTCCATACCTATTCCGGACATGAGAACAAGGTGAAAGTGAATATCGAAAAACTGGTTGAGAACAGAGGAATGCAGGATCTGGTTCTCAGCGTTGTCGTGCCCACGGAAGACCGTGTGGAGATCAAGAACGGCCAGCGCAAGGTCAAAACCAGAAAGATGTTCCCCGGCTACGTAATCGTCAAAATGATCGTGACCAATGAGTCCTGGTATCTGGTGAGAAACACGCAGGGTGTTACGGGGTTCGTGGGACACGGCTCCGAGCCGATTCCTCTGAGCGACGACGAAGTGCGGCGCATGGGAATCGAAAAAGTCTACATTGATCTTGATATCGACCCTGGAGACAGTGTCCGGGTCATCAACGGACCCTTTGAGAGCTTCATGGGCGTGGTGGAAGAGGTCAACATGGAAAAACAGATCCTGAAAGTAAAGATCTCAATGTTTGGAAGAGAGACCCCTGTCGAACTCGAATTCGGACAGGTTGATAAGATATAGACGCATCCGGCGTCTGAACCAAAATTGTTTTACGCGCAGACACATTTTCTTTCAGCCTGAGGGCCTCTGGGTTACACGTAAAACGGAAAGGAGAAGAAGATGGCAAAGAAAGTAGAAGGCTTTATCAAGCTGCAGATCGCCGCAGGCGCTGCGACTCCCGCACCGCCGGTAGGTCCTGCTCTCGGTCAGAAGGGCGTGAATATCATGGACTTCTGCAAGCAGTTCAACGCAAAGACTGCGGATCAGCCGGGAATGATCATTCCTGTAGTGATCACGGTGTATTCCGATCGTTCCTTCACCTTCGTCACGAAGACGCCGCCCGCAGCTGTTCTGCTGAAGAAGGCAGCCAAGCTGGACAGCGCTTCCGGCGAACCGAATAAGAAGAAGGTCGCTACGCTGACCACCGCTCAGGTGGAAGAGATCGCCAAGCTGAAGATGCCCGATCTGAACGCGGCCAGCGTTGAGAGCGCCACATCCATGATCAAGGGCACCGCCAGAAGCATGGGTATCGTTGTTGAAGACTAGAACGTGGGAGGCCGGCCGGCCGTTTGTACCACAGGGAGGTAATGTAAATGCCTAAGAGAGGTAAGAACTACAAGGATTCTGCGAAATTGATCGACAGAACCGCACTGTACGAAGTGAGCGACGCTCTCGCGCTGATCCCTCAGACCGCGAAAGCGAAGTTTGACGAGACCGTTGAAGTCCATATCAAGCTGGGCGTTGACGGACGGCATGCTGACCAGCAGGTCAGAGGCGCTATCGTTCTGCCCCACGGAACCGGCAAGAGCAAGAAAGTGCTGGTGTTCGCCAAGGGCGAGAAGGCGAAGGAAGCCGAGAATGCAGGAGCTGATTACGTGGGAGCGGAAGAGATGGCTCAGCGGATTCAGCAGGAGAACTGGTTTGATTTTGACGTTGTCGTAGCGACTCCCGATATGATGGGCGTGGTCGGAAGACTGGGTAAGATCCTGGGCCCCAAGGGCCTGATGCCGAACCCGAAGTCCGGTACCGTAACCATGGACGTGGAGAAGGCTCTGCAGGAGATCAAAGCCGGTAAAGTTGAGTACAGACTCGACAAGACCAACATCATCCACACGCCGATCGGAAAGGTCTCCTTTGGAGCTGAGAAACTGACGGATAACTTCAACGCGCTCATCGAGGCGGTTTTGAAGGCGAAACCGGCAGCCGCCAAGGGCCAGTATGTGAGAAGCGTGACCGTGGCCACTACCATGGGTCCCGGAGTGAAGATCAACCCGCTGAAACTCACCTTATAGTATCTGCGGACCGATCCGGGACGATGTCCGATTGAAAATTGAATAAAAAACTGTAGACAGCCGGTGCGCGGCGACGCGCTTAATATCCTGCCGAGGTTATACTTATATTTTTCAGGCAGATAAACCTGACAAACAAAGCCTTTTTCAGTCTACAGCACCGAAAAGGCTTTTTCTTTTTCACAGAAAAGCCGGAAAGGAGACAATATGTCAGCAGAACATTTACAGGCAAAACAGCTGATCATTGACGAAATCAGAGAGAAGCTGGAAAAAGCACAGTCCGCAGTAATCATCGACTACATCGGAACCACAGTAGCGGAAGCCGATGCCATGAGAAAAAAGCTGCGTGAATCCAACGTGGATTACACGGTATACAAAAATACCCTGATGGCAAGAGCCATCGAGGGAACCAAATACGAAGGGTTGAAGGACGTTCTGGAAGGACCCAGCGCCATCGCGATCAGCTATGAGGATGCGGTCGCTCCGGCGAGAGTACTCAACGGGATCATCAAGGATTACAAGAAGATGTCCTTCAAGGCCGGCGTGATCGAGGGAACGCTGTACGACGCCGCGGGCGTGGAGTCCATCGCATCTCTGCCCAGCAGAGACGAGCTCATCGCGAAGTTCCTGGGAAGCATTCAGTCGCCCGTATCCAAGCTGGTACGCACGTTCCAGGCTATCGCGGACGCGAAGGGCGAGGGAGCGGAGCCTGCTGCGGAAGCGGCAGAACCCGCCGCCGAGGCTGCCGCTGAGCCCGTTGCCGAAGCTGCCGCAGAACCCGCTGCCGAAGCTGCCGCGGAACCCGCCGCAGAATAAAGAAAAGCCAGGAGCCGAAGACGGGACCGGCATGGCCGGCGCGTCTCATGGACGGCAAAACGCAAAGAAACGAAATTCAACGGAAGAATTAAAAATATGTAATGGAGGAAATAAAAATGAACAAAGATCAGATTATCGAAGCGATCAAAGCGATGACAGTATTAGAACTGAACGAGCTGGTTAAGGCTTGCGAAGAAGAATTCGGCGTATCTGCAGCTGCTCCGGTAGCCGTGGTAGGCGCTGTTGGCGGCGGTGAGGCTGCTGCTGAGGAGAAGACCGAGTTCGACGTAATTCTGGCTGCTGCAGGCAGCGAGAAGATCAAGGTCATCAAGGCCGTGAGAGAGATCACGGGTCTGGGCCTGAAGGAAGCCAAGGATCTGGTAGACGGAGCTCCGAAGCCGGTCAAGGAAGCTGCTACGAAGGAAGAAGCTGACGAGATCAAGGCGAAGCTGGAAGAAGTCGGCGCTACTGTAGAGCTGAAATAAGACACGAGGCTGATCCGGGAAACGGAAAGGCGTCATGCAGAAAGGACCGGCGCGGGATCTCTGAGATCTGCGCGCCGGTCCTTTTTTGTATGGATCAGAAGAAGAAATTACAGATATTTTGCAGAAACTTCCGATTTCATGTATAATGTTGTATGTTACCGATGGTCTTACGAGTCAGGAATAATTTGGAGAAAAGGAGGACGGCCGCATGTTTGATAAGTTAGTGGCAAAGGTGATAAGCGCGGCAAAGAAAAACCGGCGTCTGCTCATACCCGCGGTCGTCTGCCTGTGGATGCTCTTTGCCCTGGAGGCGGCTGCTTCCACAGTGAGGAAACATTATGGGATGTCGCGGCCCCTGATCTTTTTGTTCTGCTGCCTGGCGGTGGCCGGCGGGGCGTTTTTCTGGAATTATCCGATCAGCAGCGCGGCGTCCCGCGGAGCGGTCGGCATGACCGGCGCGGTGTCAACGATCCGGTCCCAGGCGGAGCTGCCGGCTCTGCCTGCGCCGACGGATCAGGAGGGACCGGAGCCCGTGCCCGCGTCCAACGACCCGGAGCACTCTGACCAGACGGCGGGCCTGCCGGCAAATCAGGAGGACAAAAGCGATCCCCGGCAAAATCAGCTGATGGACACGGTGACAAAATACGTGGGAATGCTGAAGATCAATCAAGTGACGCCGGACTGGGCGCCTGATCTGGCGCGTAACGGATCGGAGCCGATGAACCGGGTGTATTACGAGAAGGCCTGGGGGGCCTACGAGGAGCTGACCCTAGAGAACCGGGACCGGCTTGCTTCGGAGACGCTTCAATATCTGCTGACCTGCCACAGTACGGTGACTGGAGAATAGTGCTTGCTTTTTTGGCCGTGTTCCGCTAATATATATCTATATTCTAAATGTCTGATCTGAAGGCAATCCATTCTTGCAGCAAAGGGGTAGGGCGTGGCATTTTTCTTTTATTCTTAAGCCCATTCTGAAACTGGTATAAAATATTTGAGATTCGTCCATAATCTCCTTGACTACTTGAAAGCAATGTGGTATTATAGTACATTGCCACGCGAAGTATTTTGTTTTCAATGCAAGGAGGAAAAAAGATGCCTCAACCCATTAAAATAGGTAGAAAAGAACGAATGACCTACTCCAAGATCAATGAAGTAGCTCAAATGCCTAATCTGATCCAAATCCAGAAAGATTCTTACGATTGGTTTATTAAAGAAGGACTGACTGAAGTGTTCGAGGATATCTCTCCAATCAGAGATTATGCGGACAATTTAGTGCTGGAATTTATCGACCACTCCATCTCCGACGAGACGAAGTACGACCAGGAGGAATGCAAGGAGAGAGACGTTACCTATGCAGCGCCGCTGAAGGTGAAGGTCCGCCTGGTGAATAAGGAGACAGGAGAGGTAAAGGAACAGGAAGTATTCATGGGAGATTTCCCGATCATGACAGAGAGGGGAACCTTCATTTATAACGGCGCGGAGCGTGTCATCGTTACGCAGCTTGTGAGATCCCCCGGACCGTATTATGACATGGCCGTGGACAAATCCAACAACAAGCTGTTTTCCACTACCATTATCCCCAACCGGGGCGCATGGCTGGAATACGAGACGGATTCCAACGAGATCCTGTCCGTCCGCGTGGACCGCACGAGAAAGCAGCCTATAACGACCATCCTCAGAGCCCTGGCGTATAAGTCGGTTGAGGACAAGGTGGAGAACGAGAGACGCAAGAATCCGAACATTACCGAAGCTGAGCTGGCAAAGAAAGTGCGCCGTTTCGGCGAGTATGCCATGGACACCACGAAGATCCTTTACGAGGGGACCAACGCGGAGATCGAGGAAGTATTCGGAACGGACGACAGGCTGGAAAAATCCCTGGCGAGGGATGTTACCACCAATTACGACGAGGGACTGAAGGAGATCTATAAGAAGCTCCGTCCCGGCGAGCCCGCCACTTTTGAAAGTGCTTACGATCTCATCGAAGCGCTGTTTTTCGATGCCAAGCGCTACGATCTGGCCAAGGTGGGACGGTACAAATACAATAAAAAACTGGGCCTTTCCAACCGTATTATCGGCTGCGTCGCCGCTGAGGATATTGCATCCCCTTCCACCGGAGAGATCCTGGTGGAAAAGGATCAGAAGATCTCCAGAGAACTGGGCTTCGCTGTAGAGAACGCGGGAGTCGAATATGTTTATGTATACAGCAAGATCGACGAAGAGAAACCGGTAAAAGTTATCGGAAACAATTTTGTAAACCTCCAGGATTTCGTACCCTTCAACGTGGATGAGATCAAAGTCGCGCAGAAGGTGTTCTATCCTGTATTGAAAGCAATTTTAGACAGCGTAACG
>Ga0129308_1003129_pt1 | contig 12471 bp, 10 predicted proteins | sample L827metagenome_FD_94440 | JGI IMG/M metagenome (GOLD analysis project Ga0129308, IMG submission 94440) | Ring-tailed lemur group fecal microbial communities from Wisconsin, USA - L827 metagenome | ecosystem: Host-associated > Mammals > Digestive system > Large intestine > Fecal | place: USA...
CATGATGGACAGGCACCGGATAAAGAATGATGAGAGTGATAAAATTAAGATAGGTAAATTTCATGGGAGAAATTATGTTGAATAGTATAAGATTATAATATACGTTTTTGGCAGATAGTCTAGATGAGTATCTGCCATTTTTTTAGGAAAAATTATGTCATAATAATTTCTGAAAAAGATGATATTAGTTTAAATTGACATTATACTAGTATATAGGGTAATTTAGTAGTATGATAAATATTTATGGTGAGGGAAAATTGTATACAAGAATTATTATAAAGTAAGGATATAAGGTATGACGAAGAAAAAGACTTTTATATGATTCTTTTAAGGATGAATACATTGATATTATTAATGAAAATAATTTAGGTAAGGGATAATTCTAATATAAAATATAGAAAGATTTAAGGAGAAGTTAAATTATGAAGACGGCAGTGATGTATGGAGCTGGAAGTATCGGCAGAGGGTTTATAGGAGCATTATTTTCTAAAATTGGATACGAGGTAGTATTTATTGATGTGAATGATAAGGTTGTTCAAAGCATTAATACGGAAAAAAAGTATCCGCAAATTATTATGGACGAACCGATAGAAACAAACTGGATTACTAATATTCGCGCAGTGGATGGAAAAGATGAAGAAGCAGTCATTCGGGAAATAGCTGCAGCAGACATTATGGCGACTGCTGTGGGAGCTTCTGTTTTAATGAAAATTGCTCCTTTGATTGCCTCTGGATTGGTTAAGAGATGGGAAGTAAATCCAAATCATACGTTGGATATATTAATCTGTGAAAACTTGATGGATGCAGACGAATTATTAAAAGAAGAATTAAAAAAAGTAATGCCTGAGTGCTATCTTGCTATGATGGAAGAGAATCTTGGAATAGTGGAAACCTCCATCGGAAGAATGGTGCCGCCGGCAGATCCATCTAGTATTACTGCTGAGGAACATCCATTGGCAGTGCGTGTGGAAAAATATGATTTTTTGCCAGTGGATAAGGCAGCCTTTAAGGGAAAAATTCCTGAATATGAGAAGATTATCCCATTTGAGCCTTTTCATTATTATTTAGAAAGAAAGTTATATATTCATAATATGGCTCATGTGACAACGGCGTATTTAGGAAAACGAACTGGATTTACCTATATTGACGAGTCCGCGAAAAATGTGGCAGTACAGAGATTGATTGTTGGTTGCATGACAGAGAGTGCAGCTATGCTTTCCAAAAAGTATAAGGTGGACTATAGTGAGCTTCATTTACATATAGAAAATCTAATACAGCGTTTTCAAAATCCGCTTTTAAAAGATACGATAGAAAGAGTAGCCAGAGAGCCAATGCGTAAATTGCAGCCAAAAGATCGATTGGTTGGTGCTGCCAGAGCTTGTGAAAAGCAGGGAATTACGCCAGTATATTTATCTTTTGCCATTGCTTTAGCTTTATCTTTTTTTGATACGGATAATCCAGTTGAAGTTTTAAATAATATTTGCGAAATAGATACAGATGAAAAACTGTACCAAAGTATTATTCATTTTTATGAAAAATTATTAGATTCCAACTATACTTTAGAGCAATGTATATATGATATTGAAAAATATCAGGCAGAGATAATAGGAGAAATAATTTAGTTATTTTTTGTATATGGATAGTGTCAATAGTAATATTGGATGAATTAGAGTCTAAGCAAGGGGAGGAGATATGATTTATAATGCTCAAAATGGTTGTTTGAAAATTTCAAATACTAAAATGGATTATATATGTTTCGGAACTGGTAAGGAAAATTTGATTATGATTCCAGGATTGGGTGATGGATTACAAACGGTAAAAGGTATGGCATTATCTTTTGCCTTAATGTATAGGAAGCTCGCCTGTAAATACAGAGTCTTTGTTTTTAGCCGTCGAAATATACTTCCAGAAGGTTTTTCGACAGAAGATATGGCCAAAGATTTAAATAAAGCTATGGAACAGCTTGGAATACAGTCAGCGTATATTTTGGGAATATCTCAGGGAGGAATGATTGCACAGTATCTTGCAATTTGTCATCCTGAGAAAGTAAAAAAACTCATTCTTGCAGTTACACTCTCAAGACAGAATGAGACGATACAAAATGTGGTCAATAATTGGATTAATATGGCAAAGGTGGGAGACTATAGAGGAATTATGATTGATACAGCGAAAAAGACTTACTCAGAAAAATACTGGAAAAAAATACGCTGGATGTATTATTTACTTAGCGGAATCGGAAGACCTCAAAGTTTTTCACGTTTTATTGTGCAGGCAAATGCCTGTCTGACTCACGATGCCCATGCAAAATTGAAAAATATCCAGTGCCCTACGCTAATTATCGGAGGAGAAAAAGACCAGATTGTTACGGGAAAAGCCTCAATAGATATGAAAAAACAGATTTATAATAGTAAATTGGTAATGTACAAAAAGCTTGGACATGGTGCCTATGAAGAGGCGAAGGATTTTTTTAGTCGAGTTATAGATTTTGGTGATTGAGACTGTTCAGTAAAGCACTAGAATTGACGAGGCGAAGAAGTATGTAAGGAAATTAATTTATTTGAATCTAATATTTTGGCACGCATATATTGCGTGCTTTTTTGAAATGTGCTATAATAAAGAAAAATGAAACATATTAAAAAAAGGAGCAGAAGAAATATGGGAGTAACAATACAGCAAATTGCAGACAGAGCGAATGTATCTAGAGGTACAGTAGACAGGGCGTTAAATAACCGTGGGCGAATTAATCCTGAGGTTGCGGAAAAAATTCGGCAAATAGCCAATGAAATGGGATATATACCACGGAAAAAAAAGAATAATACGGCTCATACGGAGAGAAATCCTATAAAAATCGGTGTGATTACTCAGCTTGCAAAGTCTTCTTTTATGTTAGAAATTAATAGAGGGATTCAACAGGCAAGCGAGGAATTAAAAAATTGGGGGATTGAGATTGTTCTGAGAGAGGGTTTTTCTGTGGATGAAAAAGAACAGGCGCGTGCAATCGAAGAGTTAGAGGAAGAGGGGATTCATGGATTAGCATTAATGCCGGTGGATTGCGATCTCATTCGTAAGAAGATTAATTGGTTAACTGGAGAAAAGAAGATACCTGTTGTAACTTTTAACTCGGATATTGTTGGAACAAGACGCTCTTGCTTTGTTGGAATGGATAACCGCAGAAGTGGTCAGACAGCAGCAGGATTAATGGCGCTTATGACAAGAGGAATTGGAAAAGTTTTGATTATTACAGGATATTTTAGTAATGTAGTAAATAATGCCCGTGTAGATGGTTTTGTAGAGGAGGTTAAGAAATCATATCCAGAACTTGAGATTGCAGGAGTACAGGGCAGTTTTGACGAGACGGAAGAGGTGGAGAGGATTATTAAAAATTCTATGATGAATATTCCTGGAATTAATGGGATTTTTGTAGTATCTGGTGGTCAGGCAGGTGTAAAGACTGCGTTTGAGAAATTGGCATTAGACAGACGTCCATATGTGATAATTTACGATCAGACACCGAAGAACGAGAAAGCAATGAAAGAAGGAACGGCAGATTTTCTCATCGATCAAAATGGATTTTTTCAGGGATACCGCCCGCTGTATATTCTCACCAATATGTTACTCAAAAATATAACGCCAGAAGAGGAATATTTGTTTACAGAGATTAATATTAAAACAAAATATAATTTATAAACTAGACGAGAACATTCGTGATTTTAGTCATGAATGTTCTCGTTATATTTTGAAAAATTTCTAACTTAATCAATCATTTTTCATGAATCTCAGCTTCCAGATTTATAAAGTTTTCGATACTGACTTGGTGACATTCCAATTCGTTTTACAAAAATATTGATTAGACTTCCACTGGAAGAGTAACCTACTTCATAGGAAATTTCAGCAACGGATTTGTTCGTGCGCACTAGCAGGACTTTTGCATGATTTAATCGGGTGTTAATGACGTATTCCATAGGTGAAAATCCAGTCTGCTGTTTGAAACGGTGAGCAAAATAATAAGGGCTTAAGTTTGCAACCTCAGACAGCTCTTCTAAACTTAAGTTTTTTTCCATATTTGAATGAATATAATGTAATACATTTTCTAGAGGTGTATCATTTTGTACATTCTTTTTAGGTGGTGAGAGCAGATACTCAAAAATATGATAAATTCTCATAGAACTTTGAAACATAGTTTCGATTCCGTTATTTTCGTAAAAATTTACCATATTGTAGAGAAGATTTCCAATTAGTATATTACTTTCTTGACGAATAAGAGGACCGCTCTCATCTAAAATATGTTGGCAGATTTCATGTGCATTAGAACCGTCAAAATGCATATATAAAAATTCCAACCCATTATATGCATGATAATAATGAGGTTCACGGCAATCTAATAAAACAATATCTCCTTTTTCTGCGTCAAAATTATAATTACGATATTCTATATGAAATTTTCCTTCCCTCACAAATACAATGAGAAGTGGCTCATAGGATTCTCGTTTTATATAATAGTTATCTGTGCAGTAATAATGCCCACACCATGTTGGGTAAAAGTAGAGCTGTTTTGCCAGTTCTGATGGAGTGAAGGAAAAACAGATAGAATGGGATAAGATTCCCGAATCTACACTCTTCATAGATAAACTCCTTTCTATTGTAATATTTTTGCGTGTTACGCGTGCAATAAAAGTGCAAAAAACAAGAACAATGAACTTTTAGACAAGATGAAATATTTACGAGTTTGTGTTTCTATTATATAATACAGGTACAGAAAGGGAAAGAGAGCAAAATAAATGAAAAATAAAGAAAAAAATTGTTCAAATTCCACAAATGCGCGCAGAGAAAAAGAAACTAAAGATTTGACAAGAAGAGTGTAAAAAAATAACAATAATAATGAATTTTGAGTAAAAGAAAAGGAGAATGAATTATGCATATTGGAGAAAGAATTATCGAGAGACCACTTCGCTGGGGTATGGTTGGCGGAGGCCGCACAAGTAATGTAGGATATAAACATCGTCTTGGTGCTTTAAGAGATAATACAGCATTTCAGATGGTTTGTGGAGCATTTGATTTGGATCCAGAGCGCTGTGTTGATTTTGGTAAAAACCTTGGTGTAGATCCAAGCCGTTGCTATCCTGATTATAAGACAATGTTTGAAGAAGAAGCAAAACGTGAAGATGGAATCGAAGTTGTAGATATTGCAACACCAAACTTCCAACATTATGAGGTAACAAAGGCAGCTTTAGAGGCAGGACTTCACGTAATCTGTGAGAAACCGTTATTCTTTGAGGTAGAAGAAGGACTTGAGATTAAGAAATTAGCACAAGAGAAGGGAAAAGTAGTTTGTGTTACATATGGTTTCTCTGGTTCTCAATTACTTTTACAGATGCGTCATATGGTGAAAGAGGGAATGCTTGGTAAGATTAATATGGTTGATTTAAAATACACACATGGTTATGGATGTGATCCAACAGGTGATGTACAATCCGAAGGTCAAAAATGGCGTGTAGATCCTTCTAAGGTTGGTAAAGCATTTGTTCTTGGCGACTTATCTACACATACATTTTATGAGTCACAGCTTGCAACAAACGATATGAAGGTAAAAGAATTACTCTGTGACCGTCAGGCATTTGTAGGTTCCCGCTATCCATTGGAGGATAATGCATATGTATTAATCCGCTATGAGAACGGTGCAGTTGGACGTATGTGGGTGTCTTGTGTAGATGCAGGAACACCCGAGACTCAGACCATTCGTATCGTTGGATCAAAGGCATCCTTAGAGTGGCATGATGCAAATCCAAATCAGCTTTACTATCAGGTACAGGGACAGCCGGCACAGATTATGATAAGAGGAAATGATTATCTTTGCGATGAGTGTAATGCAGATGAGAGTCTTGGAGCAACACATGTGGAAGGTCTCAGTGAATCTTGGGCAAATATTTATCTTAAATTTGCACGTGCAATCGATGCTAAGAATCGTGGAGATGAGGAGACATTATCAAATTTAGTATATCCAGATCTTGATCACGGTATTGATGGAATTCGTTGGATTAACGCTTGTGCTGAGTCAGCAGACAAAGGCGGAGTATGGGTAGAATTTTAGTAGAAGAATATAGGAGGAAAATAAAATGAAACTTGCAATTTGTACAGACGTATTTGCAGATTTATCATATACAGAAATGCTAGATAAGGTAAAATCACTTGGAATTGACGCTGTTGAGATGACAGCAGGAGGATGGGGCGCACGTAAGCACTGTAATACAGCAGAGCTTTTGGCAGATGACATAAAGCTTGCACAGTTTAAAGAAGAGCTAGATAAGAGAGGAATGAGAATTTCTGCACTTAATACATCATGTAATCCTCTATGGCCATCAGAGACAGGAAAAGCATATAAAGAGTCTATGTATGCATGCGCCGAGCTTGCTGGAAAATTGGGAGTAAAGAAGATTGTTGCTATGGCAGGTCTTCCAGCAGGAAATGAGACAGATACAACACCAAACTGGATTACTTCTACTATTTCATGGCCAGATTTTATGGCTCCAGCATATGAGTATCAGTGGAAAGTAACAATTGAGTTTTGGAAAGAGTTTGTTGAACATTGTAAAAAATGTGGTGTAGAGCAGATTGCGATTGAGGAGTTCCCTGGAACTATGGTATGGTCAGCAGAAACAATGTTGAAATTAAGAAATGCGACAGATCCGATGATTGGAATTAATCTAGATCCATCTCATATGATGATTCTCGGTGCAGATCCAATTGCGGCAGCAAGAGCATTAAAAGGATGCATCTTCCATGTACATGGAAAGGATGCAAGAATTGAGAGAGGTCTTGCCGATGTAAACGGTATTTTAGAGCCTAAGCCAGTAACAGAGTCTGCCGATAGAGTATGGAATTATGTCGCAGTAGGTTGTGGCAAGGATCTCCAGTGGTGGAAAGAATTTTTCTCAGTGCTTAGCATGATGGGATATGACGGAGATGTCTCCCTTGAGATGGAAGATTTAACAATGTCTGTGGAAGCGGGAGTAAATACATCTATTGATGCTTTACAGCAGACAATTAGTAAATAAATATAATTTGTGAAGTGGCGGAAAATAAATAGTTTTACTATATAGGGAGTTATGAATTACCATAATTCCCTACATAGTAAAGATAAGAGGCTTTGAAGCAGGCATTTCGTTTATATATTTTATTTTGGGAGGTGTCAGAATATGAAAATAGCATTTGATGTTGATGTATTGGCAAAACAGATGGATATTAATCGGATGGTACATCAGGTTGCGGATTGGGGATATAAATATATTGAACAGTCTCCACATCCACGTATCAATCCATTTTATAAGCATCCACTTTTTTCAAAAGAGTGTGAGATGGAATATAGAAAGGCTTTGAGAGAGACAGGCGTTGAGATTTCTTCGTTTATTGTTGTATATCGGTGGTCTGGACCTACGGAGGAACAGAGAAAATTTGCAGTGGCTAACTGGAAACGCATGATTCAGATTGCGGGAGATATGGGAGTAAAGGTAATCAATACAGAGCTTTCTGGTGACCCAAATCAGCAGGAAATCTGCAATGGAATGTGGTTTAAGTCTATGGAAGAGCTTCTTCCTATTATTGAGAGAGAGGGAATTCGTGTAGAGATTCAGTCACATCCATATGATTTTTGTGAGTTAAATAATGAGACATGTGATATGGTAAAATCTTTCCGCTCTAAAAATTTGGGCTATGTATATTCTTCTCCACATGGTTTTTTCTATGATGAGGGAAAAGGTGATGTGAGATCTATGTTAAAATATGCAGGAGATGAACTGACACATGTATTGTTTGCAGATACCTTTAATCAGACGCTGGACTGTCGATATATTGCAAATCCTCCATGGCTCAATGCACGTGGAAAATCGGATGTAACGATTCATCAACATTTGGCAATGGGTGAGGGAGATGTAGATTTTCCAGGAATTTTTGAGACACTTAGAGAGATGGATTTTGCCAATAAACAGCTTCGTCCTGACGCACCGAAAGTCGGAGGAGATAATATTGCATGTGTATCTATGTTTGGATTTCCAGAGAAAATGCATTATCAGGCACCAGAGGCACGTGAGAAAATTGAGAGAGAATTGCTAAGTGTGAGTTAAGAGGGAGGGAGGCGCAGCGAGTGAAATCCGCGGCTGAATTATTAAATTTTAAGCAAAAAGGAAAGGATATGAATGAGTTTATCGTAGTTCCCACATCGGAAAAATTGGCGTATTGTTTTGGTGATCCAGCATTGACGCTCATGTATACGATGACTACTACCCTTCTAATTTATTTTTATACGAATGTTGTGGGAATATCTGCGGGAGCAGTTGGTATGATTATGCTGCTATCTAGGGTATTCGATGGTTTTTCTGATGTGCTGATGGGAACGATTATTGACCGTACTCATTCCAAATACGGTAAGGCGAGGATTTGGATTTTGCGTCTTGCAGTTCCTTATGCGTTGGCGGCAATTCTTTTATTTACGATGCCAAATCTTGGAACAAAAGGAAAAGTAGTCTACGCATTTGTTACATATAATATTATGAATACTGTAGTGTATACAGCAATTAGTCAACCGTTTCATGCATTAGGATCTCTGATGAGTCGTGATAGAAGACAGCGTGATATTATTTGTAATATTCGTATGGTACTTTCCATAACAGCGAGTATGATTATCACAGCATTTACTCTTCCACTTATTAATGCAGTGGCTGGTATGATTCAGAATGAACAAATGGCATGGATTATTGTAACTACCGTATATGCGGTTATATCTGTAATTGTTCTTTTGAATACGTATGCTAGTTGTACAGAGCGTGTACAGGCGGCACAGAAGGAAAAGGAGAGTGTTCCATTTTGGACGGCATTAAAGGCGACCATTACGAATCCATATTTTCTCATTGCCCTGGGGTTAATGTTATTTTATACTGTATATCAGATTATTATAGGAACCGACCTTACATATTACTGTCAGTATGTGTTAAATGATGTAAACCTTGTAATGCCTTTATCTGCTTCTGAGAAAATAGCAACGATTGTTGGTATTGCTATGCTTCCAAAATTATTGCCAAAATACGGAAAAAGGAGTATGATTTGTGCAGGCTGTATTCTTGGAATCACAGGACAGCTATTTTTTCTTTTAAATATTACGAGCGTCCCGCTTGGCATTATAACTTGTATTATGAGAGGAATTGGAATTGCACCATTTTATGGTGTGCAGTATTCACTTCCAAGTGATGCGATTGAATATGGACAGTGGAAGACAGGACTTCGGATTGAGGGACTTATGTTCTCTTCTATGAGTATGGGACAGAAAGCTGGTTCTGGATTTACGTCCGCAATTATGGGAGCAATTCTTTCTTGGACTGCATTTGATGGATTAAAGGCGACAGCGGCAGAACAGACAGTGCAAGCAATCGATGCAATTAAAGTATTTTATTTATATGTACCAATTGTAATCTGGGTTATTATGTTTGCTATCGCGGCATGTTATAAGTTAGATAAAAAATATGATCAGATGATGAAGGAGTTAATTGCAAGAGAAGGTAAAGAGGGACTAGAATCTCATATAATGGAAAATAATGTGACGATTCCAAAGGCAAAGAGTGATAATCAGATTAATATTTCTATCGGTCGTCTCTATGGCGCGAGTGGCAGAAAGATTGCGGAAGGTTTAGCTAAAAAGCTTAACTGTAATGTGTATGACAAGGAAATCATCTATATGCTAGGTGAAACACTGGGAATGGAATCTGTGAATATTGAAAATTTGCAAAAATTTCTAGATAGTTATAATGAGAATTTATCAGTTACATTTACTCCGTATGCATACTCAACTGCTGGTGTCGCAAAGGATGTGACAGATATTCGAGTGTTTGAAGAACAGAGTAGGATTATTTTAAATATTGCAAAACATGCGCCAGGCATATTTTTAGGAAGATGTGCAAATTTTGTGTTGGCAGACCGTCCACATGCGTACTCGTTTTTTATCTATGCGGATGATGCATACAGAGAGAAAGAAGGAAAAGAGTATTATAAGGGACAGACTTTGGATGAGTTAAAGGAACGCGATGAGCGAAGAAATGAGTATTACCAGAAGTTTACAGGCATTAGAAGAGATGATCCGCAAAATTACGATATGGTAGTAAATGTTAGTAAGACAGGTGTTGATGGGGCGGTGCAGATGATTCTGGACTATATACGACAAAAAGAAAGCTGTAAATAAATAATAAAAAATTAAAAAAAGTATTAAAATAGTTTGTAATATAAATATAGGTTTTTTTTGAGGTTTTGAAAATTCCAATGGCTCAGAAAGAACTTATATTTATGTTACAAACTATTTTTTATTTTCTGGTATCTTTTTCATAAAATCTGAGTTATTTTTGTAGTTTTTGAAATAGATAAAGTATGAAAATTGATTTCTTCGCTAAAAAAATAGAATATATTGAAAATACATGGATTCTATTTTATAATGAAAAAATATATGACAATTATAATTAGCAGAAAGGACAGAGAAAGAAAATGTCAGATCGAAAAATACATGAGATTGAGCCAGTGTTTGATCGAAATTCTGAGATTTTGATTTTGGGTAGTTTTCCTTCGGTAAAATCAAGGGAAGCTGGATTTTTTTATCATCATCCTCAAAACCGTTTCTGGAAGATTTTATCGGCTTTGACGGGAGATGATTTTTTGACGGATATAGAAGAGAAAAAGCATTTACTTTTAAAACATCATATCGCTGTCTGGGATGTAATTGCCTCTTGTAATATTAAAGGTTCTAGCGATAGTAGTATTACAGATGTATTGCCAGCAGATATCGGAAAAATTGTGAGAGAGAGTAAGATTACAAAAATTTTTACAAATGGGAATAAGGCGGACAGCCTTTATAAAAAATATATTTATCCAGATATTAAAATTGAGGCGATAAAGCTTCCGTCTACAAGTCCCGCAAATGCGGCGTATTCTCTGGATAGGTTATTGGAAGAGTGGAGGAAGATAAAAATTCAGTAAGAAGTATTTTATAAAATAAATATAGAAATGGATGATTCCTTAAGGAATGGAGTTGTTCTTGGTGTCTGAGGTCAAATGGGAATTTGTTGATTTGAGTAAAATATCTCTCGGGTGGAAGGATATCTGTCTAGGAGATATTTTGTTTTCAATTGAAAATTATATTGGTTTTTGATACAATTTCATTTATTTATATATATAAGTTAAGAGGAGTAGAAGTAGTGAGTAAAAAGATAGGTGAGCACAAAACTGGTATAACAAATAAATTAAGTAAAGAAATCGTTCCAGTTCTTTTGAACTGGTATGAATACAATGCGAGAATTTTACCTTGGCGAAGTGAGCCAACGCCGTATCATGTTTGGATCTCAGAAATTATGCTGCAGCAGACGAGAGTGGAGGCGGTGAAACCTTATTATGATAGATTTCTTTGTGAGCTTCCAGATATTGAAGCATTGTCCAAGGTGGAGGATGAAAAGCTTATGAAGCTCTGGCAGGGACTTGGATATTATAATCGCGCTAGAAATTTAAAGACGGCAGCAATTACAATTATGAATGAATATGACGGCGTGATGCCAAGAGACTATGAGAAAATTTTAAGCTTGAAGGGAATCGGAGAGTACACTGCGGGAGCAATCTCGTCTATCGCCTATCAGATTCCAGTTCCAGCGGTGGACGGAAATGTACTTAGAGTTATTTCTAGAGTGGAGGCAAATGACGAGGATATATTAAAGGCTTCGACAAAGAAGCGAGTGAGAGAAGAATTGATAGAAATTATGCCAGAAGATAGAGCAGGCGATTTCAATCAGGCTTTAATGGAGCTTGGAGCGACAGTCTGTCTGCCAAATGGTAAGCCACTCTGCGAAAACTGTCCTTGGGATACGGTCTGTCAGGCGTATAAGCAAGATAGAGTGATGGAGTTTCCAGTAAAACAGCCAAAAAAGAAGCGAAAAATCGAGCAGAGAACTGTATTTTTGCTCTATTCAAAAGGCAAAATCGCAGTGTGCAAGCGACCAGATACGGGACTTTTGGCAGGTCTTTGGGAGTTCCCAAATGAGCTTGGAAAATTAGGAATCGAGGAAGCAAAAGAGAAGTTAGAGCAGTGGGGAATCAATCAATATGAATTAGAGGAAACCGCAAAGGGAAAACATATTTTTTCACATATAGAATGGCAGATGAGTGGATATTTTGTGGAGATAGAAGATGGAGATGCGATAGACTGGCGAGAGCTGGAATTTGAGTGGATTTCGGTGGAGGAGATGGAGAGAAGATATGCAATTCCGTCGGCGTATGAGTTGTTTTTAAGAGAGATTGAGAAGAAGTACAGTTAAGTGGGGAGAGTTTTGAATTATATGTTTTTGGCTCAGTCTTTCGACTATGTCTTGGCCAAACGCTATGAAAATAATATGTGATAGTTTTAACGAATGATGTATACCTGAAGTCTAGAAAGAACTAGGTTTGGGATATACA
>Ga0129308_1003130_pt1 | contig 12468 bp, 10 predicted proteins | sample L827metagenome_FD_94440 | JGI IMG/M metagenome (GOLD analysis project Ga0129308, IMG submission 94440) | Ring-tailed lemur group fecal microbial communities from Wisconsin, USA - L827 metagenome | ecosystem: Host-associated > Mammals > Digestive system > Large intestine > Fecal | place: USA...
TGTTAAAGTATTAGGCTTCGTTTTACCTTTGTACCAGCCTTGGAAAGTATAGGTCTTGCCACCTGCGGTATAAGTTGCTGGCAAGGCTTTTGCGGCTGTGTACTTGAAGGTGTTGCTAGTCATGGGAATCTGGTTCCCCTGCGTAAAGCCTGTTGGCGGCGTGATTTTAGCGCCACTTGTGTTCACAAAGTTTTCGGTGACTTGTTTACGGGTGACTGTGTAGACAGCCATAGAGTTAATTGTATTTGTTGTATTGAAACCGAACATACGGATTGAGTTCATATATGAGCTGATATCCATATATAAAAGAGTACTAGCATCTTGAACAAAGTAGCCATTTGTACTAGTGAACTTGTCTAACCCGCCTACGTTAGCATCCTCTATTATAGGTGGCTGATTCACATCAAAGATTGTCGAGGCATTCGGCGTATAATCATACCGTGTAACCTTATAGGTTGTTTTCGTCGTATCCAAGGCGATACTATCAACATATTTCAATTGATTTGTTATAGAGAATTGATTGAAGCGGAAGTGCAGTTGATTTCTCCCATTGACCGCAATATTATTTCCATAAATTTTAAGCAACTCTGGAGACAGCGGCATCATTCCATAATTAGCGCTTATTGTATATTGCCCATTCCCTTTACTTTTTGATGTTACATCGTATAAGTCGATATCTAATAAATCACTCGTTCTTCGAACTCGATATTTCCCGCCAAAAGTCAAGGTAGGCGTGAAGCCAACACCCTTTTCATCTACAAAGTTTACATTCATTGATGGATACAATGTTGTGACTGTCTCTTCTTCGTACACAACATTCAAATCGTCATTATCATCATAGGTCACCGCATAGCTTGGTGCTTTAGTCGTGGTCAAGGTGTTTGGCTTGGTTTTACCTTTGTACCAACCTTTGAACTTATAGGTTTTGCCACCTGTTGTGTATGTGTCTGGCAAGGTGCCACTTTGTTTAAAGGTGTATGGGTCACTGTTAATTACTGTTTGTTTTCCTTGCGTAAAGCCTGTTGGCGGCGTGATTTTAGTGCCGTTGGCATCGACGAAGTTCTCAGTGACCTTGCGATTAGTTAAGTGATAATAAACTGGACTACTGAAAGTTGTATAATTTGCATATCCAGAGACCATGTCAGTACTATAAATTACTCTCTGTAAAAATTCTGGATATTTTACACTAGGATCCACCACTGAATATGACTCATATGGCGCATAACTCTGATCTGGTTTCTGTGTCAATCTTAAAAAAGCAATTACCGATGCTTCTGGGAGAATCTGATCATCATAGCGGACACTATATTTCCTAGTATATGCTGGCAATGGATAGCTTGGATTGATTTTGCCTGTTTTATCATAAAGATTTAACGATTGATAGTACCTTGGAAGTTTAATTGAGAAATTAGCGTACGCATCTCCATTATAACCTGTTTCAGTAGGGCGAGCTATAGATGTTGCAGGCATTGTAACGTTTTTTAAGTTGCCTACTGTTGTGGCACTTTGATTGGTGGCAATGGTTCCAAAAGAAACAGTATCATCTGCTCCCCCTCCTGTTCCTCTATAAGCACTGGTTTTGTAATCATAGGTGATATTAATATCGGCAGGATTTGCTAATTTTCCATCTTCACCAACGAACCCGAATTGATAGGTCAGTGCTGGGAAATCAAAAGCTTCAATCTCCTCATACACCACATTCAAATCATCATTATCATCATAAGTCACCGCATAGCTTGGCGCTTTGGTGGCGGTCAAGGTGTTTGGCTTGGTTTTGCCTTTGTACCAACCTTTGAACTTATAGGTTTTGCCGTTGCTTGCTTTATAAGTCTCTGGCAAGGTGCCACTTTGTTTAAAGGTGTATGGGTCACTATCGATAACGGTTTGTTTCCCTTGCGTGAAGCCTGTTGGTGGCGTGATTTTAGTGCCGTTGTCGTCCACGAAGTTTTCGGTGACTTTGCGGTTAATTAAGTGATAGTATACTGGCCCACTAAAGTATGTATAGACATTATGAGAAATCTTGCCTGGAGGTGTTACATACCTTTGCATTAATAAAGGATAACCATGTCCATCCACGCTAGTATCATACATTTTATAGTATCCGGCTTCATCCTTGGTTAAATTTAAGGCATGAAATTCGTCAATCCAATTATTTATTACACCACTGTCATATTGTTTAACTATAGGCACTGGATACTTAGGATTTATCTTACCATCAGAGTTATAAATACTAATAGAACTATAATACTTTGGTATTGTTAACCTAAAATTACTTGGTACTGAATATATTGCTCCTCCAGCAGGTTGCGCTAAACTAACAGCTGGAACAACCATATTTTTTAAATTGTCTGCTGAATCGGTAGCTTTTTCATTAGCAGATATAACAGTCCATTTAACTGGCACAGTTGTTCTATCCCCTCTGGCGTAATCAAAGAGAATAGAAAACGGGGCTGGGTTCATTAAGTTTCCTGCCTCATCAACAAAACCAAACTGATAATTCACTTTTGGAAAATTATAAGTAGCCTTAGGAGAAATTTTATTAATTTCTGGAATTGTTTTAGCTCCTTTATTAAGATAATCACTAATTACAGTTTTTTCTTTATCATCACTTATTTTTTCCACTACTTCTGGTTTCTCTGTTTCCTGTGTTACTTCTTCCCGACTCGTTTCAGTCGTTTCTTGACTGATTTCCGTACTTGCTGGCGTTGCGCTACTTGCTGATGTTGCTTCCTTAGCGCTACTTGCTACTGTCGGACTACTTTCAATCGTGATTGTTTCCGCAACTGCGGTCACGTCAGAAAAAGCGTTAATCACTAAAGAACTACACAAGCCAATGGTTGCTAATCGTTGCCACTTAGTTTGCTTCATGTCGTCCCTTCTTTCTATGTACCATTCCCGCCAAGCCGATTAAGGCTAAGCCGAGAATGCTAAGATTTGCCTGACTCTTGCTCCCTGTACGAGGGAGCTGCGAGCCAGTTGTGGTGGTCTGTGTCGAACCACCACTTCGTTGATCTCCTTGCGGAGGACCAGCTGGTTCCTTGGGATCAGCAGCTGGCGCATCTGTTTTCGGTGGGGCATCTTTAGGAGCGGGTGTTCTCGGATTTTGGTAAAATTCAATCCCCACCGAACTAGAACCACCATCAGATGCTTCAACATTTATAAAAAAACTAGGAGAAGATAGTAGACACACAATCATTAAATAACGCTTTTTTTTCATTTAAAAACCTCCTTTAGATTCACTTGTATTCGTTGATCTTTTATACAAGGAATGTGTAACAACCTTTTTTCATACCTCTATAATAACAAAGAACCCCCCCTTAGGAATTGACGTTTTTTTCGCACCTCTTGCGAAAATTTTGAAAGTTCTTGTTATACCAGGGTTTACAACACCTGTTATTTAATAATCGTTACTAAAAAAAGGCGATTTTAGTCAATTTTTATCAAAAATCCCCGACAAAAGTTTAAGGTTTCTATCCATTTAACGAGAAAAGCTCAAAAAGTTAGTAATTGATACTAACTTTTTGAGCTTTGTGTAACACTTTTGAAGAAGTCGCTTGAAAAAAAACAGTATTTTTTTCGTATTTTCTTCTACTTTTTTAAGAATCTAGCCAAGCAACGCACTAATTAATAGCCCTAAGGCATAGGTGCCATTGAAAACCATTAAGTTTTTAATGGAATGACGGAAACTTTTCGGCTGCGGCAATTCTTGTTTAAACGTTTGAATATTTTTCCAAATGACAGGCAAAGTAGCAAATGTAATTAACACTGGCCATTGATAAATACCACTAATGAAGCCGAATAAAATCACCAGATACCCAGCTAGCGCTAACACTTGAAACAGCACAATCCCTGCTGGGCGCCCGATATAATAGACTAATGTATAACGGTGGTTCTCAATATCCGTGTCTAAGTCCCGTAAATTGTTGGCGAGCATGATGTTAGCAATCGAACAGACCAAGGGCAAGGACGCCACAACAATCGCAAGCACCGCCCAGAGATTGCCGTCTAAGCGAAAGGCGCCGCTAGCAAAATCGACCGTTAAGTAAAACGGCGGATTGGTGACGACGTTCAAGTAAACGGCTAAGACGAAGATGCCTAAGCCCATCGTGAAGCCACTGAAAATTTCCCCTAAGGGCATGCGGGATAACGGAATCGGTCCATACGTGTAGAAAATCCCGATGAAGCAGCAAATCCCCCCTAATACGAGGAAGAGCCAGCCGGTTTGAACCGTTAAGTACGCACCCACAACGGCAGTGAAGGCAATCATGGCGAAAATCATGTTGCGAACTAGTTGTGGTGAAACGCCTGATTGTCCGATAATATTTTCTTCATATTTATAGACGTCAGATTTGGCTTTTTTGAAGTCCATGTAATTATTAATGGCGGTGGTGGCCATATCAAAGACCACCATGCCAATGAAGAAAACCAGCGTGTTGCTCCACTGAACTTCCCCGAAATAGGTCATTGAAAACAAGACCCCGATAATGAAGGGAAAGAGACTGGCAAGCTTCGTCTGAATTTCCACTACTTTTAAAAACACATTTAAAGACATTTTTAGTCGCTCCTTATTTCAAATCGGCCCGATTCCCCATCGTATAGCCAGAGTCTTTGCCGATTTCAAAGTTGCCTTCGATATCTTTGCTGATGTAGACTTTGTCGTCTTTTGTGACGAAAATGGCATCGGTTCCTTTCAGACTTTCGACATATTCTAGTCCTTTTTTGACGCCCATTGAGAAGACGGCTGTTGAGAGACCATCACCATCGATGGATTTGTCGGTGATAATGGTGACACCCGCGATGTCGTTATCAAACGGATAGCCAGTTTCACGATCGAAGAGATGGTGGTACGTTTTACCATCGACTTTTAAGTAGCGTTCATAAATTCCTGATGTGACTAAGGTTTTGTTGCTTTCTTTGACTTGACCTAAGACTGTGTTGCGGGCTTTATTCGGATCTTGAATGCCGACTGTCCAGTCCATGTCTTTGCCACGTGGGCTGTGTCCTAAGACGTAAACATTCCCGCCTAAATCGACGATAGCGGTGGTGACGCCGTTGTCTTTGAGGACTTTCACGACTTCGTCGGTGATGAAGCCTTTGGCAATTGCGCCTAAATCCAATTGCATGCCTTTTTCTTCAAGGTAAACGGTTTGCTCTTTGTCGTTGAATTTGACTTTCGTGTAATCAACGAGTTTCAAGGCTTGATCAATTTCGGCTTGGCTTGGTTTGCGGGCATCATCGAAGCCAATGTGCCACATAGAAGTGATTGGGCCAATTGCCATGTCGAAGCCGCCGCGGGAGTCTTTGCTGTATTCATAGGCTTTTTTCAACAAAGGATACAGGTCATCTGAGACTTTGACTGGTTTTACGCCTGCTTCTTGGTTGATTTCATCAATTTCTGAACCTGGTTGGTTGACCGTGATTTTATCGCCTAGTTCTTTGACGCGGGCAAAGGCTTTCGGTAAGACGTCTTCTTTGCCATCATCGTAGATGCGAATTTGAACGTAGGTACCAAGCATTGTTTGACGGTCAGAGTATGGTTCTGTATTAATTTTCGCTTCTGGTTTTGAGGAACAAGCAGCTGCCACAAACAGCACTGCTAGAACACTCATCATGAGCAGAAGTTTCTTTTTCATAGGATTCCCTCTTCTTTCCTTCTTTAATTAAAAAATAAGTTCTCTTGCATAGTAGCCTTTTTTGGAAAAAATGAAAAGTCTTTCTCTTGGAAATTCACAAATTTCTGTGAAAAAATTTGTGAAATGATGGACAGAACTAGCGAAGAAAAAGGGGCGGGAAAGTCAGCCAACCGACTTTTTCCCAACCCCTCAATGGTGTCAAGTAATTGCTGAAAAGCGTTTCAGGAACTACTTCACGATTCATTTATTATTACTTATTTTGTTACGATGTTGTCAACAACGATTTCAGTTGTGTCGCCTTTTTCAGCAGCGTTCACTAATTGTTGTGCGTAGTTGATGAATGAATGTGTGCTGTGTGTTGCACCAGTTACCACTTCAACACCTGCAGGTGAGCCGTCTTCTTCGCCCATTGCTTTAACAAATTCTTTGTTTAATGTTTCGATATATTCTTTTGGTCCAACGCCAGCAACGTCTTTCATTTTGCTTTCGTATTCAGTGTCATCTTTTTTAGATTTGCCGTCAGCGTTCACGTTATCGTAGTTAGATTCAGTCACTTTACCATCTTTCACAGTCATTGAGAATGTTGTGTGGTAGCCGTTTGAGTCATTTTTTTCTTTCAATGAGTACGTACCATCTTTCAATGTTGCCCCATTGTCGATTTCGATTGTGTCTGTGTTACCAGCTTGTGCTGCTTGGATTAATTGTTGTGCGTAGTTTTGGAATGATTCAGATGAATGAGTCGCACCAGTTACTACTTCCACACCGCTTGCGCTTTGTGCTTTAACAAAAGAATCGTTTAATTGTTTGATGTATTCTTTTGGTCCAACACCAGATTTTGCTTTCATGCTTTCTTCATACTTAGTGTCTTCTGTTTTAGATTTGCCGTCAGCATTGATGTTGTCATATTTAGATTCAGTGATTTTGCCGTCTTTTACAGTCATTTCAAAGACTGCACGGTAACCATTTTTTTCATTTTTTTCTTCTAATTTATACGTACCATCTTTTAAATCGCCACCGGCAACTTTTTTCGCTGGTGCTGATGATTCAGTTGATTTTTTCGTTTCTGAAGATGCTGCGCTAGAAGAGTTCGTTGTGTTGTCTTTCTTGTCTGCGCCACAGCCTGCTAATACTAAACTAAATAATGCAATTGCCGCAAAACCTTTAACAAATTTATTCACTTTCATTGATAGTCACCTTTTCTTTCATGATTTTCACAAACATCAAAAGTTTGTGATACATTACACATTATAATGGTTTTAAAAACGTTGTCAAGACCATCCCCTAAAAATATTTACATTTCGGTCTTTTTTTCATCAAAAACTCATCGTTGGAGTAAATTTGTTGACAATTAAAATTTATATTAGACAAATTCGTGAAATACTTATATAATGTTAGTCGATTGTGTACTTATTAATCATTATCACTATTTTACTACTTACAATATTAAGGAGCGGATTGTCAATGACAAAGCAAAATATTGTCGTTGTAGGTGCTGGGTATGCTGGCGTTTCAGCTACTAAATTTCTAGCAAAGAAATTTAAAAAAGATACGGACGTAACAATCACATTGATTGATCGCCATTCTTACCACACTATGATGACCGAATTGCATGAAGTAGCAGGCGGACGTGTTGAACCAGAAGCAATTCAATACGACTTACAACGTTTGTTCTCACGCAAGAAAAACGTAAAATTGGTAACAGATACTGTTACTGGGATCGACAAAGAAAATAAAGTTGTGAAAACTTTAGCAGGTTCTTATCCATTTGACCAGTTAATTCTGGGTATGGGTGGCGAACCAAACGACTTTGGAACACCAGGCGTGAAAGAAAATGGTTTCACCTTATGGTCATTTGATGATGCAGTGAAAATTCGTCATCACATTGAAGCAACCGTTGCTAAAGCAGCCATCGAACCAGATGCTGAAGTACGCAAAGCAATGTTAACATTCGTTGTCTGTGGTTCTGGTTTTACTGGGATCGAAATGGTCGGCGAATTAATCGACTGGAAAGATCGTTTAGCGAAAGATGCCAAAATTGATCCAGACGAAATTACATTAATGGTTGTTGAAGCAATGCCAACCATCTTAAACATGTTATCTCGTAACGATGCTGCCAAAGCAGAACGTTATCTAGAAAAGAAAAATGTTCAATTATTATTGAACTCACCAATCGTTGAAGTTGCAGCAGATCACATTAAATTAAAAGATGGTTCTGAAGTACCAACGCATACGTTAATCTGGACAGCTGGTGTGAAAGCAACTTCTGATGCCGCTGACTTTGGTTTAGAAGCAGCCCGTGGTAGTCGTTTAGTTGCGAATGAATACATGCAAGCTAAAGGCTACGAAGACAAAAACATTTATATCATTGGTGACTTGGTTTATTACGAAGAAACACCAAATACACCAACTCCTCAAATTGTTCAAGCAGCTGAACAAACAGGTCATACTGCGGCTGCCAACATCGTTGCAGATATTAAAGGTGGCGAAAAACACGCCTTTAAAGGAAACTACCAAGGATTCATGGTTTCCATCGGCGCGAAATGGGGCGTTGCCAACTTATTCGATAAAATTCATTTGAGTGGTTTCTTAGCCATCATTATGAAACATATCGTTAACTTGAAATACTTCTTTGATATTCGTTCTGGTTACTACATGTTCCAATACATTATGCACGAAATCTTCCATATTAAAGATGATCGTTCTGTTGCTCGCGGACATACGTCTCGTTATGGCAATGTCTTGTGGAGTGTTCCGCTACGTGTCTTCTATGGTATGGTTTGGTTAGTCGAATCAATGAAGAAAATTGTCGGCAACGGCGATTACTTGAAACCAAGCACTTGGTTTGGTGATGGTTCTTGGTTCACAGATAAAGTCGTTTTCCCATTCCCTTGGTTACAAGAACAAGTAACAACAGGTGCTTCTCAAGCAACTGAAACAGCAACAACTGCTGCAAGTGGTGCGGCGGATGCGGCGGCAAGCGGTGGTGCCGATGCGGCAACACAAGCAGCGCACTTTGGTTTAAGCTACGCTTACGGCGAAACACCAATGCAAGTGTTTGATCACATGCCTAAATGGTTCGAAAGCGTAATGAAATTTATGATGCCAAACCAAGAAGTTGCTTTGTTCATGCAAAAATTCATGACAATCGTTGAAGTATGTATTGCTTTAGCATTGATTGCTGGTTTATTCACTTGGTTATCAAGTGCTGCTACAATTGGTTTAACAATTGCCTTCTGTTTATCTGGCATGTTCTATTGGGTAAATATCTGGTTTATCTTTGTCGCTTTTGCTTTGATGAACGGTTCAGGCCGTGCTGTCGGTTTAGACCGCTGGGTAATTCCATGGATTCAACGCAAACTTGGTAAAGCGTGGTATGGTACCCCGAAAGCTAGATACGGCGGTAAGTAAGCAATCGATAATCGATTGACAACTACGAGCAAAAGCTGAGACACATGTCTCCAGCTGACTATCATAGGATTTAGTATGTGGGACAGCAGTCAAGCATGACTTTTGTCCCACATATTTTCTTTTATATAATATGGTGGCTCAACTGGAAAAGAATACTTCTTTTCCGTTCATTATGTTATGATAGACAAGAAAAAAACACCAAAGGAGAGAGAAGAAAATGACGATCAAAGAATTCATTAAGAAAAGTCGCTTGAAAACATGGGACGTTATTATTATTGCTATTTTAGTTCTTGGTTCTTTTCTGCCCCTTGTTGTTTTTGCCATGCAAAACCGTGGTCAAGAAGCGGCTACGTATCAAGCAGTCTTGAAAGTAGACAACAAAGTAATCAAAGTCTTTGACTTAAAAAAGGACGGCCCGCATTATACATATAAATACGAAGCAAAAGACGGTGATTACAACCTGATTGAAGTAGATGGTGATCGTATCCGCGTGAAGGAAGCCAACTGTGCTGACTTAGTGGATGTTCGACGAGGCTGGATTTCAAAACCTGGTGAAACCCCGATTGCCTGTCTACCCCACAATTTGTTTATCACCGTGGAAGCTTCTGATGGGAGTGAAGACGGTAGCTTAATTTATTAAGCACGACAACTATGAGCAAATTACACAAGAATATTTATATTGCTATGCTCGTTGCCCAAGGGGTCATTATTGGTTTAATCGAAAATATGATTCCTTACCCTTTCGCATTTGCTCCTGGGGCAAAGCTCGGTCTAGCAAATTTAATTACCATTATTGCGATTTTCACCATGCGTAAGCGTGATAGTTTTTTCTTGGTCTGTTTACGTTTGATTTTAACGACATTACTGGGCGGCACACTTTCGACCTTTTTCTATAGTGCCAGTGGTGCCTTATTAAGTTATTTCGGCATGTTGCTTGTCAAGCAGCTGGGGCCAAAACGGGTCAGCATTATTGGGATTAGTGCCGTTGGTGGTTTCTTACACAACGTTGGTCAGTTGCTAACGACCTCTTTCTTTGCTCATTCGTGGGCGCCGATGCTGTACTTACCATTTTTATCTCTGTTTGGGTTACTCTCGGGGATTGCCATTGGGATTGCCGCTAATTATTTACTACAACATGTCCAGACGTTACGAAAATTCCAACTGAATTATGAACAAACAACGAAACATAAGTGGAGTCAATTTTTCTAATTGAAAACCTGTCCGCCACAATTAAAGGAGTCATCTTATGAATATACATCCTATGTGGAATACCTATCCTACGTTATCAAAAGAATTAACAACTACTCTTCGCTTGATGGAACAAGCGGTTCAAATCGATAATCAAGAGATTCAAGCTGCTGTCCATGACATGATTCATTCTGGCGGCAAATTGCTACGTCCAGCCTACCAACTGTTGTTCTCTTATTTTGGTGAACAGCGGGACCCTAAAAAGGCGACAGCGTTAGCGGCTTCCATTGAATTACTGCATACCGCCACGTTAGTTCACGACGATATTGTCGATGAAGCTGATACGCGTCGTGGCTTGCCAACATTGCGTTCGCGCTTTGGAAATAGCACAGCCGTGTATACAGGCGATTATCTTTTTGTTTGCTGTTTCAAGCTCTTATCTGATTATTCTTCTTCATTAAAAAGCATTCAATTAAATTCGCGCAGTATGGAAAAAGTCCTGACTGGTGAGCTTGGTCAAATGGACAATCGCTATAATTTCGAGGTAACGATTGACCAATATTTAAAAAACATTTCTGGGAAAACAGCGGAATTGTTTGCGCTAAGTTGTTTTGTCGGTGCCTATGAAAGTGGCACCTCCCAACGTTTTGCTAAACGTTGTGGTGAAATCGGCGAAAATATCGGGCTGGCTTTTCAAATTATTGATGATATTTTGGACTATACACAAACTGCCGATGCCATCGGCAAACCCGTCTTAGAAGACGTACGTCAAGGCGTGTATTCTTTGCCCTTGATTTATGCACTTGAAGCCAATCGTGAAGTCTTGTTGCCACTTTTAATGAAAAAAGAAACCTTGACCGATGAAGAAACACAGGAAATTTATCGTCTTGTCCATGAACTAGGTGGCGTAGAAAAGGCCCAACAATTAGCCACTCATTACACAGAAAAAGCGCTGAAAGAAATCAGCAAACTTCCTGAAACAAAGGCCCAAGCGAAAGAACAATTGTATGAAATTACACAAACGATTTTGACAAGAGAAAATTAAAAAAGCCGCTGGATCCTATTGAGGATTTAGCGGCTAGCTTTTTAGGTGATACCTTGGTATAATAAACACGAAGAGAGCGTACTAGACATACGCTCTCGGGTAGACCGTTTAAGACGGTAGCTTGATTTTAATACGGAAATAAACCCGTCAATCTTCGCTAAAGGTTATGACGGGTTTATTTTTTGTCGTTTTTATTACTGATTTTGACAATTAATGTTGTTACTTATACAACTTAACTACTTTTGTTGCTTCATTCCATCTCTAATTTGTATTACCTAGTGAATACATGTTATACTAATTAAAAAATGGAGGTGTTAGCTATGACATCAACAAAAACAAGAAAACAAGGAAACTCATTAGTTATAACAATTCCTGCTACTTTAGGAGTTAAAGAAGGGGAAGAATTTGTTATTCTTCGCAAAAATAATGGCTCCATCGCATTGATTCCAAAAGTAGAAGATTTTTTTGAAAATACTGCTGAAGGAGAGTTTTATCTTCCTGAATTAGCGATTGATTATTCACCTAGCGGAGGAGAAGTTGATGGGCTATAAACCAACTCAAAGAGATATTGTTATTATCGACTTTGCGCCTTCTAAAGGTTATGAAATCAGAAAACGACGACCTGCTCTCGTAATGAGCAAAGACAGTTACAATATTTCAACAAATTTAGTTATTGTCTGTCCAATAACCTCGTTGGATAAGGAACGTCCTTTTCTTGTCCCTATTTATAGCGAAAAACTTCATACCTCCGATAATGCAGTAAGTAAAGTGAATACGCTCCAAGTCTATTCACTCGACTATACAGAACAGGCACAACGCAGAATAAAATATGTAGATACGTTAGACGAAGAAACATTTTACGAAATTGCTCAAAAGTTTTTACAAAACTTTTCTTTTGCTGTTTAATTCGGCTTCAACTGAACACGCATATATGATTTACTATTCGACTTTTCCGTTTCAACTTGCTATAATAAACACGAAGAGAGCGTACTAGATATACGCTCTCGGGTAGACCGTTTAAGACGGTAGCTTTAATTGTGGATAAATAAACCCGTCAATCCTTGCTAAAGATTATGACGGGTTTATTTTTTGTCGTTTTTATTACTGATTTTGACAATTAATGTTGCGAAAGCAATCGCAAGCATCAATGCTTCAAAGACAGTCACTACTATTCCTTTCTAGGGAAAGAGCAAA
>Ga0129308_1003133_pt1 | contig 12462 bp, 10 predicted proteins | sample L827metagenome_FD_94440 | JGI IMG/M metagenome (GOLD analysis project Ga0129308, IMG submission 94440) | Ring-tailed lemur group fecal microbial communities from Wisconsin, USA - L827 metagenome | ecosystem: Host-associated > Mammals > Digestive system > Large intestine > Fecal | place: USA...
ACCTGGATATTTTTTTTCTAGATTTCTTGCTGCTTTATCTGCTATACCTTCTGCAGCTCCAATAATAAAAATTGTATATTTTCTCTGAACTGCAAGTTCACATATTTTAGGGAACAAATCTGATCCAGATATTTTTTCTTTTATTGGGTTTTTAAGAAATTTAGAAATCCAAATTAATGGTTTACCATCTGCAACAATCAAATTGGCATTATCATATAACTCTTTGAATTCTACATCTTTTTCAAGAGTCACAATGTGATCCAAATTTGGTGTAACTACATAACTCGGATTACACTCATGGATGAGATCATCAATTCTTTGAATAGTTTCATCCATCGTCAAATTGTCTAGTTTAATATTTAAAAAATCTATTCTGGACATCATGCATTCTCCCTTTAATTTCTATTTTAAATAATCTTCAACCATTTCTTTTAAAGCATCAAACACTGTATATTTTGGTTCCCACCCAATTTCTTTTTTTATTAAACTTCTATCACAACAAATAATAGGAGTATCGATCGGACGAACTCTTGTTGAATCAATTTCTACTGTAATATCTTGATTGCTTAAACTCACAACATACTGAAGCATTTCATCCAATTCATATGCGATACCTGATCCAACATTATATACTTTTGAATAATTATCGCTTTCTATAATCATTCTATACGCTCTAACAATATCTTTGACATGACTAAAATCCCTCTTTATTTTTAGATTGCCAACCCTAACTATTCCAGATTTTCCACTTTTTTCAATTTCTGCAACTTGTTTACAAAAACTTGGCAATACAAAAGAATCTTTTTGTCCTATTCCAGTATGATTAAATGGTCTCACATAATATATCTTCATTCTATACTGTTCTCTATATAGTTTTACAAATTTTTCTTGTGTTTCTTTCGAGATACCGTAGGGATTATTTGCATTTAATTTTGTTTTTTCATTAATGGGTTTATTAGATGGCACATATTCTTCACTAGAGCCAATTAACATTACTTTCGGCATTTTATCTAGTTTTCGTGCTGCTTCCAAAATATTTATTGCTCCCACAACATTTGCCATTATTGTCATTTGTGGATCATCCCAAGAATTACCTACGCTACTAATTGCTGCTAGATTAACAATCATATTAGGTTTTATTTTGTGCATAATCTCTAAAACGTCATTAGTATTCATCAAATCACATTTATAAAATTTTACTTTTGATGGTAGTAATATCGAATTTTTAATATCACTTCCAATTACTTCATACCCATTATCTAAAAATTCATCAGCTAAATATTTTCCTACAAATCCACCTATTCCAAAAACAAGTACTTTTTTCATAATTTACCTCAACACATAAAATAGGTAAGTAACTAAAAAACTTACCTTTTTCTTTTTATTTAATTCCTGCTTCTTTTTTTGCTAGTTTTAAATCATGTTCTGCCATAATTGCACATAATTCTTCATATGAAGTTTTTTGTGGATTCCATCCTAATTCTGTTTTAGCTTTTGTTGGATCGCCCCATAAATTAACCACATCTGTTGGTCTGAACCATTGTGGATTGACACATACTAACATTTTTCCTGTTTTCTTATCATATCCCTTTTCATCCATTCCTTCTCCACGCCATTCTAATTCAATACCATCATGGGCAAATGCCAATGTTGTAAACTCTCTTACTGTATGTTGTACTCCAGTTGCAATAACAAAGTCATCTGGCTTATCCTGCTGTAAGATTAGCCACATACATTCAACATAATCTTTTGCATATCCCCAGTCTCTTAAGGAATCTAAGTTTCCTAATTCCAAATGATCTTGTAATCCACATGCGATTCTACCAGCAGCTAATGTGATTTTTCTTGTCACAAAATTTTCTCCTCGTCTTTCAGACTCATGGTTGAACAAGATTCCATTACATGCATACATACCATATGCTTCTCTATATTCCTTAATCATCCAATATCCATATTGTTTTGCAACTGCATATGGACTATATGGATGAAATGGAGTGTTTTCGTTTTGTGGACATTCCTCTACTTTCCCATATAATTCGGATGTAGAAGCTTGATAAATTCGTGTTTTATCTTTTAATCCTAAAATTCTTACAGCTTCTAATATTCTTAATACACCTATTGCGTCAACATCTCCTGTATACTCAGGAGCATCAAAAGACACCCCAACATGAGATTGTGCAGCTAAATTATATATTTCATCTGGTTGTACTAACCCAATGATTCTTACCAATGATGACTGATCTGTTAAGTCTCCATCATGCAAAGTAATACTATTACTTTCAATTAAATGATCAATCTTTGCAGTATTAGAGATTGATGCACGTCTTACAATACCATGTACTTCATAATCTTTTTCTAATAAAAATTCTGCAAGATAGCTCCCATCTTGTCCGTTAATTCCAGTAATTAATGCTTTTTTCATTTTAAACTCTCCATAAATTCTTATAATATTTTATTTTTGGCTCATTTCCACTCGGTCTCACTACTATCCATGAACCATCTTCTAAAAATAGTTTGATGACATTGCTCTTTGGTAGTGTCAGTTCACTTTCTCCATTTTCATCAGTTCTGATGGATAGCTTATAGTCCTCTTTGGCTATGACCTTTCTTCCTTCCAATTCTTGTATGTCTTCATATCTGAACTGATTCACTATTTCTTCTATTCTCTTTTGACCTTCAATCCCTGGAAGGGTCTCACTTTCCTGTATGTCTGTCACATATCCATACTCATCATATATCTCATTGAGAACATCTATAAGTGTCTTATTCTGTCTTTTATAATGATTGCAACATTCTGCTATCAGTATTGATGACTGAACTCCGTCCTTATCTCTTGTGAAGTCCTTAATCATGTATCCATAGCTTTCTTCGTATCCAAATAAAAAAGTCTTTTGACCTTTATACTCTCTTATCTTGTCTCCTATGAACTTGAATCCTGTTAAGGTTGATTCAACTTCCACTCCATATTTCTGACAGACTCTTGCTCCCAAATCTGATGTAACTATCGTATCAAAGACTATTCCATTATCAGGTAGTGTTCCTTTTTCTTTTTTTGTAGAAAGAAGATATTCAAGAAGAACTGCTCCTGTCTGATTACCTGTTAAATATTCATAATCGTTTTCATACTTTACTACTATTCCCAGTCTGTCACAGTCTGGATCTGTTGCTATGATAAGATCTGCATTGATTTCTTTGGCTAATTGAATAGCCCTATCAAAAGATTTCTTATTCTCTGGATTTGGTGATTCTGTATTTGAAAAATAAGGATCAGGCTGACACTGTTCCTTTACTTTATACACTTCATATCCAAGTCTATCAAGCATTGTCCTCACTGGAACATTTCCTGTTCCGTGAAGAGGAGTATATACTATTTTAATATTCTTTTTTAATGAAGGTCTTTCCTGTACTGTTTCCAATGTTTGATAATAGACTTCATCTACTTCTTTTCCTATATATGTTATATGATTATTTTTTCTTTCGTCTGTTTCTATATTCAATAGATCATCAACACTTTTGATATATTCAATAATGACATCTGTGTCTCTTGGAACACACTGACATCCATGATGGTCATATATCTTATATCCATTGTATTCTGGAGGATTATGTGATGCAGTAATCACTATTCCTCCTGTGCAATTTAGATACCTAACTGCAAAGGAAAGCTCAGGTGTCGGTCTTAAGTCTTCAAAAAGATAGACTTTGATATCATGTGATACAAGAACTTTGGCAGTTTCCATGGCAAATTCCTTTGAATTGTTTCTGTTGTCATAGGCTATAACAACTCCTGCTTCCTTATCTCCGTGCTCCTCTACGTATCTTGCATATCCTTCTGTGTTCTTTCTTATCGTATAGATATTCAGCCTATTGGGACCTGGTCCCATGATGGATCTGATGCCACCTGTTCCAAATGTCAGTTCTTTATAAAAACATTCTTCTATCTCTTTTTCAGATTTTAGTGCTTTTATTTCATCAAGCATAACTCCCTTATTAAGCCACTTATGATATTCTGTTTTATAATCCATAAAAAAATCCTTTCTATACTTAGACTTCATTTTCTCTGAGTGTATTAACTTTATCTAATGATGATTTTTTACCAACAACAATTTTTTCTTCTGTCTCAATAACAAAAACATCACTGATGTCTAACAAAATAACTTCCTTCTCTGTAGAAAATACTAAGTTTTTTTTAGAATCAACTGTTTTAATGGCGCCTTTTAAAATGTTTCCTCTGTTGTCACTATGAAGATACCTTTCAAGTGCTTTCCACGCTCCGATATCATCCCATCCAAAATCAGCTGGAATAACAAACAAATTTTTTGTCTTTTCCATGATAGCAAAATCAACAGAAATCGATTCACACTGAATATATTTTTCTTCCAACTTTTGCATATAATTATCGCTTTTAATTTGCGGTAATGAAGTTAATAATTCATATGTTTTCTTTGCATATTTTTTATATTCATTTATCATAAAATCAGTATTAAACATGAACATTCCTGCATTCCATAAATAACGACCATCATCTAAATATGACTGTGCAACTTCTAAATTGGGTTTTTCTACAAATTTATTCACTTTTTTTATTTCATGACTATTAATAGCTGAAATTGTATCTAAAAAATTGATATATCCGTAACCTGTTTCTGGTCTATCCGGATTAATGCCAATAGTAATAATAGATTTTTTATTTTTATCTACAAAATTATTAGCATCTGATAATACTGATAAAAATTCTATTTCATCATTTATTTGATGATCACTAGGTAAAACAATTACATTTGCATCTTTATAAATTTGTTTAATATATAATGAACTTAATAAAATACAGGGAGCAGTATTTCTCCCTGTAGGTTCAATAATAATGTTTTGTTCTGGTAATTCTGGCAATTGTTCTAAACATAAATCTTTGTATTTAGCACCTGTGCATATAAAAATATGATTTAAATCTATTAATGGTAATAATCTATGTACTGTTTCCTGTATCATAGTTCTTTGACCGATTAAATTCAAAAATTGTTTAGGTCGTTTATCTGTTGATGCAGGCCAGAATCTAGTACCACGTCCACCTGCCATAATTAATGCTGTTAACATTATTTTGCACCATCCTTTAATATCACTGATTTAATAGTTTTTAAAAATATTTTTATGTCTAATAATACTGACTTCTCATAAATGTACTTGACATCTATCTGACATCTTTCCTTGAAGTCTATTTCACTTCTTCCTCCGACCTGCCATGGTCCTGTTATTGCTGGCTTACATTGAATGATAGTGAAATATGTATCTTCCATATCCTTCATTTCTCTTGGAAGATATGGTCTTGGTCCTACCAGGGTCATGTTTCCTATCAGAACATTGAAAAACTGAGGGAATTCATCTAATGATGTTCTTCTTAGCTTATCTCCTATCTTTGTGACTCTCGGATCATTTTCAAGCTTCTTGTTTTTTGTGTACTCTTCTCTGATCTTTTCATCTTTGATCATTAATTCATCAAGTATTTTATCTGCATCAGGAACCATCGATCTTATTTTATATATTTTAAATGTCTTTCCCTTAAGACCAATTCTATCCTGAGTGTAGATAACAGGATAATGATCACCATCTTTTAAGTAGGCAATCTTAACAAAAATCAAGAGAACCAAAGTTATGATACAGCCAACAAGACCAACACAAATTTCAACAAATCTGTAAAGAAAGCGTACAAAAAAAGAAGGACTATATCCTTCTGAGTTTTCTTTTATCAGTTCCAAAACTTTCCCCTCACTTTAAACAAATAATCCGCAATTATCCGTAGGTGTATAATAAACATAGGAGGTAGGGAATATGAAATTAAAAAGAAAGGAATTAGAATTTTATTTAATAGAATGTGAAAATAAAAGATTAAGTTCACATACACTAAAAGCTTACAAGATTGATTTAAATCAATTCTATCAATTTATTAAAGATGAAGATGTTAACAAAGAAAATTTAACTTTATATATTCAAAAGTTAAATAAACAATACAAGCCAAAAACAGTAAGAAGAAAATTAGCATCATTACACGCCTTTTTTGAACAACTTGTATTTGATGAAGTTATCAGTGAAAATCCAATGGATAAAATAAGATATAAAATAAGAGATGAAAAAATATTACCTAAAACAATTAGATATGAGTATTTGAAAAATATTTTTAGTTTACTTGACCAAACTGATGATCCTTTTCAAAAAAGAAATAAAGTTGTTATTGAATTACTATTGAGTACAGGAATAAGAGTATCAGAATTATGCTCATTAACGTATGAAAACGTTGATTTAGATAGTAAACTCATTCGTGTATATGGTAAGGGAGGTAAAGAAAGAATAATATATCTAACAGATGATATAGTAGAGCTAATCAATGAATATATAAAAGAATATGCCCATCACACCAAAGATAAAAATATATTTATTATTAACAACCATTATAAACCAATATCCGATCAATCAATTAGAAGAATAATTAGAAAATATGTAGCATTATCAGATCTCCATGTTCGAATTACTCCTCATATGTTTAGACATACTTTTGCAACCATGTTATTAGAACAAGATGTTGATATTTCTTATATTCAAAAAATATTAGGACATAGTTCTTTAAGAACAACACAAATATATGCTTATGTATCTCAACAAAGACAAAAAGAAATACTACTCAATAAAAATCCTATTTTCTTAATTCAAGAGAGTCATCATTAAAAATGTATAAAAACAGGTTAATACTGCAATAAAGGTTTATTTTTTTCTATTTTTGTCATATAATAACCTTATTTAGAAAGGGGAAAGATAAATGGATATTATCAAAAAGATATTATCAGCTAAAGTTTTTCTAGCTGTGCAAATTATTATCACTTGCGTATTCCTATATACGTTATTAAACTTTGCAGTATTACCTGATAAATATTTGTATCCTATTATTATAGCAATTATCGCTTTAGTAATTATAACATTTTTACTACAATTAAAAGCTGAGGATACAAGTATAAGAGCAATTCTTTCAAGAATAGTTGCTGTTATCGTAAGTTGTGGTCTTATTTTTGGGAACGTAGAAATAAATAGAGGTTCAGGGTTTATTTCTGGATTTTCGGGAATCGACTATCAAACAAATGCTATATCAGTTATTGTGTTAAAAGATAGTGACTATACTGAACTGAAAGATTTAGAGAATAAAACATTAGGAATTGTTCAAGATGAAGATGCTAAAAACTTGACAGATGCATTAACTGATATTAGAGGTCATATCAATGCTGAATATAAATCTTATGCAGATTTTGAACGTTTGGGTGATAATCTTTATAATAACAATGTCGATGCAATTATTATTAATGAAGCTTACAGAGGAATGATAGAAGAAAATCATCCGGATTTAGAAACAGAAACAAGAGTTATTTATCAAGTAGCAATTAAGGAAAAAACAGAAAATATTGCTAATAACGGAGCAATCAAAGACGGTGTTTTCAACATTTGTATTACAGGTATTGATACATATGGACCTGTTTCTACAAGATCTAGAAGTGATGTTAATATGGTCATGACTGTTAACATGAATACTCATAAAATATTGATGACTGGTATTCCTAGAGATTACTATGTGACATTGGCTTCTAAAGGAGCAAAAGATAAATTAACACATTCCGGTATTTATGGTGTAAACGAAACAGTAAATACAATTGCGAATTTCTTAGATATTGATATTGACTATTATTATAGAATCAATTTTACATCTTTAGTTAATGTTGTAGATGTATTAGGTGGTATAGATGTCTATAGTGATAAAACATTCGTTCCTCATACAAACAACGCAATCACAATTAAAGAGGGCGATAATCATATGGACGGAGCAATGGCATTAGCTTTTGCTAGAGAAAGATATGCTTATGCTAGTGGAGATAGACATAGAATACAAAACCAACAAGATGTTATGATGGCTATTATTAGAAAACTATTAACTCCAGAAGTTTTATCTAATTATAAAGAAATATTAGAAAAAGTAGACGGATCATTTGAAACAAATATGAGCAGTGAAGATATTATATCTGTTATAAAAATGCAACTCAATGATTTAAAAGGTTATGAAATGATCAATCAATATCTTGATGGTAATGGAAAACGTATGACTGGTGGCTATTCAATGCCAAGAAGTAATCTTTATTATATGATTCCTAATGAAAAAACAGTGACAGAAGCAAAGAAAAAAATAGATGTCATAGAGAAAGAAAAAGTTGTTGCTGATACTGAATAAAAATAAAAAGAGAATAGACCATTAAACTAAATTATCCATTTTACAGAATGCAGTTTAAAAGTCATTCTCTTTTTTTTACTTTTTATTCAATTGAACTAATATATCCTTTTAATGAATTATTTCCTAAAACTCTAACTCTAGGTAATGCTGTTAAATCATCGCCTTTTTTAACTTTTCCATAATGAGTAGTAAAACTACATAAAATATTCGCTTCCTTTACTGCCTTTTGTGCAATATCAGTAACATCACCATATGGATAGGCAAAAGCCTCATTATTTTGCACAATTTCATGAGAGTGTTTTAAATCCTCAACGATTTGATTTTTATTCATTGCACTAATAATACCACCATGACCAATATTCCCACCACCTCTATGCATATTATAAGAGTGCGATTGAAAACTAATATATTCGCTAGCATACTGCTTAACTTTCTTTTCACCATTTTTAGAAGCAATAATAAATGATGTAGCAGGTACTTTATACTTTTCTAACAACGGAATACCATATTTCAAGAAACCTTTTTGACCATCATCAAATGTTAAAATAACACTTTTCTTTGGCAAAGATATTTTACCTTTAACATATGCTTCTAGCTCTTGGTAACTAGGAAAATAATAGTGATGATCAGTTAAATACTTTAATTGCTCTTCTAATTTTGTATTAAGTATGTAATTGACGTCCATTTTCTCAGGTAAATCATCTTTAGTATAGACATAATGATACATTAAGACAGGTATGCCTTTTTTGTTTTCCTCAAATTTTTTATTTTCAACGACTTTAACATTTCTAACTTTTTTCACTGATAAACCACTACTATTCGTTATACAATAAGTTACTTTATAATCACCAGGTTGAGAAGTATCAACTTTACCAGAAACTTTAACTTGATTTGTAATATTACCATCTTTTTTATCAATAACATGACAACCTGATTCAATATATTCATCATTTTGTTTTACAATCGTATTTTCATCACCATTTAAATTAATAACAATTCGTGAAGGATCAACAACATTAATCACTCTTTCAACTTTTTGCTTCTTATAAGTATAAGTAATTGTATATTTTCCTTCCTTTTGAGTATTAACGCTACCTTTAATATCACAATTTTCAATATTTGTACCTTCATCTTGATATTTTTCATTTAACTGAATCGTTATTTCCTTCTCTCCATTAAGTTCTAATGTTTTATCAGGAACAAGTAAACAAACAGCTATAATAATGATAATAATGGGTACAATAATCATTAGATATTTGAATTTTTTCATTATCCTCATCTCCTTGTAAAATTGATTATAATTTGGAACTGCTGATCCGTCAATACAATAAATATAATGTTCAATAATGCGATTATTGTTATTTATACATTGTTCTTGAGAAGTACACATTGTTGTGCTAAAATTTGGCTGTTAAGAAAGAAGGGATTATATTGAAAAAAGTATTATCATGGCCAGTATTTTTAGGTCTACAAATATTAACTAGCTTAGCTTTCATATTTTTTGTTTTTAAGCTTGGAGTTATTCCAACAAAATATATAGCAATCATTATTGCATTTGTTGTTATTTTATGTCTTGTAACTTTCTTTTTAATGAAACCAAAAAATCAAAAAGAATCTGCAAAAAATCTTATTGGTAAGATCGTAAGCATTCTTATCAGTATTGTGATGGTAGTAGGAAGTGGATACATTGCAAAAGGAGATAGTGCTCTTGGAAATATATCAGGAGCCAATAAACAAACAAATACAATTTCAGCAATTGTCTTAAAAAATAATTCTGCTAAATCTTTAGAAGATTTAAAAGGTAAAACTTTTGGAACAAATCTATCAACTGATGAATATTTAAACGAAGCAATGAGTGAAGCTCAAAAGACAATAGGTGAACTCAAAACAAAAGATTATAAAGATTTTGAATCACTAGCTACTGCTTTATATAAAGAAAATGTTGATGCTATTTTAATGGACGAGGCTTATAGAACAATTGTTGAAGGAAAGTATGACACTTTTGAAGAAGATACAAGAGTTGTATGGGAGTATAACTATGAAAAAGAATTAAAAGATTTCTCTAAAAACGTTGATGTCACAAAAGATGTATTTACAATATATTTAAGTGGTATTGATACAAGAGGAAAAGTATCAACAGTTTCACGTTCTGATGTGAATATGTTAGTTACCGTTAATCCAAAAACTAAACAAATTTTAATGACAAGTATACCTAGAGATTACTATGTCACACTTGCAAATAAGGGAAAAAAGGATAAATTAACTCATGCTGGTATTTTTGGAGTAGAAAATTCGGTGAAAACAGTAGAAGGATTTATGGGTATCGATATTAATTATTATGCAAAAGTTAATTTTACTTCGCTAGTAACAATGGTTGACGCTCTAGGTGGTATTGAAGTTTATTCGGATAAAACATTAAGTGGAACATGGACGAATAAAGGAGTAACAATTAAAAAAGGATATAATCATATGGATGGAGAAACAGCATTAGCATTCTCAAGAGAAAGATATTCATATGCTAGTGGTGATAATCATCGTGTACATAATCAACAAGAAGTATTAAAAGGTATGATCAATAAGATGATTTCACCAGCAATCATTACTAACTATAACAATGTTTTATCAGCAATCGAAGGATCTTTTGAAACAAATATGAGTGCATCTGAAATTACTTCATTAATTAAAATGCAAATTAATGATATGGCTTCATGGGATATTCTACAAACACAATTGAGTGGTAGTGGAAAAAGAATGTATGGTGGAGCATTAATGCCAAATAATAATTTATATTATATGATACCTGATGAAAATTCTGTCAATAAATGTAAATCATATATTGAAAAAATGACAAAAGGTGAAAAAGTAACAGTTAAATAGTTGGATAGTTTCTATCCAACTTTACTTTTTAGAGGATAAAAAAATGAATATACAAATTAAAAAAAGAATAAGAATCATAATGATATTAATTATTATCATGTGGATGTTAGTCATCTTTAGGTTTTCAATGGATACAAGTGTAGAATCGCATACTTTGAGTGATATGTGTGTACAAGTGTTTAATCGTTTAGTTTATCGTTTAACTGGTAAAGACTTAACAATAGTTATTTCACCATCTCATTATCTTTGGATTGAATTATGTTTTAGAAAACTAGCACATATGTTTATCTATTTTATATTAAGCATTAGTATCATGATATTTCTTTTCACATTTCAATTAAATATGCTAAAAAGAATGAGTATAAGTTTAGTCTTTTGTTTTCTGTATGCACTTTCTGATGAATTTCATCAATTATTTGTTGCTGGCAGAGGAGCGAGTTTATTTGATGCATTTATCGATACTTCTGGAGCTTTTCTTGGTATATTATGTGCACTTATTTTATACTGCATTGCCTACACACTTTTTTATAAAAATAAAAATAAAATATCATAAAGAAAAAAAGCATTCTAGTATGTTTACTAAAATGCTTTTTCCTTATAAATCAGTTGCAATATTTTTAATGTATTCTTTCACTTGTTCTTTTAAATCTTCTCTATCTAAAGCAAAATCTATTGTTGCTTTTATAAATCCAAACTTATCTCCGACATCATATCTGACTCCTTCAAAATCATATGCATAAACAGCCTGTCTATCCATTAATCTCTTGATGGCATCTGTCAATTGGATCTCTCCTCCTGCTCCTGTTCCCTGTGTTTCTAATAAATCAAAAATCTCTGGTGTCAATACATATCTCCCTAGAACTGCCATTTGACTTGGTGCTTCTTCCACTTTTGGTTTCTCTACCATGTCTGATAGCTTCACAAGTCTACCTTGAGCTGGATGTGAAAGTGAAGGTGCAACGATTCCATATTTTGATACATCTTCTTTTTGTACTGTTTGTACACCAACAACTGATGATTGTGTTTCCTCATAGGCGTTGATCAATTGCTTGAGGGCTGGTTCACTCTCTTTATTGACAACAACATCATCACCTAGTAATATTGCAAATGGTTCATCACCAATAAAAGTTTTTGCACATAAAATTGCATGACCTAGTCCTTTAGGTTCCTTTTGTCTAATATAGTAGATATTCACCATATCTGCAATATCTCTGATCATCTTTACCTGTTCAGTTTTACCACTTGCTTTTAATCTTTCTTCAAGTTCATAGTTCACATCAAAATGATTTTCCATTGCGTGTTTATTACTGTTAGTAATAACTAAA
>Ga0129308_1003134_pt1 | contig 12457 bp, 8 predicted proteins | sample L827metagenome_FD_94440 | JGI IMG/M metagenome (GOLD analysis project Ga0129308, IMG submission 94440) | Ring-tailed lemur group fecal microbial communities from Wisconsin, USA - L827 metagenome | ecosystem: Host-associated > Mammals > Digestive system > Large intestine > Fecal | place: USA...
TCCAGTATATCCTATAATATGAGAAAAATACTTACTATCATTATATACTCTAATAGAATCTGTTTTAATACTAATTCCTGTAAAATTTACTTCATCTTCTTCAATTTCTACTAAAGATTTCTCACTAATATTTGAGGCAATCTTTACTGGATTCGACTGTGAAAAACGATTTAAGTAAACCATATATCGAATATTCATAATCTTTAGAGCATCTTCTTTTGAGTATTCTTCGCTAATATTAAACATTTTTGTGTAATTTTTGTAGCCACCTTCTCCGTACCTTAAAAATTTAAATACTTCCTCTGCACTACTTTTTAAAAGTTTATCTGCTTCTTTTTTATCGGAACCACTTAATTTTTCGTAATCTGAAAGTCCATATACTTCCCTTAAAAATTGTGTTCTTCTCGTTCCACTTACCGTAAATTTGAGCTTTCCATCTTTTTTCATCTCAATCGGCAACTCTGTTATAACCTCATCTTTATTCTTCTCAAGTTTTTTTATGAGACGATAAATTACTTTATTTTTTTCTTCACTCTCAGATGTATCATTTTTCTTGGCCAAAGCTGCAAACTTATCAGTATTTTCAAAATATACAGTATAAGACAATTTATCATAGGCAAGAAATTTACCGTTTGCATCATATATACTTCCTCTTGTCCCATTTACTATAATTTCTTTCTTTGTCTTATTAGAAAACTGTGAAGCATGAAATTTTCCCTCCACAATCTGTAAGACAAATAATCGATATATAAGCGCCAAAAAAAGAAGAGCACATGCGAAAAATAAGACTGCCAATCTATTTTCTAATAAATTGCACAATGATTTTTTAAATCTGGAAAACATGTTATGACCTCCTTTTTTTCTTTTTTCTTTTTGCCAATTCATATAATTTGAAAAATATATGGTACATAATAAGAGAAATTACTGTCGTATATATTAACTCTGGTAAAATATTTTTCTTTAAATAAAAGAAAAAGTTCCATTTCTTCTGCGGTAAAAAAAATATGAGGTATACTAAAATGTTGTAAATGAAATCATTTATAAATACAAGGACAAGAGGCAAGAGACTTGCCTCTGCAAAAAATAGTACATGAAAGTACCCATTTACATATCCCAAAAACATATAAAAAAAAGCAAAAACTCCTAGTACTCCGCCGTACATAATATCAATGAGAAGTCCACATATAAATCCCACAATCATAGCAGATATACTTCCATTCATCACTGCAATCGAGACAACCAATAAGAGAATGATATTAGGGACTGTCCCAAATAAGGAAAAAAAAGGAAATATAGATGTCTGAAGCAAGAATCCAATTATAATTAAAATTCCTATTATAATAATCTTTTTTACCTCATCTCTCATCCTTATTCTTCCTCTTTCGATGTATCTTTACTCTCTGTTTTTGACTCATTCTTTTTTGTCTCTTTTTTCTCTGAAACTTCATCAGATTTTAATTTTTTTATAATAAGTACTTCCTGTAAATGCTTAAAATCTACCGCTGGTTCCAGCTTTGCTGTCTTAGATAACTTCGAGTCACTTAATTTTATATCTTTAATTTTTCCTATCGTCAGCCCTGCTAAATACTTGGAGCTTATATTAGAGGTTATAATCTCATCTCCCTGCGCGACTTTAGCATTCCTATCGATATCTTCAATTCCGATATATCCTTCTTCTATCGTTTCCTCATTTCCATTTACCATACAAATATCACTTGTCTTTAAGGACATAGCACTCACATTACTGTCATCGTTAATAATGGACATAATTTGCGAGCTTCTATCTTGTACTTCAACAACAATTCCTACCAAACCATCTCCTGATAGGACATTCATTCCTTCCTCAATCCCATCTTTTTTTCCTTTATCAATGATAATCGTATCAAACCAATTTCCTGGTCCTCTTCCAATCACATTAGCTCCAACAGACGGATATTCACTGTATTTCTCACTCAAATCTAATAATTTTCTAAGACGCTTTAATTCTGTCTCTTCTTTTTCCATCTGACTTACTTTTGCATCTAGCTGTTCTACCCTTATTCTTAACTCATCATTCTCTTTTTTTATATTTGAGAGATTAGAGAGAAATGAGATATGATCTATAAACCAATTTCCTATCTTATTTATTTGACTTTGTACTGGCGTCACGGTGGAAGAAACCGAATTTCTTAACGGTTTCACTGTTCCCTCAGCTTTTAGACTTAACACAAATAAACTGACACAAAGTATCGTTCCAATAATAAGACATATTTTTTTAGATAATTTGAAATTATTCCTTCGATTCATACTTTGCCTCCCTGCCTTACGGTAGATTGTCAATTGTTGTATTCAAACGGCAATACTAACTCTTTTAATTTTGCTTCTCCAATAATTTTTCCAAGCCCCATTGCCACAGCTTTTTCTGGCTCCTCCATCATATTAATATTCAATCCCGTCTCTAACTGTGCTAATAAATTGAGATTCGTCAGCTTCGATCCACCACCAATAAAATAGATTCCATCGTTAATAATGTCCGCAGAGAGCTCAGGTGGTGTCTGTTCTAACATAAATTTAACAGAGTCAATTATTGTAGCTAAATGCTCACTAATTGCCTTATACACATGTTGAGAGGAAATAGGCATTTTTTTGGGAAGTCCTGTCATTACATCTCTGCCTACAACCTCCATCGTAATCTCATCGTCAGACTCAAACGCATTTCCAAGCTCTATTTTTATTTTCTCTGCAGTTTTTCGACCACATAATAATTGATTTTCTCTGCGAATATACTGCACAATCGCCTCGTCTAATTTATTTCCTCCGACCTTTAGAACTGTACTTGTCACAATTCCTCCTAGAGATAAAATAGAAATCTCTGTTGTATCAGCTCCCACATCCACAACCATCGTTCCCTTAGGCTCTAACACATCAACACCCGCGCCAATTGCACCTGCCACTGATTTTTCTATCATTTTTATATTTTTGGCTTTTATACCACAATTATACGCTAAATCATAAAAAGCCTTCTTCTCTACTTCTGAAATATTAGATGGAATTGCCATCATAAATTCCTTTCGCGCCACACTAAAAGCAGAAAATTTTTTATCATACTCTGTAATCATTAAATTCAAAATTTCTTCCATAGAAATACTATCGGCAATGACTCCATTTCTCACTGGCTGTATTACCTTTATCTTCTTAGGAGTTTTTTCATACATATCATATGCGCGATCTCCATATGCAATAATTTTATCTCCGCCTTCCATCGTAATCATATTTTTTTGTTCCACGACAGATTGACTTCCCCTTAGATAAATTTTGATCGCACTTGTACCAAGATCAACTCCATAAGCCCTTTCTTGCATAATCTTTCCCTTCCTTATATCAATCCTTTTTCTTTGAAACTAGTATAGCAATGTTCTCCAATAATAATATGGTCTGAGAGTGGAATTCCTATCATTTCGGCGCCATCCCGAAGTTTTTTTGTTATTCTTATATCCTCTCCACTTGGAGTTGGATCTCCCGACGGATGATTATGTAATAAAATCATATAGACAGCCTTTGCATTTAACGCCTCAATAAAAATCTCTCTCGAGTTACAAATAGATGCATTCACTGTTCCAACTGAAATAACAGCTTCTTTTATGAAACGATGCTTTCCGTCAAACAATAAGAGTCTTACCTCTTCTTTTTCTAAATGTCTCATGGATTCCATATATGCCTTGGCCACCTCTTTTGGAGAGTGAAACTCTTGCCTTGTATCCACACTAGCTTTTGCAAGTCTTTTCGCAAGCTCCGCCACGCATAAAATTTGTGTCGCCTTTACTAGTCCAATCCCTTTTAATTCTAGTAAATTTTCCATTGTCACATGATGTATTGAGAGAATTCCCTCATACTGCCCAGAAATAGAAAGTATCCGCTGTGCCAGCTCCACTGACTGACAATTTTTCGTGCCTGTTCGAATGATAGTTGCCAATAATTCTGCATCTGTAAGTGAGCTCACTCCATAAATTTGACATTTTTCATATGGTCTCTCACTCTCTGGCAAATCTTTGATTCTTCGATAAACTTTTTGTTCCATAGACCTCCAATCTTATTCTCCCATTTATATGACTTTTGAAACAGCAAAGCTGTTTTCTACCCCGCAGAGATATAAATTAAAATACCCTGTAGGCATACCAATTTAAAAGAAACCATATTCATGTTACCATATTTCATTTTTTTTGTACACAATATTTCACAAAAAATGTCTTTTTTCACTATGAAAGTCTCAAATCCGTCTTTTCGCAAATTCTCTGCAATGACATCATAATTCCGTATTTTGCATGCGGATAAGTAAGTCCTCCCTGAAAATATACCGCATAAGGCGGACGAATTGGTGCATCTGCGCTAAGCTCGATAGAGGAGCCAGACATAAACGCTCCCGCCGCCATAATAACATCGCTATCATATCCTGGCATATCCCAAGGAACAGGGACAACATAGCTGTCAACAGGAGCTGCCTTTTGAATTCCCTCACAAAAAGCAATGACATACTCTGGTTTTCCAAATTCTACCGCCTGAATAATATCATGTCTATCCTCCACACTATTTGGAATGACACGAAATCCTAATTTCTCATAAATATTTGCCGCAAAAATTGCTCCCTTTAGAGCGCTAGCTGTCACTGTAGGAGCAAAGAAAAGTCCTTGAATAAACTGCTTTGTCACACCGAGAGTTGCTCCTACCTCTTTGCCGAGTCCCGGAGAAGTGAGACGATAAGCTGCGTTTTCCACACATTCCTTTTTTCCACAAATATACCCGCCAATTGGCGCAAGACCACCGCCAGGATTTTTAATAAGAGAACCGACAATCATATCTGCTCCCACATCTGTCGGCTCTATCTTCTCAGTAAACTCTCCATAGCAATTATCTACCATACAAATAATCTCTGACCTTCTCTCTTTTATAAATTGGATTAACTCTCCTATCTGCTTTACAGAAAAAGTAGGTCTTGTAGCATATCCCTTTGACCTTTGAATTGTGACAAGTTTTATATTTTTATCTTGTAATACTCTATCAATACTATCATAGTCAAATTCCCTGTCATTAATCAAGTCCACTTGTTTATAACCAATCCCATATTCCTTCAAAGAGCCTTTAGACTCGCGGATTCCAATAACCTCTTCTAAAGTATCATATGGTTTTCCAACTGGTGAGAACAGTATATCGCCTGGTCTTAGATTAGAAAAGAGCGCTAATGCAAGCGCATGTGTTCCACAAGTAATCTGTGGTCTTACAAGGGCATCTTCTGTATGAAAAACATCTGCATAAATTTTTTCTATCGCCTCTCTTCCACTATCATTATATCCATAACCAGTTGTCCCCGCAAAATGCTCCTCTGCAAGACGATTTTTTTGCATTGCTCCAAGTACCTTTAACTGGTTATACTCTGCTACCTCATCAATCAAAGCAAATCTCTGCTCTAAATCATTCTCGATTTGCTCACAAAAATGATATACCTCTTTTGAGATTCCCATCATCTCATACTGCTTTTCTATACTATACATTTAAGTCTTTCCCTTTCTCTTTTCATTTTTTCATTAAGAAGCTCCCACTTCTAAACATAGCGCAAGTAGTGGGAGTAATTCACTATTTTTATTCAATATAAAGCGTCAAATAATTTGTCATCTGATTTTTTATGATATAACTCTTTTTTCTCTTAACTTTTCTACCATATAAGATAGTATTTCCTCATCTGATAAGAAATTTTCTTTCTCCACAAAGATTGTTTCTTTCTCTCTTCTAAACCAAGTAAGTTGCCTCTTTGCAAAATGTCTTGTATCTCTCTTTAGGCGATATATCGCAGCTTCTAAGCTACATTCTCCATCTAGATAATCTAAAATTTCTTTATAACCTAATCCCTGCATGGATACAAGCTTTTTTGTATAACCTCTCTCTTTTAGCCCTCTTACCTCCTCTAACAATCCCTCTTCTATCATAAGGTCTACTCTCTTATCAATTCTCTCATACAAAACACTCCTATCTCGATTTAACACAAAATATGCAAAATGATAAGGAGATTCCTTTTGCATCTGCTCCTCATTATGAATTGAAATCGGAGCATTATTTTCTTTATAGTATTCTAGAGCACGAATTACTTTTTTTATATTATTGGGATGAATTTTTTTGGCTGAGATAGGATCTACTTCTCTCAATTGCTCGTGAAGCCAATCCCCACCTTTTTCTTTGACCAGTTTTTCCAGCTCTTGTCGGTATCCGTTTTCTTCTTTTTCCTCTGAAAAATCAATATCATACACGATAGACTGGATATAAAATCCAGTTCCCCCGACGATAATTGGAATTTTTCCTTTCTCCCAAATTTCCTCCATCGCTTTTTTTGCCATTTTTTGAAATCGAACAATATTAAATTCATCTGCTGGGTCTAACTCATCTACTAAATAATGCTTTACACCGTTCATCTCTTCTTTTTTTATTTTAGCCGTTCCAATATCCATATATTTATATATTTGCATGGAATCTGCACTGATAATTTCTCCATTTATCTGTTTTGCCAATCCTATCGATAATTCTGTCTTTCCAACCGCCGTAGGACCAGTTAAAACAACAAGCGATTTCTTTTCCATCTCGTTTCGCCACCTTTCTAACCGCATCAAACAGTTTTAGTATTAGGACTGAATTCTCTTAAACATTTTTTCAATTTCTGTCTTAGACATAGAAATAAATACAGGTCGTCCATGTGGACAGGTATATGGATTTTCCAACCTCATAAGCTGCTCCACTAAAGCCTGCGCTTCTGGCAAAGATAACCTCTGATTTCCTTTTACTGCCGCCTTACACGCCATAGTGGCAATTTTATAAAAAATCTTATCTGGCTCTAATAAAATTCCATCTTCACAGAGCTGGTCTATCATTTCCATAAGAACTTCTCGCTCTCCTAAGCCATATAAATTAGCAGGAACTGTTCTAATACAGTACTCATTACTTCCAAATTCTTCAATTGTAAATCCTAGCGCCTTAAACTGTTCTTCATATTTTTGTATCATTTCCTGCTCATTTATCGTGAGTGAGACAACAATCGGAGGATTTAATTGCTGCTCATATATTTTTTGTTCTCTCTTTTGTTCCATTAGTTTCTCAAACATAACCTTCTCATGTGCCGCATGCTGGTCTAACATAAAAAGCTTATCTTCTCCCTCCAATAGCCAGTACGTGTCAAAAACTGAGCCAATGATTTTATACTTCTTTTTTTGTCCTTGCTTCTCCTCTTCTGTAAAAAAACTAAGCTGCTCTGGCTTTTTCTTATTATTTTCCTCTATTTTATTTCTCTCTTTGCTCAAATTATTTTGATATTCTTCTCGTTCTTCCAAACCTACCTGTTGTTTGAAGTTTTTTTCATCTTCCTTGACAAACTCTCCCTCACTCTTTAATATTTTATTGTCATCAGGGTCCCTTTTTTCGACAATAGAGCTTTCTTTCATATCTATCGGGATATTTTTCTCCGTGCCATTATCTGCAGTTTTCTCATCATTTCCAATGTCAATACTATTATTTTTTAATGTAATATCTGTTTTTTCCAGCTGTTCTTTTTGACTTTCTCTCTCTCTTGGCTTTAATATTTCTTCTAAAGTTTTTAACTCCTGTTTTATCTTCTCTTTTTGTTCAGATTTTGTCATGCTTCTTGGTTTTTCAAAGAAATTATCGCTCTCTCTTAGCATTTTCGGTTTTATATAAGGAGAACCGTATCCTCCTCGCCTTACCTCAAAAGGCTCTATTTTTTCGTGCTGACTTATTTTTTCTTTCCTCTTTCCGCCAAGAGAAATATCCGGAATCATCTCTCTTCTATTCAATGCCTCTCGAAGTGTCGTGTAGATAAAGGAGTAGACTTCCTCCTCTCTCTTCATTCGAACTTCCATCTTTGCTGGATGAACATTGACATCTAAAAGTTCTGGTTTTATCTCAATATGAAGAACGGTAAACGGATACTTATGCACCATCGTAAACGATTTATAAGCCTCCTCAATCGCCTTACAAATCAGTTTACTCTTAATATATCTCTTATTAATAAAATACGTCTCCGCTTGACGATTTCCCCTTGATAGTACTGGCTTTCCGATAAATCCCTCTATTTTCATAAAAGAATTTTCCGCTTTAATGGCAATGAGATTAGAGGCAGTCTCTCTCCCATAAATTTGATAGATAACATCCTTTAAACTACCATTTCCATTTGTATTTAACTTATTTTTATTATTGACAATTAATTTAAAAGCTATATTAGGATGACTAAGAGCTAGATGATATAAAAGCTGCTCAATATATCCTGCCTCGCTATTTTTAGACTTTAAAAATTTTCTTCTGGCAGGTGTATTATAAAATAGATGCTTAATAAGAAATGTAGTTCCAACGGGACATCCTATTTCTTCCTTCGCAATCTCCTTTCCGCCCTCAATCTGATACCTAACTCCTGTCATACTGCGATCTGTCTTTGTAATTACCTCTACCTTCGCGACACTCGCAATACTTGCGAGCGCCTCCCCTCGAAATCCGAGAGAAGCCACATCTAATAAATCCTCTATGCTGCGAATTTTACTCGTAGCGTGAGGCAAAAAGGCAGTCTCCACCTGTTCTTTCTCAATACCAAATCCATTATCTGTAATTCGAATAAAATCAATTCCGCCTTCTTTAATTTCTACAGTAATCATTGTTGCCTTGGCATCCATTGCATTTTCTGCCAATTCCTTCACAACGGAGGATGGTCTCTCAATGACTTCTCCCGCCGCAATCTGATTAATTGTTCTTTGATCTAGCATTTTAATTTCTGCCATTTTCCTCACCTTCTCACTATATTTTCTACTTTAGTTTCTCCTGCCATGCATAGAGTAGATGTAAAGCCTGCATTGGTGTCGTATTCGACAAATCAACCTCTCTCATCTCTTTTAACACGTCAGATTCTTCTTTATTTTTCTTAAGCTCATCAAAGAAGTTAAGCTGCTGTGGCTCGTCTTCCTTTTTTGTTTTTTTCTTATTTGTTGTCGTTGAGATATTTCTAACCTTCCCAACTACGTCCTCCTCATTCAAAGTTTTTGCTATTTCTTTTGCCCGGTCAATAACCTGCTGAGGAACTCCTGCCAATCTAGCAACCTGAATTCCATAGCTCTTATCTGCACCGCCTGGAATAATTTTTCTTAAAAATACAATATCATCCCCCTGCTCCTTGACGGAAATACAATAATTATTGACATCTGGAATTTTACCTTCCAACTCCATCAATTCATGATAATGCGTGGCAAAAAGAGTTTTCGCTCCAAGTAATTTTTTATCGCTAATATACTCCACTACAGCCCACGCAATACTAAGTCCGTCAAAAGTACTCGTACCTCGACCAATTTCGTCCAAAATAAGCAAGCTATTTTTCGTGGCATTTCGCAAAATATTGGCCACCTCATTCATTTCCACCATAAAGGTACTCTGCCCTGAACTTAAATCATCCGATGCTCCGACTCTCGTAAAAATGCGATCTACAATACCGATATTCGCCTCTGCCGCTGGAACAAAAGAGCCCATCTGTGCCATATGAACAATCAATGCTATCTGTCGCATATACGTAGATTTTCCCGCCATATTTGGACCTGTGATAATAGAAATCTTATGTTTTTTTTGATCCAAATACACATCATTTGCGATAAAAGAATCATTTGATATCATTTTCTCTATAACTGGATGTCGTCCATCCTGAATTGAGATGACTCCCGTCTTATTTATCTTTGGACGAATATAATTATTATTCGACGCCACCGCGGCGAGAGAACAAAATACGTCTATTTTCGCCACCGCGTGAGCAGTACGCTTAATACGCTCCATCTCATTTGCAATATCATTTCTCAGTTTTACGAAAATTTCATATTCTAATTCGTATAATCTATCCTCTGAATTTAAAATTGTCTCGGCAATCTTTTCCAACTCTTCTGTCGTATAGCGCTCTGCATTTGTTAAAGTCTGTTTTCTAATAAAATAATTTGGAACTAAATTCTTGTAAGAATTCGTCACCTCGAAATAATAATGAAATACCTTGTTATATTTAATTTTTAAGTTTTTAATTCCAGTTTTTTCTCTCTCCCTACTCTCTAAATCAGCAAGCCAAGTTTTCCCCTCCGTCTTTGCCGCCTTCAGAGTATCGAGTTCTTTTGAATATCCATTTTTTATCATTCCACCCTCTGTAATTTGCACTGGTGGATCTTCTATAATTGTCTCATCAAGTAACTCATATAAATCTCTTAGCTCATCTAATTCATCAAAACATTCACAAACTAAAGAATCTTTGGCAGCTGTGAGCAACTCCTTAATCATCGGCAAAAGCTCCAGGGAATTTTTAAAAGCAATCAAGTCCCTTGGATTCGCTGTTCCATAGCTAATTTTAGTCGTCAATCTCTCCAAATCATAGATAGAATTTAAATACTCTCTCAGCTCTTCTCTTAACATAATATCATTATAAAATGTTTCTACCGCAGAAAGCCTTTTTTCAATCTGATCTTTTTTAAGAAGAGGCTGTTCCACATAAGTTCTAAGTAGTCTAGCTCCCATCGCTGTCTTTGTCTTATCTAACACCCACAAAAGAGAACCCTTTTTCTTCCTCTCTCTCATCGTCTCACAAAGTTCTAAGTTTCTTCTCGTGGCAGTATCAATTCTCATATACTCACTCATAGAGTAAGGTTTCACAAGCGATAAATGTTGAAGCTCATTTTTTTGAGTCTCATGAAGATAAGAAAGAAGTGCTCCACATGCTAATATCCCAAGTGGATACTCACTGATTCCAAGTCCCTCTATATTAAGAAGCTTATACTGCCTCTTTAAAAGCTCCTCACATTCTTCCTCCTGGAAATGATAACTCGCAATTTGATTTACCAACGCACCCAGTTTCTCTTTTATCTGATTTAAGTCTGCTCCACAAATGAAAAAGGCCTCATTACATATAATCTCTGCTGGCATAAATTTATTAATCTCGTCTAAGAGCATCGATAAAGAATCCAATTCTGTCGTCAAAAATTCTCCTGTCGTGACATCACAAACTGCAATTCCAAACTTTGGATTTTCACAAAAAACGCACATAATATAGTTATGCTTTTCTTCCTCTAATGTATTGCCAGACATTTTTGTTCCCGGTGTAACGACTCGAATAACCTCTCTTTTTACAATTCCCTTGGCTGTCTTTGGGTCTTCAACCTGTTCACAGATGGCTACTTTATATCCCTTTTCCACTAATCGATTCAAATAATTCTCATAGGCGTGAAAAGGAACTCCGCACATCGGTGCTCTATCTTCCAATCCACAGTTTTTTCCAGTTAATGTAATCTCCAATTCTCTTGACGCAGTTATGGCATCATCAAAAAACATCTCATAAAAATCTCCAAGACGATAAAATAAGATACAATCTTTATACTCTTCCTTCGTCTTCATATACTGCTGCATCATCGGCGTTAATTTTGCCATCGTTTTATCCCTTTCTATGTTCTTGATTATTTCTCTACTCGCTCTCCGATATAATAAAATCCTTTTGATTCCTTTAATAATACTGGAATAATCTCCCCGATCTCAGACTCATCTCCCTCAAAATGTACCAACGTATTATTAGATAATCGTCCTGTCACTAATGTCTTATCATGGTCATTTTTTTCCTCTACTAATACTTCCTGAACTGTCCCCTCTAACTTCTTAATTTTCTCCTTGGAAATCTCAGATACTGCATTTAATAACTCATCAAAATTCTTTTGTACTTCCTCCTTTGGAATTTGATTTTCCATCATAGCGGCCCTCGTTCCAGTTCTCTTTGAGTACTGAAATGTAAAAGCACTATCATAGCGAACCTTTTTAACAACATCTAATGTCTCCAAAAAATCTTCTCTTGTCTCGCCTGGAAACCCGACAATAATATCCGTCGTAAGCGCCACATCTGGCATCTTTTCTTTAATTTTTCTCACAAGCTCAAGATACTGTTCTTTTGTATAATGTCGATTCATATCCTTTAAAATCTTTGTACTACCTGACTGCAGCGGAAGATGCAAATGTTTACAAATTTTCTTTGAGTTGGCCATTACTTCAATCAGTTCATCTGATAAGTCCTTTGGATGTGGGGTCATAAAACGAATTCTCTTTAATCCCTCAATTTTTTCTACTTCCTGTAAAAGCTCAGCAAAAGTCATTGGCTTGTCTAAGTTTTTTCCATAGGAGTTGACATTTTGTCCAAGCAACATTACTTCCACAATTCCCTCAGATACTACTTTCTTTATCTCATTAATAATATCTTCTGGTTTTCTGCTTCTCTCTCTGCCGCGGACATACGGAACAATACAGTAGCTACAAAAATTATTGCAGCCGTACATAATATTAATTCCACACTTAAATCCATATTTTCTCTGACTTGGAAGATCCTCCACAATCTGATCCGTATCCTTCCAAATATCCACAATCATACTTCCCGCCTCAA
>Ga0129308_1003135_pt1 | contig 12452 bp, 11 predicted proteins | sample L827metagenome_FD_94440 | JGI IMG/M metagenome (GOLD analysis project Ga0129308, IMG submission 94440) | Ring-tailed lemur group fecal microbial communities from Wisconsin, USA - L827 metagenome | ecosystem: Host-associated > Mammals > Digestive system > Large intestine > Fecal | place: USA...
CTTTGAGATGGGAAGATGAGGGCGGTTATGTCAGGGAAGCGCTGGAAGCGGGCAGGTGTTCTTTTTTCCTGCCCACCCGGTTTTTACGGCATGGCGATAAGCTCACAGCATACTACGACGATACGGATCATCGTTCACTGCTTGGCTGTTTTGAAGAAAAGGTGCGCCGGGGCGGCTCGCTGCTGTGCGCCTCGGTATCGCTGGCCAGGCAGTTGGCGGAAGGAGAAGAGGAGGCGCAGGATTTTCTCCTGAATACGGACGGCATTCGGTATGGCTGCGAAAATATTTTTCTGTCGGCTGCTGCAGAGCGGCCGGCGCTGGCATATATTCCCCATGGCTCCCCAGCCCATATGCCTTTTTCGCTGCGGATACAGGGGCTTATGAATGAGCTGGATGAAGCCTTTCCCGGACTGGGAGCGGACCGATTTGCCCAGAAGCTCGCTCAGGAGCTGGAGAAAAAAGCCATGGGCACCGGGGCCCTGCTCCGTCTGTTCAGCCGCTGGGAGCGGGAGATATAGCGCTCCGAGGCCCGGACTGGGCCGGGGTTCTTTGCAAAACTCGGGAAAGCCTGCATTTACATTGACGAAATACCTTAAAAAGGGTATAATATTTAACTAATGCAGGCAAAATGCAGCCGAGACCTGGCACAGAAAAGAGGGAGAATACTTTTGGAGAATCAGCCGATCATTGAGATACGCGGTCTGGACAAGATCTACAAGACGAAAAATGCTGAAGTTCAGGCTCTGCGCGATATCAATCTCACGATAGACAAAGGCGAGATATATGGGATCATCGGTCTGAGCGGAGCGGGTAAGAGTACTCTGGTCCGCTGTATGAATTTTTTGGAACGGCCCACCGCCGGCCATGTCTTTGTGGACGGTGTGGATCTAGGCACTTTGAACACCAGAGAACTGGGCAAAGCGCGGCAGAATATTGGGATGATATTTCAGCAGTTCAATCTGATGATGCAGCGCACCGTAGAGAAGAATATCTGCTTTCCCATGGAGATCGCGGGCGTGGATAAAGCGAGTCAGAAAAAACGGGTGGACGAGCTGCTGGAGATCGTGGACCTCTCCGACAAGCGCGACGTCTATCCGTCGCAGCTGTCCGGCGGTCAGAAACAGCGCGTGGCTATCGCCAGAGCGCTGGCTACAAGTCCCAGCGTTCTGCTCTGCGACGAGGCCACCAGCGCCCTGGATCCCAAGACGACCAGAGCGATCCTGGCGCTGCTGAAAGATATCAATCGGAAGCTGGGTATCACCATTGTGATCATCACCCATGAGATGAGCGTCATCGAGGAAGTATGCTCTCAGGTGGCGATCATAGATAACAGCCAGATCGCGGAGTCAGGCAGGGTAGCGGAAATATTCGCCCATCCCAAGACGACCTCCGCTCAGCGGCTCGTCAATCCGGAAGGAAATAAGATCGATTTCGGCGGCCGGCCGGGCAAGAGTATCCGCATCGTCTTCGACGGAAACTCATCCTATGAGCCGGTGATCGGAAGTATGGTGCTCCACTGTAAGGCGCCTGTTAATATCATGTTCGCCGACACAAAGAACATCGAAGGCAGAGCTTACGGGCAGATGATCATTCAGCTTCCTGAGGATGAGAGCACCGCCGGCAAAATGCTGGAATACCTGAGCGGCCAAAACGTTTCTGTGGAGGAGGTGAGCGCAGATGATTGAAAACTTTCTCGTCCCGTTTAACGAGACGGTCATAAAAATGATCGGCTGGGGCATTCTTGAGACCTTTTACATGGTCATCGGATCGACAGTGCTGGCCTATGTGATCGGGCTTCCTACGGGAATGCTGCTGATCATGACTGACAGAAAGGGCATGCATCCCATGCCCAAACTGAACGGTGCGCTGAACTTTGTCGTGAACATCCTGCGTTCCGTGCCGTTTTTGATCTTATTTATCATCCTGATGCCGACGATCCGCATCATCGTCGGCAAAGCGTACGGCCCCACGGCGGCCATGGTAGCTCTGCTGATCGCAGCCGCGCCCTTTGTGGCACGGCTGGTGGAACAGTCGCTTCAGGAAGTGGACGGAGGAGTGATCGAGGCGGCCTTCAGCATGGGCGCTTCTCCGGGGACCGTGCTTTGGAAGGTCATGCTTCCGGAGGCGCTTCCGTCTCTGGTCAACGGCTGTACCATCGCCAGCACTACCATCCTGGGCTACTCGGCTATGGCCGGATTTATGGCCAGCGGCGGTCTGGGCGACATTGCTGTAAAGTATGGGTACAACAGGTGGATCTTCCCCGTGCTGGTAGTCTCCGTGATCCTTCTGGTCATCATCGTACAGATCATGCAGGAGGTCGGAAACCGCCTGACGAAACGCGTCGATAAAAGGAACATCGGATGATCGAACCTTTTATTCATATATTAATGAAAAAACAGGAGGAAGCATTATGAAGACGAAAAAGATTTTAGCCGCGGCCACGGCATCCGTACTGCTCTTGTCCGCAGCTCTGCTGGCAGGATGCGGCGGGGACAGCGGAAATGACGGCGGAGACGGTCAGTCCGCTGAGCTGACAAAGGTCACGGTAGGCGCGTCGGTCACACCTCACGCCGAGATACTCAACGCGGTAAAGGATGACATGAAGGCTCAGGGCTTTGATCTGCAGATCAAGGAATTCAGCGATTATGTACTGCCCAACCAGGAAGTGAACGACGGCTCCCTGGACGCCAACTACTTCCAGCATGAACCCTACATGAATCAGTTCAACGCGGAGCAGGGAACGGATCTGGTGGCGCTGGCCTACATTCACTATGAACCCTTCGGTATCTATCCGGGAACCAGAGAGACTCTGGATCAGCTGGAAGATGGAGACGCCATCGCCGTACCCAACGATACCTCCAACGAAGCCAGAGCGCTTCTGCTGCTGGAGGATCAGGGACTGATCAAGCTGAGAGAAGGAGCGGGACTCACCGCCACGAAGAACGATATCGTGGAAAATCCCAAGAATCTGGATATCGTCGAACTGGCAGCCGAGATGATCGCCAAAAATCTGCCCGATGTGGCATTCGGCGTTATCAACGGCAACAACGCGCTGCAGGCCGGTCTGAATGTAGCCGAAGATTCCATCGCCAGCGAGGGCGTCGATTCGCTGGGTGCGGAAACTTATGCCAACATTATCTGTGTGAAGGCCGGAAACGAGGATAACCCGGGCGTTCAGGCTCTGATCAACGCTCTGAAGACAGACAAGGTAAAGGCGTTCATAGAAGATACCTATAAGGGCGCTGTCGTACCTGTATTTTAAATGAATGACAAACAGCCACTGAAAAAACGCCTGTTTCATCAGTGGCTGTTTTATTCCGTACTGGATGATCGCATTCACCATCGCATGAAGGGTATCGGTGAGGAGGCGGCAGGTCCGGCCGCCGAACGCCCGCCGCGGAGCGCGGCGGGGAAAGGAGAATTATGGACGGTTTTAAGCAATTGAAAAATTTGGGGATCACGCTGGGGATCGCGATGATCGCCGTGGGAGCCGTGCTCCTGATCTTTCCCGGCCTCATCGTCAACATTCTGGCTTCCATCATCGGAGCTCTGGTGACGGCCTGGGGCGGATTTAAGACCATCGCTGCGGTGGTCAACAGAAACGAGGGACCTCACGCTGCTTTCAGGATCGCATCTTCCGCGCTCCTGCTGGTATGCGGAGTCTACATTCTCTTTAACACGCGGATCACCATCAGCTTTATCTCCGTTGTTATCGGGCTGTTTGCGCTGCTCTTTGCTCTGGATCGATTCTCCGCGGCAAAAGCCCGCAGGGCGGCCGGACTGCCGGCGGGATCCGCTGCGGGCTTCGGGCTGGTCCATCTGGCTTTCGCGGTGGCGATGATCGGCATGCCCTTCGTGGGAACATCCATGCTGATCATGCTGGCGGGCATCTATCTGATCGCAGGCGGAGGGATGATCATTGCGTCTGCATGCTGGTTCGGCGACTTATAGCCAGCAGGCTCTCCTTGATCGTGAGCAGACAGACCGCGGTCTTTACGAACTCGGAGAGAATGAACACCGCCAGCAGGATCACCTCGATGCGTTCCAGATATTCAGCGGTCCCGGTGAGTCCGGGCGGATAATATATGGGATAGGTAAGCATTTCAAATACGTCCGGTCCCAGCGCCAGCACCGTGACCAGATAAGCAGCCGCCAGGAAAAATGCGCTGAGCAAAAAGCCTCTGACCGTATCTTTGAATACGGCGGGGGTTTTTCTTTTGGCGTTCATGATAGTCAGGAGCACCAGTCCCTCTGCGAAGAAGAGGGCTGCGAAAAAGACGGCCCCGGCCAGAAAGGCCGAAAACGAAGGCGCCAGAAAATCTCTCCAGGCGAAAAATCCGTAGGACAGGGACAGGCGCACCTTGGAAATGCCGGAGCACACAGCCAGAAAAAGCAGCGCCAGAACCACCGGACCGCAGAGCTTGGAGAAACGTTCCAGCACATAAATGTCCCGCACCGCCCCGTAGACACAGCAGAGGAGAAACGCCGCCGGAAAGAACCAGACGGGCAGTTCCTGCAGTGCGCAGAAGGCCAGAAAATCAGACAGACAGTACAGCGTCACCGCACACAGGCCGCAGGAAAGAAGTCCGGCCAGAAGCAGCAGGCTTTTACCCGTTCCGTACCGCGCGATCAGTTTGTGAACGCCGTAGAGGAAGGGCAGGGCCAGAAACGCGCCCATAAGGATCCCGGCCCAGATCATGCGGTGAAACGGGATCAGAGCTCCCAAAAAAAAGACCGAGCTGAGAAAATACACAAATGCCAGGTATTCCTGATACTTGGGCTGCTGCTCTTCTATGGCAGCTTCAAATTGTTCATCGTTCATCGGTGTACCTCCCCCAATTTCAGATTGATTTCACAGTTTACCGTCACGGGCAGAGTCGAAAAGTCATAAGTGAGACCGCCCATGGATTTTCCGAAACCGAAAATATCCGCATCCCAGAGCTGCGCTTTTGTGATCAGCGCGCCGCAGCGGGATCGAACAAGCTGCGAGAGCTTTTCGGATAGGGTCTCCGTATCTTCCCGCGTCACGGTCCTGCCTGCCTGCGACAGAGTACAGGACAGCTTCAGATCCACGTTCAGCGCAGGTTTTCCGCCGGAGACCACAGGCCGGAAAGAAGCGTCGGCATCCATGACCTGGAAAGTCATATTTTCCTCCGGAAGGACCAGATGCGCATTTTCCAAATGATCCTGCAGCAGCTGCAGGTACAGGGTCTCATCCTGGTCCAGACTTCCCGTCATGCGGTCGCCGCTGAATACGGCGGTGCCTGCCAGACAGGCGCGGTCATCCCGCTGGGAGATCAGCGGAATGGTCAGATCCGCACCGCTTTCTTTCAGTAGATTGACCGCCTGGTAGACCTTAGTTGGCGAACAGGCGCCGTATTGCCGGTCTGTCTTGACCAGTTCCTCCAGATCATAATAGATGAGACCGGAAGAAGAAGAGGACAGATCCGCCACAGCAGAGGCGTCAGGCAGATCTGAGACGAGCAGATCCATGGACAGGCGGGTCTTGTAGTTTCTCATCACATAATCCGCCACCGGTCCCACGCCCTGGGTCTCCGCCAGATACCGGCTCAGCACCAGCGTTTTGGCGTGACTGAAATAGATCTGACGGCTGTCCTGGAAATTCAGATTTTCCAGGGCGTCGCCCAGAGTGGAGCCGTTGGATCTGATGACCCGGCGCGTCTCCTCGGGAGAGGCGTCGGCGGTCTTATTGACCACTTCCGCCGTGATCTCCCAGCGTCCGGAGGCGTCCACATCCACGGACATGCCGGACAGGATAGCCATGTCGTTGATCTCCTTGACCTCCGCGCATCCGGAGAAGACAGCGGGAATGGAGATCAGGATCAAAACAGCGGTCAAACGTCGGAAAAGCCGTCCCGGCGAAGACTTTTCTGCCTCCGGAAACGGCATAGCATATGATTTCATCGATCGATTCCTCCTCTCGCGTCTTTAACGTTCTTTTGCTTCGGCCTTTTCTTTCACATTGTCCTGGGATTTTTCCTGCGGGACCTGACGGGTATGGTTATATGGCGAAATATAAGAGGGCCGAACCAGCATTCTGCGCCAGGGAGACCTGATAAAGGTGTCCTGACATTCCTCCGCGAATGTCTTTGAAAGACTTGACGTGTAGGGAATGCCGAAAGTTTTCAGGGACGACAGGTGGATGAGAAGGGCGATGACGCCCAGCATAAATCCCGGAAAACCCAGAACAGAGGCCAGGATCAGCCAGGCCAGCCGCATGAAGATGATGGGGCTTTTGAGCTGGGGGATCATGAGACCCGTCACGCCGGTGAATGCAATGATGATGACCACCGGTATGCTGACCAGTTTGGCCTCCACCGCCGCCTGTCCAAGGACCAGGCCGCCTACGATGGAGAGCGTCTGACCGAAATTGGCAGGCACCTTTGATCCGCCTTCCCGGATGAGTTCGAAGACGAGGATGAGCAGTATCATCTCGAACAGCGTAGGAAAGGGCAGACCCAGCCGCGCTTCTGAGAGATTCAGAAGGAATCGGGTGGGAAGCAGGTCCTGATGGAAGGTGACCAGCGCCAGATAGATGGCGGGCAGGCTCAGAGTCATGCAGAAGCCCAGGATACGCAGCCACCGACCGAAGGTACCCACATAAAAGTTGCTGTAATAGTCGTCGTTGGACTGAAAGTATTCGATGAAGAAGAAGGGCGCGGTGAGCACCACCGGCGTTCCGTCCACGAGAACTGCCACCCGGCCTTCAAAGAGCTTTGCGGCAACGATATCGGGCCGCTCGGTGGAGCCTGTGGTCTTGAAGGGCGAATTGGGCGCGTCCTTGATGATCTCCTCGATGTAGTTCGTGTCGAGGATGCTGTCGATATCGACGCGCTTCAGGCGCCGTTTCATCTCTTTGACGATCCTCTCATTGGCGATGCCTTTGATATAGGCCAGCGCGATCTTTGTCCCTGACTGCCTGCCCACGGTCATGAATTCATACTGCAGGTCCGGGCTGCATATCTTTCGGCGCAGCAGAGACAGATTGATGATAAGCGCTTCGGTGAATCCTTCCCGGGGCCCCTGCAGCACTTTTTCCGCCGCGGGCTCTGAGATGGAACGGATGGACCAGCCTCTGGTGGATAGAACCAGAACCTCGGAAAAACCGTCGGCCAACAGCAGAGTATTTCCGGAGAGCAGCTCCGACATCATGGCGTCGATCTCACGCAGCGGAAAAATATCGTTGGTAAAGAGCACCTTTTCTCTCAGATCAGTGAGCAGATGATCGGTCTTGTGCAGAAATTTATTCAGCATGATGGGCTCGATGATATGCTCGTTGATCAGCACATTGTTGATCATTCCGTCTACAAAGACGATGCAGCACCGGACGCGGGGATTTTTCTGATTTTCAAAGACCCGTATTTTTATGGTGGTATCCTGACCGAAGATCTCCTTCAGCAGGGCGATATTTTCATCCAGACCGGCGGTCAGCCGCCGCCTTTTTATTTTCTGAGGCTCCATAGCAAATCCTTTCTGTTTTTCCTGTATTTCATGCGGCTGCAGGCGCGCCGCCGTATTTCGTCAGCTTATGTCTAGTATGGGACTTTTTCCTGTTTTTCATTCTCTTGATAAATGCGTGAAAAGCAGGTATAATAAATCTTGCTGATTGCAGGTCCGCCGGCCGCTTACAAAAATAATAAGCCGGTGAAAACAGGATGTCCGCATACTTTGGATCTTCGTCTCATAAAATGGATTGAACCATAAAGGAGGCGGAGAGATGAGAAGACACAGATACGGACAGCGCAGAAACGGCGGAAGCGGAAGCCTGCTTTTGATCGGAATTTTGATTCTGGCCGTGGCGGCGGGTTACGCGGGGACAAAGTACGTCATTGCACCCTATATATTGGAAGGCAGGCTTTGGACAGCGGCGGGGGATCCTGCGGGGGACGTCCCGGAGAATGGATCGGCCACCGCCGGTTCCGGGGTGGTATCGGGACAGCAGGATATCAAAGACGCGAAGGAAATGACTACGGACGCGGCTGTGGCTCCGGGAGGCGTCACAGGCGGAGCGGCGCAGCCGCCGGCAGCGCCCCAGGCCACGTCCGGCGGAGCGGTGCAGACTCAATCCGGATCACAGACAGCTGTCGCTTCATCGGCTGCTCCGTCGGGCTCCGGAGGATATGCGGTGCAGTTTGGCAGCTTCTCGGCAAAGGAATCCGCGCAGCAGGCGGTATCGGAACTGGCGGCAAAAAATATCACTGCTTCCGTGGTCGAGAGAAACGGTGCCTTCAAGGTCGTAGGCACTGTGTTTGACACAAAGGAAAAAGCGAAAGCGGAGGCGGAGCGCTTGAAGGCTATGGCGGAGGACGCCTTTGTCACGGCTTTGTAGAATGCGGTGAGATCCCGCAGATGGAGCGGATTTTATATAAAAATTTAGGAACCAGGAAGGTAACAATATGATCCCACTTTCCACGAGGATGCGGCCGGACAGGCTGGAGGATTTTTTCGGGCAAGCCCATTTCATGTATGAGGGCTCGCTTCTTTATAATGCCATCAAGAAAAAAACCTTCGATTCGGCGATCTTCTTCGGTCCCTCCGGCACGGGAAAGACCACTCTGGCGCGGATCATTGCCAAAGAGATGGACGCGGATTTTTATGAGCTCAACGCCACCACGGCGGGTATCAAAGAACTGAAAGAAATTATCGATAAAGCCAAGCTGAAGTTTTTTGGCCTTCAAAAAGAGACCACCTACGTATACATAGACGAGTTTCACCGCTGGAACAAGCTGCAGCAGGATTCTCTGCTTGCCGCTCTGGAGGAAGGCGCTATCCGCTTTATCGGCAGCACCACGGAGAACCCGTATTTTGCCGTGAATAACGCGGTGCTCTCCCGCGTGCGCTCTGTCTATGAATTTCACCGTCTGGAATCGGCGGATCTGTTCTCCATGCTGGAAAAGACGCTCTCCGATACGGAAAGAGGGTTGGGAAACAGGAATATTCCCTACGACAAAGAGGCTCTCTCGATGATCGCGGACCGGGCATCGGGGGACGCCAGAGTGGCGCTGGACACCCTGGGCTTTATTGCGGAAAACCTGCCCGAAAAGGGTCGGATCAGCCTGGAGCTGGCAGGGGAGGCCATGCAGCGTCAGACCGCGTTCTACGACAAGAGCGAGGACAAGTACAATCTGCTCTCCGCACTGCAGAAATCCATCCGCGGAAGCGATCCGGACGCGGCGGTCCACTATCTGGCCCGTCTGGTGGAGGCGGATGCGGACATCCTCATGATCGGCCGCAGGCTCATGGTGATCGCCAGCGAAGATATCGGCATGGCTTTTCCCCACGCCATATCCATCGTTACCTCCTGCGTGCAGGCCAGCCAGATGGTTGGGTTTCCAGAAGCGAAAATCATCTTGTCCCAGGCCGTGATCCTGCTGGCTTCCTGTCCCAAGTCAAATTCCGCTATTACGGCTGTCATGGCGGCCACGGAGGACCTGAAAAAGAGGAAGATCGACGACGTGCCGGACCATCTGAAGGACAGTCACTACGCCGGCGCCAGATCCAGAGGACTGGGGAAAGGATACAAATACCCCCACGATTACGGCGGCTATGTAAAACAGCAGTATCTGCCCGACGATCTGCACAGAGAGGGGACCAGGTATTACCATCCTACAACAAACGGAAAGGAAGGGGCTTTCAAGGCGTATCTGGAAGGCCTGAGACACAAATCATGACCATTGAAGTAGCGGAGCATGCAGGTTTCTGCTTCGGCGTCGGTCAGGCGCTGGAAAAAGCGGAACACATACTCAGTACCAGAGGCGGCGGTGAGAAACGGATCTACACCTGCGGTCTGCTGATCCACAATAAGCTGGTCACAGATGAGCTGCAGGAGAGAGGGCTTTCCGTGATCCGGGGACCGGAGGAGGCGGAAGAAGGTTCCGTCGTCATCGTCAGAGCGCACGGAGAGCCGAAGCGCTTTTATGAGAAGGCGGAGGAACGGCATTTGGAGATCGTGGACGCCACCTGTCCCTACGTAAAGAGGATCCAGAAGCTGGCAAGCGAGGCCTGCGAAAAAGGACGGCAGGTAGTCATCGTGGGAGACCGGACCCATCCGGAGGTCATCGGCATCAGCGGATGGACCGGAGACAGTGCGGCGGTGGCGGCCAACGGAGAGGAAGCCGAACAGATCGCCGGCGATCATCTGACCGTGGTGGCGCAGACGACCATCACGGAAGCCATGTTTGAGGAAGTAATTTCCACCTTGAGACGGAATAAAACAGACGTCGAAGTCTTTCACACCATATGCAGCGCCACAGAAGAAAGACAAAAAAGCTGCGCTGACCTGGCGTTGAGGTCTGACCTAATGGTGGTTATTGGGGGAAAAAACAGCTCAAATTCAAAAAAACTCTATGAGTTATCAAAAAAAAATTGCGAAAATACGCATTTTGTTGAAATATTAAGCGATTTACCATTGAAAGAAGTCGCAAAATGTAATAAAATAGGGATTGCGGCGGGAGCATCAACTCCTGAACGCATTATTAAGGAGGTTATTGCTGCTATGAGTGAAGCTATCACTGAAAACAAGGATCTGCAGGAGCAGGTGGAAGAAGGCGGGATGGAAGCCCTGATGGATGAGATCGAAAAATCTCTTAGACTTCCGGGCAGAGGAGAAATCGTTACAGGCGAAATTATCCAGGTAAGCAAGGATTACATCGTTGTAAATCTCGGCTGCAAGAAAGACGGTATCATTCCCATTGAGGAACTGTCTCTGGAAGGAGATCAGGAATTGGCCGATCTTTACAAGCCGGGAGATGAAATTCAGGCTAAGGTCGTCAAAACCGCTGACGGGGACGGAAGCATTCTGCTGTCCAAGAAGAAGCTCCAGGTTAATGAACACTGGGACGAAATCAACGCAGCCCTTGACAACAAAGAGGTCGTGAACGCCAAGGTGGTCAAGGAAGTAAAGGGCGGTGTCATCGCTGTTTACAAAGAGGTTTCCGGATTTATCCCGATGTCTCAGCTCTCCGATCATTATGTGGAGAAAGCCGACGAATTTATCGGCAAAGTTCTTCCCGTGAAGGTCAGCCGCGTGGATCAGAAGAGAAACAAAGCTGTGTTCTCTCACAAGGCGTATCTGAACGAGGAGAAGCAGAAGAAGATCGCAGAAATCTGGGACAACCTGCACGTAGGTGACGTTGTGGAAGGTACGGTTATGCGTTTCACTGATTACGGTGCATTCGTAGACATCGGCGGACTGGATGGACTTCTTCATATTTCCGAGATCTCCTGGGGCAAATTGAAGCACCCTCAGGAAGCGCTGGAAATCGGACAGAAGATCAATGTCAAGATCCTCTCCATGAACGCAGAGAAAGGAAAGATTTCTCTGGGTCTGAAACAGAATCAGCCCGAACCGTGGTCTATTATCGATGACAAATATCAGGTAGGCCAGGTGATCAAGGGCAGAGTTGTTCAGATCAAAGATTACGGTGCATTCGTTGAGCTGGAGCCGGGTCTGGACGGACTGGTGCATATCTCCGAAGTTGCGTACAAGAGAGTGACCAACATCGCGGATGAGATCTCCGTTGGTCAGGAAGTGGATGCGAAGATCCTCGAGATAGACAGAGACAGAAAGCGGATCAGCCTGAGTATCAAAGAAACTCTGGACAATTCCATCTACAGAGATGAAGATGCTTCCGAAGAGTACGCCGATGAGGCTGCTTACGATGACGCTCCGGCTGCCGACGAGGCTGCGGAGACCGCTGCAGAAGAATAATTCGCGAAAAGCATCCAGCAGAGCCGTCAGGCTCTGCTTTTTGTTTACGGACGTACGGCGGAAATCTCGACAGAATCCGGCGGGAAGAAAGGGCAGAAAGAACTTCTATGAACAGAGAAAATATCGTTATGATCGGAATGCCCGCCTGCGGCAAGAGCACCGTGGGAGTCATTCTGGCAAAGAGTACCGGAAAATCGTTTATGGACACGGACCTGTTGATACAGGAGCGGGAGGGCGACCTGCTCCAGAATATCATCGACGGCAGAGGAAACGATTACTTCCAGAAGATCGAGGAAGAAGTGCTCGCCGGCGTAACTGCGGCGGGCGCGGTGATCTCTACGGGTGGAAGCGCCGTTTATTATGATAAAGCGATGAAACATCTGGGAGAAACGGGAAAGATCGTCTATCTGGCGCTGCCGCTTTCTGAGATCGTAGCGCGTCTGGACAATATCAATACTCGTGGCATCACCATGGCTCCGGGGGAGACCATCGCGGATCTGTATGAGAAACGCGTACCGCTCTACGAGAAGTATGCGGATCTGAAGATCGAAACGCTGGGACTTACAGTGGAACAGACGGTGGAACGGATCATCGCCGGATTGGAGGAACTATGTTTCGTTTGATCGAAATGGAACAGTGGGAGCGCAGAGAACATTTCAAATATTATATGGATACGCTGCCCTGCGGTTACAGTCTGACGGCAAAGCTGGACGTCACGGGA
>Ga0129308_1003138_pt1 | contig 12438 bp, 9 predicted proteins | sample L827metagenome_FD_94440 | JGI IMG/M metagenome (GOLD analysis project Ga0129308, IMG submission 94440) | Ring-tailed lemur group fecal microbial communities from Wisconsin, USA - L827 metagenome | ecosystem: Host-associated > Mammals > Digestive system > Large intestine > Fecal | place: USA...
AAACCGCCACACCTCTCATCAGTGACAAATTTCCCCGAAGGAATAAAGATAAAGAAAGTTGTCCATCGAAGTAAAACACACCGAAAATAACCTCCGGGGGAAAACACAAAGTCGATTTTTCGACCACACGGTCGTCTCCGGCTTAAATTTTCATATATTTAAACTTACCGAATACAAAAGCACATTCGATATAAAAATAAATAAACTTGTTTGTTCTGCGCTCGACTTTCATTATATTTGCACGTGATGCAAAGGAAATCGAGCCCGGCCGTGCAAAAAAATTTTTACATCGGGTCATTTGTTTTTTCTTTGTACAGAAACAACGGGCAGAAGCAGTAACTGCATCGCTCTTTATATTCCTCCTTAAAATACAGCCCTATGAAAACTCTGAAACTGATAAAAAACGACCCGTGGCTGGCTCCCTATAAACAGGCTATCGAAGGCCGGCACAATCGTGCCGTGGAAAAAATTTCGGAACTAACCGGCGGAACAGGAAACCTTTCCGATTTTGCCGACGGCTATCTTTACTTCGGATTACATAAAGAAAACGACCACTGGGTATTTCGGGAGTGGGCGCCCAATGCCAATGCCATCTATTTGATAGGAAACTTCTCGAACTGGAAAGAACGCCCCGAATATCGGTTATTGGCCATCGGCAGAGGAGTATGGGAAATAAAACTTCCACTTGATACGTTACACCATCTCGACTTTTACAAACTATCTGTACACTGGCCCGGAGGACAAGGAGAACGCATTCCAGCATGGGCCACGAGAGTCGTGCAAGACCCCGAAACATATATCTTCTCGGCACAAATTTGGGATCCCGAAAAGCCTTTCGTTTTTTCAAAAAAGCCGTTTCGCCCCCAAACCTCCCCGCTACTGATTTACGAATGTCACATCGGTATGGCGCAACAAGAAGAAAAAGTTGGCAGTTATACCGAATTTAAAGAAAAGATACTTCCCCGCATTGTTGCCGATGGATACAACGCCATACAAATCATGGCTATACAAGAGCACCCTTATTACGGTTCTTTCGGGTATCACGTATCCAGTTTCTTCGCCCCGTCGTCTCGCTTCGGGACACCCGACGAATTGAAATCGCTCATCGACGAAGCTCATAAAATGGGAATAGCCGTCATTATGGACATCGTACACTCTCACGCTGTCAAGAACGAAGTCGAAGGGTTAGGTCGATTCGATGGTTCGTACAATCAATACTTTTACGGCGACCACCGGCGAGAGCACCCCGCTTGGGACTCTTTGTGTTTCGACTATGGAAAAAACGATGTAATCCACTTCTTGCTCTCCAACTGCAAATACTGGCTCGACGAATTTAGATTCGACGGGTTCCGGTTCGACGGCGTTACCTCGATGCTCTATTACAACCACGGTTTGGGACAGGCTTTCGGTTCGTACGACGACTATTACAACGGAGGGCAAGACGACAACGCTATCGTTTATCTCACTCTGGCCAATGAACTCATTCACCAAGTAAATCCTCGGGCGATAACCATCGCCGAAGAAATGAGCGGAATGCCGGGATTAGCAGCGAAATTCAACGACGGAGGAATAGGGTTCGATTACCGAATGGCTATGGGAATACCCGATTTCTGGATAAAGACCATTAAAGAGAAAAAAGACGAAGACTGGAAACCCACGGCCATATTTTGGGAACTGACCAATCGGCGTTCCGATGAAAAGACCATCAATTATGCCGAGAGCCACGACCAAGCACTGGTCGGTGATAAAACCATTATCTTCCGGCTCATCGACGACGTCATGTATTGGCACATGAGCAAGGGAGATACCAATCTGATCGTAGATCGAGGCATGGCCCTGCATAAAATGATACGGCTGGTAACCCTCTCGACCATCAACGGCGGTTACCTCAACTTCATGGGAAATGAATTCGGCCACCCCGAATGGATCGATTTTCCGCGTCAAGGAAACGGCTGGTCCTATAAATACGCTCGTCGGCAATGGGACCTCGTAGATCGAAATGATTTGAAATATCAATACCTCGGAGCTTTCGACGAAGCCATGATTCACGTCGTAAGCCAAAAGAAAAAATTCGAACGAACCCCTATTGTCAAACTCTGTGAAAACGACGGAGACCAAGTACTCGCATTCCTGCGCGACGATCTGCTTTTCGTATTCAACTTCCACCCGTTCAAATCCTTCAACGGATACGGCATTTTGGCCCCGACAGGAGAATACGAACACATACTCAGTAGCGACGATCCTGCATTCGGAGGATACGGACTCATTGATATGAAAGTGAAACACCTCACCCGACACGATCCGTTATTCGAAAAAGACAACAAAGAATGGCTCATGCTCTACCTCCCGGCACGGACAGCTCAGATTTTAAGATGGAAAAAGCCCGAACCCGGAGAAACAAAGAATGCAAGTAAATCGAAAAAATCGGCTGGTTCGATAAAGAATGAGAATAAAAGCAAAAAGAAATAGTCTCTCGACAATCCGTTTAGATATGGAAAAGCGTAATAAATGCAAAGCTCGAAATGCAGTAAATTCACACAATTGGCATTTATTAAGTAGTAATCTTTCATTCGGAAGCTCATGAAAAAAATACTTGGAACACTACTGATACTCACAAATATCGTGATATTCTCTGGTTGTATTCTTAACGAAGATGAAAAATTCAATCCGGTCGCTTTGAAAATTGAGAGTACAGATTTGACACAAACGACCCGTGACGAATATACGATACCGGCGGGAGGAGGGCAGCTAACTGTTTATAGTACAGAAGAAAAGAATCCTTTTTGCTTCGTCAACTGGTTAGAAGTAAACGGTATAGAATGCTATCTGGACAGCGTAGAAAATGACTTATACAACGACAGGGCAGACTATTCCTACGACTGGGGAGAAATTATCATCTCATCGGCCACTCTACCGGTCAAAAACAATATTACAATTCGTCCGAATCTTTCTGAGAAAGAGAGAAAAATTCGCATAGGATTCAATTGTTTCAGATACGATTATAGAATTCTGGATATAATCCAACTTTCGAATGAAAGCAAACCTTAACGAGCTTTACAAAATCGAGTTACGACGAAGATAGTCTATTGAGAAAGCCATGATACCGAAAGTAATCGAACAATTACCGAGGACATTTTTGCCTCTTACAGAATCTCCTGCTCGAATTTCCGGCACTCCACCGACGAAAATCGAAGAAAAGAAACAAGATAGATACATGTTTGTAACGCTTCTGTAACATCAATATCGTTTCTTTGCGAGTGAAAAAACATGCAAATTGGACATTATGGAAACGTTCTATCTGATCATCGTTATTTTTATCTTTCTCATCGCCATTTTCGATTTATCGGTGGGGGTCAGTAACGATGCCGTCAACTTCCTCAATTCGGCTATCGGGGCAAAAGCAGCCCCCTTCAAAGTAATTATGGCGGTCGCCGCAATAGGAATCTTTGTAGGAGCCTCCATGTCGAACGGTATGATGGATATCGCACGGCATGGAATATATCAGCCCCAATATTTCTACATGAACGAAATCATGAGTATCTTGTTGGCGGTCATGCTCACAGATGTAGTTTTACTCGACATATTTAATACGATGGGACTCCCCACATCGACCACCGTATCGATGATATTCGCATTGTTAGGCGGCACATTTGCTTTGGCTATCGTGAAAACGATAAATAGCGCAGGAGCCTTGCAAATGGGAGACCTCATCAATACAGACAAAGCTCTGCAAGTAATCGTAGCCATTTTCGTATCCGTAGCCATCGCCTTCTTCTTTGGTGTTTTGGTACAATACATCGCCCGCTTGATTTTCAAATTCAATTACCGGAAACAGTTAAAATACTTCGGTGCGCTGTTCGGCGGATTCGCGGCTACCTCCATCATCTATTTCATACTTATCAAGGGATTAAAAGAGTCCACGCTGATGACCCCCGAAAACCGCCAATGGATTCACGACAACACACAAATACTTTTAGGCTGTTGCTTCCTATGCACGACAATACTCATGCAGGTACTCATGTGGTGTCGCATAAACATTTTGAAAATAGTCGTCTTGTTGGGAACTTTTGCTCTGGCATTAGCTTTTGCGGGAAATGACTTAGTCAACTTTATCGGTATGCCTTTGGCCGGTTATTCGACCTACCACGACTACATCGCCAACAGCAACGGCGTCAGTCCCGATCAGTACTTGATGACCTCTCTTCTCGATTCGGCTTCAACGCCTTCCATATTCCTCATCGGCTCAGGCATAATTATGGTTGTCGCCCTGCTCACCTCCAAAAAAGCACATAACGTAATCAAAACTTCTCTCGACCTATCCCGCCAAGAAGCCGGAGAAGAAAGTTTCGGGACTTCTCCCATCGCTCGTAAATTGGTGCGCATGACAACAAATACATCTTCTTTTATTGTCAATAACATACCGCCCAAAGCCAGAACTTGGCTCAACGCCCGATTCGACAAAGATGAAGTCATACTCGAACACGGTGCGGCATTCGACTTAATTAGAGCCTCGGTAAACTTGGTGCTTGCCAGCTTGTTGATCGCATTGGGAACCTCGTTGAAACTACCCCTATCCACTACCTATGTCACCTTTATGGTTGCTATGGGTACATCTCTTGCCGACAGAGCTTGGGGACGCGATAGTGCCGTTTACCGTATCACCGGAGTCATCTCCGTTATCGGAGGTTGGTTTCTCACGGCCGGAGCCGCTTTTTTGATTTGTTTTACAGTGACGATGATTGTCTATTTCGGAGGTAGTATCGCTATTATCCTGTTGGGAGCATTAGCCGCTTATATGCTCATACACAGCCAAATATCATACAATAAAAAACTAAAACAAGAAAAAAACAGCTCGCTGGCACAACAGATGGTCGCCAACAAAGACAAGCAAGAAGCACTTGTCTTATTGAGAAAATTCAGCCGGGAAGAATTCGCCAAAGTCCTCGAATGGAGTGCCAACCTATATCATCGCGTCACCACCGGTTTCCTCAACGAAAGTTACAGAACCCTGCGCAAAGCGATGGGCGATATAGAAACGGAACGGCGATACTTCAAACAAGTAAAACGTTTGGGAACCATAGGAGTCTCCCACTTGAATGACAAAGTAGGATTAGAAAAAGGTCTCTATTATTTTCAAGGGAACGATTTCTCTTACGACATTATCCACTCCATAAAAAGAACCTGCGAACCTTGTTTGGAACACACAGACAATAATTTCAATCCTTTGGAGCAAAGTCAGAAAGACAGCTTTGGAGAGATAGCACAATCGATCGTATCATTCTTGGAGAAAAGCCGGCAATCGATCGAAAAAGATGCGTTCGGAGATCTTGCCGCCCTCTACAATCAAGGGAATATACTCATCAATCAATTAGGTGTACTCAAACGGGAAGAAATACGTCACATGCGGGAACAAGTCTCCTACATCAAAGTAGGAATCGTTTACCTCACTGTCATTCAAGAATCCCAAAATGTAGTAGCTTATACAATAAACCTGTTGAAAATGAATCAAAAATTTCAGGAAGGAAATTAATAATCACATAAAGTCTCAATTTGCATCTTTTAATTTTTGAGAACTTGGGTTGCCTTTTGCGGGAGTAAAGGGCAACTCTCTTTTTATAGACAAAATAGGGCTTATCATTTCTGAATATGCCCTATCGGTTATAATGACTCAGTCGATAATTTAGCAAAGATATGACTCCGTGGAAAATCAGAAGGAATAGTGTTTTTACACATCTAACCCCTCTCCTCAGAAACTATCGTTTCTTCGGTGTCTTCCCTATATCGCTAACGCAACTCACCGCAATGCTACGGAACACGGCAAGGGAGAAGGGTAAATGTAATCTTCTCTTTCGATAAAATAATGTGGCAGAAAGGTATTAAATCTCCTCCTCTGTGTTTTGCACACAAAATATAGGGGAGGTGTTCGAAGGACGGAAGGGTTAGTTCTACAAAGATACTATATGCCATCTTTTCAACCCCTCTCCTCGTCGCTATCGCTCCTCTATCTCTCCCCTACGGAAACACAGGGGAGAAGTGTTAGTACCTTCGATAACAGGAACATAAAGATGTGTCTCCCTCCTCCTCTGTGTGGCGCAGCCATATAGGGGAGGTGGCACGCAGTGACGGAGGGGTTAAAATCCGCAACAGAGGAAACGTATCAACTTCATCGATGAGTCCGAAATGTGATTATTTACAAAGAATTCATCTCTAAAATTCAAGTCTATCCTCACGAATTTTCTACCGAATCGTTATGCTTCGATTTCGTATTATTTTTTTTCATGAGGAACGATACGAATCCCCACGTCGGAAATTCCTCTGATACGATCGTCCCGCATAGCTTGTTGCACAGTGAAAATATGTTCCTTCTCTCCCGAAAAGCGGAAATCGTCATTCAGCAAAACCTCCTGCTGATAATAAGAGCCCCAACCTCCGCCCGACCATCGTCCGAATTCATCGGCCAATTCACAATTTACCGTATCGGTTCTCAAAACTCCGTCCTCGTCGTTGTAAGAAACGAAAAGCCACAAATTCCTATACGTATAATCTCCGTTATGCCGCAGAGACAAATAGACATCATACCGATTCACGGTATCGGGAACTTCCGGTGTAAAGCGTTGTACGTCCCGTTTGAACCAGCCGTTTTTAGGAAGGGTATTAAACTCGTTATACACATCGGTTCGCCCGCAGGAGACCGCACCTCCCAGCAAAAGACAAACGATACCTGTATTTACCAAGTTCCTCCACATACGCCCATCTATTCTTTCTTATCGGAAGCGGCAGGTTTAGACGAATTGTTTTCACTACCGTTACGAGCAGCAGCCGTATGGTTGCCATTGTCATTTCCGCCCTTTTTATTTCCATCGCGGGAAGACTTATTCTGGTTCCGATTGTTATTATTAGAACGGTTATTGCGCTCGCCCGACTGTTGACGACGATTGTTATTACCTCCGTTATTATTCCGTTTTTTATTTTTCTTCGCCTTATCGAAGCGAGTCAAACTGTCTTGTCCTACCACGTCTTCGAAATCGCGACGTTCGGGAGCACGAGCTCCGGCTTCCGACTCCAATGTATCGGGCTTTATTCCTTTCTTATTCAAAGCAATTACCTCGAATACCCTATCGGCAGAAATCGTTACCAAATTGGCGGCAATAGACTTATCGGTCGAATAAGTCATCTCACGTTTGAAAATATCGGTTTTGAAGTGATAATAGGTATTCATCTTCGTTTCCAACGGAATCTCTCGCGATGGTAAGCGCTTCTGGGCTTCCACGTATGCATCAGCCTCATAATTCAAGCAACATTTCAATTTGGCACATTGTCCGGCCAACTTTTGAGGATTGAGGGCTATATCTTGGAAACGGGCAGCACTGGTCGCTACCGAGACAAAGTTGGTCATCCAACCCGAACAGCACAATTGACGACCACAGGGTCCCAAGCCCCCGATACGTCCGGCCTCCTGACGCGCTCCGATCTGCTTCATCTCGATACGCACCCTGAACGCTTCGGCCAACACTTTAATCAACTGGCGAAAATCGACCCGCTCGTCGGCAATGTAATAGAAGATGGCCTTATTACCGTCTCCCTGATATTCGACATCGCCGATCTTCATATTCAAATGCAAATCTTCGGCAATCTTGCGGGCTCGAATCATCGTATCATGCTCTTTCGCCTTAGCTTCTTCGAATTTTTCCAAGTCATTGGGTTTGGCTTTCCGATAGACACGCTTTAACTCAGGATTATCGATCTTTACATTGTTCTTTTTCATCTGTATCAAGACCAAACGCCCGGTGAGAGTAACCTCACCGATATCATGACCGGGCGAAGCCTCGACAGCGACCAAATCGCCGGGAGCGAGTTTGATATGAGTTGTATTACGGTAATATCCTTTTCGGGTATTTTTGAAACGCACCTCGACCAAATCGGTATCGTCGTGCGATTCGGGAATATCGGACAGCCAGTCGTAGACTTCCAATTTCGCACCTTTCCGACGACAAGCGCACGGGTCGAGTTGTGTTTTTTCCGACGGATTTATCGTATTGTTATCGTTTGTATTATCCATTTTGAATTTGTCGTTAACAAGAACAAAGCCATAGATCGTACACGAATTTCATTCGGGTAACGCCCTACGGCCTCGTCATTCGTTTTTAAAGTGGAGCGGTATGGCGTCTCCTTGTTATTTGGCGAAACTTACAGCCCGAGTTTCCCGGATAACAGTAATCTTCACCTGACCGGGATAAGTCATCTCGTCTTGAATACGTTTTGCAATTTCGGTAGACAAGTTTTCGGTTTCGGCATCACCTATCTTATCGGCTCCGACAATCACCCGCAATTCGCGGCCGGCCTGTATGGCATAGGTCTTCAACACGCCCGGATAAGACAGAGCCAACTGTTCGAGATCGTTCAACCGTTTAATGTAGGCCTCGACGATTTCACGACGGGCGCCGGGACGAGCTCCCGAAATAGCGTCGCACACTTGTACGATAGGAGCCAACAGACTGGTCATTTCGGTTTCGTCGTGGTGAGCTCCGATAGCATTACAAATGTCGGGCTTTTCCTTATATTTCTCCGCCAACTTCATGCCTAACAATGCATGCGGCAATTCGGGTTCCTCATCGGGCACTTTACCTATATCGTGCAACAAACCGGCCCGACGGGCTTTCTTGGGATTCAAACCGAGTTCCGAAGCCATAACGGCACAAAGGTTCGCCGTTTCACGAGAGTGTTGCAGCAAGTTCTGCCCGTAGGAAGAACGGTATTTCATTTTACCCACCAGACGAATCAATTCGGGATGCAGACCGTGCACGCCCAAATCAATGGCAGTGCGTTTACCGGTCTCGATGATTTCTTCCTCGATCTGTTTACGCACTTTGGCAACCACTTCTTCGATACGTGCCGGGTGGATTCGGCCGTCGGTTACCAACTGATGCAAGGCCAGACGAGCGATTTCACGGCGAACGGGATCAAAAGCCGAAAGCACAATGGCTTCGGGGGTATCGTCCACGATAATTTCCACCCCGGTAGCCGCTTCGAGAGCTCGGATATTACGACCTTCACGCCCGATAATACGGCCCTTGATTTCATCGGATTCGATGTGGAATACCGTAACCGAGTTTTCGATAGCCGTTTCGGTCGCTACCCGTTGGATACTTTGTATCACGATACGTTTCGCTTCCTTGTTGGCCGTCATTTTGGCATCGTCCATAATGTCGTTGATATAAGAGGCTGCCTGCGTCTTGGCTTCTTCCTTCAAAGATTCTACCAAACGTTCTTTCGCTTCTTCGGCAGAGATTCCCGAAAGGTGTTCGAGCCGTTCCACTTCGGACTTATGGAGTTTTTCCAGTTCTTGTTTTTTCTTCTCTACCATTTCGAGCTGAGTATCGAGGTTGGCACGAATGGCATCGGTCTCACTTTTCTTCTTTTGCAGGTCTTGTTGCTGCTGGGAAAGCTGCATTTCCCGTTGTTTCAGTTTAGCCTCGGCCGACTGTATCTTGGCATTGCGGGCATTCGCCTGCTTTTCCATTTCGGCTTTCATGTGGATAAACTTTTCTTTCACTTCGAGCAACTTGTTTTTCTTAATTACTTCGGCTTCTTTTTCGGCCTCTTCCAAAATTGTTTTCGACCGAGTCGCCAGCAGATAGCGGTTCACCAGAAAGACAACAAGTCCCCCTATGACCAAACCGCCAATTACTGAAAAAATCAATAGTATGTAATTCATCTTTTCTAAATTATAGTTATAAAAAAAGCACTACTAACTTGTCCTTTCGAAGGACCTGTCGCAGTGCAGGAATTATCTCTCTTTTCCGTACCGTTATTCTCCGGTATGTCCGTCTAATATCTTCGCAGCCTCGGCTTCAAGTTTTCTTAAATCGGCCAGCAAGGTTTTACGGTCTTGTACCATCTCACAGTACAATCGAGCCATCTCTACCGCCACCATCGCCATCATAGATTCCGAATCCATCAATCCGTCTTTATACTTGTCCTTATAAAAAGCCCAACGCTTGTTGAACAAGTCGGCAGCATCTCTCCAATATTTTTCGTCCGCTCCATAATCGACCCGCAAGGCTAACGGGGTTTTCAGATCGGCGATCCTCAGAGTTATTTTTAATTTATCATCGTTCATAGCATCTATTCGTTCAAGAGTGAGATGCATTTATCGATTTCCCGCACTAATCTGGCAAACCTGACTTTTGTTTCTTCGGTACTCGAACCATCTTGCCCCGCAACCGTCTTCGAGAGTTTCAAATTTCTATATCTTTTCTCCAACTCTTCGTACTTACTTTGCAAAGCTTGCATCTCTTGTTTCTGATGCATCAACTGCTCTTTCAAAATACCGTTTTCGTTCTCGAAAGCTTTACATAAATCACTCATAGCATGAAACTTAGCAATCAGTGAATCTATTATATCTTTCGAACTTCCGGCCATTATCCCACCAAATTTCTATACAAATATAGGTATTTCCCGCCAAAAGCTGTAACATCGACCCAATTATTTCTTTTTTTCTCTCTTTTATTACAAATTTTAAATTTATTTATCTCTTATCGCCAAACAACGATATAGAAAGAAATCAATCAAAAACAGCTGTTCAAAACTGGGAGTAAATGAAAGGAACCAGTTCGCTCGAACGTACCTGCAAGACAAAGAAGAGTACCAGCGCCAGAATAGCTGCCTTAACCACTAGCGGCGACCATGAGAGCTCACGTTGCAACCACTGCGACCAGCGATGCGGGGCAAAATGGAGCAGATAACCGACTACCAAAGCCACGAATATAACGGCGTATCCCGACACGAAGGCGGGAATGGCTTCGGGACGGAAGTTGGTGAATATCTGGGTAAATATCTGTCCGGCAACATCAAGAGAAGGTGACCGAAAGAATATCCAGCCGGCGGCCACAACATGGAACGTGAGCAAAACATGAAAAAAATGGCGGATAATACCCGGGCGATCATCTTTCGCCACAGGGAATATACGCCGATAAACTTTATGGACAATCAATAAAACGCCATGCCAAGCTCCCCATATCACAAAAAGCCACGAAGCTCCATGCCAAAGTCCACCCAGCACCATAGTTATGAACAAATTGAAATAGGTACGGACTTTGCCTCGACGATTCCCGCCCAAAGATATATAGAGATAGTCTCGCAACCAACTCGACAAAGAGATATGCCAGCGACGCCAGAACTCGGTAATAGAACCCGACTTATAGGGAGAATCGAAATTGATTTTAAAACGATACCCCATAAGCAAGGCTATGCCGATAGCCATATCGGAATAACCCGAAAAATCACAGTATATCTGCAAGGTATAGCCATAGACACCCATAAGATTCTCGAATCCGGTATAGAGCATGGGATTGTCGAAAATACGGTCTACGAAATTGACACTAATGTAGTCGGAGATAACCACCTTTTTAATCAACCCGCACATGACGAGAAAAAGACCTTCACCCAACAGCATAGGTGTAATCTCCAACGGACGGTGTATCTGAGGGACAAAGTCTTTCGCCCGAACTACGGGACCCGCCGCCAACGGAGGAAAGAACGAGAGGTAAAAAACATAATCTCTCAAACTCGTCACCGGGGACATTTGCCGCCGATACACATCTATAATATAGCTCAACGAACGGAATGTAAAAAAAGAGATACCGATGGGCAACACAATATCCAATGGCTCGAAAGGCTCACGGGTGAAATCGGCAATCGTACCCAGTAACAAGTTCGTGTATTTGAAATAACAGAGCATCCCCAAATTGACCGCCATGCTCATCAAAACGAAAAATCGACGCATCCATTTCCACGAAACCCAACCTAAAAGCCTCCCCAACGAATAGTCCGAAAGGGCGACGAAAAGCAACAACAGGAAACACAGCCCACTCGATTTATAATAGAAATAGAGAGAAAAAAGTATCACGAAGTAGATACGCAAAGTATCGCGCCTCGCCAACAACCTGTATATCCAGATAAATCCGACGAAAAGAAACAGAAACAATCCGGTATTGAACATGAGCGGATTCTGCTCGTCATGAACAAACAAATCCACGACTTTCGATACGTCGATACTTTCCCAAAAGGAGATCGCACCGGTCTTTATATTATTGAGCCACTCTATCCACATATTCCTGATAAGCTTTCATAAGAGCACGATACAACATTTCGCCCTGCACCCGATAGCCCGTCTCGGTGCAATGAGTGCGGTCATAAGCCATGAACCCGGCCTTCCGCCATTGCGAGGACGAACCTTCGCCTCCGGCAATCTCGTACCAGTCCCAACAAGCCAGCCGATGCTCCACCGCATAGGAACGAATCGTTTCCCGAACGAGCTTTACCCGAGCATTCGGCGTATAATAAACTCTACGTTTTTTATTTACGCGACGCACCCGACGCCGAGCACATTCGGCCGGAGTAGTCAGCAAAATTTGAGCCTGCGGACAATCTTTTCGC
>Ga0129308_1003139_pt1 | contig 12437 bp, 9 predicted proteins | sample L827metagenome_FD_94440 | JGI IMG/M metagenome (GOLD analysis project Ga0129308, IMG submission 94440) | Ring-tailed lemur group fecal microbial communities from Wisconsin, USA - L827 metagenome | ecosystem: Host-associated > Mammals > Digestive system > Large intestine > Fecal | place: USA...
CTGCTTGTCAATAAAAAGGGAGAATTTTTAGATAAAGTAACTCTAGTTGATAATGCAAAAGGGATTGTGGAGCATATTTTTGAATATGTAAATGGAAGTCTTACGAATGTGACATTTGAAGTATATGCCGCAGAAGATATCAAAGCAGCGGATGGTGTGAGTGATGTTTATTATCATGCAGATGATTTAGTAACTACCATTACAACAGATATAAATGGAATTGCGAAGGCAGAAAATCTTCCAGTAGGAAAATATTATGTTAAAGAGATTGGCACCGCCTATGGTTATGTTTTAGATGAGGAGCCTCGATATGTAGATTTAACGTATCGTGACCAAGATACACCTGTTGTTGTTTATGATGAAGATTGGCAAAATAATAGACAAAAAGTAAAGATAAATATCTTAAAAAAAGAAAAGGATACAGAGTCAGTATTAGAGGGAGGGATTTTTGGACTTTATGCAAGAGAAGATATAAAGTTAGCTTCTGGAAAGGTAGTTTTAGCAGCCGATGAAATTATTGAATTAAAATCGACAGATGCGGAAGGAAAGATTACATTTATAGCGGATTTGCCAATAGATGCAAAATATTATGTAAAAGAATTATATGCTCCAGATGGATTTGTTGTGTCAAATGAAGAACAGGAGTTTACTTTTAAGTATCAAGGAGAGAAGAAATCAGAAGCGGTATATGAATTTGTCTTTGAAAACGAGTCTACGAAAGTGCAGATTACAAAATCTAATTTGACAAACGGAGAGGAAATTGAGGGAGCAAAGCTTGTTGTAACAGATAAAGATAATGTTGTGGTAGACGAGTGGATTTCCCAAAAAGAACCCCATCTGATTGAGAATCTCTTAGTTGGACAAGAGTATACACTAACAGAGACAAAACCAGCCGACGGTTATGTTACAGCAGAGAGCATTATATTTACTGTCGACAATATTGCAGATATTCAAAAAGTAGAGATGAAAGATGATGTGACGAAGGTAGAAATTTCTAAGCAAGATATTGCTGGAAAGGAAATTTCTGGTGCTGAATTAGCTATTTTAAATGCTGAGGGAGAAGTAGTGGAGAAATGGACTTCCACGGATAAGCCACATTATATAGAAATGCTTCCGATTGGACAATATACGCTTGTTGAGAAACTTGCACCAGAAGGATATTTGATTGCAAATGATGTGAAATTTGAGGTAAAAGATACTGGAGAGATACAAAAAGTAGTGATGGTAGATGAGATGGAACCAACGACACCAGATAAACCATCTACGGCAACAACAGCTACGACATCGACTACTACAACTAGTACCAATACAACTGTTACGACTAGTACATCTACAACTAAGATAAGTCAGACAACAACAGCTTCTACAAGTAATGCAGTGAATACTACAAAAGTAGATGCAAAGCAAATGGCAGAGGAAGAAAAGGAGAAGGTGCAAAGTATAGAAAATTCAAGTAATCCTGAAAGTTCTATGCAGGAAAAACGAACTTCCCTTATTAGCACTCCAAAAACAGGAGATGATAGATATGCTATAGTATGGTTATTTCTTAGTGTGGTAGCGATTGGCGGAATTGGTGGTTCCCTATGGTATTTTAAGCGTAAGAAAAAGTAAAAAGAAGATAAGAAAGGGCATTTGTAGACAGTTTTATGACTATAGATGCTCTTTTTGTGTGGAAGTAGAGAAAAGTATATAGAAATTAGTCTATTGGGTGGGAATGAATGAGAAAGGAGGCGAAAGGGTTATGTTAAAAATATGGGTGGTTAGTGGAGGCGTTTTTATGCTTATAGCTATATTTATATTATATTGTTGTATAGTAGTCGGAGCAAAAGCAGAGATAAAAATGGAACAGCTTGCCAGGAAAATAGGGTGAGGAGTATATGAGTAAAGGAAAACCTCTATTTTTTCCTTTTTATTACGGACAGGAAGTGGAACAATATACTTTTTATCGAGTGCCGAAAGTATTGTTTACAGAAGATATATTTCAAACGATTTCCACAGATGCCAAGCTTCTTTATGGAATTTTACTTGATCGGATGCAATTGTCGATGCAAAATCAGTGGTTTGATGAAAAGGGACGAGTGTATATTTATTTTACAATAGAAAGTGTAATGGAAGCATTTTGCTGTGGAAATAAAAAAGCAGGACAACTTTTAGCAGAGCTAGATGATAAAAAGGGAATTGGTTTGATTACGAGGACGAGACAAGGACAGGGCAGACCAGATAAAATTTTTATCCATAAATGTGTCAGTTCAGAGATGTCAATTGGACAGTTTCAGAGATGTCAAAAGGACATTTCTAGAAATGATAAAATGACAGGTCTAGAGATGTCAAAAGGACATACGAATAAGACTGATAGAAATAATACTGAATTTAATGAGACTGAATCTATCTTATCTTATCCGATAGGGAAAACAGATGAGGAAAAGGATGGAATAAAAGATTATGAAGTATATCGAGAATATTTTTTTAAGCAGCTTTGTATGGAGGCTTTGCTGATAGATTACCCCGTAGAGACAGAAGTACTGCATGAGATAGTAGAGTTGCTTGTTGAAACGGTCTGCTCAGGGAAAGAATACATTCGTATTGGAGGAGAGGATAAGCCTGCAAAAGTGGTTAAGAGTCGATTGATGAATTTGAGAGGAGAGCATATTCGTTATGTATTACATTGCATGAAAGAAACGAAAGTAAAAGTGAGAAATATTAAGCAATATTTATTGGCAAGTTTATATAATGCTCCTTTAACAATGAATAATTATTACTCCGCTTTAGTAAATCATGATTTGTATGGCAAGGATGAATAGGAGAGGAGAATAGATTTTTCCATTAATTGAGAGGAGGGAGGAATCATTGCAAGAGGAAGTAAATCAAAAGACTATTTCACTTTGCATCAAGGGAGGAAAGATTTCTGCGGATATATTAAAAATGGCAATGAAAAAGTTAGTATCTGAGATGGAGAGAAAAAAACAAGAGATACAACAGGAAAATAAGGGAATAAAACCAAGTTTTCGGGGAAAACAGAGCCTAAAGAAGTTAATGGAACAAGGTGCGAAATTAACTAATATTGAGATTACAGATAAAAATATTAAATCTTTTGACCGTGTTGCTCGAAAATATAGTATTGATTACAGTTTAAAGAAAGATAAATCTACCGAGCCGCCAAGATATATTGTGTTTTTTAAGGCAAAAGATGTAGATGTTATGACAAAAGCATTTCAAGAATATGCAGGTGCTTCTTTGAAAAAAGAGAAGACAGGGAAAATGTCAATTCATAAGAAATTAGAGATTTTAAAAAAGCATGTTACAGAACATCGACAACGAAACAAAATAAAAGAAAAAGAAAAGGAGCCATCGTTATGAGTGATAGAAAAAAGAAAAATGCAAATAGAATAAGGGCTGATACGAGAAGTTTGGGAAAGAAAATTAAATTTCTTTTTCCAATGTTTGCGAGAGAAAAAATTCAGATAGCGAATCTTAAGAAGATTTTGATATTAAATATCTCGTATATTATAATCTTTTATTTCACTGAGAAAGAAGCATGGCTGTACCGTCATTGTATAGGAAATAATCTCATAGAAAAACTTTGTATTTTATTTGTAAATTTAGGACTTGCCTTTAAAAATCCAATGTTGAGTTGGAATCTTTTTGATATTACAGTAGGTATGGCTGGTGTAGTTCTATTTAAGATATACATATCTTATAAAGGAAAAAATGCAAAGAAATATAGGCATGGAGTAGAGTATGGCTCTGCAAGATGGGGAAATGCAAAGGATATTGCACCATTTATCGACCCTATTTTTGAAAACAATATTATCCTGACACAGACAGAACGCTTGACGATGAATAGTCGTCCAAAACTTCCAAAGTTTGCAAGAAATAAAAATGTCCTTGTTATTGGAGGTTCTGGAAGCGGAAAAACGAGATTCTATGTAAAACCGAATTTAATGCAGATGCCAAAGAATGTAAGCTATGTTGTGACAGATCCAAAAGGAACCATTGTAGTTGAGTGTGGAAAGATGTTAGAAAGAGCAGAATATAAAGTTAAGGTTTTAAATACAATTAATTTTGTAAAATCCATGCATTATAATCCTTTTCATTATATTCGCAGTGAAAAAGACATATTAAAACTTGTTAATACAATTATTGCAAATACAAAAGGAGAGGGAGAAAAATCTAGTGAAGATTTTTGGGTGAAAGCAGAACGACTTTTATATTCTGCCTTCATTGGTTATATATGGTATGAAGCACCAGAGGAGGAACAGAATTTTAATACTTTGATTGAACTTATCAATGCGAGTGAGACAAGAGAAGAGGATGAGGAATTTAAAAATGCAGTGGATATGCTGTTTGAGGAGTTAGAAAGGGAAGATGCACAGCATTTTGCAGTTCGTCAATATAAAAAATATAAGTTAGCCGCAGGTAAGACAGCGAAATCTATTTTGATTAGTTGTGGAGCTAGACTTGCACCGTTTGACATTAGAGAGCTTCGAGAGTTAATGGCATATGATGAGATGGAATTAGATAAGATAGGAGAAGAAAAAACAGCGATGTTTGTTATTATCAGTGATACCGATGATACATTTAATTTTGTTGTGGCAATTATGTACACACAATTGTTTAATCTTCTCTGTGATAAAGCAGATGATGAGCATAATGGTAGACTTCCATATCATGTGAGATTACTTCTTGATGAGTTTGCAAATATCGGACAAATTCCAAAATTTGACAAGTTAATAGCCACTATCCGAAGTCGTGAAATATCGGCTTCTATTATTTTACAATCTATGTCGCAACTAAAGACTATTTACAAGGATGCCGCAGAAACTATTATAGGAAATTGTGATACGATGTTATTTCTTGGTGGAAAGGAAAGTTCTACGTTGAAGGATATTTCGGAAACGTTAGGGAAAGAGACAATTGACCTTTATAATACATCAGATACTCGAGGACAGAGTCCAAGTTATGGAACAAATTATCAAAAAACAGGAAAAGAATTGATGAGTAGAGATGAGATTGCTGTCATGGATGGAAATAAATGTATTCTACAGCTTCGAGGAGTGCGACCATTTCTTAGTGATAAATTTGATATTACAAAGCATAAGCAATACAAAGAATTATCAGATTATAATAAGAAAAATGAATTTGATGTGGAAAAGTATATAAAACATCATCTTAGAATGTCGATGAAGGAGGAGTTTGAGTTTTATGAAGTGGATATAGGAGAGATTTCATAAATATGTGCAAGAAGTGACATCGGAATATGTAGAAGGAGAGGAGGAATAAAGTGAAATATAAACAGAAATATTTTTTGAGATGTATACGAGATAAGCCTAATAATAGAAAATAGTTAATAGGCTAAAATCGCATAGGAATAATAGAAAAATAAAGAAGAAAGGATAGAAAGTGAATCAAGAATAGAGCCGACCGTTGTAGCATTACAGCGGTTTTTTTATGCCTATGTGTCAGTGAAAATCTGATTCTTGAACTACTTTGGGAAATAATATGTCGTTTTTTAGTTCGGCTGTTACCATTTTGCAAACTTTAGTTGTTGCAATCGGTGCTGGTCTTGGTGTTTGGGGAATTATCAATCTGATGGAAGGGTATGGGAATGATAATCCTGGAGCAAAATCGCAGGGAATCAAACAGTTAATGAGTGGAGGAGGAATTATTTTAATTGGTACTCAGCTGATTCCTCTTCTTAGTGGTTTGTTTAGTTAAGAGGTGAGAAAGGAGAACTTCCATGTTCGATAGTGTTTTTGAAGCAATCGAGGAATGGATGAGAAATCTTTTAATGGGATTGATTTCGTCCAACTTAGAAACCATGTTTTCCGATGTAAATGAAAAAACAGGTGAAATTGCCACGCAAGTTGGACAGACCCCGCAAGGGTGGAATAATAATGTGTTTCAAATGATACAAAGCTTGTCAGAGTCGGTGATTGTACCGATTGCGGGTATGATTATTACCTTCGTACTCTGTTATGAGCTGATTTCAATGCTGACAGAACGAAATAATATGCATGAAATAGATACATGGATGTTCTTTAAATATTTTGTAAAGATGTGGATTGCTGTGTATCTAGTAACCAATACTTTTACAATAACAATGGCGGTATTTGACCTTGGACAATCCGTTGTCAATGCCGCCTCGGGAACAATTACAGGGGAGACTGCTCTGAGTATTGATAGTATTGCTCAAAGTATGGAATCCGCCATGCAGACAATGGAAATAGGAGCATTGATTAAGTTGGCATTAGAAACATTGATTGTCAGCTTTTGCATGAAGATTATGTCTGTTTTGATTACGATTATTATGTATGGACGTATGATTGAGATTTACCTTTATACTTCGATTGCACCAATTCCATTTGCGACGATGACAAATCGGGAATGGGGACAAATAGGAATGAATTATTTTAGAGGCTTGTTTGCACTGGCATTTCAAGCATTTTTAATGATGGTTTGTGTTGGTATTTATGCTGCTTTAGTAGCAAATATTGAAGTTTCTCCAGAGGGAAGTTCTGCCTTATTTGGAGTAGCAGCATATACTGTATTACTTTGTTTTACGTTAATGAAAACAAGTAGTTTATCACGAAGCATTTTTAATGCACATTAAGTTTTAGAGAAAAAGAAAGGGAGGATAGAATGGCTTATGTAACTGTTCCAAAGGATTTAGCGAAAGTAAAAAATAAGGTGGCATTTAATCTGACTAAAAGACAGCTAATATGTATTTTGATTGGTGGAGCAATTGGGATTCCGATTTATTTTCTCACGAGAGATTTGATAGGAACGAGCAATGCGGCAACGATTATGGTGCTATTTATGTTACCCGCTTTTTTCTTTGCTATGTACGAAAAAGATGGAATGTATTTAGAACAAATTTTGATGAATCGAATTCGAGTACGTCTTTTGCGTCCAGCTATTCGGGAGTATGAGATGGAACATCTTGTGACAGAAAAAAAGAGAGGAGGAGGAAAATTTGATAAAAAGAAGCAACGAGTATCAAAGAGAAAAAATAAAGGTAAGAAAACAGGGAAAAGAAAGCTAAAAAGAGAAAAGAAAAAAATATCTGCTCAAAAGACGATAGCATATCATCAGATGGGGAAGGATGGGATTTGCAAAGTAAAAGATTATATTTATTCTAAAACGATTTGTTTTTATGATATGAATTATCAGCTTGCTCAAAATGAGGATAAAAATGCGATTTTTGAAAACTGGTGTGATTTTTTAAATTATTTTGATAGTACCATTCACGTACAGTTATCTTTTGTAAATCATAAAACGAATCAAATGGAATTTGAAAAAATAATTCAGATTAAACCACAAAACGATGATTTTGATGATGTGCGTATGGAGTATGCGAAAATGCTGAAAACTCAGTTGGCAAAGGGAAATAATGGGCTTGTTAAGACAAAATATATTACGTTTGCTATTGAGGCTAATAATATCAAGGAAGCAAAGCTTAAACTAGATCGTATGGAAGCAGATATTTTAAATAATTTTAAGGTTATTGGAGTATTCGCAAAGCCCCTTGATGGAGTGGATAGATTAAAAATTTTATACGAGACTTTTCACCAAGATGTGATAGAACCGTTTTCCTTTGATTATAGTCAAGTTACTGGAACAGGTTTTGATACAAAGGATTTTATTGCTCCCTCTCGTTTTGTTTTTCAGTCAGGAAGGTATTTCAAAATGGGAGAGACAATCGGAGCGACTTCTTATTTACAGATTTTAGCACCAGAATTATCAGATAAAATGTTGGCAGAGTTTTTAGACCTGGATAAAAATTTAATTGTGAATTTTCATATTCATTCAATTGACCAAGCAAAGGCAATCAAAATGATAAAAATGAAGTTGACAGATATTAATCGTATGAAGATAGAAGAGCAAAAAAAAGCAGTAAGAAGTGGATATGATATGGATATTATTCCCTCTGACTTGAATACGTATGGCGGTGATGCCAAAAGATTATTAGAAGATTTGCAGTCTCGCAATGAGAGATTATTTCTTGTGACGGTTGTTTTCTTGCATACAGCAAAAACGAAGCAAGATTTAGAAAATACAATTTTGCAGACCGCAGGTGTGGCACAAAAATTTAACTGTATGCTTCGAAGACTTGATTATATGCAAGAAGAAGGATTGATGAGCAGTTTACCACTTGGGGTGAATCATGTATCAATAGAAAGGGCATTGACGACAACATCGACTGCTATCTTTATCCCATTTACAACGCAGGAATTATTTATGCAGGGAGAAGCTCTTTATTATGGATTAAATGCTTTGTCAAATAACATGATTATGGTGGATAGAAAGAAGTTAAAAAATCCAAATGGATTAATTTTAGGTACACCTGGTTCTGGTAAATCTTTTTCTGCGAAGAGGGAGATTTCTAATACTTATTTTGTGACACAAGACGATATTTTAGTCTGTGATCCAGAGGGAGAATATTATCCGCTTGTCCATGCTCTTGGAGGGCAGGTGATTCATATTGCTCCAAACAGTAAAGATTATATCAATCCAATGGACATTAATATGAATTATTCTGATGATGACGACCCATTAGGAGTAAAAAGTGATTATATTTTATCTTTATGTGAGTTAATTTTAGGCTCTCGAAATGGAATTGAGGCGGAAGAAAGGTCGGTAATTGACAGATGTCTGCCCTTTGTATATCGAAACTATTTTGAACATCCCATTCCAGAAAATATGCCAGTACTTGGAGATTTATATGAATGTCTTAGAGTACAAAAAGAGGGAAAAGCACAGCGTATTGCTACTGCATTAGAGATTTACGTAAATGGTTCTTTAAAAGTATTTAATCATCAGACGAATGTAGAATTAAATAATCGAATTGTTTGTTTTGATATTAAAGACCTTGGCAAACAACTGAAGAAGTTAGGAATGTTGATTGTGCAAGACCAAGTATGGAATCGAGTGACGATGAATCGTTATGAGCATAAAGGAACAAGATATTATGTGGATGAATTCCATTTGCTTTTAAAGGAAGAGCAAACAGCAGCTTATTCCGTAGAGATTTGGAAACGTTTTCGTAAATGGGGTGGTATTCCAACAGGGATTACACAAAATGTCAAAGATTTGCTTGCCAGTCGTGAAATTGAAAATATCTTTGATAATTCTGATTTCATTTATATGCTAAATCAAGCGGCAGGAGACAGACAAATATTAGCGAAGCAACTAAATATTTCTCCTTATCAGCTTTCTTATGTTACGAATAGTGGAGAGGGGGAAGGACTTTTATTTTATGGAAATACAATTATTCCGTTTAAAGATAAGTTTGATAAGAGTTTGAAACTTTATACTTTAATGACGACAAAACCAGAGGAAGTAGAAGCAAGACTTTTACAGGAAAAAAAGAGGGAATAGAATTATGAGGAGATGGATGGCAGGATTTATTTTTATTGTGTCTGTCATCCTATTTTCTCTTAGTGTGTATTCTCTTATGGGAATGTATATAGAAGAGAAAAAGGATGAGGAAACTTTAGAGAGGGTAATGGAGCTTTATGAGAATGCGAAAAAAAAGAAGGGAAATAAAACTGGGAAGGAAGAAGCAGTAGAAATAGATGAGGGATTATTGGCACTTCATGAGGAAAATCCAGATTGTATTGGATGGTTAAAAATAGAAGGGACAACGATAGATTATCCTGTGATGTATCATCCAGCAAAAGAAAATTTCTATTTAAAGAGAAATTTTTATGGGGAATATTCAGCAAACGGAAGTCTTTTTATTAGTGAAGCGTGTGATCCGAAGGAGTGTGATAACTTGATTATTTATGGACATCACATGAAAAGTGGAAAGATGTTTGCGGGTCTTGAAAAATATAAATTAAAAGATTTCTATTTAGAACATCCGACTGTTTTATATCGTACTTTGTATGGAGATGAAATTTATCAAGTGATAGCTGTATTTTGTACCTCGGTTTATACGCAAAATGATTTTCCCTATTATGCTTTTGTAAAAGCGAATGGAAAAGAAGAATATGATGTATTTATTCAAGCTTGCAAGGAACGTGCTTTTTATAATACAGGTTGTGACGCTGTATATGGAGAAAAGTTATTAACACTATCGACTTGTGAATATTCTAGAAAAAATGGCAGATTGGTAGTAATAGCAAAACAGATAAGGGGAGGAGATTGAGAATGGAAGGATATATTAAGTATTGTGAAACTAAAGAGAGGTATATGGATCGGGAAGAATTACATAGACAGATTGGAATTATGATAGCAGAGCAGAATCTGCCAGAGGCAGCAAGAGTATTTTTTTTAATGTTAGAAGATATTTATAAGGAAATGCAAACAATAGATATTTTGTATGAACGTTTAAAAGAAGTACAACAAGGAGAAGGTGTGACAAAAGAGGAAATGGAATTACTGTATCCAATGGTCAAGATGGCGGAGGACGATTTAAGTCATTGGGAACAATATTTGTTATCAAAATAAAAATGGGCAGGAGGTGAGGCGAATATGGCAGGGCAAAAATATGATGCGAAAGAGAAACGAGTGCAAAAAATGAGTCGAGACGGATTAGTCGAGATTGATCTTAGTGATGACTCTAAAAAGAAAATAAGTCAACGTCCAGAAGATATATTATCGATTCGTTCTAGTGAATATCATGTAGAGAAAAAAGTAGGAGGTATGCAAGAACAAGAAAAAAGGAAGGAGGAAAAGATAAAAAAAGATAAAATCTATAAAGAAAAAATAGAGAATAGCAGGAAAAAGGAGAGTGAGATGACTAATAGAGAAGTTCACTCTTTTGGTAAGTCAGATATTCGACAAGAGTTTTTGCAACATAAGATAAATAAGGAGATAAAGGAAAATAAAGAAGAGAAAAGGAGTCATATTCAAGAAAACAAGTTAGTAGGGCAAGGATATTTAAGTAACCAAAATCAAGATGATATGGAAGAAAAAGCTAAATATTCTAATCTTTTTGATTCTACACGAGTAAAAAAGACAACAGAAAATTCTTTACAGAGTGAACCATCGGAGGGTTTTAAAGATTCAGAAGAGAGAAGGATTCAAAAAAAGAAGTTAGTTCAGTCTTATATAGGAAAAAAGGAAAAGAGGGAGGGAGAAAAACTTACTGCAAGAGAAAAAGCAAGAGAAGTTCAAAGAGAATGGCAACGTTCTCAGAATTGTCAACTACAAGAAGATAAGAATTTTTCTAAAATGCAAGAGAAAGAAGGAATGAATGATCAGAATCTTGAAGATTTTAGAGAAGAAATTGAGAGAAAAAGAAAACGAGAGCAGCTTCTTCGCGAACAACGAAAACAAGGAAAGAAAACGACAAAGCTTTCTTTTGATGAAGGGCAAGACTCTATGGTCAAAGGAGCAGGTATAGGAGTGAGAAAGAGAACTACCTTATTTGCTACTAATATGGCAAATATAGCTACAAAAGCAGTTTCGAGTTATGTTCACGGAAAGATTCATGAGTCAGAAAAAGACAATACAGGAGTAGAAGCAGTACATAAAGGACAATTATTTAGTGTAACTACAATAAAAAGAATCTCGATGGATAAAATTCGTAGAAGAAAAAATGCTAGATATTTCGGACATTTTAATCAGGATAAAAAGCGAGAAGCGAAAAAAAATCAATTGAATTTTGGAACAGCAGAAGGCGAAAAAATTTTTAAGGGAGATACTTCTTCATTAGATGAAAAAATAACAGACGATATAGAAGCAGTGATGAGTGGAATGTCATCAGAAGCAGTTAAACCTTCAAAAAAACAAATGTTGAAGCATTTTTGGCAAAAAAGACAATATAAAGAAGCTTATCTTGCAACTAAAAATCGGAAGAAAGCAGGAGAAAAAGCTACAAAAGCAGTAGAATCTATTGCAGTAAAAGCCAAAAGGGTAATAGGAGAATTATTTTCAAAAAAGAGTCATATTGTCTTGGTGATAGGATTATTGTTTCTTTTATTTGGATTGATTTCCATTTCTATATCTAGTTGCACTGCCCTATTGCAAGGGAGTGAAGCAATGATTGTAAGTAGTACCTACACGAGTACAGATGAAGAAATTTACAAGATAGAAGAGTCATATGTTGCTTTAGAAGAGGCGCTAAATGAGCAGATAAATAGTATTAAAACAAGGCAAAGTGGCTATGATGAGTATCGATATCAGATTGATGAAATTAGTCATAATCCTTATCAGTTGGTATCTTATTTTACAGCAAAGTATGGAAATTTTACGTATCGACAAGTAGCAGCGGAGTTAAAGGAAATATTTAAGGAACAATATCAAATTTCCACTGAAGAGCAAAAGGAGATAGTGCCAGAAGTGAAAAAAGTTCATGTAGGAGAATCTCTGGGAAATGTTGTAACGAGTGGATATTGTAGCTGTTTTGTTTGCAATGGGGAATGGACAGGATATCCAACGGCAAGTGGAGTGTATCCAACACAGGGACATACAATAGCTGTTGATGCCAA
>Ga0129308_1003140_pt1 | contig 12434 bp, 13 predicted proteins | sample L827metagenome_FD_94440 | JGI IMG/M metagenome (GOLD analysis project Ga0129308, IMG submission 94440) | Ring-tailed lemur group fecal microbial communities from Wisconsin, USA - L827 metagenome | ecosystem: Host-associated > Mammals > Digestive system > Large intestine > Fecal | place: USA...
GAAATTCCATTCAAAGAGTGGACTTCTTCGGATGTGATGCTTGACAAATCGGCTACCACGGCGAGCAACTCCTTCACCGTTCCCGGCAAGGATGTCACCGTGACGGCGAAGCACAGTCCCTTTATCGGAACGCCGACCTTCACGCCCACCGGCACGACTGGCACCGAAGGAACACTCACCTTCAAAACGGTGGTAAAGGCGGATGAAACATATGAGAGTTTCAGCCTGGTGAAAGAGGGAAATGAGAACAATGAGAGTAGTTACATCTCTATCAGACCAGATACGACCTCCACATCCAGCCCGTATGAGTACAGCTATGAAACAAGCATTTATAGACTAAATGAGGGCAATTACTATGTCGTAGCGTATCTGAATAATCACTATTATCTGAGCGAGAAGTTCACGGTGAACTACACCGCCCCGGTCACGACCTACACCGTAAGCTTTAACGCTAACGGCGGTACAGGCACAATGGCAAATGTCACCGGCGTTACCGGCAGCTACACGCTGCCCGCCTGCACCTTCACGGCTCCTTCAGACAAGCAGTTCAAGGGCTGGGCAACGAGCGCAAGCGGCGCTGTGATCACCGACACGAGCATCAACGTGACGGAGAACACCACGCTGTATGCGATCTGGGAGCCGATCCCGGTCACGACCTATAGCCTCACAACACAGGTAAACGGCGGTCACGGAACGATTTCCGCAAGCAAGACAGGACTCGCGGCAGGCTCAACCGAAACGGTTATCTTTACCCCCGATGCAGGCTATGAAATCGACACGGTCACCGTCAACGGCGCTGCAACACCTGTGCTTTCCAATGTTTTGGATGTTACAATGGACGCAGACAAAACCGTTGTTGTAACTTACAAAGCAATAGAGTACAACATCACCGTTACAGACGGCAAAGCGACAATCGGCGCAGGAAGCGGAATCAGCAAAGCGGCGCAAGGCACAACCGTTACCTTGACTGCAAATGCGGCTCCTGACGGCAAGGTATTTGATAAGTGGGTAGTAGAAAGCGGCGGCATTACCCTTGCAGACGCAAACAGCGCAACCACCACATTCACAATGCCTGCGGAAGCAGTAAGCGTGAAAGCGACCTACGAGGACGCTCCGCATACCCATACTTTCGATCAGGAAACCGTAAAGGATGAAGCACTCAAATCGGCTGCCGATTGCACAAACGACGCAGTGTATTACAAGAGCTGCGCCTGCGGCGAAATCAGCACAACAGAAACCTTTACAGCTGCGGATACTGCTCTCGGACACGATTGGGCAACTGATTGGAGTAAGGACGCAGACAATCACTGGAAGGAGTGCAGTCGCTGCCACGAGAAAAAAGATAATGCGGCGCACGATTACGGCGAGGACAACATCTGCGATACCTGCGGACATGACAAGACCGTTCCGCATACGCACAATCTGACCCTCGTTCCTGCAAAGGCTCCTACTTGCACGGAGAAAGGCAACACGGCATATTACACCTGCGACGGCTGTGACAAGTGGTTTGAGGACGCAACCGGAGCTTCTGAAATTACCGACAAGACAAGCGTAATCCTTGCGGCAACAGGTCATAGCGCTTCCGACTGGAAGTCCGATAATACCGATCACTGGAAAGAATGTACCGTTGTCGGCTGCGGCGTGATCATCGAGGGCAGCAAGGCGGCGCATACCGCCGGTGAATGGATTATCGACACCCCGGCAACTGCTACCACAAGCGGCACAAAGCATAAGGAATGCACCGTTTGCGGTTATACGATGGCAACCGAAACTATCCCGGCAACCGGCGGCGGTGAGCATACTCACAGCTACGGCTCCGACTGGAAGAACGATGCAGACAACCACTGGCATGAGTGTTCCTGCGGTGATAAGAAAGATACAGCAGCACATACCGCCGGTGAATGGATTATCGACACCCCGGCAACTGCTACCACAAGCGGCACAAAGCATAAGGAATGCACCGTCTGCGGTTATACGATGGCAACCGAAACTATCCCGGCAACCGGCGGCGGTGAGCATACTCACAGCTACGGCTCCGACTGGAAGAACGATGCCGACAACCACTGGCACGAGTGCTCCTGCGGTGATAAGACCGATAAGGCGGCACACAGCTTCAAGTGGGTGGTAGATAAGGAAGCAACCGCAACCAAAAAGGGCTCCAAGCATGAAGAATGCAAGGTTTGCGGCTACAAGAAGGCGGCAGTTGAGATTCCGGCTACCGGCTCCACAACCAAGCCGAGCGATCCTACGCAAACCAACCCGAGCACCGGCGCAGAAAGCCCGAAAACCGGCGATAACAGCAATATGATCCTGTGGATCGCTCTGCTGTTCGTCAGCGGCGGCGCTGTGATCGGCATCACCGTTTACAGCAAAAAGAAGAAAGAAAACGCTGAATAAATCAGCTGCGAACCTTTGAGCAAAGGGCGGTGACGGACATTGCCGTCACCGCCCTTTCGCTTGGACTGGAGAAGAACCACATGATGCAGGATTATCAATCGAACCGCCCCGTCGGGCAGCAACCGCCGGGACGATTCCCGAACGAGTCAGATCGAACGGTAGAGAGAATCAGAAAAAGGAAGAAAAAACAGACGCAGCGCCGTATGGTGCTTTGCGGTGCGATCACCGCACTGGCGGTAATCATCGTTGGCATTATACTGCTGGCAAAAGGCTGCTCCGGCGGCACGGACGCACTTGCAGGCACATGGGAGTTCGACGGAACGACCACCTATTCCTTTGACGGCAGCGGAAGCGGCGCAATGGAGCTGCCCTCCATATCCTACGATTTCACCTATACCATCGACGGCAACAAGCTCATGATCGATTACGCCAACGAGTCGGTGCGGGATTCCGAATATGAATTTGCCGTTGACGGCGATACACTCACCCTGAACGGTGGTGAAGGCACCATAGGCGGAACCTACGAGCTGAAAAAAGTCCCAAAGCAATAAGGCGGCGACCTCATGCCGTTGGGGTACATGACCCAAAGGAGCGATGCTATGTCAGAATCCAAGAGCAGAATTTTATATATTCTGAAATACCTATGGCAAAGCACGGATGCCGAGCATTATGCCACAACCGGAGATATTCTTACATACTTAAAGGAAAACGGCATCTCCTGCGACAGAAAAACCATACCGAGCGACATTGCGAAGCTCAGCGATATTGGTATTGATATTGAAGAAGAAAGAAGCCGTGAGAACCGCTATTCCCTGAGTAGTCATTTATTTACCCTGCCGGAAGTGAAGCTGCTGATTGATGCGGTAGAGTCCTCAAAGTTCATTACAGCAAGGAAAAGCTCGGAGCTTGCAGATAAGCTGTCGCAGATGACAAGCGTGTATCAGTCGGAAGAACTGAAAAGGAATATCTATATTTCCGAGCGTGTCAAACCGATGAATGAGCAGATCTACTATTTGGTAGACAATATCAATACGGCAATCAATCAGGGCAAACAAATCTCATTTCTGTATTTTCACTATAACCAGTATCGTGAGGAAGTTCCTAATAATGACGGTAAGCGCTATCATTTCTCCCCTTACTACCTTGTGTGGAATGAAGATCATTATTATGCGGTTGGTTTTAGCGAGAAACATCAGCGCATTACAACATTTCGAGTGGACAGGATGAAATCCATCAGTATTCTTTGTTCTGATGCAGTGCCGCAGCCACAGGACTTTAATCTGCCGGACTTTACCCGTCAGGTATTTGATATGTACGACGGCAAAAAAGAGAAAGTTGCGCTGCGCTGCAAGAACGAGCTGATGAACTATATCATTGACAAGTTTGGGGATGAGGTTGAAACCTCGCCAATGGATGACAGTCATTTCAAGGCGGTTGCGGAGGTGTCCGTAAGTCAGACCTTCTTTGCGTGGGTGTTTCAGTTCAATGGAGATATAAGAATCGCAAGTCCCGATTCGGTCGTTTCAAGATACCGTGAAATGCTTGAAAACGCCTTGAAATAAAGAAATATCGAATGGTACAAAAAATGAGTTGGGTGCAAAAACGCCCAACTCATTTTCACTTATTCCAGAAGCATTGACTGCAAACAAGTGTTCGGATATAATATACTTACGGTATTCGCAAAAGAGCGAACCGCGAAAGGAGCTGCCATATGAACAGGGAAAAGACCTTCGGGGACTTTCTGATCGCAAAGCGTATGGAACGGGAAATGTCCGCACGGCAGCTTGCCATTAAACTGGACTACTCCGCCGTGTATATCTGTGACATTGAAAAGAACCGCAGACCCGTTCCCGATGAGATTCTGGAAAAGCTGCCCTCCCTGCTTCTGCTTTCGGAAGCGGAAACGGAGGAAATGTACGACCTTGCCGCAAGATCGCGGCATACGGTGAGCGCAGACCTGCCCGAATACATCATGGAAAAGGACATCGTTCGTGCTGCGCTCAGAACAGCCAAAAAGCATAATGTAACGGATAAGCAATGGGAAGATTTTATCCGCCGCATTACAAAAGAGTCCGACTAATCTTTCGGACAGAAAGGACGCAGCAGTGGCAACAGTATTCTATCGACCGCAGGCGCTTGAAACGATTGCCCGCCGTACATTAAATGAATATGATCCAATGTACCTGAACGGCAGCCCCCGTGCAGTGCCGATTGAAACAATCATCGAAAAGACTTTCGGATTAAGAATCGAATACCAATATCTAACCAATGATGCCCGTGAACTTGGCAGAATGATTTACGATAGCGGCATCACCACCTACTATGACCGTGACAGAGGCGACTACGCCCTGATGCGCGTGGAGGGCGGCACCATGCTGATCGAAGCGTCGCTTCTTGAAGATGAACGCTGCTACGGCAGACTGCGCTTTACGCTGGCGCACGAGCTGGCACATCACATCATTCATAAACGCATCTTCAGCGGAACAGGCGTTGCCGCCGCTTTGTATAACCACGATGCCGATGAGGACGCCACGGAATGGCAGGCAAATTACCTTGCCAAAGCCATCCTGATGCCAAACGGACAGGTCAAACGCTGCTTTTACGCACTCCGCCCTGTGTGCCGGTCAAAGAGCGAGTTTGTCTGCAAAATGGCGGAAATCTTTGAGGTGTCCAAACAGGCAATGGAGATACGCCTGAAGGAGTTTGTCCTGATATGAAAATCCTGCGGGATTTTTTTACCCTTAATATTCGCAAGATTGCGAATATTATACAGAAAGAACGAGGTGACTGAGGATTGAAAAAAGGATGGAAAACCTACCCGATGTTCTGCCCGAACTGCGGAGCAATAAACCACGGACACAAAAGCGAAGATGAGAAGATCCGCTATGAGTGCAGAAAATGCACCGTAAAGTTTGTCCGGGTACCGAAAGGCAGGCGGCACGACACGATTGAACTGTTCGCCGCACAGGGGCAAGAGGCTCTGATGTAGGAGCGATACAAAACTGAATACGGCGTAACGACGGTAAGGTCGGGCTGAAACAGAGCCGCACTAAATCCTTATCAGGTCACACGCTTTGAATACTTCGGTGTGTTAAGCCAGACTTGCTGACAGCAGACATGAGAGGCCGCCGACAAGACAGATAGCCACAGGCTAATTCTGTCTTGCCGGTGGCTTCTTTTTTCGGCAAGGACAACCGAGCAGGAGCTTCCGGCAGAGAAATCTCTGAAAGGAAGCTCTTTTTATGTTGAAGAACTGGCTCTGCTACATAGCGAAATACCCGTGATCTCCGAATTTTGAGTTCAACCAAAAATTCAAAATTCAAAGGAGATTACAATAATGAATACATACTATCTTACTGCTCTTGATGAGCAATTCAAATGCGATTGTAAGGTAATAAACCTGAGTTACGAATATCCCGGATACACGGGAGAGGAAAAATGGGCGATTATTACTGATTTAACCGAAGAAGAACTTATTGAAAAGTATGAGGAGATAATCTCCTCGTATAGACCGTTTATTGTTTTATCTTCTATGTTTGGTAGCGTGCGAGCTGATTTTATTAGGAATGAAGATAAGTTCAGCAAACGAGCCAAACGGAGCATAAGCATTTTCGATTTCAGCGAAGAAACAGAAGAACATCATCCTGAAATAGCTGCAAACGATCTTGAAGAAGAGGCAATCTCAAATGAAATGGCAGAACAAGTCCAGGATGCAATAGCGCAATTAAAGCCCATTCAGCGGGAACGACTTATCAAATATTTTTTTGAAGGAAAGAGTTTGCTTCAAATTGCCGCTGAAGAAGGTAAATCTTATTCGACTGTTTATGAATCGTATCAAGCTGCATTGAAGAAACTGAAAAAAATATTTGAAAATACCCGATAATTTGACCTCTTCCAGTCCGAACAAGTGAAGGGACTATTTCTTATCCGGAGACAAACAACCTTCAAACTAATACATTTGAGAGGTTAAATATAATGGAAAATACTAATATTACCCATAAGGTTAAGCGTGGCGAAATCTATTTATACGATTTTGGGACAAATCCTGAGTCTATCCAAAACGGCGTAAGACCTGTTCTTATCGTTCAATGCGATGAAGGCAATAAAGCGAGTACGACAACCATAATTGCGGCAATGACGACCGCAATTAAGAAACGCTATATGCCTTCCCATATCGTATTGGGAGATAACTTCGGCTTGAGAGAGCCGTCAATGGTAATGCTTGAGCAGATAAGAACTGTAAACCAGTCCGAGCTGACGAAATACATCGGTTTTGTGGATAGCGAGTATCTACAAAAGAGAATCAATATCGGGTTGAAGAAGGTTCTCGGTTTTTGGGTGGAAAGAGCACCTAAAAGAAAAAACGACATTCGGTGTCTTTGCGGTAAGTGCTTAAATGATTACAAATCTAATCCTGAGTACATTGTTAGGCGACTCGATCCGTTTGAGAATATCAAGCATCAATGTGACAAATGTTCGGGTAGCGGTTACGACTATATTATATATGATAGAAGTTCCGTTCGGAGGTAGTGTCTATGGAAGATAAAAACACTACCGTTAAAAAAGAGATCGTACCGATTTGGGAAAAATACGCTTTAACGATTTATGAAGCGGCAGAGTATTTCAATATTGGAGAGCATCGTTTAAGGCAGTTGGTAAGAGAAAATCGTCAGGCGGATTTTGTGCTATGGATAGGCACAAAGGTTGAAATTAAACGAGAGCTTTTTGAAAAGTTTCTTGATGAAATCAATGCCCTCTGAGAATTATGCGTTTTGAAAAATCGCACATTTGTCAATATGCTCGTGACTTCGTATCATATATACGAAGCACGAGCTGACAGATGATAAAGGAGGACAAACCTATGAAGAATAATTACATCTATGTACCCGGACTGAGTGAGAGTGTTTCTGATGAGGTGAAAAAGGAAAAGGATGCAGAAGCACCGAGATTTATAACCGGAACGGGCGCAGTCAAGAAAGAAGCTGTTACACACGACAGAGGGATTCTAAGAACTCGTAAGGTAGATGATCGGCAAAGTATTCAAATCCCTGTTTGGGAAAAGTACGCTCTGACTGTTAAAGAAGCGGCTGAATACTACAATATCGCTGAAACGAAATTGAGAGATTATCTGCTTGCCAATCGTGATGCACCTTTTGTCTTAAAAGGTGGAGCAAGGCTTTTGGTGAAACGCAAGATGTTTGAAATGTTCTTAGATGAAAGCAATATCATTTAGGAGGTCAGTATGACTGATGAAACAAAAAACCTATTGCAAGGTGACATTATGGTAGATGCCGAAGGTCATAACCGCAAAATGCAAGAGCTTCCGATTTGGGAAAAACCGCTTTTAACGGTAGTAGAAGCGGCTAAATACTTTCAAATCGGTGAGAGCAATATCAGACGGCTCACAAGAGAACATAAGGACAAAGACTTCGTCCTTTGGAAAGACAATCGGGTGTATATCCGAAGGAAAGAAATGGAGTCGTTTTTAGACACAATCAATGAGATATAGGAGGTAAAGAATTATGGCAGAAAAAAGACGAGATAATAAAGGCAGGGTTTTGCGAGCAGGCGAATCACAGCGTCCTGACGGTAAGTATGAATATAAGTATGCGGACAGTAACGGTGAGCGTCATTCCGTATATAGTTGGAAACTCGTAGCAACCGACAAAGTTCCTGAAGGAAAGCAAGGCGGGACTTCGCTTCGTGATATGGAGAAGCAAATACAGAAGGACTTGGAGGACAACCTTCTTATTTATCAAACCCGCAAGATGACACTCAATTCCTTTTGGGATCAATACATCGAACTCAAGAAAGAACTGAAAGAGTCTACGAGAACCAACTACATTTATATGTACGACAATTATGTTCGCCCTGACTTTGGCAAAAAGAACATCACTACAATCAAGTATAGTGATGTAAAGAAGTTCTATATTTCCCTGATCCACGATAGAGGGTTCAAGCCGAACAGTATGGAAATCATAAATACCATTCTGCATCCGGTATTCACTTCGGCGGTTCGTGACGGATATATCCGCAGCAACCCTTCGGACGGCGTAATGGCAGATATAAAAAAGAGCCATACTTGGGAAAAGCCAAAGCGACACGCACTCACCGAGCAACAGCAAACGAAGTTCGTTGAGTTCACGGCACAATCCTATCAGTACAAGCATTGGCTGCCACTCTTTACAGTCCTGCTCGGTACGGGCGGACGAATCGGTGAGATACTCGGTTTAAGGTGGGAAGATTGTGACTTTCAAGGTAACATCATCAATATCAACCACACCCTTATTTATAGGAAGTACACGGACGAAGCATCGCACTTCGCAATAACCACTCCAAAAACAAAATCAGGTGTCAGAATAATTCCGATGCTTTCCGATGTAAAGGCGGCTCTCACAGAAGAATACAAGGAGCAGCTTGAGAGTGGATTTAATGAGAGCGTTGTAGACGGGTACTCAGGTTTTATATTCAAATCAAGATACAACACGGTATTATCCCCACATTGTGTTAATCGGGCGATAGATCGAATAATCAAAGCGTGTAATGCAAAAGAGAAAGAGGAGGCGAAAGCGGAAGGTCGAGAGCCTGAACTGTTACCTCATTTCAGTTGCCACCATTTACGACATACATTCTGCACTCGTTTCTGCGAGAACGAAACTAACCTGAAGGTCATTCAGGAGATTATGGGACACGCAGATATTACAACCACGATGGACATATATAACGAAGCAACAAAGGATAAGAAGATGGAGTCCTTTGCAGGGCTTGAGGGGAAAATCAAGATACGATAAAAAAGGGAGCTTACCACAAAACGGTGGTAGGCTCCTTGATTTCTGTGTAAGAATATGTTATACTATACAAAAATAAAGGTTTACGTGGCAAATAGTCGGGGGTATCCGAGATGTGTTTCTTTGTTGGACAATGAAAACACCCTCGTTTTTTTACGACAATTTTTACGACAAACCAAATAAAGTTATGACATCTTATGTGAGGTTATGTACTTTAATGAAAACGGTTTGGATTAACAAAGTAAGGAAAAGAGAGGTTAAATCAGGGTATAAGATACTCTCCCTTGAAATCCCGACAATGAAGTCCATCGACAAGTAAAAAGCCAAAAAACCCAGTATCCATGCGGGTTTCCGGCAACAGTGAAAGCTGAAAAAATACATCTTTACATCAGACTTACATCAAACGGTGCAGAAGCGGATGCAGAGATGAAGGAATCGCATATTTGCCCTTAAAAGGCTCTGAGAAAATAAAAAATCTCAGGGCCTTTTTTGCGTTTTGAGATGAAATGCGATATTCGCAAACTGTTTTTCTGATCGGGTTTCTCCTATACTGTGCATAGAAAGCAGAGGTGAGATCGAATATGGAAAACAGTTTTGCGGTCAGGCATCCAGAACTTGTATGTGAGTGGTCAGAAAAGAACCTACCGCTTACACCGGATAGGATAACATACGGCTCCAATAAAATAGTATGGTGGAAAGCTGCCTGCGGTCATGAATGGCAGACCAGTGTTAAAAGCCGTTCTGCAGGAGAAAAATGTCCGATTTGTTCAGGCGCAAGAGTAGTGAAGGGCATTAACGATCTGGCAACCCTAAAGCCGGAACTGGCCCACGAATGGTCACAGAAGAATAAAGTGAAACCGACAGAGGTATCTCCTGGTTCGCACAAAAAAGTGGTCTGGAGATGTAAACATGGGCATGAATGGGAAGCATCTGTAAAAAGCAGGGCGATGAATGGTACAGGCTGCCCATATTGTTCTCACAATAAGGTGCTGGAGGGATTTAATGATCTGGCTTCACGATTCCCGCAGGTGGCGGCTGAATGGTCTGACAGAAACCATCCACTGCTTCCCACCATGGTGACAGCATTTGCCAATCGAAAGGTATGGTGGAAGTGCAGCAAGGGCCATGAATGGTATACACTGATTTCAACCCGTTCCGGCGGCAGCCAATGCCCCTATTGCAGCGGTATCATTCTTTTGAAGGGCTTTAACGATTTTGCTACAACACATCCTTTGCTTGCGGAGGAATGGTCAGAGCGTAATCTTCCCCTGACACCAGACATGGTAAACGAAAAATCCCGTAAAAATGTTTGGTGGAGGTGCAGAAAGTGTGGTTTTGAATGGCAGTCGCTGGTACAATCAAGAATAAAGGGAACGGTATGTCCCGTGTGCGCTGACCGGGCCGTGCTTGCCGGGTATAATGATTTGGCAACAACCGATACCTATCTGCTTGATGAGTGGGATTACGAAAGGAATGAGGAAATCTCTCCTACTCAGGTTTCAAGAAATTCCATGAGAAGCGTCTGGTGGAAATGTCCGATGGGGCACTCCTGGAAAGGTAAAATTTCAGAGCGAGCTGTTGAGGGTGTGAGATGTAAGGTATGCGAAAAGGAATATCAGAGCGTATTTCCTCTGTTGGCGGTAAATTATTATGCGGCCAGAGAAGGTCTGAGGTCATTGCTTCATTCAGACAGTATCATAGGGATTTCTCTTGAAACCTACATACCGGAGGAAAAGCTGGCGATTGAATCGGGCAACGATTCAGAGGATACCGAAAGAGTAAAAAAGCATCTATGCGAACAGAGAGGGATTAGGCTCATAAAGATTCCGTATCAGCCAGGTGGTGATGAAGAAGCCTTTGCCAGCAGAGTTAAAAGGGCGTTTCAGAATGTACATATATTTATTTCTTCTGATACAGGCCAAGACACGGCCTTTATACGGGAGCGGTTTTATGAATGGAGAAAACACCAATATGATGAAGGGAGGCTTAAGTAATGAGGAAACAGAAATATTACCTATATCTGAACAGTGAGGAAACCAGCGTGGTTCTGCAAAGCCTGGTCCGACTCAAGAATCGTCTTATCCAGGAGGGCCGCTATACTGACTGCGTAGACGAGCTGATCTTAAAGATCACAAGCGCACCCGTAAAAAGAGTGAAAATTTAATATCCGCTGTTACATACACAGGCCGTTTATTCTGTAATAAGAGTAGACGGCCTTTTTTCATGCCCGTACATAGCCGTCTGTTCGCCGCAGGCGGCTAAATTTATGAAAAAGGAGGAACCCATCTATGGCGAAAACAAAGGTGATCTCCGTTGCCAACCAAAAGGGTGGCGTCGGAAAAAGTACCAGTGTCTACAACATTGGCGCGGGGCTGGCCATGAGCGGCAAAAAGGTCTTGCTTGTGGATGTTGACCCTCAGGGGGATTTGACTAAAATGCTGGGCCTGCGCAAACCGCACGATCTCCCCCTGACGCTGGGAAACGCGATGAATGATGTGATCTCCGGCGTACCACCCGGCGAACACCCGGAAATCCGGCACCATCACGAGGGCTTTGACTTTGTGCCGGGAAACCGCACATTATCCGCCGTGGAAACCGGGCTGGTCAATGTAATGAGCCGGGAAACGGTGCTGCGGCAGTATGTGGACAGCGTAAAGCGCGATTATGACTATGTACTGCTGGATTGCCGCCCCTCCCTGGGGATGCTGGTCATCAACGCCCTGTCCGCGTCGGACTATGTGCTGGTGCCGGTACAGGCGGATTATCTGGCCGCAGAGGATATGACGGAGCTGCTGGGAACGGTGCAGAGCATCAAGCGGCAGATCAATCCGAGGCTTAAAATCGGCGGCGTGTTCCTGACGATGGCCAATGAAACCAACTTCCGCAGAGATACGGTGACGGCGGTCAAAGAGAACTTTGGAAAGCATTTGCCCGTGCTTCACACGGTTATCCCGGCAACGGTACGGCTTGCGGAGATCAGCACAGCAGACAAGAGCATTTTCCGGCATGAACCCAGGGGCCGGGCGGCAGACGCTTATCGCGGGCTGGTAAAGGAGGTGTTGGAGATTGGCGAAAAACAACGTGGCAAATCTGCTGAGTGTAGATAGCCTCTTTACCACCCAGGCTGAGCGCGACGAAGCCCAGCGGGAAACCGTCAGAGATATTCCCTTAGAGGAAATCAGCGGCTTTCCCAATCACCCCTTTAAGGTGCGGATGGACGCGAGCATGACAGAGCTGGTGGACAGCGTA
>Ga0129308_1003141_pt1 | contig 12428 bp, 9 predicted proteins | sample L827metagenome_FD_94440 | JGI IMG/M metagenome (GOLD analysis project Ga0129308, IMG submission 94440) | Ring-tailed lemur group fecal microbial communities from Wisconsin, USA - L827 metagenome | ecosystem: Host-associated > Mammals > Digestive system > Large intestine > Fecal | place: USA...
ATGAGCAATTGATAGAGGCTGGCGTAGCTCCGGACTTAATCCGCTTCTCTGTAGGTATCGAGAACGCCGATGATATCATCGCCGATATCGAGCAAGCGTTGAATAAATAAGACTTCAGTGCCACGCTGATGGCACACCCATGTCATCGGCATGGCACACCCGTTCCATCAGCGTGGCACACCTGCTTCTCCAGCATGACACTGCTATAAGTTCCTAGATAGGCAGGAATCTCCCCAGACGCGCCACCCAATTTGTCGTAATCTTCCCTAGGCTCGTTACCGGATGTTCCTCACGCAACAAATCTTCACGGAACTCACGAAGAATAAGCCAATCCGCCTGTTTCACCCAATGCCGGAAAACCGGATTCTCCACATGGCTTTCCGAAATGGATAATAACGCGTCCAGATCAAAACAATCAGCGACAACGCCTGCGCCAGACAAAGAGGCATCGTAAGCATTGCAAGCTTGCTCAATATGTGTAGGAACCATCAATACAGGTTTATTCAGATACATCGCCTCACATACGGATTCGAACCCGGCGGTCGTAGCATAAGCCTTCGCCCCCGACATATAACGTAGAAACAACGTATCATCCAGCTGATGGAAAGAAAGGCAATCGTCTATTTTCACCTCGGCTCGCTGATCTTTTTTATCCCAAAAGAAATGCATCGGAACCGAAGGATGACGGGAATGCCAAGAACGGATCTCCTCACTAAACCCGCTATTCAACAAATAACCATGCAAATAACTGCCGTTCGAGGGAACCGCATCCAAGACTTCTTGCCTTAATAAAGGAGGAACCACGACTATTCCTCCCAACGGCGCCTCACGCATCTTCCGAAAAGACAAGGCTAATTTTTTGACGGAGCCTATCGCCGTTAATCTCGTAAAAAATCGTAGCGACGCCAACGACAATGTGCTCTGCTTCGGGAAAACGAAGTCCGGATGCAAGAATAGATATTGATGGGCGATACATACCATCGTCGCTTTCGGACGGAAAAGCAAGTAAGTCAGCCCCGTCAGCAGCTCGTAGAAATTCACGACAACATCCGCATCCGTCTGCCGAATCATCTGGTCGATATAACGGATACTTCCCATGTATTTGTGCAGACGCAATACATTATATAATACGCTACGCATCAAACTCACTTGTTTATTCTTAGCCGTCGGTAAAAAATTCGGACTCTCAAACGGATATACCGGCGACAGAATCTTATTCAAGAAGAAATCCGGTAAACGGCGGGCTGGGCTTTTTCCGACCAACACACCAACGATCTCATGTCCTTCGGCCATCAATTTCTGACGTAAGGATAACGCTTGGGTCAAGTGCCCACGTCCCTCACCTTGTATGATAAACAGGATTTTCATACGGCATCCGCATATAGTTGTACATTATTATATGTAACAATATCCCACTCTCCTTGTTCATCCTCCACGAGAGCGGTCATGCTTTAAAAAAGTATATCCCACATCCCCGAGCATGGCAAGCCAACGCATATGGATCGTAACCGTATCGAAAATATCGCCATGTGTCACGAAATAGCGTTTTCCTTGTCTCGTTTTCAGTAAATAATCCTTTACGATCGATATATTTCCCAAATGGATGTCCGAGAGGACAATAGTCGGATAGTATTTTCTTAATATCATCTTTTCCTTGTTTAAGATGATACAAAAGAACACCTTCGGTATTACAAGTTCACGACAACCTAATGAAAAAGACATAACAAAAAGGCCAGCTCTTCACAAAGCCGGCCTTTTCTTGTTTAACTTTAAATATTAAAAAATTATGATGACATTTTACTTTACCTATTCTTCTGATTGAGTAGCCTCGTAAGCCTTTAACAACTTCTCTTGTACATCGGCAGGAACTAACTCGTAACTAGCGAACTTCATCGTAAAGGAAGCACGTCCGCCCGTAATGGAGCTTAGTGAAGTAGAATAGTTAGACATCTCTTTCAAAGGAACTTTCGCCAATAGTTTCTCAAATCCCTTCTCGCTATTCATACCCATAATCAAGGCGCGGCGTCCTTGCAAGTCACTCATCACATCTCCCAGATAATCGGCAGGAACGGAAACCTCGACATCGTAAACAGGCTCCAAGATCTTAGGGCCAGCCTCCTTGAAAGCGGTACTGAACGCATTGCGTCCGGCAAGCATGAAAGAGATTTCATTACTGTCTACCGGGTGCATCTTACCATCGTACACACAGATACGCACGTCACGAGCATACGAACCTGTCAGCGGACCTTGCTCCATACGTCCCATAATGCCTTTCAGGATAGCCGGCAAGAAACGAGCGTCGATAGCACCACCAACGATACAGTTTACGAACACGACTTTACCACCCCAATCCAAATCAATTATTTGAGTATCACGAACATTCATCTTATACTCCTGTCCGCCGAAACGGTAGGTATCCGGAGCAGGCATACCTTCATAATAAGGCTCGATAATCAAGTGAACTTCACCGAACTGGCCTGCGCCACCGGATTGTTTCTTATGACGGTAATCCGCACGAGCCGCTTTCGTAATCGTCTCACGATACGGGATCTTCGGCTCCAGATATTCGATCGGCAATTTATCATTATTCTCGATTCTCCATTTCAATGTACGAAGATGGAACTCACCTTGACCGGAAACGATTGTCTGCTTCAATTCCTTGGACTGCTCGATTACCCATGTCGGGTCTTCCTCACGCATACGTATCAAGATTTCCATCATCTTCTCGGCGTCAGCCTCATTCACCGGCTTGATAGCACGACGATATTTCGGATCCGGATATTTAATGAAGTCGAAACGATAATCACAACCCTTTCCGTTCAATGTATTACCACGGCGAACATCCTTTAACTTAACGGTCGCTCCAATATCACCCGCCACCATTTCCGTAACCGGGGTACGAGTTTGTCCGGCTACCGCAAATAACTGTGCGATACGCTCCTTGGAACCACGATCGGCATTCATCAAATCGTCACCTTCTTTTACTTTTCCTGATATCACTTTAAAATAGGAAACCTGACCGATATGAGGCTCCACGGTTGTCTTGAAGAAGAACAAGCTAGTAGGACCATTCGAGTCCGGAGTCACCTCTACACCTTCCGTAGTAATCAGACGAGGCATCTTGTCGGTACAAGGAACCACATTGCCCAAGAACTCCAACGTACGGCGAACGCACATATCACGACCGGCGCATACGCAGAATACCGGGAACATACCGCGAGTAACCAAGCCCGCACGGATACCGGCACGCATATCATCCTCGCTCAAGGCACCTTCCTCAAAAAATTTCTCCATCAAAGTATCATCGTTCTCAGCGGCGGCTTCCACCAAGGCTTGATGCAACTCCATCGCCTTATCCATTTCCTCGGCGGGGATTTCCAATACATCAGGAACTCCACCTTCCGGTTTCCAACGATACATCTTCATTTTTAATACATCCACCACGGCATTGAAAGAAGAGCCGCAGCTAATCGGATATTGGATCGGAACGATCTTACTGCCCCAACGGTCTTTCAACTGGGCGATGGTTCCCTCATAGTCGGCTTTATCATTATCAAGCTGATTGACAACGAAAATCACCGGTTTATGGAATTGTTCAGTATACCGGAACTGGTTAATGGTTCCAACCTCAACACCGTACTGGGCATTCAATACCATCAGTGCCGTATCCGTGACATTCAGAGCGGAAACAGCTCCTCCAACGAAATCATCCGAACCCGGACAATCGATGAAATTCAGCTTCCGATCCTGCCACTCAACACTGAAAACGGTTGAGAAAACTGAGTATCCATACTCTTTCTCAACCGGGAAATAATCGGACACCGTATTTCCTGCCTCAACGGAGCCGCGACGTTTTATAACTCCACCCTCGTAAAGCATAGCTTCAGCGAGAGTGGTTTTCCCAGAGCCCGAACTTCCCAAGATAGAGATGTTCTTAATTTCATTTGTTTGGTATACTTTCATGATATCAGGATTTATTTGAGTTTAACAATACGTTTATTTGGCGTGAATCACTTTCACGAGGGCGCAAATTAGAGATTGTAAAGGAAAAAAGCAATTATCGCCCGGTGTTTGAGAACTATGTTGTGCAGCAGCAAGGTTTTTTGAAATTTAAATTATATCTTTGTGTAAAGATATAATTGTGTCCATACAGATGGCAGGCTTATACATCCACGTTCCTTTTTGCGCCAAGCGGTGTTTATACTGTGACTTTTTTTCCAATACGGAGATGAAGTATAAAGAGCCGTATATAAACGCACTTATAAAAGAGATGGAATTGCGGAAGGGATATATAGGAAACGAAGCATTAGAAACCATTTACTTCGGGGGAGGCACCCCCTCTCAATTAGATGAGAAGGATTTTGGCAAGATATTCGAGGCCATCTATCGTCTTTTTGATGTAGCCGAGCAAGCGGAGATTACCTTAGAGGCGAATCCGGATGACATGAAACGAGAATATGTATCGCTTCTCCGTAATTATCCTTTTAACCGGGTCAGCATGGGTGTACAGAGTTTTCATCCGGAAGATTTGCGCTTCCTGAATCGTCGCCATGATCGGCAACAAGCGATCAAGGCGGTAGAACTATGCAAGGAATATGGGATTACAAATATCAGTATCGATTTGATCTACGGACTCCCCAACCAAACGCAGCAAGCATGGGAAGAGAATTTGCGACAAGCGATCCAGTTGGACGTTCCCCATCTTTCCGCCTACCACCTCATTTACGAAGAAGGTACCGCACTTTACAAATTAATGGAAGCGGGAAAAGTAACTCCCGTAGACGAGGAGTTAAGCGTCTCGTTCTTTTCCACATTAATAGACCGGTTGGCAGAAGCGGGCTATTTGCATTACGAGATCTCCAATTTCGCCCGTCCCGGATTCTTCTCCAAGCACAATAGCTCCTACTGGACCGGAAAGAAATATCTGGGGCTCGGTCCTTCCGCCCATTCTTATAACGGGATAGACCGGGAATGGAATCCATCTTCTCTACCTATATATATAGAGGGTATAGAAAATGGGCATCCGACAATAGAATCCGAGGATTTAGACCTATACACCCGGTACAACGACTTCATCATCACCGGTCTTCGGACCATATGGGGAATCTCCTTCGCTGATATCCAGACAAAATTTGGCAGCAAACTCTTTTCTTATTGTCAAAAGCAAGCTCAACCCCATATCAACCAAGGTCTCTTATTACAAACCGGTGATAAATTGATTTTATCCAAGTCAGGAATCTTCGTTTCCGACGGAATCATGAGCGATTTACTCTGGGTATAAAAATTAACAAAACCACCGCTTTCCCCAACAAACCTGTTCGTTAAAAGTACATTTCCTGCACATTTTCACGATTTTTGAGAAATAAAACGACGCATATTAAAAAACTATTACATATATTTGCAGCATCAAAAACAGCAAACAGTGCCATATTTGTATATAATATCAGGTTGCAACGGAGCAGGAAAAACAACAGCTTCCTTCACGATTTTACCAGAAATGCTAAAATGTAAGGAGTTTGTTAACTCAGACGAGATAGCCAAGGGACTTTCCCCTTTTAATGCAGACAGTATAGCCGTCGCCGTTGAAGCTAGTCGTATTATGTACAAGCGGATAAAGGAACTCATCGGTGCTGGTGAGACTTTCGCAATGGAAACTACGCTGGCCACCCGTTCAGTCGCAAACCTGATACGGGAAGCACAAAGGGAAGGTTATTATGTTACATTGCTTTACTTCTGGCTGAATACGCCGGATCTAGCCGTGGAACGTGTGAAAATGAGGGTAGCCGCCGGAGGTCACAATATTCCGGAAGCAACGATACGGCGTCGATATGAGGCTGGTATCCACAATTTATTCGAGCTATACCTTCCTATTAGTGACTATTGGATGATAACAGATAATTCGATGTCTCCCATGGAAGTGATCGCCAAGGGATTCAAGAATGATAAAAGGGAAGTGTATAATCTAGATATTTTTACAAAACTTGAACATCATGAATGAGCAAGAAGTTAGAGAATTCGAAGAGAATATAGTAAAAGGTGCAAATATAGCTTTTCAGCGTTTGGTGAATCAGAAGAAGAAGGAAGACGGAGAGTTGGTATTCTCTCGTAACGGTCATATCTTCAGAGTCAAAGCTGTTGATCTTGACAAGATTTATTAAGTTATAGATATACATATACAAAAAGAGGAGACGTATCTTTCAGGGATATGTCTCCTCTTTTTGGCTTTATAGAAAAAGGAACTTAGGTTCATGGGCGAAGTATGTTAACATACTTCGGCATTTCAGTTAACATACTTCGCCCACGAAGTTAACTTACTTCTCTATCTTGAGAATTCCATCTCGTTCAATAAATAACCGGCTCCGGCATATTTATCGATTACGAATAGGACATAACGGATATCTACGATAATACTGCGTTGATAATCGGGCAGATATTGGATATCCCCTCCTACTCCTTCCCAGTTACGGTCGAAATTGATACCGATTAACTCTCCTTGTCCATTCAATACCGGACTACCGGAATTCCCTCCCGTTGTATGGGTCGTAGCACAGAAGGCAACCGGCATTTTACCGTTAGGCATCTTATAAGGGCCAAAGTCTCCTGCTTGATATAATTCCTTCAAACGAGCAGAAACTACAAATTCCCAATTCGTAGAATCCTCCTTCTCCATGACGCCGTCTAAAGTGGTTTGATGACCATAATAATCGCAATCACGAGGACTGTAACCTTTCACCTGCCCATAAGTCAGACGAAGCGTAGAGTTCGCATCCGGAAAACTAGCCAAGTCTCCATACATCGCTAAAAGTCCTTTCACATACGCACGATGGGCGATCGCATATCCGGCATCAAAATCAGCTAAGGCCTTATCTAACGCCTTTTTCTCATCCTTTACGGATTGCGCAAACAGAATCATCGGATCTTCTCTCAAAGTTTTGACAGACGGATGCTCCTTGAACGCATTGAAGTTCTTCTCACTACCATAGATCGATTTATCAAACAGATAATCAACGAATTTATCCACATCCCCCTTAAACTTGCTATCGATTACGGAGAAATAAGCCGGCTGCGACTTCGGAACGACCAAACGCCTATATTCCTTTAGCATGACTTTCGCTATCTTCTTATCAACCATCGGCGCATAATCCTTATCAGCGAAACGGTGGAAAGCCCTCTCCAATTGAGTGACCTGTTTTTGCTGCTCGGAACGATCTTTCCCCTCCAAAGCCTCACAAACAGTCTCGATATCGGTCGGAACTTTGGAGAACTCGATACCACGGCTCAATGCCTCATCCAACATCCAACTACGGAAACGCAAATCCTTACGATCATTAACGATCTGCTCCAATGTCAGAAGCGCTTCCGGATAAGAAGGCTCACACATCTTCTTCGACCAAGCGATCAAACGATTCTGCTCATCGTTTTTCACCTGCTCAAAATTACGTTTGTTGATCGCCCAGTTACTACCGATCGCATTCTTATAAGCGTTCGTAGAACCCGCATACTTACTAGCGTATTGAATCCGGACTTGCGGATCTTTCAACATTTCTTCCAGCATCGCCTCTTGACGGAGATTACGGATATTAATACGTACCGCATTATCTATATCCCGACGTTCGGCTACCTCCCATGAGGTATAGTATTTATTGGTACGACCGGGGAAACCCATGATCATGGCATAATCGTTCTCCTCCACACCTTTTATAGAAAGCTTTAACCAACGCTTCGGACGAAGCGGGACATTGGTTTCCGAATAAGGTGCCGGATTTCCGTTTGCGTCGGCATACACACGGAAAAGAGAGAAGTCTCCGGTATGACGAGGCCACATCCAGTTATCCGTATCCGCACCGAACTTACCGATAGAGGAAGGGGGAGCGCCGACTAAACGGACATCCGAATAGATTTTCTTGGTAAACATATAGTACTTATTACCCCCATAAAAAGCCTTGATCTCGACTTCCGTACCGGGGTTATCCTGTAAGAACTTCTCACCTACTTTCGCTTTAGCGAGGCCATTCAAGTACTTAGCGGACAAGAATTCCATGCTGTTCGGATCCGTGATCTTTTTCAGTTCCGTCCTCACATAATCCGTCACGTCGTCGATCTTATCGATAAAGGTAACCGTCAATCCCGGATTCGGAAGCTCCTTATCACGAGACATCGCCCAAAAGCCGTCCGTCAGATAATCATGTTCCAAGGTACTATGCCGTTGGATGCTACTATAACCACAATGATGATTCGTCAGCACCAACCCGTCCGGAGAGATCATCTCGCCCGTACAACCACCGCCAAAACGAACCACGGCGTCTTTCAAGGAAGGAGCCTCGGCGCTATACACTTCCTGATCGCTTAATCGCAGACCAAGGGCTTGCATCTCCGCAAACTTCTGTTGCTTCAATAAAGGGAGCAGCCACATGCCCTCATCGGCCAAGACCGGAAACGCCAATATAGCGGCCGCTACAGATAAAAAGAGTTTCTTCATGTATTTGAACTATTAAAAGGATGTTTTGTCAACATTGAATTATAATAACGGCGATCTCCACTTACCTCCTTACCCAGCCAAACCGGTTTCTCAAAAGGCTCGTCCTCTGACGATAACTCGATCTCCGCAAGGATCAACCCTTCATTCGCTCCGTGGAAAACATCGACTTCCCACGTATGGCTGCCTCTGGGAACCAGATAACGAACCTTGTCGATCGCACCCGGCTCGCAAAGCTCCAACAACCGCTCGGCATCCTCCAAAGGAATCTTTTGTTCGAACTCGTAACGGCTCAAGCCTTTCTCATCCGAAGCGCCTTTGATCGTTAGGAATCCCTCCTCTCCCCGGATACGAATACGAACCGTACGTCCGGGCTGTGAGCAAATATATCCCTGCACGATACGGGTGGAGCTAACAGCCTCCGGTAAGAAATCACCGGAGACCAAGAATTTCCGTTCTATCTCAATGGCCATGTTTCGAGGTATCAGCCTTAATCGTTACCATCGTCGCACCAAAGCCATATTCGCGGAAAGAAGCGTCTTGAAAATAATGTTGCTTATAACGGGTCTTCAAATCCTTCTCGATCGCCTTACGCAGCACGCCATCGCCTTTTCCATGGATAAAGACAATCTTCTGTCCGTTATTAAGAGCGTACTGATCCATCACCTCACGGAATTTTCCCAACTGGTACGTCAGCATATCCGCATTGCTCAATCCATTCGTATTATCCAACAATTCGGTTATATGCAAATCGATCTCAAGGATAGCGCTATTCGTCGGCTTCTTTTTCACGATTTGCCGGGGAACCCTACGTTCCTCACGAACCTTTTGCTGCATAGCTTCCTTCAACTCTGCCGCAGAGACCAATAGTTCTCTCTCGGGCAAGTCATTGCGGATAATCGGATAAATCAAGGCATCCTCCTCAAAGAAATCATTCTCCATAAAGCAGTGAAGCTTGTAGAACTTAACCGTATCCAAGCGTAACTCTACAGATACGGCGTTTTTCAACGAATAGGGTTTATCCTTCTTGAAAGCGATCAGTTGCACGCAGATCCTTTCCAGATCATTCAACTCCGGCTTACCGAACTCCTCTAGGAATATTTTCGTATTCGGCTCGATAATCCCGTTATAACGGCTTGTCCAGCTATTATTCGTCCGGTCCATATAATTGAAGAACAAATAGTAATTACTATCATTCACGAAATACGTCTCATAGCCGCATTGCTGAAACGCCTTCGGATCGACCGGGAGATAAGCCAGATACACATTCAGACGCTCTCCCTCCGGTGTCTCCTCTACCTTTTCCTCTTTCGGCTCGGGCTTTTTCGGGGAAGAAATCTCTACCGGAGCCTGCACTTTCGGACGGTTCGAGCTATGCACCTGCATATCGTTACTCCCAACCACGACACATTCCTTGATCAAGGCAGGAACCTCAAACCCATCCTCATCCTCAACCAACACTTGATCCTTTCCTTGGAATCCACGTACGACTCCACCTCCCACACTATTCAGGAAGCGAACTTTATCACCTATTTGAATACTCATATTCTATACCTTATTATATTATGCGCACAAAATTAGGGAATAATCCGCGAATCCGAAACCTATTTACTACTTTTGCACCCGGAATCCGTACAAACGGATGTTTTTTAACAGGACAGAAGAAGTAATGAAGACGCAAGAAATACGTATTGAAGATTATAACTATTTGTTACCGGACGAACGAATCGCGAAGTTCCCATTGCTTAAAAGGGATGAGTCCAAACTTTTACTCTACCGTAACGGGGAAATAAGCGAAAGTATCTTTAAGCATATCACGGATTATCTTCCCCAGAACGCCTTGATGGTATTCAATAATACCCGGGTCATACAAGCCCGCCTGCTTTTCCAGAAAGAGACCGGCGCACGCATCGAGATTTTCTGCTTGGAACCGATCGAGCCTCACGATTATGCCTTGGTATTTCAGGAGACCAAGCGTTGTAGCTGGACCTGCTTGGTTGGCAACTTGAAGAAATGGAAAGAGGGCACTTTGTCCAAGACAATCCTTATCAAGGATCAGCCGGTCGTGCTGACAGCGGATAAGAAGGAATCTCATGGTGACACCCATTTGATCGAATTCACTTGGGATAACGAGACTTATACGTTCGCCGATATATTGGATGCCGCCGGGGTCTTGCCGATTCCTCCTTATTTACACAGAGAAACAGAGAAGAGCGACCTACAGACCTATCAAACGGTTTATTCTAAGATAAAAGGCTCCGTCGCCGCACCGACCGCCGGACTTCATTTCACTCCGGAAGTACTTGCCGATATAGATGCTCGGGGCATCGGGCGGGAAGAAGTCACCTTGCATGTCGGAGCGGGCACCTTTAAACCGGTAAAAAGCGACACGATCGAAGGACATGAGATGCACACGGAATTTATCTCCGTCCGCCGTAGCTCCATCGAACGCATTAAAAACAACCTTGGAAATATCATCGCCGTAGGAACGACTTCCGTACGAACCTTGGAAAGTCTCTATTACATGGGAGTGATTCTTGAGAGCAACCCGGAAGCGACTTCCGAGGATCTCGTCGTAAAACAATGGATGCCTTACGGCCTGAATAACAACCGACTAACAGCGGAGCGATCCCTTCAAAACATCCTCGATTATCTGGATAAGCATCATGCGGATACGCTGGTAACGGCTACGCAAATCATCATCGCCCCGGGCTATGAGTTCAAGATCGTAAAAGGAATCGTCACCAACTTCCACCAGCCCAAAAGCACCTTGCTCTTGCTGATCTCCGCTTTCGTAAAAGGAAACTGGAAATCCATCTATGAATATGCCTTAGAGCACGATTTCAGGTTCCTGAGTTATGGGGATAGCTCATTGTTATTGTAACAGACATACAATAAGATCCCATACAATTCGTTATATTTGCATGAATATATTCCAGATTGAATGAAAGCACATTTTGCTATATATGTTTTATTTTTGTTTATCGTATCTTCCTTGTATTCCTGCAAATCGGCGAAGTTGAGCGATGCCGAGGAGAAGCAGCGTATCGGGGAATACTATGAGGCAGCCGCCATTTATCGTAAGGTTTACACGAAAACATCCCCGAAGAAAAGGGATTTGCGCGGCTATATCGCTTACCGTATGGCCGAATGTAACCGGTTGATCAACAATACGGCGAAAGCGACTAGCGCCTATATGAACGCCATCCGCTATGATTACCCGGATAGCACCGTCTACCTACGCATGGGACAGATGCTACAGAAGACCGGACGTTATCCGGAAGCGATCAAGAACTACGATATCTATATGGAGAACGATCCCAGCAATCTATTAGCCATCAACGGCATACAAGGATGCGAGCTAGCTCCCGGATGGAAAAAGAACCCTACCCGCTACGAGGTAAGACGCATGGATAAATTCAATTCCCGCCGGGGAGAATTCAGTCCGATGCTGGCCGGAGATAAATACGACCAACTATACTTCGCCTCTTCCCGCTCGAAAGATAAGGATGCGAAAGTCAGCGCCATCACCGGGCAAAACAACAATAACCTCTTCCTTGTCAAACAAGACGAGAAAGGGGCTTGGCTAGCTCCCATAGAGCTTGAAGACGAGGTGAATACGGAATACGACGAAGGAACCCCCTCTTTCTCCCCCGATGGAAACACGATGTATTATACCTATTGCGCCCAAGATCCGGAAGGCCCTCGTACCGCCGAGATTTACATATCTACCCGAAGCAGCGCCAAATGGGGAAAAGGAACCCGTGCGACGATCGTAAAAGACTCGGTTACCGCCCTCGGCCATCCCTCCATCTCGCCGGACGGCAAATACTTGTATTTCGTATCCGACGCCGTGGGCGGTTTCGGTGGCAAGGATATTTTCCGTGCCCGGGTAACGGGAAACGATTTCGGCCCGATGGAGAACCTAGGAGAAGAGATCAACACCCCGGGA
>Ga0129308_1003142_pt1 | contig 12425 bp, 12 predicted proteins | sample L827metagenome_FD_94440 | JGI IMG/M metagenome (GOLD analysis project Ga0129308, IMG submission 94440) | Ring-tailed lemur group fecal microbial communities from Wisconsin, USA - L827 metagenome | ecosystem: Host-associated > Mammals > Digestive system > Large intestine > Fecal | place: USA...
ACATCGTCGATGGTGACCACGGGAACGGTGTCACCGGCCTCATAACCCTCGGGAACCCTCAGGTCCACCGTGGAGTAGTTGTCGGGATGCAGGACCTGGATCTCATCGCCCATGCGGTTGATGACGGTAGCCTCCTTCAGATCGGATGCCTTCTCGAAGAGCTTCAGATCGGGCATGTCGGCCTTCCTAACGGCCCTCTCCCTGAAGTTGATCAGATCGACGACGCGTCCTCCGGAACCGGACACACGGGTGAGCTTGCAGTACCTGCCCTCGGAGATGACCACATCGCCCACATGGTAGTCCGGAAGGCGCACCAGGTACGTCAGACGGTACATGTCCTGACCATCGGTTGTCTGACCTACCAGTTTGGGTGACTCCTTGGTCTCGGCGCAGTAGTGGTCCGAGAGCTCCCTTGCGAGTGACTTCCCCAGGGACATCGAAGAAAGATAGACGTCCACACCACCGGTGACGAGCTCCATCTTGGTGATGAAGAGGGACCTGTTGGTGGCCGCCTGCCTTGCGACGGAGTTCTCCACCATGGCGAGGGTCTCCTCCCTCAGCTCCGGACTGAGCTCCTTGTTCCCTGTCCTGATCTGCAGGATGGCCTCATAGTAGCTGCCAAGCTGTCTGGAGCAGCGCCTGCAAACGTTGTTCTTGATACGGACGATCGTGGATGCGTCATCCTCCGCCTCGTATCCCATGATGTTGCAGTAGGAGTGGATGTTGACCACGTACACATAGGGGTCCTGGCAGTCCACATCCATCGAGATTGATTCCACCTGCACGTCCCTGATGGCGCAAAGTGCATCCGCGGCGGCATCCTGCACGGCCACGGCCATGTCCTTCTTGACCCACCTGTCACCGAAGTTGAACTCGCCGCAGTTGGTGCAGACCCTCAGGTCCACATGGTGCGGGAGCGAGGTGAGCTTGCGGCCGTCCAGCCAGCAGTCGATGCAGAGTCCGTCCAGGGACTCCTCGCAGTCGCATCCGCACTTGACGCAGAAGTTCACATGATCACGACCTGGGCATGCTTCACGCCACCGATCTCCATCACGTTCTCCGGAGATACATGGCCCTCCTCTATGGCGATGGAGACCACCTCCTCTCCGACGAGGTTCATGATGGTGACGGATTTCATGCGCTCGACGAAGGCGTCCCTTCCGATGACCTCCCCGTTGTAGAAGTTCTCGCTCACGGTGAGCACGGCCCTGCCTCCCCTGAAGGTCTTACCGAGAAGGTCCTCGTCACAGGCGGCGAGTATCCTCTCGTCGCCCTTGGTGTGTATCCTGACATACATGTGATCACGTCCTCTTGTAGATCCCAGACGGGGACCTGTAGATCTCCCCTCCGTCACTGAGGGTCTTCACCGCACGGGTGACGTCGGTCTCGGAGAGACCCTGCGAAGATCCGTGCTGTATCAGCTCGTCGATGGACAGTCCCTCATCCCCGTATTGGAAGAGAAGGTCACGGACCACATCGAGCCTGTTGCGATCCTTGGAACTTATACCGCTGGCGATCTTGTCGATGTCGAATCCGCCGTCGTCGTTGCCCGCGATCCTCCTGAGGTAGAACTCAACCAGGTCCACGGCACGGTTGGCGTCGACATCGGTGACCTTGTCGCTGAGCCTCATCCTGGCGGATGCCTCGGATAGACGGACGAACGCCTCCAGCTGACGGGCTGTGATCGGAACGGAGTTCCCGCCGTTGCCCATCTGCCTGATCCTGAGGTAGCTGGTCTCGATGATCTTGGCCGCCTCGTCGGTCATGACGGGGAACAGGCGCTTGGAGTATGCGACGTATTTCCTGAGGATCTCGACATCATAGACCGGCTTGATGTTGCTGGTCCTCTCCATGATGCCCTTGATGTCGACACCTTTGATCTCCGTACCCTCGGGGATCATCCTGGCCTGACCACGCTGGTGGGCGCTGAGGATGTGCTCCGAGATGGCTGTGTCCTTCTTCTTCTCGGGCTTGTCCGTGAGGACGAATATCATGTCGAAACGGGACATGAGGGCGGGAGGCAGGTCGATCTGATCGGCGATGGACGTGTCCTCCTCGAACCTTCCGTACTTGGGGTTCGCCGCGGCTAGCATCGAGCATCTGCACTGGAGTGTGGCGGTGATACCCGCTTTCGCAACCGAGATCCTCTGGGATTCCATGGCCTCGTGCAGGGACGAACGGTCCTGGTCGGTCATCTTGTCCAACTCATCGATGCATGCCAGTCCCTTGTCGGCGAGGACCAGTGCTCCGGCCTCCAGGGTCCATCTTCCGTCACCGAAATCGTCCCTGACCGCTGCCGCTGTGAGACCTGCGGCGGATGCGGACTTTCCGGATGCGTAGATTCCCCTGGGTGCGAGCCTGCTCATGTACCTGAGGAGCTGCGATTTCGCCACTCCGGGGTCTCCGATCAGGAGGATGTGCATGTCTCCCCTCATGACGGTACCGTCGTCCATCTCCTTGTGACAGCCTCCGAACAGCTGCAGGGCGATGGCCCCCTTGATCTCCTCCAATCCGAAAAGGGAAGGTGAGATCGATCTGACGATGTTGTCGTACAGATTGGGATCGGCAGCCATCTCCAGGATCCTCTCCTCATCCTCCTCGGTGATCTGGATCTCATCGTACTCGTGCTGCTCGAACTCGACTGAGACGACATCGAGGAATGTGTCGAAGACGGTGGACTTGTCCCTGTCGCTCTTCTCCGCGGAACGGAGGATACCGTTCAGGGTAATGCGGTTACCTGCAGTGACCTCTCCGGCTATGTCGTCCTCCACGTATCCGGTGAGCCTCTCGGGCTGGGCACCTCCCCTGAGTCCCTCGGGACTCTCCTGGATCTCGATCTTCTGAGTGTCTGTGTAGATGGACTCCTTGTCGTCCAATGTGAAACGGGTGGCACCCTTGTTGCAGCTCCCGTCGGGATTCGAACACATCAGGGGCTCCCTAAGGATCATGCCGGGCTGCTCGACCCACATCTCCGAGTGGCAGCGGTCGCATCTGAACAGGGCATGGGTCATACGGGGCTTGACGGTGGTGACCTTCCTGGCGAGACCCTCCACGGCCAGGAGCTTCCCGAGATGGTCCGCCCTCAGGTTCCTGATCTCCACCTTCGCGTCACGGGGCAGGTTGAACAGCCTTACGTTGATTGCATCCCCGGGACGGTTGATGTTGGGGACCAGGGACATCACGGTCTTTCTGGCGATGTCCATGCACTTGTCCGGGTTGTCGAGGACGTACATGGCGAAATCCACGTTATAGGCGTTGACATCGGCGTAATCGACGGTGACGCTCTTCTTCTGGGGATAGTTGTCCGCGATGTCGGAGATCATGATGCGGTAGTTATCCTTGGAGAACACATCGGACCATGCCGCCTGTATCTCGTTGTCCTGGAAGCTGACGGTCACTGTCCAGACCCCCTCTTGGAGCGGCATTCGTCATCGACCCACCAGATCCACCCTCCGCGGTCCATGGAGATCTGCCCCTTGACGAGACCCTCGCTGCGCAGCTTCGTCAGAGTCTTCGCCAGGTCGTCCGGGCATCTGTAGTTGAACAGGTGGTCCAGCCTCTCGCTGGCCTCCCTGGTGGTGAGCCTGTCGTCACCGAGCGATTCCCAAATCATGGGAACAAGGTCGTCTCCCATCTTTTACTCCCCCGATCGATATGATTCAAGATGTTTCGTCCCCGGAGTCCTCCGGTCCGGGCTCTCCGTGCCTCCCCTGTGAGACGACGGATTCGATGTACTCGTTCTGAATACGGACCACCTCCGTGCTGTCCTTGGCACGGGAATAGTCGTCGAGCATGGCGCCGTTGAGCCTCATGAACTCCGGCGCCCAGTTGAAGCGTCCCATGAACTGCTCCGCCTGCTCCCTCTCCCCCAGGATCCACAGCGCGGCCATCACGGCCTCGGCACTGTTCAACTCCATCGGCCTTCCCCAGTTTATCGGGTTGGATGCGAGGAGATACGGGAGTGCGCGCTCCTCCACCTTCTTCAGGCGGGGGAACTCGTCTATGTTGGTCCATGTCAGGTCCATGACGACCAGGCCCTTGCGGGCATGGACGATGTCCGCCGGGGACATGGCACGGTCGGAGAACGGCGACAGCACGATGGAGCCCTTCGGTATGGCCCCGAGGGTCTTCGCCTCCTTCCCCAGACCGAACTTGAGCATGCGCTTGGCAGTGCATTTCTTCGGGTCGCATTGACACTTGTCGTAGATGATTACAGGGATCATGCGGATACCATGGAGAGGAGCTTCTCGGGATCCTTCAGGTTCTCCTTCACCCAGTCCCTGACCTGCTCCATGACGGCTACGTACTCGTGGTAGAGCTCGAGGTCATCGGTGGCGGTGAACTCGGACCTCATCTTCATGGGAGCGAGCAACTGCTTCCCCTGCCAGGGCGTCTTGGTCGCCCACTCATCGAAGGTGGCCTTCTCCAGGAACACCACGACATCGTATTCCTCATCCTCGCGGAGGTAGTCCCTGTCCTTGAAGTCCTTGGAGACCTGCCTCCTGATGTCCTCCCCGCACTGGTACATGCTGGAGATCATCTCGCAGTCGATTATGTCCTTCTCGGGTCCCGCGCTGTAGGCCTCGTACTGCCCGGGATACAGCTGGTTCGTGAAATGCTCCGCGATCTGAGAGACGTAGTCGTTCTTCTGCTCGACGAAGAGCACACGCACCTTCTTCCCTTTCTTGAACATGAATACCACCAAAAGCTGACGGTGTATCATCCACCGTAGATAAGGGTTGTCGCTCCCCCTTCGCAGGAGTCCGGGATAGGCCCCGTAGGGGCCTCGGAGTCGGATACGGGTGAATCGACAACTTTTTTAGTCCCGGAAGGGTCCGGATTATGCCACGGTGATGATTCGTTTTTCGTGCTGATCACTGATGATAGACGGGCGAGCTGAGTGGCCGATTCTTTGAATTCCGTCGATTGTCGAAGCTTCCATCGACAAATCGTAAATAACGTTGCCATAATCCACTCGACATGCCCACATTGCAGATCGCATTGGACCTCATGCAACTGAACAGAAGCATCGTCATCGCCCACGAGGCGGTGGACGGAGGTGCCGACTGGATCGAAGCCGGAACACCCCTCATCAAAAGCGAGGGTGCGGAGGCCGTGCGCGCACTGCGCAGGGAGTTCCCCGGGAAGAAGATCATCGCGGATACCAAGACCATGGATGTGGGCGCGTTCGAGGTCGAGATCATGGCCAAGGCCGGTGCGGACATCGTCACCGTCCTGGGACTCGCCGAGGACTCCACCATCGAGGAGGCCGTAATGGCCGGCAGGAAGTACGGCGCCGAGATCATGGTCGACATGATCAACGTGGAGAACAGGGTCGCCCGTGCCAAGGAGGTCGAGAAGCTAGGGGTCTCCTACATCTGCCTCCACATGGGAATCGACACACAGATGAAGGGTGCGGAACCACCTATCGACGTCCTCAGGAGGATCGTGGATGCCGTGTCCATACCCGTGGCCGTCGCAGGCGGGATCACCGCGGAGAACGCGGGACAGTACGTCGAGGCAGGGGCATCGGACGTCATCGTCGGCGGCGCGATAATCAAGACCGAGGATATCAGAGGAGCCGCGGAGAACGTCAAGAAGGCAATGGCCGGTGCCAAGATCGACACCAACCTGGCGAAGAAGTACTCCGAGGAGGACCTGTTCGAGGCGTTCTCCAGGGTCTCCACATGCAACATATCCGATGCGTTCCACAAGCAGGGGGTGATGTTCGGAATCATTCCACAGTCACTCCAGCACAGACAGAGGATGGTCGGACGCGCACTCACCGTACAGACATCCAACGGCGATTGGGCGAAACCCGTGGAGGCGATAGACAGGGCATCCGAGGGTGATGTCCTGGTCGTCGATGTGGGAGGCGCACCCGTCGCGGTATGGGGAGAACTGGCCACATGCTCCGCCATCGGAAAGGGCGTCAACGGTATCGTCATCGACGGTGCGATAAGGGACATCGACGACATCAGGGAGCTGAAATTCCCCGCATTCTCCAGGACGGTCGCACCCTGTGCGGGTGAACCCAAGGGATACGGCGGTATCGGGATAGAGGTGACCGTCGGAGGACAGAGGGTCAGGACCGGCGATTGGATCGTCGGGGACGAGTCCGGAATCATCGTGATCCCCAAGGAGATGGCCGTGGAGGTCGCCAACCGTGCGTTGGACGTCCACGAGAGGGAGAACCGCACCCGTGAGGAGATCATGAGGGGTTCGACCCTGGCGAAGGTCAACGAGCTCGCCAAATGGGAACCCGTGAAGTAACCCCACATCTGCCTTTCAGAACCAAGAAAGAACCGTGATGTCGGATACGGGTGATCGGAGGATCAGGAACGTATCCTCTCGAGTAGCATCCCATCCACATCCACGGGTTCGGAGGATTTCGCCACGGAGAGAGCATGCTGCAGCTTCTCCTCCGTCTCGGCGTAGACCGTCAGGATGACGTCCCCCTTCGATACCTTGGCACCCCTCTTCTTGTGGATGACCACCCCCGCACCGTGATCCGAGGGTGCACCCGCCGCCTTCGCCACGGCCACGACCGCCTTGTTGGATATCGAACTGACGAAGCCGGACCTGTCCGCGACGATCTCCGAAACGAAACCGCCGAGGGGGATGTCATCGGAAGAGATCCCGGATTTACCACCCTGGGCCGACACGATCTCCCTGAACTTCTCCAATGCACGTCCAGATGAGAGGATCTCACGTGCCCTCGCCGCACCTGCCGGGATGCCTGCCATCTCCAGGATCATACCGGCGCAGACGCAGGCCTTGTCGGCCACGTCCGTGTGGACGTCACCCTTATCGAGGGTCTCGATGCACTCCCTCGCCTCCAATCCGGGACCGACCGCATGCCCCAACGGCTGATCGGCATAGGTCACGGCACATTCCACGTTGATCCCCAACACCTCGCCGAGGTCCATGAGGTCACGTGCATAGGAGTTGGCCATGTCGATGGTGGGAACCTTCGTACCGGCACCCATCGGGATATCCATGACCAGGTCTGTGCATCCTGCCGCGAGCTTCTTGCTGATGATGGATGCCAGCATCTGCGGGCGGGGATCGATGCCCAGCGGCCTCTGGACCGTTATGAACGCATCTCCCGCAGGGGCGATGTCCGTCGCACCCGTCCATGAGAAAACCCCTCCCACGGAATCAGTGATGGATGCGACCTCATCGGAATCCAGGTCGACACGGCAGAATGTCTCGACGAAATCAGCGGTTCCGGACGGGCTGCTGATGGCCCTGGATGACAACTTCGGTATCAGAAGACCCTCGGAGGCGACTATGGACACCACGATGGGCGTGATCTTGTTCCCGGGAACGCCACCAAAGCTGTGGAAGTCGAAGACCCTCCTCTCACCGAAGTCCAACTGCTTTCCTGTCGAGGCCATCACCCTAGCGTAGGATGCGATCTCATCGATGCCCATGCCCCTGATGTACAGTGCGGTGAGCCAGGAGGAGACCTCCAGCCTGGAGAGCCTTCCGCCCATCACATCGGAGACCAATTCCCTGAGCTGCTCCTCGGTGACGGTTTTACCATCCATCTTCTCACGTATGGTCCTGACCGAATCGGGACCTGTCGACGAAGTGACATCCACTCTATCACCGGGTCTGACGGAACAGGCCCTGAGGACCTTGTCTGTGAGGAAGACAGTCCCCCTGCCGACCAATGTCCTGGAGACATTGACGATCGCCACGAAGGAACGTCCGCCGTTGACCCTGACACGGTCACCGTCATCCACACCCATGAGGGTGCAGTCCTCGGCGTTGAGGAGTACAGTGGGTTCTGGCAGGTCTATGTCGTATCTGTCGGCGATGAGTTCCATGTTGGGCCCCTGACGGGTGAATAGGAACGGTGTTGAAGAATACGATGGATGGAGAATACATAGCCCCGGAACATGTCCGGGGAAATTGGGTTTGGGATCACTCCCAGGGAAGCTTGTTGAGCTCCTGGTCGAGCTTCCTGAGCCTCTCCACGCGGTCCTCGGTAGAGGGGTGCGTGCGGAAGAGGTTGACGAGTCCGGAGCACTTCTTCTTCCCGAAGGGATTGGAGATCCACATGTTTGCACAGGATGGGTTGTCGTAGTTGTTGGTCCTCGCGCTGCATCCTCCCTCGAGCTTCAGGAGGGCGTTGGCGAGTGCCATGGGCCTGCCGGTGAGCCTCGCACCGGATTCGTCGGCGAGATACTCACGGTTCCTGGATACACCGAGCTGCACGAGCATGGCCGCGATGGGGAGCAGGATATCGGCCAGAAGAGCGATGGCGAATCCCGCACCATTGTTCTCGTTGCTGCTGCTGAACATGGACGCCCAAACGGCCATCCTGGTGACGTATGCGACCAGGGATGCCATGGTGGATGCCACGGACATCACGAGGATATCCCTGTTCTTCACATGGGAGAGCTCATGGGCCATCACACCCTCGAGCTCGTCATCGTTCAGGAGATTGAGGATCTGCTCCGTCGCGACGACAGCGGCGTTCTTGGGGTTGCGTCCTGTCGCGAAGGCGTTGGGCATGGGCATGCTTGAGATACCAACCTCGGGCATGGGGAGCCCCGCCTTGTTGGCAAGGTTCTCGACGATATCGTAGAGCCTGGGCGCCTCGTCGCGTGTGACGATGCGGACCTTGTTGGCACGGAGTGCCATGCTCTTCGAGCAATAGTATGAGTAGACATTGAACAGCACCGACACCGCGAGCATTATCACGAGCCCCAGCCACACATTGTGGAACAGGTAGCCCACGAGCATGCCGATCACGACAAGGAGACCGGTCATGGCCGCGAACATCGCCGCCGTACGAAGGCGCCATTGCATCATGGAATCACCGTGTGTTTGACCTTGTATATAAAGTAATACTACAATTGTTACAGGTCCTGTGATTGTCCGACATACATGTCCTTCACGCCCTTGAGACCGAGATGGACACGCAGGTTGGTCATTCCGGAAGGTCCGGTGCAGTGATTGAGGTACAGATCGGTGACCCCCTCCTGCTCGAAGATCTTCGCATAGGACTCCGCAACCGGCTTTTTCTTCTTCTCGAGCAGGACGGAACCGTAGAATGCACGGACCTGCCTGTTGAACCTCTTCGAGACCATCGCTATGACCTCCGCGGGACCCTGGACCCCGCGACCGCTTACGATGGTCAGATGCGTTCCCTCAACCACCAAGAAAGCCTCGGAATAGCCATCGTCATAGACGATGGAAGGTGTGACGGTGACGCCGGGGACGATGTCCGTCCATCCCTCGAGATCGTGGAAGACGACCTTGCCCTTGTTCTCATCGGAGATCCCGATGCTCCTGGAGAACATCCCGGGCTTACCGTTGTACAATCCTGCGGGACAGTAGACATCCACAGGTGCCGTCCTCGCACCGACCAGGGCATCCAGCGCCCTGCAGTTGTCGGGATGGGACTGGGAGACGACCACGGCATCGATTGAATCGGGGGAGACCTCCAGGTACTCCAGGTTGTGGAGGAGGTACTTGTTTCTGAGTCCGGTGTCGAAGAGGACCCTCTTCCCGCCTATGTCTATGAGGAACGATGTCCCCTTGGCACCGATGAAGCTCGTGTTCTCGAGTGCCCCCTCGTCGTATACGCATGTGATCCTGGCTTCCATTTCAATCCCTCAGCGCTTGTAGAGTGAATCGGGGATGTCCCTGCATATCCTGTGTATGCTCTCCTCGGGGACCTGCCCGTTGGCGACCCATGCGGCCACCTTCTTGGGCACCATGTTGACCGACATTATGGCCCCGGGTTTCTCCGGATCGTCGATGTAGTCGGTCTCGATCATGAACCTGTCCGTGCCCTTGGACAGTGCCTCCTTCAGATTGGACTTGGATGCGGGGATGGACGGCATGACGCCGTGAGTCTCCTCGTCGGTGACCCATGGTGGAGAGGAGTGCTTGACCACGAGTCCGCGGTCCAGACCTGCCCTGTCCGCCAGCTCCGCGAGTGACCTGTCGGTGTCGTCCTCGGACTCGCAGTGTATGATGACGGGGCAGTCGTTCTCCTTCGCAAGCTCCATCCCGTGGAGGAGGACCCTGTTGGATGCATCCCATATCTCCTGGGAAACGGGAAAATGAGGTCTCCCGATCTCCCCTATGGCCACAGCCCTGCCCTCCGCAACGTCCCTGGCGGCATCGTCCATGCCCTTCATGAGCATCTCCTCAGCCCTCTCGAGACCGTATGCCTCCGCCAACGGGATGATCAGGACCGGATAGGGTCCGACCGCGATGTTGATCTCCAGGTCCGTACATTCCCTCGCTTTCTCTGCAAGGTTGTAGGTAATCTCGTAGGAAGTGGCAAAATCCTCACCCTTGGAGATCTGTACCTCCTTGTACGGAAGGGTGACCAATGTGAGTCCGGTCCCGCCCGCGGCCTGAAACTCCCTGAGTGCATCGACATTGCGTCCCGATGGACTCATATGGATGTGATTGTCGTAGACAGGGACCTTCTCGCTCATGGTCCTGAAGGAGAAACGCTCACCTATATTAGGTGAATCGTCAATCCCACGATGTTATGGATTCGAACCAGCGTTTCCTCTTCAAGGCGTTCCGTCGGTACTACAGGACCAACCATCCGATAATGCCCGACAGGTTCACCCGCAGGGAGTTCGGATTCATGTTCTTCGACAAGAACTATGTCCAGAGGCACATGGGCTTCGGAAGGCCCGAGGAGCTGGACCGGTTCATGTACGGACAGGTCCCATCGCACAGCTACTACTCCACATCCTACTACCGCAAGCCCAACGCGCCCACGATGGACGAGAAGGACTGGATGGGTGCCGAGTTGATCTTCGACCTGGACGCCGACCACCTGGACGGTGCCAAGGAGATGACGTACGCGGAGATGCTGGTCCAGATCCGCGGCGAGATGATGAACCTGGTGGACTCGTTCCTGTTGGGCGATCTGGGATTCTCCGAGGACCAGGTCCACATAACGTTCTCCGGCGGAAGGGGATATCATGCGCACGTGAGGACCCCCGATGTGATGGGACTGGGGACACACGAGAGGAGGGAGCTGGTCGATTACATCACCTGCTCCGGACTGAGCATCGACTGGGTGTTCCCATACAACAAGGTGGCGACTTCCAAGGTGGCCATGGGGAACGGGGTCAGGACAAACGTGGCCAAGGACCGCCTCATCCCGCCGCCGGACTCCGGCGGATGGAAGCTAAGGATGAGGAACGGATTGATCGATGTTGTGGAGGACTTCTGCACCAGGGATGTGAAGGACATACGCAGGGAGTACCCGAGCATCAAGGGGAGTGACAAGCAGTCCGTCGTGAAGGCGCAGGAGGAGCTCGCCAGGAACAGGGCCTTCATGTTCGAGAAGAACACCATGGCGGTTGTGTCCCAAACGACCCAGAACATGCTGGTCAAGATCATGAAGGAGGATGTCGCATACCGTCTGTCGGGAGAGGTCGACGAGCCCGTCACCGCGGACATCAAGAGGCTCATCCGTCTGCCCGGATCGGTACACGGGAAGAGCGGTCTCAGGGTGACCCCCATCACCAGACAGGAGCTCACAGACTTCGATCCCCTGCAGATGGCGGTCCCTGATGTGTACACCGACGATCCCGTCAAGATCACCATGAAGAGGGACTCGGAGCTAGACATGAAGGGCGAGCACATCGTCCTCAAGGGGGAGACCGAGGTTCCCGAGTTCGCGGCGATATTCCTGGTGGGAAGGAAGATGGCGGATGTTGGATGGGCCTCCGAAGCCCCCGAACAGAAGAAGCTGTTCTGATGGTTCCCGATCACCCGTTTCCGGGTGTCTGGCACATGGTTTTCGGACCATGTCGAAAATGCTCCCTTTCCCCAATTATATAATAAAAAAGTACCAAAGCCTTTATTAATGCCCTGTAGTTCAAGGAATCAAGGTAATTAAAATGAAAGCATTCCGCGTAACCGGATCCTATTTTGACCCCAGGCAGAAACAGCAGCCCTTCTCCGTCGAGATGGCGGCAGAGGACGAGGCGGCAGTGAAAGAGAAGGCACTGTCCACCATCGGAAGCAAGCACAAGCTCAAGAGATGGCAGATCAACATCACCGACGTCACCGAGCTCGCTGCGGACCAGGTCACGAACCACGTCGTGAAATACCAGATCGGTGAGTGAACTTGGAAGACAACGAGCTCCGTCAGGCCATCGCCGCGATGGAATCATACAAGGAGAGGGTCGAGGCACTGAGCCGCCAGGTTCAGGTCCTCCGCGTCTCCCTCGAAGAGGTCACCATGTCCGCAGATGCCCTCAAGGCGTTCAAGAACGCCAAGGAAGGCGACGAGATCATGGTCCCTGTCGGTGCCTCGTCTTTCATCACCGTCAAGGTGACCTCCAACAGGAACGTCGTCGTCGGCATCGGGAGCAACATCTCCGTCGAGAAGGACATCGACGACGCCATCGGCTACATGGACGCCA
>Ga0129308_1003144_pt1 | contig 12419 bp, 11 predicted proteins | sample L827metagenome_FD_94440 | JGI IMG/M metagenome (GOLD analysis project Ga0129308, IMG submission 94440) | Ring-tailed lemur group fecal microbial communities from Wisconsin, USA - L827 metagenome | ecosystem: Host-associated > Mammals > Digestive system > Large intestine > Fecal | place: USA...
AGTGCAGTCTGCGGTAAAGGAGTGTCGGAATGTGCGTATAATTGGTATCGATCCGGGATATGCAATAGTCGGCTTCGGTATTGTGGACTACATCGGCGGTAAATTTACCGTGCTTGACTACGGCGCTATCACCACCGATAAAGATACGCCTTTTCCACAGCGGCTGTGCGAGATATACGACGATTATTGCCTTATTCTTGACACGTGGAAACCCGATGCGCTGTCTATTGAACGTCTTTATTTCACCAACAATCAGAAGACGGGTATAGATGTCGCACAGGCAAGAGGCATAATTATGATGGCTGCACAGCAGCGAAACATAGAGATAAACGAGTATACGCCGCTTCAGGTAAAGCAGGCTGTTGTAGGTTACGGTCAGGCGGTAAAAAAGCAGGTTCAGGAAATGACAAGGAAGATACTGAAGCTGAAAACGATACCTAAGCCCGACGATACCGCAGACGCACTTGCTATGACTATTTGTCACGGTCAGTCAAGCGGCTCGCTGATAAGAAATCTAAAGACAAATATCTGATGAAAAGAGAGAATTTATGATATACAGCGTAAACGGAACGGTTGAAGTTATCGAGCCTAATCTTGCGGTTATAGACTGCGGCGGAGTAGGCTATGCCTGCAGAACTACGGTAAACACGATATCTCAGCTGAAAATCGGCGAAAAGGCAAAACTGCTTACATATCTTGCGATAAGAGAAGATGCGGCAGAGCTGTTCGGCTTTGCGGATACCGCAGAGCTAAGCTGTTTTAAGATGCTCATATCGGTATCGGGAGTAGGACCTAAAGCGGCGCTTTCGATACTGTCGGGTATGACGCCTCAGTCATTTGCGCTGTGTGTTGCTTCGGGTGACAGCAAGACGCTGACCAATGCGCCCGGCATAGGCAAAAAGACAGCGGAGAGAATTGTGCTGGAGCTTAAGGACAAGGTATCAAAGCAGGATGTTGCCGCAGGCGTAAAGGGTTCGCCGATACCTGTTGTAGCGGCTGCTTCAAATACCGTTGCAGAGGCGGTTTCCGCACTTATGGTACTCGGATATACCAATAATGAAGCAACAAACGCTCTCAGCGGACTTGATCCTGCTTCTCCTGCGGATGAGCTTATCAAGGCAGGTCTTAAGAAGCTTGCAAGATTCTGAAGCATTAACTTTGAAGGGAAAGCGTATAAATGATTGAGAGAAACGATCTTTCGCATATAGAAGCGGACGCACCGGAGCGAATCGTTGAACCCGGTTTTTCTGCGGAGGATACCGATGTTGAATTTTCGTTAAGACCGAAAAGACTGAACGAATATATCGGTCAGGAAAAGGTAAAGGAAAATCTTCAGGTATATATAGAGGCGGCAAGACGCAGAAACGAGAGCCTTGACCATGTCCTGCTGTACGGCCCTCCCGGACTCGGCAAGACTACGCTTGCAGGCATAATCGCAAATGAGATGGGAGTCAACTTCAAGGTTACATCGGGTCCTGCCATAGAAAAGCCGGGCGAGCTTGCGGCATTGCTCACGGGACTTCAGACAGGCGATGTGCTGTTTGTTGACGAAATACACAGACTGTCAAGACAGGTAGAAGAGATACTTTACCCTGCGCTTGAGGACTGCGTTCTGGATATAATGATAGGAAAAGGCCCTTCGGCGCAGTCGATAAGAGTTGACCTTAACCGTTTTACGCTTATCGGCGCTACTACAAGGGCAGGACAGCTGACAGGACCGCTTCGTGACCGTTTCGGCGTTGTTATGCGCCTTGAGCTGTATACACCCGAAGAGCTGTGCAATATCGTTATGCGCTCTGCGGTAATACTGTCGATACCCTGCGACAAGGGCGGAGCTATGGAAATTGCAAAGAGGTCAAGAGGTACTCCCCGTATAGCAAACCGCCTGTTAAAGCGTGTCCGTGACTTTGCCGAAGTTATGGGCAACGGAAAGATAACAAAGGAAATGGCAGATATTGCGCTGAGCAGGCTTGAGATCGATAAGCTGGGACTTGACAGCCTTGACAAGCGCTTCTTAACAATGATAATAAACGGCTACAACGGAGGGCCTGTCGGACTTGAAACGCTTGCTTCGGCTCTTGGAGAAGAGTCGGTTACTCTTGAAGATGTATGCGAGCCGTATCTTATGCAGCTCGGTTTTATATCAAGGACTCCGAGAGGCAGATGTGCGACTGAGCTTGCGTATAGGCATCTCGGAATTATCCGTGACGGACAACAGCGTTTTGATTGATTTTACTGTGTTTGGAGATTAATAAGGAAGGTTTTAGGTTTATGGGCAGATTATTCGGAACAGACGGTGCAAGAGGTGTCGCCGTTACCGAGCTTACCTGCGAGCTTGCAATGAATATAGGCAGGGCGGCGGCGCTGGTGCTGACAAAGCAGAAGACGCACAACGGCAACGCAAGGATACTTATAGGAAAAGATACAAGAATTTCTTCGGATATACTTGAGGCGGCGCTTATAGCCGGAATAACCTCAGTAGGAGCAGATGTCGAACTGCTCGGCGTAGTTCCTACTCCTGCTGTTGCTTATCTCGTCAGATATTATGAGGCTGACGCAGGCGTTATGATATCGGCGTCGCACAACAGCGTAGAGTATAACGGCATCAAGCTGTTCTCTTCAACAGGCTTCAAGCTCCCCGACGAGGTAGAAAACGAGATAGAAGCGCTTATACTTGATACTCCCGAAAAGATGGAGCTTGTTGACGGCGGCAGAGTAGGCAGAATAAAGACTCTGTACGGCGCTGTCAGCGAATATAACGAGCATCTTCAGTCAACGGTCAAAGGAAAGTTTCAGGGACTGCTTGTTGCTATTGACTGTGCAAACGGCAGTGCAAGCGCAACGGCTGAGTCGCTGTTCTATAAATTCGGCGCAGAGTTTATCTATATAAACGATAAGCCCGACGGACTCAATATCAATGACAACTGCGGCTCAACCCATATGGAACAGCTTGTAGAGCTTGTCAAGAAGCGTGGATGCGATGTGGGCTTTGCTTTTGACGGTGACGCAGACAGATGCCTTGCGGTGGATGAAAAAGGCAACATAATAGACGGTGACAAGCTGATAGCGATACTGTCACGCTATATGAAGGAAATGGGTACTCTTAAGAACAATGCCGCAGTAGTTACGGTCATGAGCAACCTCGGTTTCCATCAGTTTATGAATTCAAATAAGATAGATACCGTATGCACAAAGGTCGGTGACAGATATGTGCTTGAGGAGATGCTGAGCAGCGGATATAATATCGGCGGTGAGCAGTCGGGACACATCATATTCCTTGACCACGCCACGACGGGCGACGGACAGCTTACGGCGGTACAGGTGCTGGAGCTTCTCTCAAAGTGCAAAAGACCGCTGTCACAGCTTGTATGCGATATACCCGATTTCCCCCAGCTGCTGCTTAATGTAAGAATCACCGAAGACAAAAAGGGGCTGTGGGACAAGACAGAGAAGATCACTTCCGTAATTGCAAAGGCAAAGCAGGCTATGGGCGAAGACGGCAGGATACTTGTAAGAGAAAGTGGAACAGAGCCGCTTGTAAGAGTTATGATAGAGGGAAAAGACGAAAACGCTGTCAGCTACTGGACTAATCTCATTGCGGATACGGTAAGAGAGTGCCTTTGCTGACAAGAGGAGAAATATGGCTAAGATAGAAGCGGAGTTACACGGAAGCTTTGATATGATACTGATGGATCTTAACAATGCGGTAATGTCCGGCAGTACGAGCGCAACGCTTGAAGAAAGCACGGACATTATTGAAGAAGGAGTCCGCTGTTCCATCCGTGCGTATGAGCGTTACAGCTATTTCGGAAACGGCAGAGTCAGCCTTAATCTTACTCTTATCGAGATAAGAGGCAGGATATATTTATCCGTTATGACAACAGGCGGAAGTCAGGCGGTGTTCTTTAAGGTAAACACGGTCGGTGAGAAAAACTTTCTGAATACGATAAAAAGCACGGTAGACCGTTACAGATAAGAAGATACAGGAGTAAAAATTGAGAAGAGCAGAAGATTGGCAGGATTACAGGCTGATAGACGCTTCAAAAGGTCAGAGGCTTGAAAAGTGGGGCAAATACACACTTGTGCGCCCCGATCCTCAGATAATATGGGAAAATCCGAACCCCTCTCCGCTGTGGAGCAAGGCGGACGCCGTATATCACCGTTCATCAAGCGGCGGCGGAAAGTGGGAGTATAAAAAACAGCTTCCCGAAAGCTGGAATATAAATTATAAAGGGCTTACCTTTATGGTAAAGCCGACCGGCTTCAAGCATACCGGTATATTCCCTGAGCAGGCAGTAAACTGGGATCTATGCTCACAGCTTATCAAGGGTGCAGGCAGAGAGATAAGCGTGCTTAATATGTTCGCCTATACGGGCGGAGCAACGCTTGCCTGTGCGAATGCAGGCGCAAAGGTGTGTCACCTTGACGCAGTAAAGGGCATGGTTGACTGGGGAAGAAGCAATGCCGCCTTAAGCGGTCTTTCCGATAAGCCGATAAGGTGGATAGTCGATGACGCAGTTAAATTTCTCGGAAGAGAGATAAGGCGTGGCAACCGCTATGACGGCATCATACTTGATCCGCCAAGCTACGGCAGAGGAACCAACGGCGAGATGTGGAAGCTGGAGGACAGTATATGCGACCTTATGAATATGTGTACCGAAGTGCTTTCGGATAAACCGCTGTTCATAGTTCTTAACAGCTATACAACAGGACTTTCGTCATCGGTAATGACATATCTTTTGCAGATGACGGTAGGCAGAAAATATAAGATAAGGGTAGACTCGCAGGAGATAGGACTTCCCGTTGAACAGACGGGACTTGCGGTACCTGCAGGAAACACCGCAGTAGTATATTTTGACTGACGGTGAAAAGGAGAACCATTGGAAGAAAGACAGATAATTAAAACCGAAGATCTGATTTTCGACTATGCTGTTTTTGACGAAAACGGAGACGAAACAGGCAAGTCACGAGTGCTGAGCGATATAAATCTGTCGATAAAAGAGGGCAGCTTTGTTGCAATACTCGGTCATAACGGAAGCGGCAAGTCCACTCTTGCAAAGCACTGCAACGGAATACTTATTCCGAGCAGCGGCAAGGTGCTTGTTGACGGTATAGACACCTCAGATGAGAGCCGTATATATGATATACGCCAGACGGTCGGAATGGTGTTTCAGAATCCCGATAACCAGATAGTAGCCACTATTGTTGAAGAAGATGTGGCTTTTGCACTTGAAAATCTCGGCGTTCCTCCCGATGAGATAAGAAGGAGAGTTGACGAGGCGCTGAAAACGGTAGATATGTACGATTACAAGGATCATGCGCCGCACCGGCTTTCAGGCGGACAGAAGCAGAGAGTTGCTATTGCAGGTATAATAGCAATGCGACCTCGCTGTATAGTAATGGACGAACCGACCGCCATGCTCGATCCTAAGGGCAGAAAAGAGATAATGGCGACTATAAAGATGCTCAACAGGGAACACGGCATAACCGTAGTGCTGATAACTCACTATATGGAGGAAGCGGCAAAGGCGGACAGAGTCGTTGTTATAGATAAAGGTAAGATACTGCTTGACGATGTACCGAAGAAGATTTTCTCACAGGTAGAGCTTCTTAAGTCCGTAGGACTTGATGTTCCGCAGGCGACCGAGCTTATGTATGAGCTGAGAAAAAGCGGAATAGATGTTCACGATGATATAATAGATGAAGAAGAATGTGTACAGGTGCTGTACGATATTCTTAAAAGCAAGGAATAAATAATGAATGTGATAGAACTAAAAGGACTTACTTATAAATACAGCGTGGGTACTCCCTTTGAGTCGGTTGCTGTGGATAATGTGAACCTTCAGATAGAAAAAGGCGAATTCTGCGGAATAATCGGCCATACGGGAAGCGGCAAGTCAACGCTTATACAGCACCTTAACGGGCTTTTAAAGCCGACAAGCGGCGAGGTCATTATTGACGGTCAGAATATATGGGACAAGGGCGTTGATATACGCTCGGTAAGATTCAAAGTCGGTCTTGTTTTCCAGTATTCCGAGCATCAGCTGTTTGAAGAAACAGTATACAAGGATATTGCCTACGGTCCCAAGAATATGGGCTGTAGCGAAGAAGATATCGACCGCAGAGTGCGTGAGGCGGCAGAAAATATGGGTATCAAGGATGAACTTCTGGAGCGTTCTCCGTTTGATTTGTCGGGCGGACAGAAGCGAAGAGTAGCGCTTGCAGGCGTTATAGCGATGGATCCCGAGATACTCATTCTTGACGAGCCCGCCGCAGGACTTGACCCTATAGGCAGAGAAAAGGTGCTTAAAAAGATAAGTGACTATCATAAGAAATACGGAAAAACGATACTGCTTGTATCTCACTCGATGGAGGATATAGTAAAATACGCCGATAAAGTACTTGTTATGAACAAGGGCAGACTGTTCTGCCACGAGGATACCGACAGCGTTTTTGCAAGGCAGGACGAGATAATAAATATAGGTCTTGATGTTCCTCAGATAACAAAGATAATGATGGGACTGAGAGAAAAAGGTGTGGACTTAGGAAAAGACATATATACCGTTGAAAGAGCAAAAGAGAGAATTCTGCGGTATATGGACAAAGGAACGATATGCTGAAGGATATTACGATAGGACAGTTTTTCCCGGGCAATTCCATAATACACAGGCTTGACAGCCGATTCAAGATACTGCTGGATATAGCGTATGTTGTTATGCTGTTTATCGCAGGCAATTATTGCTCGCTTTTAACAGCAGGTGTATTTATGCTGATTGTATATATGTTGTCGGGCATCAGCTTCAAGCTGATATTCAAGAGCTTAAAGCCGCTGCTGCCGATAATTATTTTCACCTGTATACTGAACCTATTCTTTATACACGGTGAGGGCGATCCGCTTGTACAGCTCGGATTTATAACAATTTATATGGAGGGTATCACGACTTCCGTATTTATGACGGTGAGGATAGTATTCCTCATTGTCGGAATGTCGCTGCTGACATATACAACTTCTCCCATTGCCCTTACAGATGCTATTGAGCGTCTGCTGTCACCGCTTAAGAAACTGCATTTTCCCGTTCATGAGCTTGCTATGATGATGACCATTGCGCTCAGATTCATACCTACGCTTATAGAAGAAACGGATAAGATAATGTCGGCACAGAAGGCAAGAGGCGCAAATCTTGACACAGGCGGACTTATTAAAAAGGCGAAAGCTCTTATCCCGGTACTTATACCGCTGTTTGTTTCGGCGTTCAAGCGTGCAAACGAGCTTGCGCTTGCTATGGAGTGCCGTTGCTATAAAGGCGGAGAGGGCAGAACAAGAATGAAACAGCTTAAGTTCGGTATGAGAGATATCATTGCTGTGCTTATTATGGCAGCGATGATAGCGCTTATTGTGCTTATGAACATATATGTCGTAATCCCCGGAGTTTGATATATGCGTAATCTTAAAGTTACAATGGCATATAAAGGCACCGCTTATCACGGCTATCAGCGTCAGAACAATGCAAACAGCATTCAGCAGACCGTTGAGGATACGCTCTCGGTACTGCTCGGCGAAAAGGTCACGATAAACGGCTGTTCGAGAACGGACACAGGAGTTCACGCAAGGGCTTTTGTGTTCAATGTAAGAACAGATAATCCTATTCCGTGCGAGGGCTTTATTAAAGGCGGAAACGCTCTTTTGCCCTGCGATATAGCTTTTTTATCCTGTGAGGAGGCGGACGAGAGCTTTCACGCAAGGTTTGACAGCTGCGGCAAGGAATATGTCTACAGGATAAACACCGCCCCTGTCCGTGATGTATTTACGGCGGATACGGCAATGCACTATCCGTATACTCCCGATATCGAGAAGATGAGGAGTGCGGCAAAGCTGCTTGTGGGAACTCACGATTTTGCCGCATTCTGCAAGGCGGAGGCAAAGGAACATCTTGCTTCTACCGTGAGAACGGTATATTCCGTTAATGTTGACCGCAACGGAGATTTTGTTGAGATCACGGTGCGTGGAAACGGATTTCTTCACAATATGGTAAGAATAATTGTCGGTACGCTGATATATATAAGCGAGGGAAAGCGCACCGAAGAAGATATTGTAAAGGCGCTTTCCGAGCCCGACAGGGAGTGTGCAGGCAAAACGGTTGAACCGTACGGACTGTACCTTAACAGAGTGTTCTATGACAAGGATGTACTAATGAAAGAGGCGTTAAATGAAAGTACCCGATAAAAAACCTCTTGAACAGCAAAACAGCGATGTAAACGATGTTACGCTGTACCGAAAAAAGAAAAAGAGAGCAAAGCTGATAAGAAATCTTATCATACTGCTTGTGATAGTTGCGGCGGCTGTGCCAATATGGATATTCCGTGATACGATATTTGAACCGCTGAGAGGAATAGCTTCAAAGATACCGACTACTACAACCGACAGTACCGGCTATCCTATTGACCTTTCAGGAAGGTCGGACTACAGCTTTTATTCAATGTCGGACAGCTTCGCTCTTCTCAGCGATACATATCTTTATTCGTACAGCGCTGACGGGGGACAAATATTCGCTTTACAGCACGGATATGTCAATCCTATGGCGGTGTCAAACGCAAAGCGTATAGTAATATACGATAAGGGCGGACATGATTTTTCGCTGTTCAACAAGACAAGCCGGATATACAATCTTTCTATCCAGGATGAAGTTATTGTATCGGTGTTCTTAGGCAGTTCGGAGCATACCGCTGTTGTGACAACGGGCGGAAGATACTCTAATGTAATATATGTATACGACGGCAACGGAAAATGGCAGTATACGCAGAGATTCATAGATGAGAATATTATGCAGGCGGCTTTCTCGGACGATAACAGATATCTGTATATAACGAGAGTGTGTTCCGAAAGCGGCAATATCGTCACCAAGCTGTCAAAATATGATATTTCGGGCGAGGGTAGCGAAGTATGGTCTGCCGTTATCGGAGACTGTGTTTCAATGGCACTCAGAGTCAGCGGCGATACTGTGACCGTGACAGGCGACAGCGAGATAATTTCTTACGATAGCGAAAGCGGCAATCAGAAAGGTAATTATAAATATTCCGGCTCGGTACGATGCTTTGATACATCAGGCAATATGACAGCATTCGTATTTGATGATTATACCGATGACGGAAATGTTCTTGTACTTTTAGACAGCAAGTGTGAGGCGGTAGCAAGCATAGCGGCTGATACCGGTATAAAGAGCGTGGGTGTAAAAGACGGCAAAGTCACAGTGCTTACCGAAACGCATTTAAAAGTGTATGACTCACAGCTTAAAGCGGTATCGGATACTCTGCTTGACGACAGCTATTCAGACTTTATATATGTCGGAAACTCGGCAGTGCTTATGGGATATGACAAAATAAACAGTATAAGCCTGTGACGCAGAAAGGAAAGGGTAAAGATGGGAACTGAATTTTTCTGGTTTTATGATGTAATACTTGCGGCTGTGCTTGCAGGACTTATATTTATAGGTGCTAAGCGTGGATTTATCCGTATGGTGCTGAGCCTTGCCGCAATAATAGTATCATTTGTGGCGGCGCTCCTTATCAGCGATGGAGTAGCGGGATGGATATATGACGGCTTTATAAGCAAACCGCTTGAGCAGACTATCTCCGAAACAGTCAACGATACGCTTGGCGATAATGTGGTAACACAGCTCGGTAAGGTCGAAATGGACAAGGCAAAAGTCAACGGCAAAACTCTTGATAAGCTTATGGAGCAAAAGCCCGACAACGCAGGCAAGATAACGGTTGATCTCAGTAATGTTGACCTCAGCAAGACCGGCATCAGTAAGATAGACCTTTCATCGATCGGTCTTGACAGCTCCGAAGTTGATTATTCGCACATCAATCTCGGCACGGTGCAGATATACGAAAATGATGTTGAAAAGCACGGAATAGAGAATGTGATTCTCACCGAAGTGCTTGCTCAGAATATAAAGAACTCCGAGGTAGCCGACAGCGTAAACGAACTGATTGAACAGGTTGCCGAGGCTGTTCCTGCTCTGGGACTTGAAGGCAAGACTATTGAAGATATCGATAACGGAATGGTAAACAAGGTTGTTATCAGCGTGGTTGAGTCATCGGGCAATCCCGGCAAGGCTGTACTTGACAATGTTGCAAAGCCTATAGTGCTTGTCCCCGTAAGAACGATAGTGTTCATCATACTGTTCTTCCTTATTCTGATAGTTCTTTCTGTTATCATCAAGGCAACTTCGATAGTGAACAAACTGCCTTTGATAGGAAAGCTGAATTCATTGCTCGGCGGAGTGCTGGGATTGGTCGAGGGACTTGTGATAGTATTCATAATCGTTATCGTTGCACATATGGCAACCGCTGTTACAAATAATACTCTCATATTCCTCAACGAGATGACGATAAACAAGTCGCTTGCATTCAGCTGGGTATATAACTTCTCATTCCTCGATTTCCTTAACTAAATACTCAGTTAACAAAGAGCAACTATAATATTAAAGAAATTAAATACAGATACTTATTCAAGAACCTAAAGAAAGGCTGGATTATATGCTTTGTTCGAGATGTAAAAAAAGACAGGCAGTAGTTTTCATATCAACTATACAGGGCACGGAGAAGCGTGACGAAGGTCTTTGCCTCATCTGTGCAAAAGAGCTCGGAGTACCTCAGGTCAACGATTATCTTGAAAAAATGGGGATAAGCGACGAGGACCTTGAAGAGAGCTACAAGATGCTCTTCGGAGAGGGCGACGACAGCGACGGAGAAGATGACGACGATGAATTTTCTCCGGGCGGTGCAGGTACCATGATGCCGTTTTTTCAGCGCTTTGCCGCCGCAAATAACAATGCGGTAAAAGGGGATAGCTCCGACACCGAAAAGAAAGAAGCAAAAGAAGACAAAAAGCACAACAAGAAAAAAGAAGAGAAGAAGAGAAAGTTTCTTGACGCTTACTGCACTAATCTTACCGCAAAGGCAAAGAGAGGCGAGATAGACCGCATAATCGGCAGGGAAAAAGAGATATACCGTGTTATGCAGATTTTATCACGCCGTACCAAGAATAATCCTTGCGTAATCGGCGAGCCGGGCGTCGGCAAGACTGCCATTGCAGAGGGTATTGCTCAGAAGCTGGCAAGCGGCGATGTACCTTTCAGGCTTCAGGGCAAGGAGCTTTATATGCTTGACCTTACTGCACTTGTAGCAGGTACGCAGTTCAGAGGTCAGTTTGAGAGCCGTGTTAAAGCGCTTATCGAGGAAATAAAGACGGCAGGCAATATTATCCTTTTCATTGACGAGGTGCATAATCTTGTCGGAACGGGCGACTCTGAGGGCACTATGAACGCCGCTAATATACTGAAGCCTGCTCTTTCAAGAGGCGAAGTACAGGTAATCGGTGCTACCACCTTCAATGAGTACAGAAAGTATATAGAAAAGGACTCTGCGCTTGAAAGACGCTTCCAGCCCGTAACTGTAAACGAGCCTTCAATAGAGGATACTATAGAGCTGCTTAAGGGTATCAAGGAATACTACGAAGAATATCACAAGCTGTATGTCAGCGATGATATTTTAAGAAGCTGTGCTGTGCTCAGCGAGCGTTATATCACCGACAGATACCTGCCGGATAAGGCTATTGACCTGCTTGACGAGGCGGCGGCTTGCGCCAGCATCAACAGCAACGAGCTTACCGAGTACGAAAAGCTGAAGAAAAGAAACAAGGTACTCGAAACAGAAGAAAACGAGCTTTCAGCCGAAACCGAAAACAAGGATTATCAGCGCATAGCCGAGATAAAGACCGAGCTTGCAAAGAACAGCGCCCGCATTGAAGAGCTTGAACCGCTGATAAAAGAAGTTCATGTCACCGAAAACGATGTCTGCAAGGTAATAGAGCTGTGGACGGGTATCCCTGCAAGCAAGCTGCTTGAAACCGAGTTCAGACGCATTGCAAACCTTGAAAGCGTGCTTAAATCTAAAGTCGTAGGTCAGGAAGAAGCCTGCGAGCTGGTAGCTTCGGCGATAAAGAGGACAAGAGTACAGCTGTCTGCACGCCGCAGACCTGCATCGTTCATCTTTGTAGGACCTACGGGCGTAGGTAAGACGGAGCTTGTCAAGGTGCTTGCAAACGAGCTGTTCAACACGGTAGATCCGCTTATAAGGCTCGATATGTCGGAATTTATGGAGAAGCACAGCGTATCCAGAATAATCGGTTCTCCTCCGGGATATGTAGGATATGACGAGGCAGGACAGCTTACGGAAAAGGTACGCAGAAAGCCTTATTCCGTTATCCTGTTCGATGAGATAGAAAAGGCTCATCCCGATGTAATGAATATTCTGCTTCAGATTCTTGACGAGGGTAAGGTAAACGACGCTCACGGCAGAACCGTAAGCTTTGAGAATACAGTAATAGCCATGACTTCAAACGCAGGCTCGTC
>Ga0129308_1003145_pt1 | contig 12418 bp, 7 predicted proteins | sample L827metagenome_FD_94440 | JGI IMG/M metagenome (GOLD analysis project Ga0129308, IMG submission 94440) | Ring-tailed lemur group fecal microbial communities from Wisconsin, USA - L827 metagenome | ecosystem: Host-associated > Mammals > Digestive system > Large intestine > Fecal | place: USA...
AAAACTGTAGTCAAACAAGCAGAGGAATTAAATAAGGATTTATATACATCAGTTAGCTATCAGGCATTACAGACAGCTATTAAAGAAGCTAATGCTATTCTTAACGATCCAAATGCAACAGAAGAACAAATCAATGAAGCTATTGACAAGGTTAATGATGCAAAGAATGGATTGATTAAAGTTCAAAGAGATGCATTAAGTGAAATGTTGTTTAAAGCCAATGCAGTAGATCTCACACAGTATACACAAGACAGTGTGAAGGAATTAGAAACTGCTATTGCAAATGCACAAGCAGCATTAAAGACAACAGATCAAGAAGCCATTGATGCAGCTTATGCAGCATTACAAGATGCATATGAAGGATTAGAAGTAAAAGAAGAGAAACCAGTGGAACCTGTTGAACCAACGAAACCAGTGGAACCAAGCCAACCAGGAGAGGAACCACCAGTTGTTGATGTACCAGAGACACCAAATCAACCTGATCAAACAGAGGAAGAAGTTCCAGTACAACCAACACAGCCAGTGGTAACACCAAATTCAGAGAAACCAGGAGAAGGAGCTACAAATACAGGAGATCAAAGTGGCGTGGTATTATATGGAGGAATCTGTTTAATCGCCTTATTAGGTGTAGGACTTTCTTTGACTATGAAAAAAAGAAAAGAATAATCCATGGATATGAAATGAGTGGTAAAATAGTTTATTGACTATTTTACTGCTTTTTCAATATTTCAAGTGCAAAATCATTTTTTTCAAGTATTCTTGCCTTGTTATTCAAGTTATGATTTGCCATAATAAGTTTATAGAATAAAATTTAAGGAGACAATCAAGTTATGTTAAGAAAGGATTTTTTATGGGGTGGAGCAGTGACTGCTCATCAAAGTGAAGGTGGATATACTGAAGGTGGAAAAGTACCTGCAGTATGTGATTTAACACCAACGGGTGAATTTTCTGATTTCAAAGATGGTATTGATAGTTATCATCGTTATGAAGAAGACTTTAATTTATATCAAGAATTAGGGTTTAATGCATATCGTTTTTCTATAGATTGGTCTAGGATGATGAGTGATGAAAACACATATAATGAGGAGGGATTTGAATTTTATGATCGCTTTATTGATGCGTTGATTGAAAGGGGAATGCAACCAATTCCAACATTATATCATTTTGAAATGCCAGTTTATTTATATGAGAAATACAATGGCTTTGCGAATAGAAAAGTTGTTGATATTTTTGTAGAGTTATGCAAGAAGATTATTGATCGATATAATCATAAAGTGAACTATTGGATCATTTTTAATGAACAAAATGGGATTTTACAAAAAGGACCTAAAATGTTTTTTGGAGCAGTCTGTCCAGAAGGATATAATTTACAAACATTTGATAATCAGATCATGCATAATACTTTAATTGCACATAGTTTAGTGAATGAATATATTCATCAAAAAGGTGGAAAGGTTTTGGGTATGGCAACTGTTGTACAGAGTTATCCAGAAACATGTCATCCTTTAGATACAATTGAAAGTATGAAAGCACAAAGTGAAGCTTATGTTTTTTTAGATGTTTTTGCGAGAGGACATTATAATTCTTATTATTATGCGAATATGAAAAATGAAGGTACATTGCCTGAAATCTTAGATGGTGATTTTGAAATATTAAAGAAAGGAATCACTGATGCTTTATCAATTAGCTATTATATGTCAACGATTTCTCATTATGGTGAAGAAAGTTTGACAAATATTAATGATGTTGTGATTAAGAAGAATCCTTATTTAGAAATGTCTGAATTTGGATGGACGGTTGATCCTGTTGGTTTAAGAATTACTTTACGTCAATTGTATGATCGTTATGAAATGCCTATTTATATTGTAGAAAATGGTTTTGGATATGATGATCAATTGGTTGATGGATGTATTGATGATGATTATCGTATAGATTATATGAGAAAACATCTTGAACAAGTGAAAATTGCGATTCGAGAAGGTGTTGATTGTCGAGGATATTTGGCTTGGGGACCTATTGATATCTTAAGCAGTCGTGCACAAATGAAAAAGCGTTATGGTTTTGTTTATGTCAATCGTGATAATAAAGATTTAAAAGATATGAAAAGGATAAAGAAAAAATCTTTTGATTGGTTTAAACGTGTTATTGAAACAAATGGGGAAGAATTGTCATGATAGGGGTCATACTATATGTATGGCCTTTTTGTCTATTGATGCTTGAAATGGAAGGAAAGTGAAGATGATATGAAAGTGACGATGAAAGATATTGCAAATCAATTGAATATATCGATTAATGCTGTTTCTATTGCCTTAAATGATAAGCCTGGAGTGAGTGATGAGATGCGTATAAAAATATTGCGGACAGCTGATGAGATGGGCTATATTAATGAAAAGAGAAAATATTTGTCAGTTTTCTCTAAAACAAATATATGTGTATTAATGCAAAGTTATTATGCAGACACAGGACATTTTTATTCTATTGTTTTACGTTCTATTGTAGAACATGCAAAATCATTTGGCTATTTTTCAATTCTGAGTTATTTTGAAGATAATCACCTTATCATTCCTGAATGTATTCATGAAAGAAAAGTTGCAGGTATTTTGATTGTGGGAAAGATATCTGATCAAAATTTGATGACATTAAAGAAAATTGGAATTCCAATTGTTTTGGTTGATTTTACATCTTTATCTGATACTTGTGATTGTGTTTTAACGCATAATAAACAAGGTGGCTATATGATGACAAGTCATATTATACAAAAAGGATTTCAAAAAATAGGATTTTTTGGGGATTTAGATTATTCATTTAGTTTTCAAGATCGTTTTATGGGTTATAAGCAAGCTTTGATTAATCATGGTATGATAGAAAGTTATGATGATGAAAATTATATTATGAAATATTCTTTTTTGAAAGGTATTGAAAAGTATATTTTGTCTAATCAAATTTCTGAAATTATGAAAATATTAAAGTCTAAGGAACTTCCAGAAGTCCTTGTTTGTGCTAATGATTCTAATGCGTTTGCAGTGATTTCAGCTTTGCAGCAAATGGGAATCAAAGTTCCAGAACAAATCAGTGTTACAGGTTTTGATGACACACCATTATGTGAAAAATCTCTTCCTCAAATCACAACAGTTCAGGTTCAAAAGGAATTAATGGGACAGGTTGCTGTAGAAAAACTTATTGATCGTATTCATCGTAAAGATGATACTCAAATGACACAGTTATTAGGTGTAAAAATTATAGAAAGAAATTCTTTGAAAGTCATGTAGAATAAAATACATGACTTTTAAAAAAAACATTTTTTCAAGTAATTATCATTTGTAATTCAAGTGAATTGGCATGAAAATAAGAATATAAAGTAAGCGCTTAATATGAGAGGAGGAAAAGAAATGCCAGGAAAATTGAGTAAAATTGGATTATCAATTTTAATGGTGATTTGTCTTGTTTTTGGATCAGGATCTACGGTTCATGCTCAAACTGTTGATGAACAGATGGATACTATCAAAAGCAGATTAAAAGACTATTTTTTAGAATTAGATACGATTGATGATGGTGCAAAAGTAGAAACATGCTATGTGAGTCAAGCAGAAGTCTACTTTGATATGATGAATGAAGATGGATCATTTGATGATGTGGATTATCAGTCAACACAAAATGCTGCCAATGGAGGAGCTTGGGCTCCATATTTAGCATTGGATCGTCTTCAAGCCATTGCAATTGCATATCACAAAGAAGGAAATGCACTTTATCACAAAGATGAAGTTATTACTAAATTGAATCAGGCAATTGTGCATTGGAATAGTATTGAATCTGGATTAAGTACAACACTGAAAGGTCCACGTTCAACGAATTGGTGGGAAAATCAAGTAGGTGTTCAGTTAAGATTTTCCAGAATTGCTTTGTTTATGGAAGATATCATGAGTGAAGATGCTATGAATATCATGTTGACAAAGTTGAAAGAGAAAACACCGGTGAAATACGGTACTGGACAAAATAATTTGTGGTTTGATCAAAACTGGGTTTATCATGCTATTATTACTGAAGATGCTGATGAATTAAAGGATAAGGTGACAAACTATTTAGATTATTGCTTGTTGACGCAGTTAGATGACAATACAGCTGAAGCAGTACAGGTAGATAATAGTTACTATATGCATGGAAGACAATTCTATTCAAATGGTTATGGATTATCTATGTTTAGAGATATGAGTTTTTGGATTTATATGTTAAGAGGAACAGACTTTGCGATTTGTGATGAAATGATGGAAAGAATGGCCGACTATATGATCAATGGGACAAGCTGGACATTACGTGGAGATATTATGGAATTGTATCTTGGATACCGCCCATACAGTTATGAAGTTGGATATAAAAATTATGCATCAGCCTATATTGATCCATTAAAAAGGATGATTGCATCTGATTCAGAACATGCATTTCAATATCAAGCTATTTTAGACAATATTGAGGGAAAAAACACATCTAATGGTAAATCTGGAAATTATTATATGTGGCGTTCTGGATATGCTTCTCATATGAGAGAAGGATATGGTGTGAATATTAAAATGGATTCTAACACAATTATTGGTGGAGAATGGCGCGGAAGCTGGACGGGAACAAATTATGGTCAATTGATTTATTGGACATCTTCAGCTGCTTCCACAATTACAGTTGATGGCGATGAATATACAAATGTATTTCCTGTTTATGATTGGGCACATTGTCCTGGAACAACAACACCAGCACGTATTGTACAAGATTTTTCTAATTCAGGTCGTTTTACAAATGGAACTGCCCATACGATAGGTGTGACAGATGGCACATATGGAAGTACATCTTATGTCATGAATAAAAAAGATACTCAGGCAACAAAAGGATATTTCTTCTTTGATAATGAGTTTGTTGCATTAGGTGCTGGTATTTCTTCAAAAGAAACAACTGCTATTCATACAACATTAAATCAATGTGAAGCTGATAATGTTGTTGTGGATGGACAAACTGTTGATTTAGGAACAGAACAAGATTATTCAGCAAATTATATTTACAATGATAAAATTGGATATGTGTTTTTAGATGAAACACAGGTTCATATCTCAAATGTCAAACAAAATAAAGTGGATGCAAGTTTATGGGATGAAGACAAACAAAAGGAGTCAGCTCCAGTTTTTACAGCTTATTTGAATCACGGTGTTCAACCTGTTAATGGATCTTATGCCTATATTGTTGTACCAAATACAACAGCATCTGCTGTTGAAACATATGCAGATGACATTCCTGTAACAGTGATTGCCAATACAGCAGATGTACAAGCTGTTAGACACGATGAATTAAAACAAACACAAATCAATTTCTATAAAGCAGGAACATTAGAATATAAAAAGGGTTATACGATTACTGTTGATCATGCATGTAATGTCATGATTGATGAATCAGGTGATGTCAGAAAAATAACAGTGGCAGTCAATGATCAAGAAGATCATCAAGTTGTGAATGTTGGTCTTGAATACGAAAATACCAAGACAACAACAACCTTTGTTTCACAGGCTCTACCATATGCAGGTCAATCAATGACATTGGTAGAAGGTGAAGACAATAGATATCAAGCAAGCAGTGCTGCAGATGATCACTCAGTGATGAATGTTGTTGATGGTGATACCAATACATATTGGCAAAGCAATGATAGTGGTGAACAATGGATATCTTTATTTACTGGAACTGATCAGTTTATCAAGAATGTTCAAATTCAGTGGGGAGAGAACGCCGCTCAAAACTATGATGTTTATATTTCACAGGATGGTGTCACTTATACAAAAGTTCAATCTATCACAGATGGTCGTGAAACAGCAGAAATTGGAGCCATCTGTCATTATGTCAAGATTGTTATGACATCAAGTTCTGGTGAGAATTATCAAATTAAAGAAATTTCATTCCAACCAAGTCAGCTGTTATCACAAGGAAAAGAGACGGAAACAAGTTCACAATCAACGCAAGCTCCAACATATACAGGAAACTTAGTGGTTGATGGAGATTTAAGCACAAGATGGGCATCTCAAAGAAATACTGATGATAATTGGATAACAATTGATTTAGGAAAAAAAGCAAAAATTGATGCTATTGAAATAGTTTGGGAAGCAGCTTGTTCAGATAATTATCAAATTGAAGTTTCAGATGATAACAAAAACTGGACAACAGTCAAATCAAGTTTAAAGACTGATACAAGTCTAACAGATAAAATTGTTTTTGAAGAAACAGCGGAAGGAAGATATGTCAAATTACATTCTCTCAAATCAAGAACTGTGAGTGGAACCAATTATGGTATCAATGTTTTTGAATTAAAAGTTTACGGAGAGTATAAACGTGCCGAAGAAAACATTGCTTTAAATCAGACAACTTATACAAGTTCTGTATCTACTTTTAATGAAACTGCTAAAAAAATGGTTGGAGCATGTGCCGTTGATGGTGATAAAACGGGGAACTCACGTTGGGCATCTTTAAGAAATACAGATGATAATTGGATTACAATAGATTTAGGTCAACAAGCATTGGTAGATGATATTATGATTTATTGGGAAACTTCAAGTTCAGATAATTATCGAATTGAAGTTTCAGATGATAATGAAAATTGGGAAATCATTCAATCAGAATGCGTTTCAGGTTCTGGTAATAATCCAATTGATAAAATTTCATTTGAAGAATCAGTAAGCACACGTTACATAAAAGTTCATTCTTTGAAGTCGAGAAGTTATCAATATGGAATCAATATTTATGAAATTGAAGTTTATGGAACATATGAAGAAGAAATAATTCCAGAAGTAAATATTGCCTTGAACAAGCCAGCTGTTGCATCAAGTGTGTATCAAGGATATACTGCAGAGAGAGCATTTGATGGAAGTGTGAGTGGAACAGATGCAAGTCAATCAAGGTGGGTTTCATTACGTAAAAAAGATAATACATCTCTTGATGATGCCCAATGGATCTATGTTGATTTACAAGATTATTACAATCTTTCTAAAGTTGTTTTGAATTGGGAAGGTGCTTGTGGAAAAGAATACAAGATTCAAGTTTCTACAGATGGCGAAAATTGGACAGATATATCTCATGTGACTGATGGAACAGCAGGTATTGTAACATTCACATATGATGAAGATATTATTGCAAGATATGTCAAAATGCAAGGTATTGAACCTGTTGGAATTTATGGATATTCATTATGGGAATTTGAAGTCTATGGTGAGTTAACAGAACTTCCAGAAGAAAATATTGCATTAAATAAACCAGCCACAACATCAAGTGTATATCAAGGATATACTGCAGAGAGAGCATTTGATGGAAGTGTCAGTGGAACAGGTGCAAATCAATCAAGATGGGTTTCATTACGTAAAAAAGAAAATGCTAATCTTGATGATGCACAGTGGATTTATGTAGATTTACAAGATTATTACAATCTTTCTAAAGTTGTTTTGAATTGGGAAGGTTGGGCAGCGAAAGAGTATAAATTACAAGTTTCTTTAGATGGAAAAACTTGGGAAGATATAGAACATATTACAGATGGACAATCACCTAATGATCAAGGATATATCAAAGAATTTGTATTTGATGAGGATATTGTTGCTAGATATGTGAAAATGCAAGGTGTTGAACCAGGAAATATATATGGTTATTCATTATGGGAATTTGAAGTTTATGGTGAGTTAATGAGTAAAGATATTATTAAAGAAATTTATGATGAATATCAAACAATAAACAGATCTTTATATACTTCTTCAAGTTTAGAAGCATTTGATGAAGTCTTGAAAACAGCTATGTCAGTTTATAATTCTGAAAATATTTCAAGAGAACAGATTATCCAAACTGTAGAACAAATGATAAATGCAAATTCTTTACTTGTAGAAAAAGCTGATAAAACAGGATTGGAATCAGTGATTCAGCAAGCTCAAAATATTGATGAAGGCTTATATACATCTAAGAGTTTAGAGGCTTTAGAAGACATTTTAAATGAAGTTCAAGAAGTCTATGAAGATGAGAATGCAACAGATATAGAGGTTAAAGCAGCAATTAATAAACTTGAAGTTGCTATGCAGAGTTTGGTTGAAAAGGCAGACAAAGCAGAACTAAAGAAAGTGATTGAAAATGCTGAAAATGTTAATAAAGACTTATATACACCAAGCAGTGTGAAAACATTAGAAGACGTGTTAAGTTGTGTTGAAACAGTTTATGCTGATGATAATGCCACTGAAGAAGAAGTGACAAATGCTATAAATATGCTAACAAAGGCCTATGGACAGTTAGTAGCAAGAGCAGATAAGAATCAATTAAAGAAGATGATTGATGAAGTAGAAGCACTTGATGAAACAGTATATACGACAGAAAGTTTCAATGCTTTACAAGCATCATTCATTCGTGCAAAAGAAGTCTTGGATAATGCAGAAGAAACACAAGATGAAGTGGATAAAGCAGTTAAAGATTTGAATAATGCAATTTCTCAACTTGAAAAAATAGAAAGAACAGCATTGAATAACTTATTATTAGAAGTAAAAGATATAGACATGACAAAATATACAGATGAAAGTGTTAAAAGCTTAGAAGCAGCTATTGAGAAAGCTGAAAAAGTATTGACAACAACAGATCAAAAAGCAATTGACGAGGCGTATGAAGAACTCAAAGCAGCACAAGCTGAATTGAAGGAAAAAGAAAATAAACCAGAAGAGCCAAGTCAACCTGAAAATCCAGATAAAGACCCATCAATTGTGATCGTACCTGGAACTCCTGAACAACCAGTTGAATCAATACAACCAGAAGAATCTCAAGAAACTGTTGTCAATACAGGTGATCATCATACAATTGCATTATATGGAAGTTTAAGTATGATTGCATTATTAGGTGTTGGAATATCTGTCTTTATGAAAAAAAGAAAAGATTAGAATAAAAGAAGTGCTTTAAATGAGCACTTCTTTTAGATTTTGAATTGCAAGATCAATCCTTCTTAATGATTCTTGTTTACCAAAAATATGGATCATTTTTACAGCACTACCTGGAGAAGGAGATTTGTTTGTTAAAGCAATACAAACAGGCCACATGATACGTCCATTTTTAACTTCTTTTTCTTTAGCAAGATTGACAAAAAAATCATGAATAATGTCATTATTTGAATAAATGGTTAATGAATCAATTTTTTCTCTGACAAATGCTAATGCTTCTAATGAATTTTCAACATCACACAATCCATCTAAACGAGGCTGTAAAACATAAGATAACTTTAATAAATCAACGTTCTTATAGTAGATTGATCATATGGCAAAAGTAGTTCATGAAATTGTTCTAGGAATATTTGTTTTAAATACATTCCATTCATCCATTTAAGTTTATTGATATCAAAAATAACTGGTGCTTTAGAAATATGCTCTGCACTCAACTGGTGAATTAAATTATTTAAAGACAAAATTTCTTCATTCTCTGCTGCCCAACCAAGCAAAACAATATAATTGATAATTGCTTCTTTTAAATAACCTTGCTTTTTTAAATCTCAAAAAGCTGCATCACCATTACGTTTATTTAATGAATAAGGAAACGAATAGTGATTTATAATAATTTTTTATTAGAAATAATAAAAAATTATTGACATAAATGAATGTTTTCACTATAATTCACGTATACATCTTGTATGTATAATGTTTCATAAATTTAAGGGGGAAAATTTTATGGAAGAAATTTTGAGTGAAGTATTTGGCATTTGGTTTTTAATCGGTGCCGCATTAGTCTTTTTTATGCAAGCTGGCTTTGCGATGGTAGAAGCAGGATTTACCAGAGCAAAAAATGCTGGTAACATTATTATGAAGAATTTAATGGATTTCTGTTTAGGAGCTGTGGCGTTTTTAATTTTAGGATATAGCTTCTTATGTGGTGCTGATGCTGCTAATGGACTTATTGGATGGATCAATCCGGCAAATGGACCATTGTTTGATTTTGTTGGGACAAATTGGTCAAGTTTTGTGTTTAACTTGGTTTTCTGTGCAACTGCAGCAACAATTGTTTCTGGTGCTATGGCAGAACGTACAAAATTCTTATCTTATTGTATTTATAGTTTTGTGATTAGTTTAATTGTTTATCCAATTGAGGCCCATTGGGTATGGGGACCTGATGGATGGTTAGCAGTTATGGGATTTCATGATTTTGCAGGTTCTGCAGTCATTCATTATGTTGGTGGTTTAACAGCTTTAATTGGTGCAAAATTATTAGGTCCACGTATTGGTAAATTTAACAGTGATGGAACACCAAATGGGATTCCAGGGCATAGTTTAACAATTGGTGCGTTAGGGTGTTTCATATTATGGTTTGGATGGTATGGTTTTAATGGAGCTGCTGCAACAAATGGTCTCCAATTAGCAACAATTTTTGCGACAACAACAGTTGCGCCTGCTTTAGCGACTTGTACTGTTATGATTATAACGTGGGTAAAATATGGTAAACCTGACGTGGGAATGTCTTTAAATGGATCATTAGCAGGTTTGGTTGCAATTACTGCTGGTTGTGATGCAGTTAATGTTTTAGGGGCAGCAATTATTGGTATTTTATCTGGAATAACTGTTGTTTTCTTTGTATGGTTATTGGATTATAAATTAAAAATTGATGATCCTGTTGGTGCTGTTGCTGTGCATATGGGTAATGGTATTTTAGGAACAATTTGTGTTGGATTATTTGCCTGTGGAACAGATACAATGCCAGAAGTACAAGGCTTGTTCTATGGTGGTGGTGCTCATTTGTTGATCACACAAATCACTGGTTTATTGGCTATTGGTGTTTGGACAGCAGTGACAATGACGATGACATTTTTGATTATCCAAAAAACAGTTGGCTTGAGAGTTACAGCACAAGAAGAAATGGAAGGATTAGATAAACTTGAACATGGTTTAGAAAGTGCTTATGCTGGATTTGCATTTGACAATGAATCTATTTCTTATACAAGTGTTGATGTCGATACAATGCCATCTGTTACATTGGAAGAGGCTGTTCCAGTTGAAAAGGTGACTGATTCTACAATTTCTAAAGTTGTTATTATTGCAAAACCAGAACGTTTGGATGCCTTAAAAGTGGCTATGAATAAGATTGGTATCACAGGTATGACAGTGACAAAGGTTATGGGTTGTGGTGTTCAAAAAGGTCATGTTTCATATTATCGTGGAGCCAAGGTTGATTTGGATCTTCTTCCAAAATTGAAGGCAGAAATTGTTGTTTCATCAATTCCTGTTCAAACTGTCGTTGATACTGCAAGAAAAGTGCTTTATACAGGACATATGGGTGATGGAAAAATCTTTATTTATGATGTGAGAAATGTAGTTAGAGTTTCTTCTGGTGAACAAGGGACAAAAGCTTTATCTTATGATAAATAATGAAGAATAAAAAAGGGACAAAGATGAATATCAGGTTCTTACTCGGTTTAGGGTAATCAACCCATGAAGGCAGCACAAGAAATTGTGCTGTTTTTCTTTACAACAAATCATTTAGTTTAAAATCTACATTATTCATAAGAAATGGTATGTAACATTTTCTAAAAAGATTGACTAATCCACTTCTTCCGTATAAAATACGTTTGAGGAGTTTGAATTTGTTGTTGTTTCCTTCAACAAATCCCGAACTTATTTCAAAAGATATTGCGTTTTTGACCGGTGCGATATCTTTTTTTATTCCCTCAACAAAACCTTTGACACTTGATTCACTATATTTCTCAATAAATGTGTCTAAATTATCTGGATTTTTTCCTATTATTGTGTCATAAAAGTATGCATATATTTTATCTAGTTCATCAATGACTGGATATTTTTCTTTTAGAATATTTATATTATCTTCTATCTTTTTGTTTTTCTTGATTTTTTCATTCCTTGTAGTAATGAATTTAATAATATCATTACGATTGATGACTGTAACGATGTAGTGACCATATGGTGGAAAAAGTAGGAAAAATTACTTTAAATCTTGAAAAATACAGTGATAAATTCCATCCTGCATATAAAAATGTTATTGTAAACATATATTTATTAGTTAATTGATGTACATAGCTAGCTGAAACACGCTAGCTTTTTATATTGTAAGGAGATTCAAAAAAATTTATATATTTGGGAGGTATTAATCTGAAAATAAAAATTGTATAAAAAAGTAATTTATATCTAGAATAGGGCATAGTACCCCCTTACCCCCACGAAGGTATATTATTCTGCTAGGGGTGAGTCAGTAGATTTCGATGGAAGAAATGCAAGTATTTCTTCACTGCTTAGTTCAGTACGCATTAATTGATTATAATCATTTCTGAAATTGTTTTTAATATATTCTATGCGTTTCTTTTGAGAAGTTTCAATATCGGCCATATCACTTGGATTAAAAACTTCACCAGTTTTAAGCATATGATAGACAGCTACTAATATTT
>Ga0129308_1003146_pt1 | contig 12412 bp, 13 predicted proteins | sample L827metagenome_FD_94440 | JGI IMG/M metagenome (GOLD analysis project Ga0129308, IMG submission 94440) | Ring-tailed lemur group fecal microbial communities from Wisconsin, USA - L827 metagenome | ecosystem: Host-associated > Mammals > Digestive system > Large intestine > Fecal | place: USA...
CAGCCTTTCGGCTCAACTGGAGGAATGAGAACTTGACCCTGCTGTCCTACAGCTATTGTATCACAGGTATCTCAAAACCTGCTGGTAGCTAAATTATTAACTTTAAACTTATTATACGAGGAGAAATCGTAATGAAAAACGGAAAGAAACTGCTCTGCCTGCTGCTGGCCGTGATGATGCTCTGCAACATGGCCACGATTGCTCATGCTGCTCCCGTCGCGGAGGCGACCATCGATCCCGCGAAGACCGGCTCCATGACGATCTACAAGTATGACCTGACCAACGCCGAGAAGGACGGCGTCTGGGATTCCAGCTATGTCTCTACCGGCGTGTATGACCAGAGCGTCAACGACATTCTCGGCGGCGCCATCCGCCACGGCGATGATGACGCCTCCTCCGATCTGGGCAATGGCCAGACCAGCAGCGGTTACGCGATCCAGGGCGTGGAGTTCACCTACCTGAAGGTCGCGGACATTGTCCAGTTCACGGAGTCCGCGCTGGACAACCAGACCCAGGACCATGTCGAAGTCCTGTACGGCATCGACAAGACCAGGGGCGCTGACTTCCTGACCGCCCTTGGCCTGACGGCGAATGACCGCTATGCCAACGCCGACCATATGGATTCCGCCCAGTATTTCTTCCAGTCCGACGTCCTGATTGATGCTCTCCGCGATTCTCTGGAGACCAACGCCACCACCGTCAAGAACGCCCTGGAGAACTATGTGAAGAGCAGCGGCGGCACGGCTCTGCCTCTGACTGATGAGAACGGCCTGACCTCCGCTTCCGGCCTGCCCCTCGGCCTGTACCTGGTCGTCGAGACCAAGGTTCCCGAGATGGTCGTCGATACCACCAATCCCTTCCTCGTGTCTCTGCCCATGACCTCTGTGGATGGCGGCAATGCGGCGGACGGCGGTACTCGCTGGATCTATGACGTCACCCTGTACCCCAAGAACCTGACCGGCATTCCCTCTTTGGAAAAGACCCTGCGGGAGGCCAGCATCGACACTGGCAAGAACAACGGTCTGACCGACGATATCACCGACGGCTATGCCCACACCGGTACGGCTTCCGACGGCGATGTCATCGAGTACCAGCTCATCTCCACCCTGCCCAGCATCACCTCTGAAGCGACTTATCTGGCAGAGTACACCTTCCTCGATACTCTGTCCAAGGGCCTGTCCTACAACCGGAACGACGTCATCGTGGAGTTCTTTACGGACAAGGCCTGCACTGACCGCATTGTCCGCTGGACGGAAACAGACTCTCCGGCCAAGTTCACCGTGAATTACACCGCCAACGGCACCACCGGGGAGAGCACCATGACCGTCCGGATGACAGATGAAGGTCTTGCCGAGATCAACAGCAGCAAGGCGGTCTACTCTGGCGCTGACATGGTCAACTCCGGCTACTCCGACTGCACCGTCCGTATCACTTACGCAGCCACGATGCACTCCGACAACTCCGTCGTCTACGGCGACAGCGGCAACCCCAACGAGGTCGTTCTGACTTGGCGCCGCACCAGCGACAGCTACTTCGACACCCTGATCGATGACGCCCATGTCTACACCTACGGCATCGACCTGACCAAGCAGTTCTCCGACGGCAGGGGCGACTTCGCCAACGTCGAGTTCCTGCTCCACAACGACACCGACGGCTATTACATCCAGGCAGAATGGAACGAGGCCGAAGGCGTCTACTACATGACCGGCCACGCGGAGGCGGAGGCTGAGGCGGACGCAACCCACTTCATCCCCACGGCCAGCGGCAGGCTCCTTGTCAAGGGCCTGGAGGACGATGTCTACACCATCACGGAAGTCCGAACCGACAACGGCTATACCCTGCTGAAGGAGGACATCCAGGTTGTAATCTCCCAGACGGAGACCACGGAGCTTTGCGATATTTACGCCGAAGACGTCGTTGGCCTGATCCAGAATGACCCCCGCTATGCCGAGGTCATGGCCCAGCTGAGCACCACCGGCAAACTGGCGGACGCCCTGAACAACATCCCGCAGACCCATCTGGAGCACCACCTGCTGACCGCTTCTGCCGCCGTGGACGGCAACGCTGTCACCATGTTAGAGGACAACGGCTCCGAGAATGCCGAAGCGCCGCTGACCGTGGTCAACACCCGCGGCTTCGATCTGCCGAAGACCGGCGACACCGGCATCTGGATCTATCCGGTTCTGGGCCTCGGCCTCATCGCTGCCGCCTGGATGATTGCCCTTGCCGTCTCCCATGGCAAGAAGAAGGCCAAGTAACCAAACGGGGGAGGCAAACGCCTCCCCCTTCCCCGTGATGCTGTGTGCACTCTTGGCGCTGGGGATTGCCCTCTACCCTCTGGTCAGCAACGCCTACAACGAGCGGCACCGGAGCCAAATTCAGACGGCTTACACGGAATACATGGAGGAACTGGACACCGCAGAGACGGATGCGGAACGGGCGGCGGCGGAAGCGTACAACGCGGCCCTGGTTCCCGGCGTGGCCTTCACAAGAGAGGAGCTGCAGCGGGCGGCGGAACAGTATGACGGCCTCCTGAATGTCCGCAGAGATGGAACCATGGGCTATCTGGAGATTCCCAGGCTGGGCGTGGAGCTGCCCATCCTGCACGGGACGGAGGAGGAGACACTGGCCCGGGGCGTCGGTCATCTGCTGGGAACCTCCCTGCCGGTGGGCGGCGAGAATACCCACTGCGTGCTGACCGGCCACTCCGGCATGGCGTCACAGCGGATGTTCTCCGACCTGGATCAGCTCGAGGCCGGAGATTTGTTCTACCTGAATATCCTCGGGGAAACCCTGGCTTACGAGATAGACGCCATCCATGTGGTGCTGCCGGAGGATACCGCCTATTTGCAGATTGAGCCGGACGAGGATCTCTGCACCCTGGTGACCTGCACGCCCTACGGCGTCAACTCCCACCGGCTTCTGGTGCGGGGTCGCCGGGTGGAGTTTGCGCCGGAGGAAGAAGTTGTCCGGGAGCAGGAGGCCCTTCCCGTAACGGAGTCCACCTGGCTGCGGCAGTACGGGAAGGGCATCCGGCTGGGCCTCATGTTTCTGGCTGTCCCGCTGCTGCTGGCTCTGACAGGATGCTTTCGCCGGAAGTGGCAGGGACACAAGCTCTTTGGCGGCAGAGGAGGCAGATTTGCGAAAAAGAAGAAATAAGGGAACTGCGTGGTTCCTTGCCGCGGCAACGGTTTTAGGGCTGCTCTTTGCCGGCTATCCACTCTGGTTTGGCGCAGTCCAGGAGCAGCGCAGTGAGATAGAGATTATCCGTTTTTATGAACGGAAAGAGCAGCGGCAGGAAGCGCAGACACAGGGAGAAGAAGAGATGTCCTATGCAGAACTCTGGGAAGCCGTCCAGGCCTATAACCAGCAGATTTTCGCGGAGTGCCAGTCGGGCCTGACCGGGCCGGAGGACTTCCGGGAGCCGGCGGTTGACCTTGGAGCCTACGGAATCGACGCCTTTGGCGTCATCTCCATCCCGACTATGGAGGTGGAGCTGCCGGTCTATCTGGGAGCCGGGGACGAACAGATGGCAAAGGGGGCGGCGGTGCTGGGTCAGACCAGCATGCCGGTTGGCGGAGCAAACACCAACGCCGTCCTGGCAGGCCACCGCGGCTGGAAGGGGGCCGCCTATTTCCGGGATATCGAGCTGCTTCAGATGGGAGACAGGGTTACGCTGACCAATCTCTGGGAGACGCTGACCTACGAGGTGGTGGAGATCCGGATTATTGCGCCGAACGACACGGACGCCATCCGAATCCAGCCCGGCCGGGATCTTCTCACCCTCCTGACCTGCCACCCCTATGCCTCCGGTGGAAAATACCGCTACCTCATCATCTGCGAGCGACGCAAGGAGGGATTCTGATTTGGAGAATAAACCGAACCGCACCAAAAGGCTGACGCTGCGTCTGAGCAGCGCCGAGTATGCCCATTTACAGACCCAGGCGCAGGCTGCCGGAATCAAGATGGAGCCGCTGGTTCGCCGCCTGATTATGGGCGCGGATATCCGGCCACGGCCACCGGATTGCTATGCCGCGCTGCTGCGCGAGCTGTCCGCTATCGGCAACAACATCAATCAGATTGCCCACTGGGCCAATGCCAAGGAGAGTATTTCCGGAGAAGAGATCCGGCAGGCAGCCGCGCTGGCCCGCAGCGCCTGGCAGCTGGTGCGCGATACGCTGTAGTGGCCTACGACAAGATCATTCCCATCCGGAGCCGCCTGGACAACTGCCTGTGCTATACACAGAATCCGGAAAAGACAGATTTATCCAATGTGCTGGCCTATGCCGGAGATGTGGAGAAAACCACAGTGAACAACACAATCCTGGAGACAGCGATCAACTGCCAGCTGGAGACCGCCTATGCCGATATGATGGAGACCAAGCGCCGCTGGAACAAAACCGGCAGCGTCCTCGGGTATCATCTCATACATTCCTATGCACCCGGCGAGGTCACGCCGGAGCAGGCTCATCGCCTGGGTGTGGAGTTTGCCCAGAGACTGCTGGGCGACCGCTATGAAGCGGTGGTCTCCACGCATATCGACCGGAACCACCTGCATTGCCATATTGTCTTCAATTCCGTGTCCCTGGTTGACGGACAGAAATACCGCAACAACTTCCGGGACTACTTTGAAGATATCCGTGGTCAATCCAATGCGGTCAGTCAGGACCACGGTCTCTCCATCATCAAGCCGGAAGGACACGGCGTCCACTATGCGGAATGGAACGCAGAGCAGCATGGAAGAGCGACCTTGCGGGAGACGCTCCGGCAGGACATCGATGCAATTCTGGAGCAGTCCTTTACCTATAAGACCTTTCTCTCTCAGCTCAAACGGCGGGGCTATGCCGTGAAATGCGGCCCCAATGTCCGGCATACCGCAGTGCGTCCGCCGGGCGGCAGCCGATATATCCGGCTGGACAGCTTGGGAGAGGGGTATACGGAAGCCTCCATCCGGGAGCGTCTGGCAGCCGGACGGCAATCGGGGCAGCAATCCCCGGTGCGACAAAAGCGCTATACGGTGCGGCGTGGAAACCTGCAGCACGGCAGAAAGCTGCACGGATTCCGAGCGCTTTATTTCCGCTGGATGTTCCTGATCGGAGGGAAGCAGCCATCCCGCCGCTCTGTGCCGTTTTCCGTTTGGAAGGAGGTGACGAAACTGGAGCGCTATCAGCGGCAGTTCCGCTTTTTGGAGGAATATCGCATTGAAACAGACGGTCAGCTTTCGATGCTGGGAGGCGCGATTCAGGCGCAGATCGACGCCCTGATGGATAAACGCAAAACCCTGTACCAGCAGAGACGGCAGGGGCAGGAGGTCTCCGCGGAAATCGCGTCGGTCAACGAGTCTCTGCGGGACCGGAGAAAGAAACAGCGTATCTGTAAGCAGATTGAGGCCGACATCCCAGATATTCGGGCCAAGACCGAGTTGGCCCGTGGGGAGATGCGGCAGACTGAACAAGCAAAGGAGGAGAAATCACATGAGCGAGGGAAGTGAAGCCGCCGATCTGGTGGTCAAGGCCGGTATCCAGGCTGCGGAGGGCGCTGTCAGTCTGGCAGGCAGCGGCATGAAAAACGTGGCTGCGCTGATTCTGCCCCTGTCCCGGCAGGACTACAAAGTCGTCGGGCAGGCCAGCGCCAAACGACTGGCCCGGGAGCAATCCCCGTCGGTGGTGGTAAAAATCAAAAAGGAGGATCTTCCTCAATTTCAGAAGATGGCAAAGAAGTAATACGGCGTCCTGTATTTTATTGCCAGAAAAAAGGGAGATACCGGAGAATATGTCCATGTCATTTCCAGCGAGGCCTATGCCGCAAAGCTCAACTGCATTCTGGAGGCCTTGGGCTATCCCATTCCGGAGAAGTCCCAGGAAAACTCAAAAAAAGCCGTGCCCCATGCTCCACAAGAGAAATCCTCCAAAGAGCGCGGGAATGGCTTGACCGGGAAGGCGAATAACAAGGCGGCAGAAAAGCCCTCCGTACGTCTGCGGCTGACAACGCTGCAGACTGCGTCAAAGGGCATGAAGAAGGAGCGCTTGAAAGAGCACATACGTTAGGAGGGATTGATATCGCAGATCTGACAATGATTATCCAGCAGAAAACCAGGGCCGACGAAGCCTGGAAACTCCAGCGGCAGACTGAACGGGAGAACACCGTGGCTTTGCGGGATGCAGCCGTGACGGAGATCACCAGCAAGCCGGAGGCCTACGCGAAATATCTGGATTTGCAAGGCGCCAATCCACAGTACAGCGCTGGAAACATCGGCCTTGCCCTGTATCAGCTGGACAATGCCACTTTGCTCGGAACAAAGGAACGCTGGAATGCACTGGGCCGTACCATCCTGCCAACCGAGGTGAACAGGGGCGCAAAGGTTTTTGTTCGCACCAACCCGGCGCAGCGCCGGGGCTATTCTATTGGCGATGCCTACGACGTTTCCCAGACTCAGGGCCGTCCTGCGCGGTAGCTGCATCTTCTCCCGGATACGCCACAGATGGAACGGGCGCTGGCAGCGCTGCTGAACTTCGCGCCCTGCCCGGTTTTGGCCGACCCGCAGCAGTCCGGGGCGGCATGGTATGACCCCAAACGCATGGAACTGTTGGTCAATCCGAACGCAGACGATGGAACGGCTTTCGCCGCTATTGCCGCCGAGATTGCGCAAGCGCGGTTCCATGCGAAGGGTCTGAACGGGCTCTATGACCGAACCATTTCTACCCTGGACGCAGAGAGCATTTCCTATCTGATCTGCCGACGCGTCGGCCTTTCCAGGCCGCTGCCGGATCTGTCTTCCATCTCTGCATACTATGACGGCTTTGACACGGAGCAGCGTGGCGCGGCGCTGAGCCACATCCAGGAGATGGCAAAGAAGATCGGCAATTCCGTGGAGCGCAGCATCACACCGCAGCAGCGGACGCAGGGCCACCCCGGCAGACCCGCGAGATAGCGGTGTTACCCCCTGCGGGGAACCGTATTCTGCTGACCGCCTCCCGTCAAGGCTGGGCGACTGCCATGCAATCGCCCACGAGCGGAACAGCCGCAGGCTGTTCCGGCCATTGACCGGCAGCGGCCAACGGAATTCAGGAAGACAAGGGGGTAACACCGGCGCCGGGCGCAGACTGCGCCCGGCGTTCAGACTGGGATGCGGAATTCGTCCCAACCTGGGACTGATTTTGGGGAGGGAAACCAAGCATCAAACAGAAAAAAACTTTTTGGGAAGCGCTGCCCGTATGGGCGGCGCTTCTTCCCTTTGTGCTGTGGCTTGGGGCTTTGGCCGCCATGGCATATACCGGCGGCGGGACGCTGATCGACATGATCGGCCGTTTCTCCGCCCTGACGGCACATCCTTTTTCTCTCATATTTACGCCGCAAACGCCGAAGTTTCTCTGCGGTGCAGTGCTGATTTATGCCGGCCTGATCGCGCTTTTCTATGTCCTCCAGCAGCCAGTGCGTCCCGGAGAGGAACACGGCTCTGCCAAGTGGGGCAGCGTTCGGCAGCTGAACCGGAAATACCGGAGCCGGCATCCGGACGGAAACGTCCTTCTGACGCAGCATCTGCAAATGGGGCTGGATGGGCGGAGGCATCTTCGGAACCTCCTGCAGGTTGTGATCGGCGGCAGCGGCTCCGGCAAAACGAGATCCCTGGTGAAGCCCAATCTCATGCTGGCCAACACCAGCTACATCTGTACAGACCCCAAGGGCGAGCTGCTGCGATCGGTTGGGCCGTTTCTCCTGCGGAAGGGCTATGTCCTGCGCGTCTTTGACTTGATCGATCCTGCCCGTTCCGATTGCTACAACCCTTTCTGCTACCTCCGCAGAGATGCGGACGTTTTCCGCCTGATTGAGAACTTCATCAAAAACACCACGCCGAAAAACGCACAGCAGAGCGACCCATTCTGGGAAAAGGCGGAAATTGCGCTGGACTCCGCCCTGATGCTCTATCTGCTTCATGAGGCGCCGCCGGAGGAGCAGACGCTGGAAATGGTGCTGACCATGATCGAATACGGCGGCGCAAAGGAAGACGCCGACGACTATCGTTCTCCGCTCGATCTGCTTTTCGAGGCATTAGAGGAGGAGCAGCCAAACCACATTGCGGTGCGCCAATACAAAATTTTCAAACAGGCCGCCGGCAAGACAGCCAAGAGCATTCTGGTGAGCGCGGCAGTGCGGCTGGCATCCTTCGCTCTGCCGGAGATCCAGCAAATCACAGGCAGTGATACGCTGGAGCTGGGCAGCCTTGGAGAGCGGAAGCAGGCGATCTTCTGCATCATTCCGGACAGCAACGATGCTTCGCTGAACTTTCTTGTCGGGATGCTCTACACCCAGGCTTTTCAGGAACTCTACTACCAGGCGGACAAGGTTCACGGCGGGACTTTGCCGGTTCCGGTCCGGCTGATGTTCGATGAGTTTGCCAACGTCTCGCTGCCGGATGGCTATGCGAGATTGCAGGCCACCATGCGATCCCGGAATATCATGTCAACGATCATTTTGCAGAATATCAGCCAACTCAAGGCCCTGTTCAAGGACGATTGGGAGGGAATCATCGGCAACGCCGACTGCCTGATCTATCTGGGCGGGAACGAGCAGAGCACCCACAAATACATCTCGGAGTTGCTTGGCAAGGAGACGATCCAGACCCAGAACAGCAGCCAAAGCCGCGGGCGGAATGGTTCCTTCAGTGTCAGCAAACAGCAGACCGGTCGGGAACTCTTGACGCCCAGCGAGGTGCGGATGCTGGATAACCGCCGGGCCATTGTGCTGCTGCGCGGCGAGCAGCCGGTGATGGATGAGAAATACGATCTGATGCGGCATCCCAACATCCGCCTGACTGCGGACGGCGGCGCCGCACCGTATGTGCACAGCCCGGTCTGCCTCTACGACACGGGCGATCTCAGTTTTCCCTTTGAGACGTTGGAGGACGTCGAAATACTGGATGAATCGGAGGAATCTGTATGAAAAAGAAAACGATGCGCTGTCTTTGCATCTGGGGCAGCCTGGTTGGTACGGCGGCGCTGCTTGCTGTGCCGGTCATGGCGGCCGACGACCCGCTGACCATCGTAAACAACCTCAGCGACTTTGTCTTTTCCTGCATCAAGGCCATTGGCATCATTATTCTCGGCTGGGGCGTTGTCCAGGTGGGCATGAGCGTTCAGAGCCACGATGCCAGCCAGCGGACACAGGGCTTTCTGTGTCTGTTCGGCGGTCTGCTGATCGCCTTTGCCAAGGAGATATTGACGGCAATTGGCGTGGTATAAGAAATGCGTCCCGAGTTGGGACGCAAATTCCGGGAGGTGAATTCTATCAGCGAGAACTGGATCATTCGGACACTGGAAAAGGCGCTTGGGAAATGGAATGAAACGCTGGCGGAGCTGTGGGCGCTGCTGACCCAGTCGCCGGAAACCTTCAAGGGCGGGGACATCTGGCGGGTCATGGTTGGCATCAACCAGACGATGCTGGGCATTGGCTATGGCCTTCTGGTACTTTTCTTTGCGATGGGCGTTTTTCGCTCCGCTTCTTCGTTCCGGGATCTGCAGCGGCCGGAGTTTGCCCTGCGTCATTTTATCCGATTTGCCGCAGCCAAAGTTGCGGTGGGCAACACCATGGAACTGATGACCGCTGTTTATCAAATATGCGGCGGAATTGCCGCCGGCGTCATGGGAAGCATTGGCGGTTCCATTGCGGAGACCGCCGCACTCCCGTCTGAGCTGGTAAGCGCGATTGAAGCGGTCGGTTTTTTCGCCTCCATCCCGCTGTGGCTGGTCTCACTCTTGGGCAGTCTGGTCATTACAGTCCTGTCGTTTCTGTTGATCCTGACGGTATATGGCCGCTTTTTCCGGCTCTACCTCTATACTGCGCTGGCTCCCCTGCCGCTGGCTGCCTTTGCCGGAGAGGGTACGGCGTCAAGCGGGCGAGCATTTCTCAAGTCCTACATCGGCGTCTGTCTGGAGGGCGCAGTGATTATACTTGCCTGCCTGATCTATTCAGCGTTCGTCTCCAGCGGTGAACCATCTGTGGATGCCTCCCTGCCCGCCGTCACTATGGCCTGGCAGTACATTGGGCAGGTAATCTTCAATATGCTGATCCTTGCCATGCTGGTTCGGGGCTCCAGCCGGACGGTTCGCGAGATGTTTGGCCTGTGAGAATAACCGGAAATGCAATACGATTGTCCGTGGAAACAGGTCAACACCCAGCCTGGACTTTACGAACAGTTTTCAAAACCCAGGAAAATGCAGGAAGCAGAATCAGGATGGCAAGTCCAAGGTGAAATTGTACCGGGTGGGCAATCATCCACTCCGGCCAGAAGATACCGGTAAGAAACAGATAAATGAACGCAGGGAAAAGCTGCAGCTTGCGGATCAGCAGGAGCAGAACGGCGGCAAGCAGCAGCTGCACAGCAAAAGACGGTGGTTGCATGGGCATGTCTCCTTTCCAAATTATCACTTATATTATCCCATATAACCAAAAACTTGTCAAATTTCCGAACTTTTGGAGGTAAATCGAATGGAAATCAAAATTCCGAAGGAAGTACACCAGCACAAGGAGACGATCTTTTTCGGCCTTTCTGTCCGGCAGTTTCTCTGCGCTGTACTGGCAGTAGCCGTAGCAGCAGGCCTGTACCTCGGCCTAAGTCCGATGCTCGGGAAAGAGGCTGCCAGCTGGATCTGTATTCTGGCGGCGGCTCCGCCGGCAGCTGCCGGATTCTTCCACTACAACGGCATGACCCTGGAGCAGTTCCTCTGGGCATTCCTGAAATCAGAGCTGCTGTGTGCCGGGCCTCGACCCTTTATCTCAGAAAACATCTACTACCATCTGCTGAACAGAAAGGAGAAGTCAGATTTTGATTAAAACCCTGGCTGCGGCAAACCGCAGTGAACGCGATCACTTTCGGATTCCGCGAAGCGTACAACAGTCCATCCCCATCCGCCAAATCTATGCAGATGGCGTCTGGCTTGTGGGCAGTAAACACGGCAAGACCTGGCGCTTCTCTGACGTCAACTATGCGGCTGCCTCCGAGGAAGATCGGGACAGCATTTTTCACGCCTACTGCGGCGTGCTGAACAGTATGCCGACTGACGCCTCCGCAAAAATCACGATTCTGAACAGCCGCCTGAACCCCGTGGACTTTGAGCGGACGGTTCTTCTGAAGGCCCGTGGAGACCGGCTGGATTGCTACCGGGACGAGATCAACCGGATTCTGACGGATAAGGCTGCGGAAAGCAACAATCTCGTGCAGGAGAAGTACATCACTCTCTCCGTCGCACAGCGCAAGATCGCGGAGACCCGCGCTTATTTCCGCCGCGTAGAGGGAAACCTCAGCAAGAGCTTTGGACGGCTGGATTCCGGTCTGCAGGCCGTCAGCAGCCATGACCGCCTCCGCATTCTCCACGATTTTTTCCGGCCCGGCGAGGAGCAGTATTTTGCCTTTGACCAGAGCGATGCCATCCAGCGCGGGCTGCATTTCAAAGACCTGATCTGTCCCGACGCTATGGCCTTCCGGGCAGGCCATTTTGAAATGGGCAACCGTTTTGGCCGCGTCCTGTTTCTGAAGGACTTTGCTTCCTATCTCCAGGACGATCTGATTGCAGCGCTCTCGGATTTCCCCCGCAATCTGATGATCTCCATCGACATTCTCCCGATCCCGACGGATGAAGCGGTCAAAGACGTCCAGAGCCAAATCCTCGGTGTGGAAACGGATATCACCCGTTGGCAGCAGCGTCAGAACGACAAAAACAACTTTGCGGCCAGCATTCCCTATGAGCTGGAACAGACCCGCAGCGAGACCAAGAAATTCCTGGATGCGCTGACTGTCCACGATCAGCGTATGATCTTTGCAGTCGTAACGCTGGTACATACGGCGGACACCCTGGAACAGCTGGACGCCGATACTGAAACGCTGCTCTCCATCGGCCGGGAACATCTCTGCCAGTTCGCGGTCCTGCGCTACCAGCAGGAAGACGGCCTGAACACGGTGCTGCCCTATGGACTACGCCGCATCCGCGCACTCCGAACCCTGACCACGGAGAGCACGGCCGTCCTGATGCCCTTCCGCGCCCAGGAGATTCAGGATCGCGGCGGAATGTACTACGGTGTCAACGCCGTCTCCGGCAATCTCCTGATCTGTGACCGCAAGCGGCTGATCTCGCCCCACGCTTTTTACCTGGGTGTGTCCGGCTCCGGCAAGTCCATGGCCATGAAATCGACGATTACCAATCTGGCGTTGTCCACCGACGATGACATCATTGTGATTGATGCCGAGCGTGAATACGGGCCGTTGATTCGATCTTTGCAGGGAGAGGTTGTGGAAATTTCCCCCAGCAGTCCGCATCATATCAACCCTCTGGACATCGCAGACGGCTATGGTGAGGGAGAAAACCCTATTGCCATGAAGTCCGAGGTCATCACCAGCATTTTGGAGCAGCAGATGGGC
>Ga0129308_1003148_pt1 | contig 12389 bp, 12 predicted proteins | sample L827metagenome_FD_94440 | JGI IMG/M metagenome (GOLD analysis project Ga0129308, IMG submission 94440) | Ring-tailed lemur group fecal microbial communities from Wisconsin, USA - L827 metagenome | ecosystem: Host-associated > Mammals > Digestive system > Large intestine > Fecal | place: USA...
CGCCTCCCAAAACGATATCATCGTATATCTCTATAAAACCCGGAAAAATAACTTGCTCATAGCTACGGCATCCGGCATGTATCAATATAATCCGGAGAAAGATATTTTCGAGCCTCTCGATCAATTCCCCGGTAATTGCAGGATACAAACGATCTTCGAGGATCACGAAGGGGTTATATGGGCCGGAACATTCAATATCGGATTATATTATTTCGACCCAATCCGGCAAAAACACGGCGAATTTAAATTGGATTCCATAAACACGAATGCCAACCGGACGATCAATCACATCCATGAGGATACTAAAAACAATCTATGGTTCGCTACCGGAAACGGAGTGAAAATGTACGACCGGAATTTAAAAAGTACCACAAGATACACGACTCAAGACGGCTTACCCAGCGATGTCATTTACCGGATCGAGGAAGCCCCTAAAGGCCACATGTGGATCAGTACCACAAATGGCCTAGCCGTACTTAACCCGGTCAATCAAGATATCAAGGTGTTCAAAAAAGAACATGGGCTCCTGTCCAATCAATTCAACTATAACTCTTCTTTAAAAGCTAAAGACGGCAAACTATATTTCGGGACCTTGAAAGGCTTGGTCCGGTTCCACCCCGATAATATCCAACAGTTCTCTATTCAACCGAAGATTTATATGACACAAATCAATTATTCGGACCCCGACCATAATCTATTGAAGCAAAAAGACATCACTTTTAAAAAAGGGATCACCTTAGAACATAATCAGTCCACATTCTACATCGACTACACATCATTAAGCTACCAAGCCCCCAACCTCACCCAATACGCCTATTGTATGGAAGGGCTAAGTTCCAAATGGTATCATGTGGTGGGCGAGAACCGGGTTTATTTCACGAAACTACCGCCCGGTAATTATACGTTCAAGGTGAAGGCGGCGAACCTGTCCGGTATTTGGAATGATGAGCCGGCGATGTTCCAGATTACGATCCTTCCCCCATGGTGGCTCTCTACCAAGGCGTTAATCCTATATGGGATTATCGCTATCGGATGCGTAGTGTTGCTGATCTTTATCATTTCCCGGCATAATAAGGCCAATATACAGCAGAAAATACAGGAGTTCGAGAATGAAAAGGAGAAGGAGCTTTATCAAGCCAAGATTGATTTCTTCATCAATATCGCCCATGAGATACGTACGCCCCTGACTTTAATTAAAAGTCCTCTGGAGAAAGTAACACGGGACATCAAGCTATCTCCCAGCGCAAAGAATTATCTGACAATTGTGGATAAAAACGCGAACCGGCTACTGGATCTGGTGAATCAACTACTGGATTTCAGGAAGACGGAAATCGAGGGATATAAACTAAACTTCATACATACGGACATCATCGCATTGATGCAAGAGACCTTTGAGCGTTTCCACGACACGGCGGAGCAGGAGGCATTGCAAATGATTATCGAGTGTAACGTGAAATCTTTCTACGCCTTTATCGATAAGGAGGCTTGCACGAAGATACTCAGCAACCTCCTATCGAACGCTATTAAATACGCAAGAAGCAAGATCATCGTCCGGTTCGAGGCGCAAGATGGCGAGCGATTCACGATCGATATCATGAACGATGGAAAGCCCATCTCGGAGGAGATAAAAGAAAAGATCTTCGAGCCTTTCTACCGGGATGACTCCTCTATCCATAAATCCGGGACCGGGCTCGGACTACCCTTGGCCCGTTCTTTAGCGGAGATGCACGAGGGATCGTTGACGTTGGAGGAATCTCCGGCCGGGCTTATCATCTTTAGATTACGTTTGCCGGTGAACCAACCGAACTCATTAAAACTAGAGGAAGAGAAAGCAGAGGTCCTGACCAACCCTGCCAGCGAGCGGAAATATGTCACCCAAGAATCCCGCCCGACGGTTCTCGTGGTGGAAGATAACACCGAAATGCTCCATTTCATCGGTCAAGAAATCAATGTCTATTACAATGTTGTCACCGCCGGTAATGGCGAGGAGGCGATTGCCCGTCTTCAGGAATATGGCATCCAATTAATCATCAGCGATATCATGATGCCTGTCATGGATGGTTTCACCTTATTGAAAAAGATAAAGACTAATCTGGAGTTCAGCCATATCCCGATCATCCTCCTGACGGCTAAGAACACCTTACAATCTCGCATGGAAGGGCTTGAGCTGGGGGCGGACGCTTACATCGACAAACCTTTCTCCATGGATCTATTGCTTACCCAAGTGACGAACCTGCTGAACAACCGGAGCAATATGCGTGCCTATTATTTCAACTCGCCGATTGCCAATATCAAATCCATGGCTTACACGAAGGCGGACGAGAAGTTCTTGAAGAAACTGAACGATATCATCGACAGCCATATAAACGACGTGAACCTAGACGTGGACATGATAGCGGACTTGATGAACCTAAGCCGTCCGACCCTTTACCGTAAAATCAACGGCCTGTCGAACGTAACGCCCAACGAGTTGATCAAGATCAGCCGGCTAAAGAAAGCCGCCGAGTTGATCCTTCAAGGCGATATGAGAATTTACGAGATCGCCGAGGCGGTTGGTTTCAACTCGCAATCCTATTTCAGCCGGGCCTTCTCCAAGCAATTCAACATGAGCCCCTCGCAATACGCGAAAGAAAATAATATCGAATTGAAATAGCCCGCTAGGAAGAATAGGTCTGGAACCAGCGGGTTACCTTCTCGCTATACGTCTTGGAGATCGGGATATCGGGTACTTTCTCGATCCCCAGCTCCAGATAAACGCCCTCCTTCTCCCTGCGGATCACCTTCACTTGGTCGAAATTTACCATGAAAGAACGATGACAACGGAGTACATTCGTATCAGCGAGGCTTTCCTCGATCGCCTTCAAGGAGTTGCGAAGCATGAACTTCGTGAGCTGTCCCTTATTCAGATACCAGATACAAACGTAGTTATCCGCCGATTCAAGATACAGCAGGTTACTTCGCTTCACGGAAAGGCGCAACTCGTTCTTCTCGTCATAGAAAGAGAAAACGCTTTGCCGAACCGCCGCTTCTGTCTGGTTCTCCTCCAACAATCGCAATTGCCGCTCTTTCTCTTTATAAGAGAAATACAGGTGCAGCACGGAATAAGGGAGCAATAAAACCAGACTGGTATTCACCGCCGAATCGTTAAAAACTTCCATATATTCTCGTTCCGGATTCAGTACCAACGTATAAATCGTATAGAAAAGCGACATGAAGAATATCTCCAGCACGATCCAGATCGCATAGGTCCGGACCGTGATAGCATGCCGCTTCCCCCAATGGAACAGAATGATACGGCTCAAGACAACCACCAATACCCCCGTCAAGATAATCAAGCTGGAGAATACGAAGAACTTAAACTCCGAGACCTTGTACCAAGAGGTGGAGCTGAACGGCTTGTAGATGTTGATAAACACCAACGCGAATAAGGCCGTCCACAGAATCAGCCTCACGATATTCTGCTTACCGTATATGTAACTTGGTATTTTTTGATCCCACATTCCCATCTTTTTGCCTCTATTTTGGAACAAATGTAATCATTTTCCCAGACGAAATTCACCCCTCTATAAAAGATTTCACCCCTAAATAACACTTTATGCCCCCAACAAAGCCCGTTTAAACCATTTATTTTGAAGAGATGTTTTTCTATTGTTTGTTTGCAGTAAAAAATCAGAAGATTATGGATATTTCACTTCGTACAAAGCAACTGAACAACCTTTTCTCCTATGACAAAAAGGCTGAATTGGAAGAGAGCCATCTGGAGATCATCCCGTTTCGCTTCACCCAGACCCGTGGCGCCAGCGAGATCGACGAGTTCCAGAAGGGACTTACCCCCACCGGATTCTGTCCGATGACAGACGATCGTATCCAAGAGAACAAATCTTTCTCGTATGCCATATTCACGCCCTCGGGACGTAAAAAGAATAATGAGGCGATTATCCTGTTGCATGGCCTGAACGAGCGGACTTGGGAAAAATACCTCACATGGGCGGAATACCTCACCCATACGACCGGTAAGCCGGTCATCCTGTTCCCGATCGCTTTCCATATGAACCGTACCCCGGGATTATGGGCCAATCCCCGTGCGATCCTCCCTTGGGTAAGCAAACGCAAGGAGGAGATAGCGAACGTGACGAACTCCACCTTCGCCAACGTAGCCCTCAGCAGCCGGCTATCCCAAAACCCGTTACGCTTTTACGCCTCGGGCAGAGAGTCCGTTTATAATATGTGGCAATTGGTTCATGAGATCAAGAACGGCGAGCATCCTTTGTTCAAGGAAGATACGTCCATTAACTTATTCGCTTATTCCATCGGGGCGTTACTCTCGCAGGTCTTGTTATTGGCGAATCCGGACAGGATGTTTACGGACACCCGTTTATTCATGTTTTGCGGTGGCTCTATCTTCAGTGAGATGGATGGCAACGCCCGTGATATCATGGACAAGGAGGCGTTCGCCAAGGTACGCCATTACTTCCGGCATGATTTCTTGGAGACTCGTACGCTTCCCACCTCGTTTAAGAATGATTTTCTGGAGCAAGCCTTTAAGGCCATGGTACGTGAGGATGTCTTACGAGATTACCGGGAGTCGTTCTTCCAACGGGCTTGCGATCGTATTCGGGCGATCTCATTGAAAAAGGATATCGTTATGCCTACCGGAGGGGTGATCAAGGCTTTAGGGAAAGCGTCCGGCAAGATACTGGAAGAGCTGGATTTCCCGTTCGCTTACTCCCATCAAATCCCCTTCCCGACACACTCCCGTATCGATCCGGGCCTGATCAACCAAGCCTTTCATTCCATATTCACGAGGGCGGCGGCGTTTCTCTAAAGGAACATCACCGCATTTAAGGCAAGCTCAACAGACAACGTTGCCAGCCTCTCAGCTGGCAAGCATATTGTCTGTCTTCGGCTATCCCCCTTCACCTCTGTACGTGCCCCATATTTATTTTATGAATACGATGCAAAAGAACAGAGAAATAAGAAGGTCCGCAAATCCGTAACGTTAGTATCCACTAGTCCCCGAATAGTATTTACTTCTTTCATCGATAGAAATTTAATTCCGGCTACCCGACATGAACATATCCTTCGTATATTTGTTGAAAATTAAAATCAAGAAGATATGGGAACAGAGAATACAGGAACAAGCCAACGAGTGCATCACGGGCATAACATCGCCTCCGCCCGTAGGATGAAAGGTTTAGTGCAAAAAACCTTAGCGGATCTATTGGGTATGTCCCAACAACGATTATCCCAAATCGAAAGCACCAAAATCGTAAGCGATGAGATCCTGCAAAAAGTAGCGGAGATCACAGGCGTATCACTCGAAGATCTGAAAACGATGGAGGAGCCGATGAGTATCTATATTGAGAATAATAGCACCAACACGATTGAAAAAGGGGCGAATGTTGGTAGTGTCAATTCTTCCTATGATGAAAACGATAACGACTTTGAGACAACCTATCACGTTAACCCAATCGACAAAATCACCGAACTCTATGAGCGGCTACTTAAAGCCGATCAAGAAAAGATCAAGGAACTGGAGCAACGCATCGCCGAGTTAGAGGGAAACGCCTCCAAGTCCTAACCTCCCAACAACAACATATAAAACGTTCTTAGCTTTTAGCCGTCCGTATCCATCGCATGATAAGCGTTTCGGCTAAGGGCTTCATTATACATCTATTACCATGGAAGAAAAACTCGATTTCGCGAATGTACCTTCTCGATACTAATTATGTTTGAACCGCCAGTGTCCGAACGCCGCCACCTGCCTTAGGCAAATAGCGGAGGTAAGCGCTCCGGACGACGTTGAGTGCTGGACGATCATCAGCCCCAAACGCTTGGCAAGCCTCACGGGGGATTGCCCTTACTACCGTTCCAATAAAAAGACCCGTTATGCGATGGGGTTCATAAACATCCTAGACAGTCTTCCCTACAAGCAGATGCAAGAGGTCAGCAAGTATCTGATCTCTCATTTCGGCCAAAGCACTTATTACCGTGCCCGCAAGGGAACCCGTCCGCTCTTACCTACCGAGCAACAATTCGTTCTCGAAACACTTAAAAGATGCAAAGCAGACAGTTGTCAAGAATTCGATGCCTACTATGAGGACTACGAGGTTTATCCGACAATTTCTTTTGTGTTTGCAATTCCGCCAGAGTCTGGTTGATTAGCTCTAGCTGCATACGGGTATCATCATTTATATCATTATAATCGGCAAAGACTTCTTCAATATATACTTTCAGTTCTTTTACTTCTTGCTGAAGCTCGGTGAATTTATCTGTCGGAGGATTAATAATCATTTGTCGGACGGCCATAAACGCACGGATTATCTGTATGTTGATCTCTATAGCAATGTCACTATTCAACACAGAAGAAAGTTGGGCAACGCCATGCTCCGTAAAAGCGAAAGGCATGTAGCGAGTTCCTCCCCGACTCTTTGAGGTCGCAAATTGCGTCCTCAAAGAAGCATATTCTTCTTTCGTCAGTTCAAAAATCGCAAGGGAAACGTTTTGTATTACGCCTAACAGCTTCTTTAAGTCGCTTTGTCTCGGTTCCGTACATCTCAGCCAAATCAAAATCAAGCATCACTTTCTGGCCCCTGATCTCGTATATCTTACTCTGTATTACCTGTAATTGATCCTGTCTTTTTATCATGTTAATATTCGGTTAAGATTTAATGAAACAAAAAATCGCTAAACAACCTTTATCCAGTTATTTAGCGATCATCCATCGTGGTCCCACTTGGGCTTGAACCAAGGACTCCCTGATTATGAGTCAGGTGCTCTAACCAACTGAGCTATAGGACCTGTTCAGAGCTAGGCTCTGAAATCGGGTGCAATATTACGATTTATTATCGAGATATGCAAATGTTAAAGGGAAAAACTTATTTTTCCGCGCTTTCTTCTCCGGCGAACTCCATCAAGTATGCTTTGATGAAATCGTCGATCTTTCCATCCATCACACCGTTCACGTCGGAAGTCTGGTAGTTCGTACGATGGTCTTTTACACGACGGTCATCGAATACGTAACTACGGATCTGCGAACCCCACTCGATCTTTTTCTTTCCGGCCTCCACCTTGGCCTGCTCGGCCATGCGATGCTGCAACTCCTTATCGTAAAGGATAGAACGCAATTGACGCATAGCGTTCTCACGGTTCTTGGGTTGGTCGCGAGTCTCGGTATTCTCGATCAAGATCTCTTCTTCCTCGCCTGTATACGGGTCCTTGAACTGATAACGCAAGCGAACTCCGGATTCCACTTTGTTCACGTTCTGTCCTCCGGCGCCGCCCGAACGGAACGTATCCCAAGAGATAGCCGCCGCCTCTACCTTTACCTCGATCGTATCATCCACCAACGGGGTGACGAATACGGAGGCGAAAGAGGTCATTCGTTTACCTTGGGCGTTGTAAGGAGATACACGTACCAAACGATGCACGCCATTCTCGCTCTTTAGATAGCCATAGGCGTAATCGCCCTCGATATCGATCGTAACCGTCTTGATACCGGCCTCGTCCCCTTCCTGATAGTTGGCGATAGAGATCTTATAACCGTTATTCTCAGCCCAACGCTGATACATACGCATCAACATGGAAGCCCAATCTTGGCTCTCGGTACCACCGGCACCCGAGTTGATCTTGAGCACGCAGCTCATTTGATCAGCCTCGTCGCGAAGCATATTGCGGAACTCCAAGTCTTCCAGTAAATGAAGGGCCTTCTTATAAGCCGCGTCCACCTCTTCCTCGGTGATAATCTCTTCCTTTACATATTCGTAAGCCAACTCTAGCTCCTCAGCCGCCGCATGTACCTCACCATAAAGCTCGATCCATTTCTTTAGCTCCTTTACTTTCTTCATCTGGACTTCCGCACGTTTGGCGTCTTCCCAGAAACCGGGGTCTTGCGTACGTAACTCCTCCTCTTCTAACTGAATGGTCTTGCTATCGATGTCAAAGATACCCCCTCAGCGCCTTATCGCGCTCCAACACGTCATGTAGTTGGTCTGATGTGATCATATGTTCTTTACTTTTTTAAATTTACCGCGAAGATAAGAAATAGTTGATAGCCGACAAATTCGTTATTCCTCGTACATCGCCTCTATCTCGGTAGCGTACTTCTGCAATACGACCGGACGGCGCAACTTTAGCGTATCCGTCAGCTCGCATCCCATCATGAAGGGTTCCGGCAACAAGGTAAAGCGCTTGATCTTCTCGTAAGAAGCCAAGTTCTTCTGGTGCTCCTCTACCCTAGCCTCGATGAAACGAATGATATCCTTGTTCTTCACCAACTCCTCCCGGCTCTCGAACGAGAAACCTTTTTCCCCGGCGTACTTCTCCAACAATGGATAAGCCGGCACGATCAAGGCGCTCACGAACTTACGTTGATCGCCGATAACAGCGATCTGCTCGATATAATTATCACCGCTCATCACCATCTCGATCGCTTGCGGGGCGATATATTTCCCGTTTGAAGTCTTATACAAATCCTTGATTCGTTCCGTAAAGAATAACGTATTACCCTCCAAACGACCAGCGTCGCCGGTACGGAAGAAACCATCCTCGGTGAAAGCCCTCTTCGTCTCTTCCGGTTTATTATAATATCCGGACATCACGGTCTTGCCTTTCACCAAGATCTCGTTATTCCCCGGATCTATTTTCACTTGAACTCCCGGCATTACCTCACCAATAGAACCAAACTGGAATCCGATCTCCGGGTAGAAACAAACCGTAGCCGTCGTCTCGCTCAGTCCATAACCATAAGCGATCGGGATATTCACGGACTGCAAGAACTCATTAATCGTATCCGATAACGGAGCGCCCGCCACCGGGAAAAACCGTCCACGCTCAATACCCAATACCTTCTTCAATAAGGTAAAAACCGTTTTATTGTAAAATTGGAACTTCAACTTCAGACTACACGGGGCCGGAATACCTTTATTTTTATACTCCAGATTATACCTTCGCCCAGTCTCGATCGCATCCAAGAAAATCTTCTTCATGGCCGGAGAGGCGGAGTTGATCTTCTCGTGTACGCCCGCATACACCTTCTCCCAGAAACGAGGCACATTGCACATCAAGGTAGGATGAACCTCCGGCAATGTCTTCTGGATCATTTTCGGGTCTTGGTTGATAGCGATCGTAACCCCTTTATGGAGACAATAATAACACCAAGCTTTCTCAAAAATATGAGTCATCGGCAAGAAACTCATGGACAAGTCCCTATCCGTTACCATCGGCAGGCGGATATCATGTATCCGCATCGCCTCCAAATAACAGGAATGAGGAAGCATCACCCCCTTCGACTCTCCCGTCGTACCGGACGTATATATAATGGTAGCCAGATCCTCCGGAACGGCTTCCGTCATACGTATTTTCACCGTGCTCTCCGCATGCGCGTTATCCCCCAAGCGCAAGAAATCATCAAAATAAATGGACGTCTTATCTTCCGGATTCATCTTGACCGCCGGATCAAAGACAACCAAACGCTCCAGATACTTAGAGTCCTTCTGTACCTTGAAAGCGTTATTATACTGCAATTGCTCACCCACGAACAACGTGCGGATCTTAGCGTCATTGATAATGTACTCGATTTGTCCCGGAGAATTCGTCGCATACATCGGGATGGAAACCACCCGGTTACCATACGCACCAAAGTCCGTATAAAAACACTGAGGCATATTCTGAGAATAAACCCCGATATTCTCTTGTACCTTTATCCCGAACTCAGCCATCGCCTTGGCCGTAAGCATAACCTTATCGGAAAACTCCCTCCAAGAAATCTTCAACCATTTCCCGGTAGCGTTATCTCTATGTTTCAACGCTGTACGGTTCCCATATTTTTCCGCCTGACGGTGTATTAACTCGGCGAAATGATAATAAATCATAATTCCTCATTTTGAATTGATGCCGCAAAAATACGCTTTTCTCTTCTAAAAGACATGACATCAGTCCTTTTTTTACACATAATTGCTCTTTTTGTGCAAGTATTCGGTTAAATAATAATAATTCATAGTAGCATGTATTGCATAGTACATATGTAATACATACATTTGTAGCATAAAATTAAAAGAGATGAATGCAGAGAACGTAAAATCACAAATGAGGAAAGGGACGCTGGAATATTGCATCCTCCTGCTTCTCAAAAAGGAACCCGCTTACACCTCTGATATCATTCAGAAGTTACAAGAAGCGAAGTTGATCGTTGTGGAAGGCACTTTATATCCTCTTTTAACCCGACTAAAAAATAGCGAGCTATTAAGTTATCAGTGGATAGAATCTACGCAAGGACCGCCACGCAAGTATTATCAACTGACCGAGAAAGGAGAACTATTCCTCGGCGAGCTGGAGGCTTCATGGCAGGAACTAAATGATACAATAAACCACATCAGAAACAATTAAAACGAAAGAGTGATGAAGAAGACACTTACTGTTAATCTGGGAGGCACAGTTTTCCACATTGACGAAGACGCATACCAATTATTAGACAAATATCTGTCTAACCTGCGCATCCACTTCCGCAAAGAAGAGGGTTCGGATGAGATCATGGATGATTTCGAGATGCGTATCTCGGAACTTCTTAACGAGCGTGTCCGCTTAGGCTACGAGGTCATCACGATCGAGCAGGTAGAGGAAGTGATCAAACGGATGGGTAAGCCGGAAGAGATTTTCGAGGAGGAAGAGAAAAGCACCGACCACGAGGATAATTACCGGACGCAACAACAGGAGACTCACACCCAAACGACCAAGAAACGCTTGATGCGTGACCCGGACAACCGTATTCTGGGAGGTGTCGCCGGAGGTTTCGCCGCCTACATGGATTGGGACCCGACTGCCGTACGTATCGTGCTTTTCCTTCTGATGTTCTTCTATGGAATCACGGTTCCGCTTTACTTTTTGTTGTGGATCATCGTACCGATGGCACGTACGGCGACCGAGAAACTCGAGATGCGCGGGCAAAGCGTGACGGTGGAGAATATCGGAAAGACCGTGACAGATGGATTCGAGAAAGTCAGCAATAACGTGAACGACTTCATCAGCTCGGATAAGCCGAGGAACTTCTTCCAAAAGCTGGCGGATGTTTTCGTTCTGGTCATCGGGTTCATCTTGAAGTTTTTCATCATATTAGCCGGAATCTTCTTGTTGCCGCCGCTAGTACTAGTCGTATTCATTCTGGTAGTCGTAACATTCGCTTTGCTCATGGGTGGAGCCGGATTCATCTATAATCTCTCCCCGTTCGGAGCGGACTTGATAAACGGAGCGCCGTTGCCAATGGCAATCATGGGATGCATAGGGACGATCTTATTCATCGGTATCCCCATATTCTCCTTGATATACGCGATTTGCAGCCAATTGTTCAAGGTACGCCCCTTACCGACGCAAGCAAGGTGGATATTATTAGCCTTATGGCTTATCTCCCTCATATTGTGTGGCGTATATATCCAGCAATCCGGTATGCTATATGACTGGCATAATTATTGGAACGGTGTACACGATTGGAACAGGAATGCCGTTTGGCTCCCTTAACCCTATCCGGAGATGTAAGATGAAGATATCGGTTTTGTAGTTTATAATGTTTATTGTGTGTTTAAAAAAAGAAGGCCGCTCTGTCACAGAGGGGCCTTTCTTCTAAGGTTAACAAATTTATGAGTAAAAACCACTAATGAATCATATTAATGATTTGCTGCTCCCTTTGCGTGATATTGTCACGCATAAAACAGCGGGTACAAATATAACCAATTTTTTATAATTAAAAAATTATATTCAATTATTTAAATTCTTTTCTAATCTTAGCGGCGATCTCGGCCAATCCTTCTTGACTTACAGCCAATTTCTTCCCGCCGAAATACATATCGGACTCCTTCGTGATAGGAATCAAATGGATATGCGCATGGGGCACTTCCAAGCCCATGACAGCCAATCCTACACGCTTACACTCGATAGCGGTCTTTTGGGCACGAGCTACCCGTTTAGCGAAAGCTACCATCCGTCCCAGCATCGGATCATCGATATCAAAGATATAATCGACCTCCTTCTTGGGAATTACCAAGGTATGCCCCAAGGCTACCGGATTGATATCGAGGAAAGCAAAAAACTCATCGTCTTCCGCAACCTTGTGGCTAGGGATCTCACCCGCCACGATTCTACTGAAAATAGTTGCCATACGTCTTTCTGTTTTTAAATTGAAATATCCATAATCTCAAACGTCATCAAGCCGGAAGGCACACGGATCTCAACGACATCCCCTACCTTCTTTCCCATCAAACCTTGGGCGATCGGCGTGCTTACGGAAATCTTACCTTCTTTCAAGTTAGCCTCCGAATCCGATACCAACGTGTAGGTCATGACAGCGTTATTCTTCGTATTCTTAATTTTCACCTTGTTCAAAATCTGAACCTCATCAG